>Ga0187766_10001963_pt1 | contig 12134 bp, 11 predicted proteins | sample 0216_QUI02_MP05__4_FD_132971 | JGI IMG/M metagenome (GOLD analysis project Ga0187766, IMG submission 132971) | Tropical peat soil microbial communities from peatlands in Department of Meta, Colombia - 0216_QUI02_MP05_20_MG | ecosystem: Environmental > Terrestrial > Soil > Wetlands > Peat ... | reverse complement strand
GGCTTGCGCTTCATGTTGAAGAAGTACGCCTGGATGACCGACTGGTTCATCGCGGTCGCGGTGACGCCGGGCATCTCCTTGGCCTTGCGCCAGGAGACCGGATCCATGATCCGCGCGTAGTCGACCTTGCCGGAGAGGAACGCGGAGCCCAGCTCGGGCGAGAACGGGGGCAGGTTGTAGATCTCCAGGCGATCGAGGTAGGGCAGCCCCTTGTTCCAGTAGCTGGGATTGCGCTCCTGGATCCATACCTCCTTGTCCTTCCGCGAGACGTGGCGGAAGGGCCCGGTGCCCGGGAAGTTCATCACCTGGCGCAGGTTGCCCCCGTTGTCGTCGAGCGTCTTCTTCCGCACGACGATGTTCCAGCCGCTCGCGAAGCCACCCAGCATGAAGGCGCGGGGCCGCGGCTCGGTCAGGCGGAACTCGATGCGGTACGGATCGAGGATCACGATCTCGCCCACCGCCGTGAACAGCGAGGAGCGCGGGATGACCACGCCCTTGGGCGGCCGCACGATGCGCTCGTAGGTGGCCTTGATGTCGTCCGCGGTCATCTCGGCGCCGTCGTGGAACTTCACGCCCTTCCGGAGGTGGAAGGTGTACTTCTTCCCGTCCGGAGCCACGTCCCACTTGTAGGCGAGGTCCGGGATGATCGTGTTGCCGTCGCGCGGGTCGCGGCGGATCAGCAGGTCGTACATCGGCGCCTGCGGGCCCAGGTTGGCGATGGTGCCCGACTGATGGACGTCGAAGTGCGCCGGCGCGTTCAGGATGCCGAAGCGCAGCGTGCCGCCCGGCTTCGCGGCCGGATCGGCGGCGCGCAGCTGGAAGTCCTGCGCCGCCGCCGGGGAGCGGAGGAAGGCCGGGGCCGCACCCACGGTCGCGCCGGCCACGCCCAGCGTCTTCAGGAAGGATCGGCGGGTCACCGCGCTCCTGCGAAGCTTCGAAGGCACCGGATCGGCCATGGCGCTCCCCTCCTTTGGGGTATCGTGCGGATCGATTGAGTCCGGACCGAGGGCGTTGGGTCCACGGAGCGTACACGAGGGGGCCGTGGGCTGGCAAGGGGCGGTGCGCTCGCGCGGCCGCCGCGCCCCGCCTCCGCGCCTCGCGCCGCCTTGCGTGGATGGACCGCGGTCTACGGGGCGGGAGTCACGCGACGGTGCCGGCCGGGCGCGACCGGGACGGGCGGCGCCCCGCCGCCGGCCAGGGCGGCAGCAGCCGGCCGTCGATGGCGACGAGCCCGCAGGCGATGAGGGCCATGCCGCCGAGCGCGCCGACCGCGATCCTCTCGTGCAGGATCAACGAGCCCAGGAGCAGCGCGATCACCGGCATCAGCAGCGTGACCAGCATCACGTTGGTGGCCCCCGCCGTGGAGAGCAGGCGGAAGTAGATCAGGAACCCGAGCGCGGTGCTGAGCAGAGCGAGGCCCATGAGCGCGGCGACCGTCGTCGCACCCGGGCGCGCCGTCCACGGACGGTCCAGCGCGACCGCGACCGGCAGCGCCATCAGCGCGGCGGTCGTCAGCATGCCCGCGACCGGCACCACCGCGGGCATCGCGCGGAAGCGCCGGCCGTAGGTGCCCGCGAACGCGTAGGAGACGGCGGCGCCCACGATGGCCAGCTCCCCCCACGTCGCCGCGCCCAGATGCTGGAGCGCCCCCGGCCCGATCAGCAGCGCCACGCCGGCGAGCCCCAGCAGCACGCCCGCGACCCGATGCGCGTTCAGCCGCTCCTGGCCGCACGCGTGGGCCACCAACGCGGTGAAGAGCGGGGTGGTGGCGTTGAGGATCGACGCGAGCCCGCTCGTGATGTGCACCTGGCCCAGCGCGATCAGGCTGAACGGAATGAAGTTGTTGAGCGCGCCGAGCACGACGAAGCCGGTCCAGATTGTGCGCGACCGCGGCATGCGGCGGCCGGTCATCCGCACCACCAGCAGCATCGCGAGCGCGGCCACGCCGAAGCGCACCACCACCACCGTGGACGGCGGCAGCTCGGCGAGCGCGACCTTCCCGAAGAAGAAGGCGCCACCCCACAGCAGCGCGAGCAGACCCAGCAGCCCCCACTGTCCCGGCGTCATCACGCGGGTATACGCGGGCGCGGGAGAAACGGGTGGAACGGGACGAAGACGAACGCGCTAGAGCTGCAGGAAGCGCTGCTGGATCGTCGGGTCCTTGCGGAGGGCCTCGGGCGTGCCCTCGAACTGGATGCGGCCCTGGTCCATCACGTAGAGGCGGTGCGAGAGCGCCATCGCGACCTCGAGCGTCTGCTCGACCAGGAGGATGGTGGTCCCGCGCCGGTTGATCTCGCGCAGGATCTCGGTGAGGCTCTGCACCAGCAAGGGGGCCAGGCCCTCGGTCGGCTCGTCCACCAGCATGATACGGGGCCGGGCGACCAGCCCTCTCGCGATCGCCAGCATCTGCTGCTCGCCGCCCGAGAGGAAGCGGCCCTTCTGCTCGATGCGCTCGCGCAGCCGGGGGAAGTACGCGAGCGCTTCCTCCAGCCGCTCCGCGGCGCCCGCGCCGTCGCCGGCCATCATCCCCAGGCGCAGGTTCTCGAGCACGGTCAGGTTCGGCAACACGCGCCGCTCCTCGGGTACCCAGCCGACCCCGCGCCGGACGATCTCGTGCGTGGGAAGGCCCGTGATGTCCTCACCGCCGAGCCGCACCGTCCCCCGCCGCGCCCGCGCGATCCCCATGATCGAGAGGAGCGTGGTGGTCTTGCCCGCGCCGTTGCGCCCGATCATGGTCACGACCTCGCTCTCGCGCACGCCGAGTGAGACGCCCTGGAGGATGTGCGCCTCGCCGTAGTAGGTGTGGAGGCCCTCGACGGCGAGCAGGCTCACCGCGACGCTCCGAGGTAGGTCTCCTGCACCAGGCGGTTGTTGCGGATCTCGTCGGGGGTGCCGTCGGCGAGCACCTGCCCCTGGTGCAGCACGGTGACGCGATCGGAGATGCCCATCACCAGCTTCATCTTGTGCTCGACCAGCACCACCGTGCGCCCCCGCGCCAGCCCGCGGATCAGCACCATGGTCTCGTCGGTCTCCTCCGGGCTCATGCCCGCGGTGGGCTCGTCCAGCAGCAGCAGCGACGGATCGGAGGCGAGCGCGATGCCGATCTCGAGGTGGCGCTTCTCGCCGTGCGAGAGATGGGCGGCGAGCCGGTGAGCCGGGCGGGCGAGCCCGACCTGCCCGAGGATCGCCTGCGCCCGGTCCAGGCAGCCCGCGAGCCGGTCGGCGCGCGACCAGAAATCGAACGAGCGCGCGTGCCCCTGCACCGCGACGCGGACGTTCTCCACGACGGAGAGGTGCGGGAAGATGTTGGTGATCTGATAGGACTTGGCGATGCCGAGGCGGCAGACCCGGTGCTGCGGCAGCCCGGTGATGTCGCTCCCGCCGAACAGCACCCGGCCCGAGGACGGCGCCATCTCGCCCGAGACCAGGCGGAAGAAGGTGGTCTTCCCCGCCCCGTTGGGCCCGATGATCGAACGCAGCTCGCCCCGGTGCACCGTGAGGCTGACGCCGTTGACCGCGACCAGGCTGCCGAACGCGCGGGTGAGCTGCTCGGTCCGGAGCAGCACGCCGTCGGGCGCCGTCATACGGTGGCGAAGAACCGCGCGGGTGCGCCCTCGGTGCCGGCGATCTTGTAGAAGGGCGCCGCGAACTCCACCCGCCGGCGGGGCAGCGCGGCCAGGTTCGTGAGCCCCTCCATGATGACCACGCCCGCCCCGAGGATGACCCGGTGCATCGCGAAGTCCTCCGAGGTGAAGTCCGGCAGCCGCGCGCAGTACTCCTCGAAGAAGTCGAAGCCGATGTTCTTGGGGCCGCGGTCGACCAGCCACTGCGCGGCCTCGGGCGGGAAGTAGGGCGATCGGGTGAAATAGTCGGGCCACTGGCCGTACGTGCGATCGGTCCAGCCGGTCTTGAGCAGCACGATGTCCCCGCGGCGCACGTCGCCCGCGCCACCCCTCTTGAGGTCGTCGATCGTGACCTCGTGGTTGGCTCCGCACCAGGAGAGATCGACGACGAGGGCCTCGCCCATCACCTGGTCGAGCGTGATCTCCGCGGTGGTGACACCGTCCCGGAACACGTGCAGGGGCGAGTCGATGTGGGCTCCCGTGTGCAGGCTCTGGTTCACGCTCGAGACCTGCCAGAAGCCGGGACCGCGCCGGTGCGGCGTGATCTCGAGCTTCATGCCGGTTGAGGGCGGGCTGAACGTGTTCCCGTCGACGGTGACGGACAGGTCGATGAATCGGCTCATGCGCGCGGGCCCAGGGCTCCTGCGGGAGGCCTACCGGGTGAAGTTCGCGATGGCGCGGGCCGGACCGGTCAGCTCCACGACGTGGAGGCCGGTGTCGGCGCGGTCCACCAGGTAGACATAGCCGCGATCGTCGACGTCGACGTTGTTGGTCTGGATCGCGACCTTGCACCGCGGCGCGCCCGCGACCTCGATGCAGCGCTTGTCGGTCTTCGACGTGACGCTCGGGATGAAGAAGCCGGCCTCCACCGGGTGGAACGGATCCCGGATGTCCACCACGCGCACGCCCGCGTTGAAGTAGGCGATAAACACGAGCCGACCGTAGTAGATCGGCGTGAACGACTCGCTGCTCGAGTGCGGCCCGAAGCGGCCGCCGCGCCGGCAGAAGTCGCCGGTCGGATCCGGCACCTCGAAGGTCGCCACCGAGAACGGGATGCGCTCGGTGGTGACGTCGACCATGAAGCTGAGCTGGCGGATCTCCTGGCACTCGTTGCGGAGCGATTCGGACACCACCAGCACGAAGTCGCGCGTGCGGCCCGGCACGCCGGGCGCCCAGTGCGGCACCGTGATGCCGAGGATCGGGAAGCTCGTGTGCCCGCCCCACGCCGGCGACATGTCGAGCCGGCCGATCTGGGGATAGAGCAGGTTCGCCGGGGTGGGCGCGAAGCGATCGGCCGCCTGCGGATCGCCGGCGAGCAGCTTCTCGCGGTCGACGATCTGGATGATCCCCTTGGCCCCGGTCCCGTAGGCGAAGTAGACGCGATTGCGGTGGGCGATCGGGCCGTGCACACCCTCGGGGGCGACGCCGGTTGCGCCGGGCTCCTGTCCGACCAGGCCGAAGTCGCGGATGAAGCGGGGCCGGGCCGGGTCGCTCAGGTCGTAGATCTTGGTCATCCGGTTGGTCCGCCAGCCGCTCGGGGCCCCGTCGGAGACCAGGTAGGCGATGCCCGTGTCGCACTCCCACCAGTTCTTGTGCGTGCTCTTGAGCCCCTCGAGCACCGTGGTGAGCCGCGTGGGGTTCGCCGGGTCGGTGACGTCCCAGACCTCGTGCGCGAGGTTGCCGAGCGTGCGCAGCAGGTAGGTCTTCTCGCGCGCCGCGCGCGGCAGCGTCTTGCCGTCGCAGACGCGCACCATCGCGGCGCCGCCCGCCTCCGCCTCGCCCTCCGCGCCCGGGATGTGGTGCAGGTAACGCGGATGCGCCGGATCGGTCACGTCCACGATCGACGTGCCGTTCAGCTCGATCTGGCCCGTGAGCGGATTCGTCCGCTTGCCGCCGTGGTGGCCGATGTAGGCGATCCAGCGCGCCCCCTGGTGGTGGACGATCGGCTGGTAGGCCGAGCGCGCCTGCAGATCGTCGGTGCCGACGAGGCGCATGTTGCGGGCTTCCTCCGCCCGGGCCTCCGGCGTCGCCGCCGGCGCGATGACGGATGCCAGCAGCAGGAGACCGAGGAGCACCGCCGTCTTCATCGTCGGCATCGACACCTCCGCTCGAAAGCCCGAGATCGACCGTGCGGGACGAAAAGCCGACCCAGCCTACCCGCCGCTCCGCGGGGCGGTCAATAGCCAATCCCCTCCGCCTGTGCTATGACCTCGGCCATGGCGACGACCGTCGGGCTGATCGGAGTGGGATTGCTGGGCTCGGCGGTGGCCACGCGCCTGCTCAAGGCCGGCCACCGGGTGGTGGGTTTCGACACCGTGCCCGATCGCGTCCGCGCTCTCCAGGCGATGGGCGGGCATCCGGCGACTTCCGCCCGCGCCGTCGCGCTCGAATCCGACGCGGTCTGCACGCTGCTGCCGTCGCTGGCCGCGGTGGAGACGGCCATCCTGGGGCCCGAGGGCGTCGCGGCGGGCGCCCGGCCCGGGCAGGTGGTCATGCAGATGAGCACGATCTCGCCCGGCCTCACCGAGCGGCTCGCCGCGGAGAGCCGCGCCCGCGGCCTCGACTTCCTCGACTGCCCGATCAGCGGGACCAGCGCGGTGGTGGCGCAGGGCGAGGGCATCGTCTTCGTGGGCGGCGAGCGCGCCGTGTTCGAGCGGTGGCGGCCGCTGCTCGAATCGATGCTGCCCCGCGCGGTCTACATCGGCCGGCCCGGCCAGGCGATGGTGCTGAAGCTGGCCGCGAACCTGCTCGTCGCGCTCAACAGCGCGGCGGCCGCGGAGGCGCTCCACCTGGTGCGCCAGGCCGGGCTCGATCCCGCCGTGGCCCTCGAGGTCCTCACCGCGAGCGCGGCCAACTCGCGCATGCTCGAGGTGCGCGGCCCGCTCATGGTCCGGGGCGAATACCCCGCGCAGATGAAGCTCGACCTGTTCATGAAGGACCTGCACCTGATCCAGGACGCCGCGCGTGGCGCCGGCGCGGCGGTGCCGCTCACCGACGTGGCCGAGCACCTCTACGCGGCGGCCGCCGCGGACGGGCACGGCCACGAGGACCTCGCGGTGGTGCTGACCGCGCTGGCCGCGCGGAAGCCGCGCGCGCCGGGGGCATAGCGTCACCTTCGCCGCATCGCCCGGTACAATCGCGGCATGGCCGAGCCGAGCCGCTCCGCGCCGCACGCCTTCCGGTGGATCACGTTCGTCGGGAACTTCATCGGCGCGGTCGTCGCCTTCCTCTACTTCCGGGTGGTGGACTACGCGGTGGTCACCACACCGAAGCCCATCGAGGTCGCCTACTCGCTCGTCATCTTCGCGCTCCTGATCGCGGTGGGCAGCCGGCTCACCGAGCGGTGGCTCCGCCCGCTGAGCCGGGCCGCCGAGCTCGATCGCCTCCCGGCGAAGGGGGCGGGTCTCGTTCGTCGGCGCGTCCTGCTCTTTCCGTACTTCCTGGCTGGCGTCGTCTTCACGGGCTGGGTGCTCGCGGGGCTGATCTGGGGAGTGCTGCTCCGGCTTCCGGGTGGCACGCTCACGCTCCACGAGGCCCTGCGCCAGATCTTCGGGACCACCGTGATCGCCGGTGGCGTCACCACCGCGTTCATCTTCTTCGCGGCCGAGCGCGTGTGGCGCCGCCGTCTGCCCGAGTTCTTCCCGGCCGGGGACCTGAGCTCGGTGACCGGCGTCCCGCGCCTGGCCGTGCGCGTCCGGCTCATCGCGATCTCGCTGCTGATCGGCGTGGTCCCGCTCGCGGTGCTCGGCATGCTCGCCTACACGCGGGCGCTCGATCTGCTCGGGGCCGACGCGGCCACCGCCAGCGGCATCGTCGACGGCCTGCGCGTGAGCATCCTCTTCCTGCTCGCGGCGGGGCTGGCGGCGGCCATCGGCCTGTCGATCTTCGCGGCGAACAGCGTGGCCGGCCCCCTCCGGGACGTGGAAGCCGCGATGGCCGAGGTGGAGCGCGGCCGCCTCGACGGCCACTGCGTGGTGGTGGGGACCGACGAGATCGGCGCGGTCGCGGAGGGCTTCAACCGGATGCTGCACGGCCTGCGCGACCGCGAGCGGGTAAAGGAGACGTTCGGCCGCTACGTCACGCCCGAGGTCCGCGACGAGATCCTGGCGGGGCGGATCACCGGGGAGGGCGAGCTGAAGGAGGCCACCATCCTCTTCGCGGACCTGCGCGACTTCACGCCGTGGGTCGAGGCCACCGAGCCGCACCAGGTGGTGCGAGAGCTCAACGAGTACTTCACGGAGATGGCCGAGGCGATCCGGGCGCACCGCGGGCTGGTGCTCCAGTTCATCGGCGACGAGATCGAGGCGGTCTTCGGCGCGCCGGTCGCGCACGGAGACCACGCGCGGCTGGCGGTGGGCGCGGCCCTCGAGATGCGCCGCCGGCTCGCCGCCTGGAACGCGTGGCGGGAACGGGAGGGCAAGCCGCGCTTCCGCCACGGCATCGGCATCCACACCGGCACCGTGCTGGCCGGCAGCATCGGCGGGGCCGAGCGCCTCTCCTACGCGCTGGTCGGCGACCCGGTGAACCTCGCCTCGCGCATCCAGGGGCTCACCAAGGAGTTCAAGGTCGACATCCTGATCAGCGATGCCACCCGCCGTCGTCTCGACGGCGACTTCACGCTGGAGGAGCTACCAACCGTCCACGTCAAGGGCCGGGCCGAAGACGTCACCGTCTACAAGGTCGTCTAAGGCGGGGTCAGGCCCCCGTTACAGCGTGAGGTGGTCGACGGGGCGGCCGGCGATCACCAGGCGGTAGCCGAGGTCGACGTCGGGCCACTGGAGCATCTCCCCGTAGCGCTTCATCCACGCCCCGCTGGACAGATCGTGCCGCAGCCTCGCGAGCCCAGGCCCCACGTCGGCGAGCTTGGCGAACCCGGAGATCGCGCCGCGCACGCCCGCGTCGAGATAGGCGTGCGGTCGCCGCCAGTAAGCGCCCAGGAACCCGTCCACGCAGTCGTGCGGGATCGGCAGGGGCGCCGCGCGGACCGGCCCCAGCGCGTGCCGCAGGTCGGCCAGCGTGGGGAAGATCGCCCTGTCGCTCTCGACGAGCTCCGGGAAGTAGTCGACCAACCAGAACCCGGGCGCGTCCGGATCCCAGGTGAGGATCACCACTAGGTCGCGCGCCACCCGCCGCAGCTCGGCCAGCCCGCGAGGCCGATCCGGCCAGTGGTGGACGGTGAGCACGGCCAGCGCCGCCTCGAAAGCCCCGTCGCCGAAGGGCAGATCGGTGGCGGAGGCCTGCACCACCGGCGCGCTGCCCGGCGGCCGCTGACGGATCATCGCGATCGACGGCTCGACCGCCACCACCCCCGGGGCCTTCGGCTCGTAGGAGCCCGCCCCCGCTCCCACGTTCACGATGGACTCGCAGTCACCGAGCGCACGGACCACCGCGGCGGCGATGCGGGGGTCGGGGCGACGGAAGTGGCTGTAGCCGGAGCCGATCCGGTCGTAGAGCTCCGACATCATCTGAAGCGGGGCATGACCTCGCGGGCGAAGAGCTCCATCGAGCGGCGCACGCGGTCCTGGGGCAACCCACCGAAATTCATCCAGCACATGAGCTGCCCCACGCCCATCTGGCGCATCTGCTCGACGTGGCGGGCCACCGTATCCGGCGAGCCGAAGGCGAGCGTCTCCGCCACCAGGCCCTCCCACGTCACCTTCGACAGACGCTCGGCCATCGCGCGGAAGCCGGGCTGCAGCGTGGGATGGCTCTCCTCGATGCGCTCCGGGATGAGGAACTTGCAGAAGGCCTCCTGGTACCACATCTCGGCCTCCCGCGCCTCGGCCAGGGCCTGCGCGTCGGTGTCCGCCACGTAGATCTGGCGCGAGACGCCCCAGTGGCCGACCAGCGCCGCGATCTCGGCGGGCGTCCGACCGGCCTTCTCGAGCGTCGACACGTACCGGTCGCGGCTGGCCGTGAGCTGGTCCACCGAGCCGAAGAGCAGCGAGTTGAGCATGGGCCAGCCGCGCAGCGCGGTGGACTCGATGCTGTCGGGCGACACGCACACCTGGTAGAGCGGCGGATGCGGACGCTGCAGCGGCTTGGGGATCACCCGCACCTCGGGAATCTGGAAGAAGCGCCCGTCGTAACGGAAGCGCTCGTCCGTCCACGCCCGCTGGATGATCTGCACCGCCTCGTCGAAGCGCTCGCGGCTCTCCACCTGGGGAATCCGGTAGCCGACGAACTCGGACGGCCGGTTCCCCCGCCCCACGCCCACGTCGAGCCGCCCGTTGGAGATGATGTCCACCAGCGCCATCTGCTCGGCGAACCGGATCGGATCGTGGAAGGGCAGGATCGCGGCGGCCAGCCCGATGCGCACGCGATGGGTCCGCGAGGCCACCGCCGAGGCGAGCGACGCCGGATCCACCGAGAGCCCGTAGTCGATGAAGTGGTGCTCGGTGAGCCAGACCTCGTCGAAGCCCAGCTCCTCCGAGTAGACCATCTGGTCGAGCTCGCGCTGGATGATGTCGGCGTGGCGGTGGCCGGGCGGAGCTTGCAGGAAGAAGTAGGTGCCGAAGCGCATCAAGCGACCCCCAGGTAGCGTGTCTTCACGTCGTCGTTGCCCATCACCTCGGCGGGCGTTCCGGTGTGCACGATCTGTCCGCGGCTCAGCACGTGGATGCGGTCGGCCACCGAGAGGGCCAGCGCGAGGTTCTGCTCCACGAGCAGGATCGAGAGCCCGCTCCGCTTCAGCTCCGCGATGACGCGGCCCACCTCGCGGACCAGGAGGGGCGCGAGCCCCTCGGTGGGCTCGTCGAGCAGTAGCAGCTCGGGGTTCGACATGAGCGCCCGCCCGATCGCCAGCATCTGCTGCTCGCCCCCCGAGAGCTTGTTGGCCCGGTTCCCCGCGCGCTCGCGCAGCCGCGGGAACAGCTCGTACACCTGCTCGAGACTCCACCGTCCGGCCCCGCGCCGGGCCACCTCCAGGTTCTCACGCACGCTCAGCGAGGGAAACACCCGTCGGCCCTGGGGCACCAGCGCCATGCCCAGCGCGACCATGCGGAAGGGCGGCCAGCCGGTGATGTCGGCGTCCTTGTACCGCACCCGGCCACGCCGCGGCGGGGTGAAGCCCACCACGGTGCGGATCAGCGTGGTCTTGCCCATGCCGTTGCGCCCGAGGATGGCGAGCACCTCGCCCGCGTCCACCCGCAGCGAGACGCCGTGCAGCACGTGGCTCTCGCCGTAGTAGGTGTGGACGTCGTCGACCTCAAGCGCCAAGGTAGATCTCCTTCACCTGCGGGTCGGCCTTCACCGCCTCTCGCGGGCCGTCGGCGATGACCCGGCCGTAGTGGAGCACCGTGACCATCTCGGACAGCTCGAGCGCGATGTCCATGTCGTGCTCGATCATCAGCACGGTGATCGCCGGGTCGAGCCGCCGCAGCAGCCCGGCCATGAGCCGCGACTCCGCCGGGGAGAGCCCGGCGGTGGGCTCGTCGAGCAGCAGCACCTTCGGCTGCCCGGCCAACGCCAGGGCGATCTCGAGCTGGCGCTGCTCGCCGTGCGAGAGGTTGCGCACGACCGCGTCGCCCAGCCGCTCCAGCTCGAGCGAGGCGAGGCCGGCGCGCGCCCGCTCGAGCAGCGTCCCGTAGTGGCGCACGGGGCGGAGCATCGAGAAGCGCGTCGGCGTGTGGGCCTGGACCGCGAGCAGGCAGTTCTCCAGCACCGTGAGGTCCGGGAACAGATTGGTGATCTGGAAGGTACGGGCCAGGCCCAGGGCAGCGCGGCGGTGCGGGGCCGAGCCGGTGACGTCGCGGCCGAACAGCGCGATGCGCCCGGCGCTGGCGGGGAGCACGCCGGCGATCACGTTGAAGAGCGTGGTCTTGCCCGCCCCGTTCGGCCCGATGAGCGCGCGGCGCTCGCCCGGACGCACCGAGAGCGTGACCCCGTCCACCGCCTGCAGACCGCCGAACGAGCGGCAGACCCCGTCGAGCCGCAGGGCCGGCTCGCTCACCGACGCCGGCCCCGCAACGCCCCCACGATGCCGCCGGGCGCGAAGAGAATGACCCCGATGTAGACGCCGCCCAGGATGAGCAGCCACCGCTTGGTGTACACGCTGACGAAGTTCTTGAGGAACACGATGACGCCCGCGCCCAGCGCCGGTCCGATCAGCGTGCCGGAGCCCCCGAGCGCGACCATCAGCAGCGTCTCCACCGAGGTGACCAGCTGCACGTCGTTGGGGCTCACGAAGCCGTTGTAGTACGCCCACAGCGTGCCCGCGAAGCCCGCGAACAGCCCCGAGATGACGAAGGCCGCGTACTTGTGCAGCCACACGTTGTAGCCCAGCGCGCGCATGCGGCTCTCGCTGCCGCGGATCCCGCGCAGCCCGAGCCCGAAGGGCGAGACGACGAGCAGCCCCATGATCGCCCACGCCACCACCGCGGCCACCAGCGCGAAGTAGTAGAAGGCCAGCGGCCCGCTCGCGTCGAGCGCGCCCAGCGCCGGCCGCGGCACGCCCGCGATGCCGTTGTCGCCCTTGGTGAGCGAGACCCAGCGAAAGGCGAGGCCCCAGAT
>Ga0187766_10001962_pt1 | contig 12140 bp, 13 predicted proteins | sample 0216_QUI02_MP05__4_FD_132971 | JGI IMG/M metagenome (GOLD analysis project Ga0187766, IMG submission 132971) | Tropical peat soil microbial communities from peatlands in Department of Meta, Colombia - 0216_QUI02_MP05_20_MG | ecosystem: Environmental > Terrestrial > Soil > Wetlands > Peat ... | reverse complement strand
CTTCAGGAGCTTGGGCTTGTCTTCCTCTGGGATGATGCCCCCGCCGACCACAACGATGTCCTTCCCTCCCATCCTATCGAGCAGCTTCTTCACCTTGGGGAACGCGGTCATGTGCGCCCCGTTCAACAGAGACAGCGCCACCACGTCCACGTCCTCGTCTATGGCCATCTGCGCCACCTGCTCCGGAGATGGGAGGAGTCCGCTGTAGATCACTTCCATGCCCGCGTCCCTGAAGGCCCTGGCAAGCACAAGGACCCCTCTGTCGTGCCCGTCCAGCCCTGGCTTCGCGACCAGAATCCTGATTCTTCTCTGAATGGCGGCTGTCTTCTTCGCCATCGAGCCGAACGCGACTCTGAGGCCTTCAAAACCTTTGCTGGTTGAGGGAGGCTGTCGCCTGATGTCCTAGAGGAGCATCGGCTCCTTGAAGCTCCCCCAGGCTTTCCTGCCTTCGTCCACGATCTCGCCGAGGGTGGCGTACCGTGTGACGGCGTCGAGCATAGGATAGATTGAGTTTGCATCTTCGTTTTCAAACGCCTTCGCCATTTTCGAAAGAGCGGCCTTCACCTTGACCTCGTTCCTTTCCTTTCTCACTGCCGCCAGGCGCCCGACTTGTCTTCTCTGGGCGGCGAAGTTAATCTTCAGGAACTTGATCGGCTCCTTCTCAGCTTTCGAGTACTTGTTGACCCCTACAACGAAATCCTTCTGCTCCTCCACCCTCTTCGAAAGCCTGTAGGAGTTCTCGGCAATCTCCCTCTGGAGGTATCCCGTCTTGATCGCCTTGAGGAGCCCCCCTGCTGATTCGATCCTGCCGAAGTACTTGTAGGCCTCCTCCTCCATCTGCTCAGTGAGCCACTCCACGTAGTAGGATCCTCCCAGTGGGTCGATGACGTTCGGGACCCCCGTCTCTTCCGCAATAATCTGCTGAGTCCGAAGGGCCACCTCCACTGCCTGCTCCGTTGGCAGCGCCCAGGCCTCGTCAAACGAGTTGGTATGTAGCGACTGGGTCCCGCCGAGCACCGCCGCCAATGCCTCTATCGCCGTCCTCACGACGTTGTTCACCGGCTGCTGCCAGGTGAGCGAAGCCCCCGACGTCTGGGTGTGGAACCTCATGAGCAGGCTCCGCTTGTCCTTTACCCCGTACTTCTCGCTGAGCACCCTCGCCCAGATTCTCCTTGCCGCCCTGAACTTCGCAATCTCCTCGAAGAAGTCCATGGTCGAGTTGAAGAAGAAGCTCAGCCGCGGCGCGAACTGCTCTATCTTCAGCCCGGCCTCGAGCCCGAGCTCCACATAGCCGAAACCGTCTGCGAGAGTGAAAGCAAGCTCCTGTGCCGCGCTCGAGCCCGCCTCCCGGATGTGGTACCCGCTTATGCTGATGTAGTTCCAAAGGGGCATCTCCCTGGTGCAGAACACCATCAGGTCCCTCACAAGCCTCAGGTGCGCCTCCGGCGGGTAGACCCACTCCTTCTGGGCGATGTACTCCTTGAGCATGTCTGCCTGGACGGTCCCGCGGAGCTTGGCGATGGGGACCCCCTGCTTCCTCGCGACCCCCGCGTACATGCAAGTCAGCACGGTCGCGGGCGCGTTGATCGTCATGGAAGTGCTTACCTTCCCGAGCGGGATGCCATCAAAGACGACCTCCATGTCCCGCATCGAGGAGACGTTGACACCGCACCTTCCAACCTCCCCATGAGCCCGGGGGTGGTCGCAGTCGTAGCCGTACAGGGTGGGCATGTCGAAGGCGATGCTGAGCCCCGTCTCCCCGTGTTCAAGCAGGAGCTTCAGACGCCTGTTGGTGTCCTCGGGGGTGCCGAAACCCGAAAACATCCTCATGGTCCACTGGCGCCCCCGGTACATGTTCGGGTGGACCCCTCTCTGGAAAGGGAACACGCCCGGGAACCCCTGGTCGGCGTAGTCGGCGTCGAAGACGTCGGCGGGAGTGTAGAGGGGTTTGAGCGGAATCCCCGACGCAGTCTGGAAATCCTGTCTCGTGTCAGACTCGGCCGGGCCGTAGACGCTGTCCTGCCACTGCTTCAGCCCGTTCCTAATGGCTTCGAGCGCCTTTTTGTCGTACAGAGTGCCAGCCGCAGCCCTCCTCTCCACGACCGCCTTCGCTTTCCTTTTCCAGTACGGGTCGCGCCCTTCTCTCAGCAAGGCTATGGCACGCCAGCCCCGCCATGAATTAAACCCCACCTTCAATAAATAAAAACGGCAAAAGAGACGCTTGCTGACGCAGACTTGGACCTTCGGCTTCTGGCGTCTTCAATCCGCAGGGGGGACAGGGTGGCGCTTGCCAAGGGCATCACCCTTGCTGAGAACGACCCAGTCAGAGCCGCTGGGCTCCTGACCCGCATCGGGGTGCCGAGCAACGCCTTCGTAGTCGGAATCACCGGGCCCCCAGGCACAGGCAAGAGCAGCCTGGTCGACAGGTTGATCGAAGCTTACAGGCGCGCGGGCCTGAAGGTAGGGGTCATCGCGGTCGACCCGAGCAGCCCGATTACCGGGGGGGCCTTGCTCGGGGATAGAATCAGGATGACGGGCCACACAGGCGACAGGAAAGTGTTCATCCGAAGCATGGCTTCCCGAGGCTGGTCCGGGGGCCTCTCCAGGGCGACCTCCCAGGTCATTCGTCTCATGGACGCCGCGGGCTTCGACCTGATCCTGCTCGAGACAGTGGGGATAGGCCAATCTGACATCGAGGTCGTGGGGGTGGCGCACGCGGTCATGGTGGTGCTCATGCCCGGCCTGGGGGACGACATCCAGGTCTCCAAGGCAGGCCTGATGGAGATAGGAGACGTCTATGTCGTGAACAAGTCCGACCTCGAAGGGGCGGACAACATGGTGGTAAACCTGCTTTCTGTGTTCAGGGGGAGCCCTCGCTCCCCGCCCGTGCTCAAGGTTTCGGCGCTCTCCGGAGAAGGGGTAGAGAAGCTGAAGGACTCCCTGGACACGGTTCGGTCCAAATTCACCTCGGGCAACGTGGAGCTCAGACTGAAGAGCATCAAGGGAATGATAGTGGAGACGGCCCGCGGGGCCGCGATGCAGAGGCTCGCCGAGGTTTCCGATGTGAAGGCTGAGAAGCTCGCCAGGAAGGTTCTTGATTCCAAGCTGACTTTGGAAGCTGCCGCAGCTGAATTGGGCTGACGGCAGTTATCTTCTGTCCATCGGCGTATACTTCAGCTCTGAAGGGCCAACGTACACAGAGTCTGGTCTGATGAGCTTGTTATCCTCGACCTGCTCGTTGTAGTGCGCCATCCACCCGAACACCCTGCTCGCCGCGAATACGGGAGTGTAGAGGGGGACCTCGATCCCGAGAGAGTAGAATATCGGGGCCGCATAGAAGTCAAGGTTGGGAGGGATCTTCTTCTTCTCCCACATGGCCTTCTCCAGTCTGTCGCAGAGCCTGTAGAGCCGGTCGTCCTCGCCCCTTCTCCTTATCATCTCGCCGAGGTACTCCTTGCAGAGCCTCGCCCTTGGGTCGAACTGCTTGTACACCCTGTGGCCGAACCCCATCACCTTCTTTCCTTGTTTGAACGCAGCCTCTAGGAACTCTGAAGCTCTGTCCGGGTCTTTCACCTCAAGGAACATCTCCATCGCAGCCTCGTTGGCACCTCCGTGCAGGGGTCCCTTCAGCGAGGCGAGACCCGCAGAAGCCGCCGCATAGGGGTCTGCCAGTGTGGACGCCACAACCCTCACTGTGAAGGAGGAGGCGTTCATGTCGTGCTCCAGGTAGAAGATGAGCACTCTCTCGAAGACCCACCGGTCGAAATCAGAACTCCGCTTCGAGGTCAGCATTTGGAGCAGGTTATCGGAAAAGCTCAGGCCCCCCTTCGGCAGCTTAGGTGCCTCCCCCCGCGGGACCCGCAGGCAGTTGGCAGCCAGGACCGACATCTTCGCTTCGATGGACTTCTCCTGGGCGGAAACTCCCTCCTTGTTGTCAAGGCTTCCCAGCGAGGAGACTGCGGTCCTCATGACATCGATGGGGTGGGCCTTGGGTCCCAACACCTTCATCACCCTGAACACACTGTCCTCGACATCCTGGTTCGCCTGCAGGCCTGCCGTGAACGATTCGACCTCGGCCTTTTTCGGGAGCCTCCCGTGCAGAATCAGAAACGCGGTCTCTTCAAAGGACGCTTTCTTTGCGATATCAGCGATGGTGTAACCGCGATAAATGAGCGTCCCGTCGGAAGCGCTCTTCGAGATCTTGGTGTCGGCTACCGAGACTCCCGCCAGGCCCTTCGGTGCCCGTATTGGCCCCTCTTCCTTCAACTTGTCCTCTTTGTAATCCGTCTCGCGGCGCCCAGCGCTTTCTTGTCCGCTTCTTCGTACTCGTAATAGTCTATGAGGTCATAGAACTCTTCCCTTGTCATGAGCGAGCCAAGCATACCCTTCTGGGAGCCTTCCGCCTTCAGTGTGCTCAGTGTGTCCTTCACCGCCTTCATCGCCGCCCTGAACGCCGTAACTGGAAAGATTACCAGATTGTATCCCAGGGACTCGAACTCCTCCACCTTCAGGTACGGAGTCTTGCCAAACTCTGTCATGTTCGCCATAAGAGGGAGCTTGACCTTCCTCCGGAACTCAGCGAACTCTTCTCTGGTCTCAAGCGCCTCCGGGAAGATAATGTCCGCACCAGCCTTCGAGTAGGCGATAGCCCTGTCAATCGCGGAGTCGATACCTTCCACACTTCTCGCATCGGTGCGCGCGATGACCATGATTCCGCCCCGCGCAGCCTCCCTGGCGGCGACCACCTTCTTCACCATCTCGTCGACGTCCACCAGCTCCTTCCCTTCGAGATGGCCACAGCGCTTCGGTAGGACCTGGTCTTCGAAGTGCACAGCGGCTGCCCCCGCCGTCTTCAGCTCCTCGACCGCTCGAGCGACGTTCAACGCCTCCCCGAAGCCGGTGTCAGCGTCGACTATCAGCGGCACCTTCACCCGTGATGTGATCTGCCTGCTCGCAGTCGCCACTTCAGTGAGCGTTGTCATGCCGAGGTCTGGGAGGGCGAGAAGATTCGAGAAGCCAGCTCCTGAAAAATACAGTGCCTTGAAACCCGCTTTCTCAGCAAGTTTCGCCACCGAGGGGCTGAACACCCCAGGTGCGACGACTATCCTGTTACCTCCGACTAGCTTCCTCAGTGACTCAGCGTTGCCTACCAACCCTTGTTCCGCGAACGAGCTTTGCCGTCTTGTTTTATCCTTGTCCCCGGCAGCGTTAAATCGCTCGCCAGGGGGTTTGGGCAGAATGCTCGGTTTCATTTCTCACGACTCGCCCCACACGGTTGTGTTCGTGCACGGCGCGGGTGGAAACAGCCTCCTTTGGCGGAGGACCCTCCAAGGTCTCTCCGGCAATTCGAAGGCCTACGCCGTGGACCTCCCCGGCCACCCAAGCGGAGAGATAACCTGCAGGTCGGTGGAGGACTACTCCGAAGCGCTACATTCATTCATTCGTGAGCAGCGACTGGAAAGACCGGTGGTGGGCGGCCACTCGATGGGAGGGGCGATAGTGATGACCCTTGCCCTGACCCATCCGGAGGAAGTCGGGGGCCTCATCCTGGTGAGCACCGGCGCCAAGCTCGGGGTCTCGCCGCAAATCCTTGAGGGGCTCAGGGACCAGCCCATGAAGGCGATCGAGAACGTAATCACCCCCTGGAGCTTCAACTCCATCGACCTTGGAATGGGAAGGGAGGCACGAACCGCGCTGTCAGTCTCCAACCTCCCCGTCTTCCTGAACGACTATCTGGCATGCGAGGGATTCGACGTGAGGAAGGAATTACCGAGAATATCAGCGAAGACCCTCGTCGTCTGTGGAGACAAGGATAAGATGACTCCGCCGAAGTGGTCGCACTACCTGGCTTCAGGCATTCCCTCGTCTGAGCTCGCCTTCATCAAGGACTCTGGCCACATGGTCCCGCTGGAGAAGCCCGAAGCCTTCGCTTCCATCGTGCAGTCCTTCCTCTCTGGCTTCACTCGGTGAACTCTTCTCCGCCTCTGGCGATCCTCGACATCTCTCCTATGAGGGCGATCAACCCCTCCTGCGTCGTCGAAGAGATGGGATAGAGGTCAGCACCAAAGGAGAGCCTGCGGATGCTCCTGAAGAGTTCTGAATAGAGTGAGTACTGCTCCCCGTCCTTCGTACCGGCAAGCGCCTCTTCGAACACCTTGGTGTCCCTGCTCCATTCTGTGATCCTCTTCACCCCGTCCCTCGCGATGTCCCTCTTCGTGAGGACAGTGATCTTGGGGATGTTGAGCCTCAGCCCCACAGACGCCGACAGCAGAGCGAGCGAGAGGAAGTTGGACGGCGTGCTCGCCAGCAGCGGGTCGACCAGGAACATCAGAAGCTTGGAGTCGGACTTCATTTCCCTGACTATGAACTCCCCGCTCTCTCTGAAGGCGAAAAGCTCGGTCTGTCCGGGTGTGTCGACGATCACGTTCTCTGCCTGAAACGAATCTATCTCATCCTGGATCTCCCCCAACTTTGTCGCAGCCAGGTCCGCCGCGAGGATCAGGGCCCCGTTGGGCCCGAGCCCGTAGTCCTGCATCACTTCCTGAAGCTGTATCCTGTCACGGATGTCCACGTCTGGGTCGTAGGGGAGCTCCACGACGCCGGGGTCGAGGTTCACTGCAATGGCGTCCTCTCCTCTGTTGACGTACCAGTTCTTCAGCGCGCTCGTGAGGAGCGACTTGCCAGATCCCGCGGTCCCGGTTATGAAGGACAGGTCCAATCAGGCCCCGCCTCCCTTTATCCCCATGGCAGACACCACCATCCCTCCCGAGTCGGCGACGGCGCGGCTCATCTCCTCGGCAATTTTCTCGGCTTCCGCGTCAGTCCGCTTCTTATCCTCGCCAACCACCGCGATGTCCAGTTCGATCCTTGAAACCCCTTCCCTTATCCCCCTCGGGTGCGACTTGATGTATGCCCCAAGGTGGCGGCCCAGCTCCTTGGATATGATTGGCGCCAGCGCCGACTCCAGGACTCCTTCCAGCTTCATCGTGATGTATCTCCTGTGCAACCTCCCGAGCTTTGCCCTGACCTCTGGCTCGACCGTCTTCCGAAAGATCCCGCGCATCTCCGCGGGGACCCCTGGAAGACAGAATACGGTCGTGCCCCCCCGGACAAGTCTCACGCCCGGAGCGGTACCTGACTCATTTAACACCGGTTCTGCCCCTACTGGCAGCCGCGCCATCTTCAGTCGGGAGGGAGTCAGTTCTATCTTGGTCAATCCTCTCTTCGCGTAGTGCTCCTTGATCAGGGCCAGCGCACGCTGGTCCAGCCTAACGTTGACGCCGAGGGCCCCCGCGACGCCTTTCAGCGTCATGTCATCAGGAGTCGGGCCCAGCCCGCCTACCACCACGAGGAAGTCGGGTGACCTTCTGAGCGCTTGGTTGAGTGCAGCCCCAATCTCGTCAAGATCATCGTCGACGGTGGTAACTTCCTTGAGCATTGAGCCCATCCTCGCCAGCCTCCTTCCTATCCAGAGCGCGTTGGTGTCAAGGGTCCTCCCGATGAGCAGCTCCTTCCCCACAGCCAGCATCTCGACTCTGACCATGGCGGCGAGGCCGTCAAATCAGGCTTAAAACGAATGAGCAAACCTCGCCCCCTGTGAAGGCACGGAGGAGGTACCCCTCGAGACCCCTCGTCGGGGCTGGCGCTGTCGTCCATCGCGGAACCAGAGTGCTCCTCGTCAGGCGGGTCAATCCACCCAACCAGGGCAAATGGGCACTTCCGGGGGGCCTCGTGGAACTCGGTGAGTCCACTCAGGACGCCGCAGTCCGAGAGGTGCAGGAGGAGACGGGGCTCAGGATCAAAGTGGAGGGGCTTCTCGATGTGCAGACCGACCTCCATCCCGACTCCCGCTCCAGGCTTGAGTACCACTACGTCCTCGTCGACTACCTTGCGACGCCTGTCGGAGGCCGGCTGAAGGTCAACTCCGAATCATCAGGATCAGGCTGGTTCACTCAAGCTCAGGCAAGAAGGCTGGTCATGAGCGACGGCACGAGGGCGGTATTGGGCCTCTTCTTCAAGCGTATGCTACGCTAGGCGCCCACGCGGGTGCGCACCGCCGTTTGTGTATGCTCTACTTCTCCTTGTTTCCGCTCAGCCACCACTCGAGGTAGTCGGCTTGCTGCCGAGAACGCTTCCTCCTCTCGTCTTCCTCAGGCGTCCTCGCCTTGAACCTCGCGTCAGAAAGCTGGTCCCGTGTAAGGAATGCTCCGCAGTTCTTGCACCCGTATCGCTTCGTCGGCGCATCGTACAACATTATCCCGACGTGACACTCCGGACATATCTGGTCCATCGCGTTCGGTACCATCCCCGGCCCCGTGTCCTTAACGGTTTCCCCCGAATCTCGCCGAGACTCCGACAGCCGCAATTTGTTATATAGCGAAGAGAGCGGAGGCCGATTCGAACGCAAGTGGCTGAAAGGCTGGTTCTCCCGGGTCCGTCGTCCGAAGAGCTTGGGCGGTCTGTGGCCCAGAACCTGGGGCTCCAACTGCTCCCGGCCGAGTTCAAGGTGTTCACTGACGGGGAGTCCAAGTTCACTTGCGACCAGAAGGTTTCAGGGAAAACGGTATTCGTAGTGCAGTCGACGTATCATCCGGTCGACCAGCACCTCTTCCAGCTTCTCCTCGCCTCGCACAAGCTGAGCCAGGATGGTGCAAGGGTCGTGGCAGTCGTGCCATATCTGTCGTACGCGCGCCAGGACAAGGAGTTCCTGCCCGGCGAGACGGTAACTCTCGCCTTTGTAGCCCACCTGATGCGCTCTTCCGGCATAGCCAGGCTCGTGACCGTCGACATCCACTCGGCCCAGGGGCTCTCCCTGTTCTCTTTCCCAGTGTACAGCGTATCCGCCATACCAGCAATGGTGGAGTATGTCAGAACCAACCTTCGGCTTGAGAACCCAGTGATTATCTCGCCCGACGCCGGCGCTTCAAAGCGGACTGAGGCGTTCGCTCAACTGTACGGGGCCAAGTCCCTCCAGCTCAGCAAGACGAGGGACCGCTCGACCGGCGAAGTAACGATCAGACAGGAGGCGCTGCACGTCGAGGGGAAGGACATTCTCTTCTTGGACGAGGTCATCACGACGGGGGCCACCATACGAGCCGCCACGGAGACTGTGCTTGGGCAGGGAGCGAAGAGCGCGTCGGTTGTATGTACCCATGGCGTCTTCTCCGGGGACACCATCGAAAGGCTGGAGAAGGCCGGAGTCCGAAGCATTGTCACGACCAACACCATCCCCGGAAGGTTCAGCAAGGTAGACGTATCAGAGGCGTTGGCCTCCCACCTTAGGACGCTTGAAGAATAGGTCCCTGGTGCTGCTTTCCGGCGAAGGGACGACCATCCCCGCGGCCGAGGCCAAGGCACTCTTCCTCGCCTACGACCAAGACTCGACATTCACGTCCCCCTCGTCCCGTCTGTTGTTGGCTGAGTCCGAAGCCGACCCCATGCTCGTCGGCTCTAGGGTCGCTTTCGCAAGGAGGGTGGGGAGGCTGCTGAATGGCAGAAGCGAGGTCAAGGTCGCCCTTCGAGGCCGGCGAATCGGCTTCAGGCCCTTCGACTTGGTCCCCGGGCTCGACCCTGCCAAACCCGAGGACTACCTAGCTGGAGTCGAAGCTGAAGTCGACCTAGAGTCACCCGACCTGGAACTGAACGTCGTTCGCGGATTGGACGAGTACCTTGCTGTCTCCTCACCGGGGACGATGAAGCAGGGCTGGTCGCTACGCAGACCCAGAAGGCGGGCCTTCTTCCACCCTTCCGCGATTTTCCCTAAGCTTTCGCGTGCCCTGGTAAACCTCAGCAGGTGCAAAGAAGGCGAAGTGGTCTTCGACCCTTTCGCAGGAACCGGGAGCATCCCGATTGAAGCCTCGCTCGTCGGGGCACGCGTTGTCGCTGGCGACCAGACACGGGAGATGGTCAGGGGGGCCCTGTCCAACATGACGCGCTTCAACCAGGAGTGGATGGGGGTCATCCGGGCAGATGCCACAATGTCCCCGCTTACCAGGGCCGATGCCATAGTCACAGACGTCCCCTACGGAAGGGCTTCGAGCACCAGGGGCCGGGATACTCGCGAGCTGATCGACCTGGTCCTCCCAGTGTTCTCAGAGTTACTGCGGCCTTCGGGGTTCCTTGTGCTGATGCACCCCCAGGAGGCTGGAGTCGCTGCAGTCGGGGAGCTTGAAGTCATCGAGGAGCACCACCTCCACGTTCATAAGCGACTGACAAGGACGATTACCGTTCTGAAGAGGAGATAACTTCGGCCAAGCTCACTGTGACCTTTCTGGGGACAAGCGCGGCTGTACCTACCAAGGAAAGAGGGCTCCCGGGGATCGCCCTGAAGCGCGAGGGGGAGGTGATCCTGATGGACTGCGGCGAAGGCATCCAGAGGAGGGTGCTGGCCGAATCAGTGGGGCTCGGCAACGAGATGACAATCCTGATCACTCATCTCCACGGGGACCACGTCGCCGGCCTGCTCGGGCTCCTTCAGACCATGAGCCTTTCACAAAGACGGAAACCGCTCAACATCGTCGGCCCGGAGAAACTCCTGAGGTGGCTTCGAGTCACTTCCGAACTTCTGCAGATCGGTCTGACCTTCCCCATACGATTCTCGAAAGCCGCCCCGGGCACCATCCTCAGGACTCCGGGTTTCAGGATAAGAACCGCCAAGGCAGTCCATTCGGTCGAAGCTTTCGCCTATCTGGTCGAGGAGAAGGGCCGCCCCGGCATCTTCTATCCAGAGCAAGCAAAGAGGCTTGGCGTCCCTGAAGGAAAGTTGTGGTCGAGGTTGCAGAAGGGGCGCACGGTCACCGCTCAAGGGAGGAAGGTGACACCGTCTGAGGTCACCGGTCCGCCGAGGCCCGGGAGGAAGGTCGGGTACTCAGGCGATTCGCGCCCATCCGCAGGACTTACCCGCTTCTTCGCCGGCTGCGACCTCCTGATCTTCGATTCTACTTTCGGCGGGAAAGACGCAGACAAAGCTGCCGAGAGGATGCACAGCACTAGCTCTGAAGCGGCAGAACTTGCAAAGAAGGCGAAGGTGCGGAAGTTGGCGCTCACGCACTTCAGCGCCAGATACACTTCCACTACCAGCCTGTTGAGGGAGGCGCGCCGGATTTTCCCCAACACCGTGGCCGCTTCAGACGGCCTCGCGATAGAGGTCGACTATCCCTCATCGTAGGCAGCTACCCAGTCGATGGCGGCGCTCAGCTTCCCAGAGCTTATGGTCAGGTAGATCGGTCCAAGAGGAGATTCCTCTGGCGTCCCACACAGTGCCATGACCCCTCCGGCGGCTGCTTGCCTGTTCAGCATAAGCGACGTCGACCTGCCTCTCGTGTTCACCAAGAGTCGTCTCCTTGCGGCTGAGCGTACGTGCCTGTCCCTGAGCTTCTCTTTGATCCCCAGAAGTACTCTGGGGTCCTTCGTGCGGAACCGAGCGGTCTCCTGCCTGACCTCGACATCCGTCGGGTCGACACCGACGACGTTGCCAACGGCGGCGGCCACCTTGGACGGGTCCTCCGACGGAGAGATCGTCGCCTCGACAAGGACCTCGGCTTCGAAATCAGGCTGAGACATTGTTCAACCAGCGTTTCACTGCCTTCGCCATCTCCCTTTCCAGCTCCTCCGCCGTGGCGCTTTCGTTGGAGACCCTTGCGTCTGCCAGCGCGATTGCCTCCCCAATTCCTACGCCAAGCTCCCTAAGGTCTCTGTCCTGAAACATTTCCCTCGTCAGCGGGTCGTCGCTCCTCCCCCTCTCCTTCAACAGGGCGAACCTCCTTGCCGAAGACGCGTCCACGGCAACGAGCACGACTTCAGCTCTCTTCCTGAATGCTTCGACCTCGGCCACCGACCGTATCCCGTCGACAACAACTTTGTCTGTACCCAGCCTGGCAATCTCCTCCAAGCACAGGTCGGCCACCGCGCTGTCGCCGCGCTCTACCCTGAGTCTCTTCATCACTTCACCGGTGTTCTTCGCGGTAGGCTCGAGCCCCCGCCGCTTGGTTTCAGCCCTTATGACGTCCCCCATGACCACCCTCTTCCAACCCTCCTTGACCAAAGCCTGGGCAGCAGTCGACTTTCCCGCCCCCGGCATCCCCGTGATGGCCACAATTCTCAGCAAATGGTTCATCCCCGGCCCGCCTGATAGCGAATTT
>Ga0187766_10001961_pt1 | contig 12140 bp, 6 predicted proteins | sample 0216_QUI02_MP05__4_FD_132971 | JGI IMG/M metagenome (GOLD analysis project Ga0187766, IMG submission 132971) | Tropical peat soil microbial communities from peatlands in Department of Meta, Colombia - 0216_QUI02_MP05_20_MG | ecosystem: Environmental > Terrestrial > Soil > Wetlands > Peat ... | reverse complement strand
CTGGCCGCGCTGCAGCAGCGGGTCAACCAGTTCCGCACGCAGAAGGAGACGCTGAAGGCCGAGTACACCGCGGCGAGCGCCACCGCCTCGGTGAACGAGAACGTCGCGGGCATCTCCAGCACGCTGTCCGATTCGGGCGCGGAGCTGGCGCGGGCCCAGGACAAGATCTCGCAGATGCAGGCCCGGGCGGGCGCCCTGGACGAGCTGCTGCAGTCCGGGGTGCTCGAGGACGTCGGCGGTGACACCGACGACATCCAGAAGGAACTCGATCAAGCCGGAGCAGACGCCGACGTGGACAGTGAGCTCGCCGCGCTCAAGGCGCAGATCGGCCCGGGCAGCGCGCCGCCGGAACTGACCAGCGGTTGACTCTGCGTCTGCGCGGCGCTGCCGGCATCACTGAAGGGCGAGGATGGTGTCGTTGTCTCCCACGGCGTAGCAGGCGGCCGGGCCGACGCAGCCGATGCCGTACAGGTTGCGAGCGGTCGGGATAGGCTGCGCGGCAAGCGTTGCCGGCCACGGCACTCGGTCCGCCCGTTTGCGCTGGCCCGGCCATCCTCGCGGTGGCCGGGCCAGCGTTCGTTCCTGCGCCGGTTGCGCAGCCAGGGCGCTGCCGGGCAGCATACGGACTTTGGGGGGGACCGGTCCGTACCGGCCGGCCGGCGCGAGTGGGTGGCGCCGGCCAGCCATATCCATGTGCTGTATCAGGCCACGGCTAAAGGCTGTGCTAAGGCGCGGTTAAGGGCACCGATCGGGTGGACTGAGATCCCATGGCCACCTCCGCAACGTGACCCACCCCACGGAGGATGCGCTCACCTGCACCGTCATGTCCGCGGACCCGCCAACCTCGGCGGTATCAGACGGAGCCTGCCTGGATCTTGTAGTACGTGTGATTCGGCTACTCGGTACAAGCTGGCCTGGGAAAAAGGGGTGGGGTGACCAGTTTGGCTGCGGTGCCAGCCGATGGCCCGCCGCGGAGGCGGCCCAGATGGCGGTGGACGGCGGCCGTCGCGGTAGTGGCGTGCGGGGCGGTCGCCGCCGCGCTGGCCGTCGGGCTGGACGGCCCCGGTCAACCCGCGGCGCAGCCGCAGCGCACGCCCGGCCCGAGCCCGGCCCGGCCCAGTGCCACTGCGATCCCGACGGTGGGGAACCTGCAGCTGGCCCAGATGCAGGTCGGCGACTGCCTGACCGGCGCCAACATGAAACTGAACACCAGCAACCCGTGGCCGAAGCTGACGTCGGCCGTGCCGTGCGACCAGCCGCATACCGCTGAGGTGTTCTTCGCGAGCAACGATTTCTGGCCGCAGGACATCTCGTACCCCGGTTCCAGCGCCATCGCCAGGGACGGCAGCGCGGCGTGCAATAGCGCCTTCCGGTCCTACGTCGGACTCGACTTCGCCAGGTCGATCTATAACTGGACCAATGTCATCCCTGACGCGTCGACCTGGCCGTCGGGTGACCGGGGCCTGCACTGCATCGCCTACCACGCCGGGCCCGGGCAGCCGGCCGGCGCCACCATCACCGGCACGATCAGGGGTTCTCGCAAGTAGCGCTCGCAGGCGGCTGCCCGCCGTGGCGGGGGGTCGCGGTCGGGGCGGGACGCAGCCGGTCCGGGCCGATGTCGGGGATCTCGCGGATGCCGAACATGTCGCGCAGCGCGGACAGGGCGGCAAGTTCGCCGCAGCGGCCGTGCACGCCGGGGATCGGCGGGGTAGCGGACGAGCACAGGTAGAGGCCGCGGACCGGCGTTCGGTACGGGTTCCAGCTGACCGTGGGGCGGAACACGGTCTGCCGCAGGCTCTGCACGCCGACTGCGATGTCACCGCCGACGTAGTTCGGGTTGTGCGCTTCCTCGCCGGCGGCGGTGCGCACGGCCCGGGCCAGGATGAGGTCGCGGAACCCGGGGGCGAACCGCTCGATCTGCGCCTCGATGCGGTCGGTCATGTCCAGTTCGGAGCCGGCGGGAACGTGGCAGTAGGTCCACAGCGTCTGGCGGCCGGCCGGGGCGCGGGAGGGATCGACGATCCCCGGCTGCATGACGAGCACGTACGGGCACTCGGGATGCTTGCCCGCGGCCACCTCGGCCTCGGCCGCGGTCGTCTGCTCGCAGCTGCCGCCCAGGTGCAGGCTGGCGGTCCGGCGGCAGTCCTCGTTGGTCCACGGCACCGGGCCGGACAGGGCGAAGTCCACCTTGCACACGCCCGGACCGTAACGGTACCTGCGCAGCGCGGCCCGGTACCGGCCGGGCAGCCGGTCGCCGGCCAGCTGGTCCAGCGCCCGCGGCGACGTATCGAGCAGCACGGCGGTGGCGGGTGGCAGTTCGCTGAGCGAGGTCACCCACCGGCCGGTCTCGATGCTCCCGCCTGCCGCGGTCACCGCGTCGGCCATCGTGTCGGTGATCGCGGCGCTGCCGCCCACCACGACCGGCCAGCCCACCGTGTGGGCCAGCCCGGTCAGCATCAGCCCGATGCCCGCGGTCGGGACGGAGGTGAGCGGCATCATGGCGTGGGCGGCGGCGCCGGCCAGGATCGCACGGGCCTCGGGCGTCCGCCAGACCTGTACCGCCACCGAGGCGGGCAGCAGGGCGCGCAGGCCGTAGCGGGCCAGCACGAACGGGTGCGCGGGCGGCCGGCGCAGCGGTGCGAGCAGCGCCTGGATGATCTCGTCGGTGTGCGCCGCGACCGGGCCGATCAGCCACCGGTAGGCCGGGCGGTCCGGGCCCAGGCGCGCGGCCGTCTCGGCCGCAGAGCGGGTCACGACCCCCGCCCGGCCGCCGTCCAGGGGATTGGCGAACTCGACCTCCGGGTAGGCGAACTGCACCCCCCGCGCGGCCAGGTCGAAGCGCCGGAAGAACGAGGAGGCCAGCGCCAGCGGGTGCGCGGCCGAGCAGACGTCATGCCGAAAGCCCGGCAAGGTCAGCTCTTCGGTGCGGCAGCCGCCGCCGATGCCGGGCGCGCCCTCGACCACGAGCACCTTCAGGCCTGCCGCGGACAGGGTCACGGCAGCGGCCAGACCGTTCGGGCCGCTGCCGACTATCACCGCGTCAGGGTTTCCCCGCATCGCACCTCTCAACTACCCGCCGGGCGCTCGGTTCATGTCACGCTCTACGAGGACGCTCGGTTCATGTCACGCTCCCGGAGGGCGGCCGGTTCATGTCACGCTCCTGGAGGGCGGCCGGTTCATGTCACGCTCCTGGAGCGCGGCCGGTTCATGTCGCGCTCTTGGAGGCCTGATTGCCGCCCTGCTTATCATGGCGCAGCATGCGGCTCAGGCCCTTGACCGGGGCCGCGATGGTCTGGAACACGCTGCGTATGGCGCGGCCCGGCTGAGGAGGTGGCGGGTGACCGACTGGGACATCGTCCTGCGGGGCGGGCGCGCCGTCGACCCGGAATCGGGCCTGGACGCGGTCTGCGACGTCGCGGTGGCCGGCTCCCGGGTCGCCGACATCGGACGCGGCCTGCCGCGGGGACGCGCCGACCTCGACGTGACCGGACTGGTGGTGACGGCCGGGTTCGTCGACCTGCACAGTCACGTCAACGACATCGCGGGCCTCAGGCTCCAGGCCCTGGACGGCGTCACTACCGCGCTGGAGCTCGAGGCCGGCGTGACCCCAGTGGGCGCGGCCTACCGGACGGCCGCAGCGCAGGGGCGACCGATCAACTACGGCTTCGCTGCGTCCTGGGCGCTGGCCCGGATGCAGGCGGTCGCCGGGATCAGGCCCGGCGCATCGCTGGCCGCGTTCCTGGCCAGCATCGGCGATCCGCGCTGGCAGCGCCCGGCTCGCCCGGCGCAGGTCAGCGCGATGCTCGACGCGCTGTCGGCCGACCTGGCCGACGGGGCGCTTGGCATCGGCGTCCTGCTCGGCTATGCGCCGGCGGCGAGCCCGGAGGAGTACCTCATGGTGGCGGCCCTGGCGGCCAGGGCGGGCGTGCCCACGTACACGCACGCGCGGGACCTGATCGAAATCGTGCCGCAGGCGCAGGTCGACGGCGCCGAGGAGATCGTCCGCGCGGCGGGCCAGACGGGCGCGCACATGCACTACTGCCACGTGAACAGCACCTCGCAGCGGCACATCGACCGCGTCCTCGGCGTCATCGGCAGGGCTCAGGCGGCCGGGGCGCGGGTCAGCACCGAGGCGTATCCGTACGGGTCGGGCATGACCGCCATCGGAGCGGCGTTCCTGGCGCCGGAGCGGCTCGCCGAGCGCGGCCTGGTACCGTCCTCGCTCACCTACGCGCCGACCGGCGAGCGGGTGGCCACGGCAGAGCGGCTACGCGAGCTACGGGAGGACGATCCCGGCGGGCTGGCGATCATCGAGCTGCTCCACGAGGATGATCCGGCCGACCGCGCGCTGCTGTTGCGGTCGCTCACCTTCCCCGGCACCGTCGTGGCCAGCGACGCCATGCCGGTGACCTGGACCGGACAACCGGGCGACCCGCAGGCCTGGCCGCTCCCCCGCACCGCGATCACCCACCCGCGCACCGCGGGGACGTTCTCCCGGGCCTTGCGGCTGCTGACCCGCGGGGAAACCAGCCTCGGGCTGGCCCAGGCGCTGCGCAAGTGCAGCCTGGAGCCGGCGCGGCTGCTGCAGGATCACGTGCCGGTCATGCGGCAGAAGGGCCGGCTGCAGGCCGGGACCGACGCCGACGTGGTGGTATTCGACCCCGGCCGCATCACCGACCGCGCCACCTATGCCGACAGCACGCGCACCTCGGCGGGCATCAGGCATGTCGTCGTCAACGGCACCTTCGTCGTCCGGGACGGCGAGCTCGTGCTCGGCGCCGAGCCCGGGCAGCCGGTACGGGCCGCGCCGCGATGACGGGAGCCGGGGTACCGGCAGCGCTCTGACCAGCCCCGACGGTGAATCGAACACAGATAACTTGTGCCGCTATCTACTTCCATCCGATTCGACTTTGTGTTCTAATAACGGCATGGGTCGCGTCGGTGAACGTCCGGTGCGCGCGGCACCGCGACGGTTGGTCCGCGTGCCGCCGCGGCCGGACCGGGGGCCGACCGCGCGGCGCCACGCCTGAGGATCTGTTCCCGAAACACGGAGGAGGTGAGGACGACGAGCGAGCTATTCGAAAATCTTAGCGATGACGACGAGCTGTGGCTAGCCGACATAGAAACTAGGACCATGAACCTGGAGCAGGAGCTGTCCGCCTGGCGCCAGTCGCGGCAACGCGCGCTCGCCGATGAAGACTACGGCCCGGACCAGGAGCCGCTGCTGGCTGATGAGCAGATGCCCCCGGACGCGCCCTTCCGCGCGCCCGCGGGCCGGACGGATCGCGCGCACCGTGACAGGCCCGCCTCCTCGACGCGCGGGGCGACCAGCTATCCGGCCGACTTCGGCGAGCCGCAGGCCGGCCAGCGGCAGCGCCCGGCCGACGCTCGGACCAGGGCGCTCATCAACCAGGGCCGGCGCACCTCGCGCCGCCCGCGCCGGACACGGCGGTTCGGCGGCCGCACGCTGGTGCTGGGCCTGGTCCTGCTGGCGCTGACCATCATGGTGCTGGTGGTGCTGGCGCTCCGGCCGACCGCGTCATGGCCGGCCAGCGTGGCGACGGTCCAGAACGAGATCACCACGGCTTGCCAGAATCCCGATGTGGCCTCGGAGCCCGACCAGGTCAACTTCGCCTGCAACAAGGCCAGCAGCCAGATTCTCTGGGTCTTCTCGCTGATGACGAGCGGCAATAATGCCGCCTTCAGCGACGCCAAGAGCGGGCGCGAGGGCCTGGAGCCGATTACGCCCGGCCAGGGCGGCGAGGTGGCGTGGTCGCTGAACCTTCATCATCCGTACAATCCGCTCAACCCGGTCGACAGCCTCGAGGTGGCGGCGCGCGCGATCAACGACATCATCGGCGGAGCGGCCGTCACCGGCACCAACGGCAGGCTCACGGTCCAGCCCGGCCTGGAGAGCAGTCCCAGCAACTGCGCCAGGTACACCGGATCATCGGCGCTCTTCGCGCGCGCGGGCTTCCCTGCCGTCTGCGCCCAGCCGGTGAGTACCGGTACCGGCCAGGCCGCGCTCGTCTCGGACGTCTACCAGCAATGGCTGCTCGGCTCTTCTTCCACGGCTGCCCAGGAGGCGAGCGTCCTGTTCGGGAACTCCGGCAATCCTGGCAATCCGATGGTGCAAGCCATCCTGAAGACCCTGCCGGGTGGTTCCGGCTGAGGATGCTGGCGTCCGGCGTGCGTCATCGAGCCAAGGAGGGAAGGTGATTCCGTGAATGCCGGCGGCAAGCAGCGCTGGCAGCAGGCGACTGCGCTGGTGAGTCTCAGCACCGCCGGCGCGATGACCGGAATCGCCTTCGCGCACGGCACGCTCGCCGACATGACGTCGCCAGCCGGCATGCCGGCGCAGCTGCTGGCGTTCAAGCAGCCAGCCAAGCCGGCGTCGGCGGGCGATAGTGCGCTGCGATCGGCGATCGTCAGTGCCGCGCGGTACTACCTCCGCCTCGCCCAGGGCAAGACGCCGACCGAGATGGAGGCGCTGATCTGGCAGAATGACAGCAGCGACGGAACCGACCACGGAGAGTCATGTGCGGCCTTCGCCAGCCTCACACTCGAGGCCGGCGCGCAGGCCACGGGGCAGCAGAGCTGGGTAACAGGCGGCACCTCCTATCCGTGGCCCCTGCACGCGTGGGCCGATGTGCGCGTTGACCCTAATCCGCAGTCGCTGGGCATCATCTCCGTTCTCCAGGACGCCGAGGCCCATCACCGCTGGCACCCGCTCGGCGACGGCTACACGCCGCAACCCGGCGACTGGGTGCTGTTTTCTGGCCACGTCGAGGTGGTGACCCAGTACTCGGGCGGAGTCTTGTACACGATCGGCGGTGACTCCATGCCGAACCTCTCCGTCAACGCGCACCAGTACGCCGATCCGCTCGGCGCCGAGGGGGTCGCGGGTTTTGTCAACAACGGCGAGCTGCTGAGCGCCCGCGGTCCGGCGACCGCGGTCCCCGCCAGCACCACAGCCCCGCAGCTAGCCGCGACGGCCGGGCAGGCGGGCCAGGGACAGGCCGAGATCCCGGGCGCCGTGGCCGCGGCGGGCAGCGGCATCGCCAGCGGGCTCGGGCCCGGGCGGCAATCCGATCCGGCTCCGGCAGTACAGCCGGTGCTGCTCGGCGCGGCGGCCATCCCGGGAGCGCAGCCGGGTACCGGTAGCGGGTCCGCCGGGTCCGCGAGCCATCGGTACAGCCGGAGCCAGGTGGCCGCGAAGCTGCCGCAGGCGACCGGCAGCGCGGGCCAGCAGGCCTTCATCCAGGAGATCGCGCCCGGCGCGATCGCGGCCCAGCGGCAGTACGGCGTGCCGGCCGCGGTCACCATCGCGCAGGCGATCGACGAGTCGGGCTGGGGCCAGAGCCAGCTGGCCGCGCAGGACCACAACCTGTTCGGGATCAAGGGCAGCGGTCCGGCGGGCTCGGTGCTGATGCCCACCCAGGAGTACGAGAACGGCCAGTGGGTGACGATCAACGCGCCGTTCCGCGTGTACAACTCGGTGGCCGAGAGCATCAGCGATCACACCCTGCTGCTGGCCACCAGTTCGAGCTACAAGCAGGCCATGGCGGATCAGGCCGATCCCGACACGTTCGCCAACGACCTCACCGGGGTCTACGCCACCGATCCGAACTACGGGTCGAGTCTGATCTCGCTCATGCGGCTGTACAACCTGTACCGCTACGGCGCCGGGACCCAGGCGCCGCAGGCCGCGGCGCCGGCCGGCGCGGCGCAGGGCTCGGCCGCGCAGAGCGGCAGCGGGCAGAGCGGCAGCGGGCAGAGCACCACGGGGCAGAGCACGGGGCAGGGCGGTACCGGGCAGGGCGGCGGCGGCCAGAGCCGTACCGGGCAGGGCGGAGCCGGCGATAGCGGGGGCACGCCCGTTGGTGTCACGCAGGGCATCGCTGCCTACGGCCTGGCACCGGGTGCGTTCGGCGGTGGCCCTGCGGGGGCCAGTGCGTCACCGCAGAGCCGGCCGAGCCTGGCGGCGGCGATTCCTGGAGCGGCTGGGCCGAGCGGCGCGGGAGCGGGTGCAGCCGGGCTGAGCAGGGCCGGCGCGGGCCCGGCCCGACCGAGGCAGGTTCCGGCCGGATCGGGGCGGGCACGGGCGAGACATGCCCAGGCCGGATCGCTGCGGGCCGGAGCGCTGGGGCACAGCGCCGGGCAGAGCTCCGGCGAGGACACCGAGGCCGGGAGGGGCACGGCCAGCGGCAGCCGGGGCGGGGCCGGGCTCGGACGGCACGGCACGGCCGGCGCCAGCCGGGGCGCGGCAGGGCTCGCACGGCAGAGCACGGCCGGCGGGGGAGCGCCTCGGGGGAGCGCGACGAGACGCGCGACGGCAGGAGCAGCGCAGCCGAGGATGACCGCGGGCGGCTCCGGGCTGAATACGGCGCACGGACGCGGCGGGCAGAGCCTCGCCCGGCCCGCCGCGGCGTCCTCTGGCGCGTCGCAGCCGAGCGGGCCCGGCATCGCTGCGCCCCGCCCGGGCACCGCACAGCTCGGCGGCGCGCGCATTCCGGGCGTGCCGTCCAGCTATCCGGGCTCGGCAGCCCAGGCCGGCGCCGAGGGCGCGGTGAAGGCCGGGCCGCGCAGCGCGAGGATCAGCACGAGGCGCTACGTGCCGCAGATCCCGCACACCGTTACCACCGCGTTCGTCACGACGGCCAAGACGCCGCTGCTGCGATCCGCGCCGCTGTACCGGGAGGTCGCCAGCGAGACCGGAGTGCGCTGGCAGCTGCTGGCCGCGTGCGACTGGATGCAGTGCCGGGCCCAGCCGCGGGTGTCACCCGTCTACGGCGAGAAGCTGGGCACCAAGAACCCGGATGGCACGGTCTACCGGACCAAATCAGCGGCGCTCCAGCAGTGCGCCCGCGATCTGATCATCCTGGCCAGCGCGGTCTACGGGATCGAGCTGACGCAGCCGCTGCCGCTGTCGGTACGCGACCTGGCCAAGGTCTTCGCCGCCTTTCGCTGGGGCGGGCTGCTGGCAGCACATCACATCTCCGCCCTGGAATTCCCTTACTCGGTCCAGGGCCTGACCGCGCATCACATCAAGATGCGCTGGCCCCACGTACCCGAGGCACCCGGGCCGGACAAGCCCGGCTCGCGATCCCGGATGGCCTTCGGAGCCGTACCAGTAATGCTCGGGCTGGAGTACCGGGCGGTCGCCTAGGTAGTAGATGACACACATAGAAGGTAGGCGCCTCATGCTTCGCTTCCTGATTCTCTGTCTGGGCATGCTCACCACGCGCGCGGGCCGGCTGGATAGCGCTCCGCTTCGAGCCGGGCACCGCGATGACCCGGACGGACCACGGGTCAGCGAGGACCTGCCGGGCGCCGCGGACACGTGGCGCTTTGCGCCCGAACCGCCGCGGGAGCGTGCCATGGAGGGCACCGCGTGGGCCCGCCCGGGCGTGGTCCTGACCACGCGCGGGGTGCGCAGGCGGCGCGTCCCGTGGTGGCTCAAGTGGGCCGTCGGCCTGGCGGTGATCGGCCTGCTGTTCCGCAAGGCGCTGGCCTTCGCGGTCATCACGGCGCTGTCGGCGGCGCTGCATCTGATCGGCCTCAATGTCCACCTGCCGCACGTCAGCCTGGCGTGGCCGTGGACGTCCATCACGGCCGGGACCACGACTGATACCAATGTCGGTCCGTGGGTGCTGGAGAAGATCGAGGGGATCTCCAAGCCCGCGCTCGGCACCGAGAACTTCAACTTCGTCTTCACCCACAAGGTCAGCAAGAACATCGGCTTCTGGCCGTGCTGGTACTCCAGCACGTTCTACGCCGAGGGCCGCGCCTCCGCCACGGTCGACCTCAACCCGGGTCCGGCCTGGTGGGCACCGTCGGCGGGGCATTACCGGCTCCTGGTGCTGAGCCGTCCGGCGGCCGGGAAGGCCGGCCAGGTCGCCGTGACCATGGTCCTGCCGCCGCCGCAGCTTCCGCAGTCCGTGCACGACATCAGCGTCGACAACACGTTGTCCCGCCCGCTCGACACGCAGCACAGCTGGACCTATCCGGGACTGGGCTGCGGCGCGCTGATCAAGCCGCAGTTCTCCGAATCCGTCCTGTACGGCGAGGCGCAGCGCCTGGCCTTCTACCAGGCCACCCACAATGCGCAGGTCACCCGGCCGCTGGTCGCTGCGGCTGAGGCCGAGGCGACGCAGATGATCCGGGACAGCTTCATCCAGCCGACGCTGAACGCGCTGGGCTACACGCTGACGTCCTTCAGCTTGCGCTGGGCGGGCGGGGCCTTGCCCTGACGCCCGCGGTCAGAGGTCGAAGCTGCGGCCCATGGCGTTGAGGATGAAGGCCGTCTACGGGGCCGCAGGCGGACTCGTAGACGGGACGGGGCCCGGCGGATCCTGATGATCGTCGGCCAGGGCGGGGCGTGCGGTCGCCGCGATCTCCAGGGCCTTGCCGAGGTACACGCGGTAGCCGCAGTCGTCCCGGTAGCCGTGCACCTCGGGCGTGTCCAGGCTGCGCATGAAGGACAGGATCTGCTGGCTGATCACCTGGCCCGGCACCAGGACCGGAAAGCCCGGCGGGTACGGGGTGACGTACGTGGTGGAGACAACCTGCTCGCCGTTCTCCGTGCGCTGCTCGACCTCCTCGGGCGTGAGGTACTCGCAGTAGCTGTCGTTGTAGGCCAGGTAGAAGGCCCGCCGGACGTCGCCTTCCGGGCTGGGCAGCCCGCGGCCGTCGGTGAAGCTGGGGTGGAACCCGCTGAAGTCGGGCAGCGGCGCTGAGGGGGCGGTGAGCCGGAGCACGGCGCGCTCATGGGCGGCGCGCTCGGCCGGGCTCATGTCGGCGATCTTCCGGTCGAGCTCGCGGGCGATGGTGACCAGCACCTCGATGAGGTACGCCACCGAGCTGCGGGTGGTGCCGATCGTGGTCATGAACAGCACCGTGTTCCTTGAGGTCTTGTTGATCTGCACGCCGTAGCTGTCCATCAGCTGGCTGCGCTTGAACGCATCGCCTTCGATGCCGGTAGCGCCGATGTAGATGGTGACCCGGGACGGGTCCAGGACGAACTCGTCGGCCTCCCACGCCTTGATCATGTTCGGCAGCCCGGAGCGCAGCGGCTGGTCGATGCCTGAGCACCGGTATTCGGCCGGGATCAGGTCGGCGGTGGTGAGGCAGCGCATGTACTTGGACAGCAGCGGGTGGTGGTCCACGGCGTCGCGGAGCCGCATCGCGTTCTCGAGCTGCTTTTGCACCAGTTCGAAGCCCTCCAGCGCGGCCTGCCGACGCCCCAGGTCCAGGGAGGCGAGGATCTGGTAGTTCGGGGACGTGGAGGTGTGCGTCATGTAGGCCTCGTGGAAGGTGTCCTCGACCTTCTGGCTGAAGTCCTGGTCCCAGACGTGGATCATCGATCCCTGGCGCAGCGAGGTCAGCGTCTTGTGGGTGGACTGGGTGGAGTAGACCCGGACCCGCGCCCGGGCGGGATCGGGCATCAGCGGCCGGTCCAGCAGCACCTCGTCGTCCGCGGCGTCGATCGAGCCGACCTCTTCGGCGAACGCGCGGTAGCCCGCGCGGTACTCAGGCGAGCGCAGCAGCTCGGCCAGCGTCCGGGCGGCCCGCATCGCGGTACGCGGCCGGTAGACCGGGTGGAACCTGGCGAAGGCGAACCAGGCCTCGTCCCACAAGAAGACGAGGTCGGGCTTGATGGCCAGGCACTCTTCCATCACCCGCTGGACGTCGTAGACGATCCCGTCGAAGGTGCAGTTGGTCAGCAGCAGCATCTTGACCCGGTCGAGCTTGCCCGCCCGCCGCAGCGCCAGCAGCTGGCGCTTGATCTCCCGCAGCGGCACGGCACCGTACATCGAGTACGGGTTGAGGCGGTACGCGTCCAGGTAAATCACCATCGCCCCCGCGAGCATCAGCCCGTAATGGTGGGACTGGTGGCAGTTCCGGTCGACCAGGACGATGTCGCCCGGCTGGACCAGGGCCTGCACGACGATCTTGTTCGCGGTCGAGGTACCGTTGGTGACGAAGAACGTCTGCCGCGAACCGAACGTCTGGGCCGCTTGCTGCTGGGCCTCGCGCAGCGGCCCGGTGGGTTCCAGCAGCGAGTCGAGCCCGCCGCAGGTGGCGGACGTCTCGGCCAGGAAGATCTCCAGGCCGTAGAAGTCCACCATGTCCCGGAT
>Ga0187766_10001959_pt1 | contig 12144 bp, 9 predicted proteins | sample 0216_QUI02_MP05__4_FD_132971 | JGI IMG/M metagenome (GOLD analysis project Ga0187766, IMG submission 132971) | Tropical peat soil microbial communities from peatlands in Department of Meta, Colombia - 0216_QUI02_MP05_20_MG | ecosystem: Environmental > Terrestrial > Soil > Wetlands > Peat ... | reverse complement strand
GGTTGGCCCGCCAGACGGTCATCACCCGGGGGAAGTTCGCCGGGTTGTCCGGGTCCTCGCCGGCGAAGCCCAGGCGGCCGGCCTGCAGTTCCCCGACCACGTAGTCGCCGACGCTCTGGCCCGCCCGGGCCGCGTCGTCGGCCAGATCGAGGGGGTTGCGGTCGAAGGCAGGGTGCGAGGGCGTCCAGCCCATCCGCGTGGCCTGGGCCAGCGTGTCGGCGAACGCGCGGCCCCGGAACAGGCCCCGGCCGAGGGGGCTGGCCAGTTCGCCTGCACCGAAGCTCTCATAGCGCCACTGGTCGGTATGCAGGTAGAAGAACGACGTACCGGTCATGTGCCGTGTCGGCCGCTGCCAGTCCAGCGCGAACGCGACCTGCTGGAACCCGGTCAGCGGCCGTACCTTCTCCTGGCCCACGTAGTGCGCCCAGCCGCCGCCGTTCACTCCCTGGCAACCGCACAGCATGGTGAGCGTGAAGAACGTGCGATAGATCTGGTCAGAGTGGAACCAGTGGTTGGTCCCGGCGCCCATCATGATCATCGACCGCCCGCGGGACAGCTCGGCGTTGCGTGCGAATTCCCGCGCCACCCGCGCCGCGGCCGCCGCCGGGACCGAGGTGATCGCTTCCTGCCAGGCCGGCGTGGCAGGCGATGCCGTATCTTCGTAGCCGGACGGCCACTGCCCCGGCAGCCCGGGGCGGGCCACCGCGTACTGCGCCAGCAGCAGGTCGAACACGGTGGTCACCAGCCGGCCTGCGAGTCGGATCACCGGCACCCCGCGGCGGATGACGCCGCCGCCTTCGGTCTCGCCCACGTCGAAGCGGGGCAGGCTGACCACGACCGCGTCCTCGTGCCGGCCGTAAAGCGTCAGCACCGGGTCGACCCGGCCGAGGTCGAGGTTCCACCTGCCCCGGCCGGCCTCGGAGAAACGCGAGGCCAGCGTGCCGTTCGGCAGGACCGGTTCACCGGTCCCCGAGTCCAGCAGCACGGTCTGGTGCGCGGCTCCCTCGCCGGTGTGCCCCAGGTCCTCGGCGGTGAGGAACCGGTCAGGCAGGTATCCGTTCTCGTATTCACGCAACGTGACCAGGAAGGGCAGGTCGGTATAGGTCTTCACGTAGTCGGTGAAATACGGCACCTGCCGGTCACGGAAGAACTCGGTCAGGATCACGTGCCCCATCGCCATGGCCAGCGCGGCGTCGGTGCCTGGCGCGCAGGGCAGCCAGTCGTCGGCGAACTTGGTGTGGTCGGAGAAGTCCGGGCTGACCACCACGACCTTCTGGCCCCTGTACCGGGCTTCGGTCATGAAATGCGCGTCAGGCGTACGGGTGATCGGCAGGTTGGTCCCCCAGATGATCAGGTAGGCCGAGTTCCACCAGTCACCGGATTCGGGCACGTCGGTCTGGTCGCCGAACACCTGCGGGGAGGCGATCGGCATGTCCGCGTACCAGTCGTAGAACGACAAGATGGTGCCGCCGATCATCGACAGGAACCGTGTTCCCGCGGAGTAGGACACCATGGACATCGCCGGGATCGGGGAGAAGCCCACCACCCGGTCCGGCCCGTAGGCCTTGACCGTGTGCACGTGGGCGGCGGCGATCAGCTCGCTGACTTCCTGCCAGTCAGCTCGCACGAACCCGCCCTGGCCGCGCGCCCTCTTGTAACGCGCGGTCCGTTCCGGGTCGCCGGTGATATCGGCCCACGCCAGCACGGGATCATCCAGCCGGGCGCGCGCCTCACGCCACAGCTCGAGCAGCGGCTCCCGCACGTAGGGGTAGCGCACGCGGGCCGGCGAGTAGGTGTACCAGGAAAACGATGCCCCCCGCGGACAGCCGCGCGGCTCATATTCCGGTGAGTCCGGGCCCACCGACGGATAGTCGGTCTGCTGCGTCTCCCAGGTGATGATCCCGTCCTTGACGTACACCTTCCACGAGCACGACCCGGTGCAGTTCACCCCGTGGGTGGAACGTACCTCCTTGTCATGCCGCCACCGTTCCCGGTAGAACTCCTCGGCAGCCCGCCCGCCGCGCCGGCGGAGCTCGCGGTAGTCCTGCGACGGAGTACCAGGCGTGAAGAACTGCGCCTTCCGCAGCAGGTTCTCGACAGGCTCGCCCCCGGGCAGCAGGGCCGCCATCTGCGCGCGTTGCTCGGCGCCCTGCGGCTCCGAGCTGCCGCTAGCCTCGCGTCCTGCGTCACGGCTGCCACTCGTGTCCACGTCCCTATCTCACCACCGCGCCGATGGATCCGTCAGCACCTGGCGACCTTACGTTGGGCGGCCGTTACGGGGTATTTTGTCCCATGATGCCGTCTACCTCGTCAGTCCTCAGCCCGACGCGGGCGGAGCGGCAGCCTTGACCGACGGGGTGGACGCCCCGGCCGAGACGGACGCGGGGGCCGCGGCCTCAGCACCGTCAGGTCAGCGTGTGGCGTCAACGCCGGCCCCTCGCCGGTACCGGATGCGGCGCAGCGTGCTCGCTGCCCTGGCCATCGCGGTCCTGGTCAGCGTGATCATGGTCGAGCGCCACACGCTGGCTGAGTCTTTGCACGTGCTGGCCCGCCTGAACTGGGCGTGGTTCCTGCTCGCCCTGGCGTCGGAGATCATCTCGCTATCGAGCTTCGGGCTGAGCAGGATGCTGCTCATACGAGGCAATGGCCAGCCGGCCAGTTTCCGATCCGTGATGGCGATCACCTACGCCGCCAACGCCCTTTCGATCTCCGTGCCGTTCGCCGGCGCCGAGCTGGCGATGGTCTTCTCCTACCGCCAGTTCCGCAGGCACGGGGTGGACGCCGCGACCACCGGGTGGATGCTCGCGGTGTCGGCGATCTTCTCCACCTCCGCGCTGGCCTTGCTGCTGGTGGTCGGCGCGCTCGCAGGCAACGCATCGCTGGCCAGCGCGGCCGGTCTCTTGGGCGCCTTCGTGTTTATCGTCCCCGGGGCAACCGTGCTGCTGGCACTGCGCTACCAGAACTTCCGCAAGCTCCTGCATCAGGTCATCGCCTGGCTGGTCGGCTTCTCCAGGAGGGTATTCGGCGTTCCGGCCCAGGGCGTCGACGGCCTCGACGAGTTCCTCGACCGGGTGGCCAGCCTGCGGCTGCCCTGGCAGGGGTACGCGGAGGTGTTCGGGCTGGCCGTGCTGAACTGGGCCGCGGACTGCGGCGCGCTTGCCTGCGCGATCCGGGCCACGGGGCAGCCGGTGCCCTGGCACAGCCTGCTGCTCGTCTACGGAGCCGGGGCCGCAGTTGGCAGCACCGGAATTACACCGGGGGGATTCGCCCTGGTGGAGCTCGCGCTGACGGCCGCGCTGACCGCCGCCGGGCTGCCCAGGTCATCGGCTCTCGCGGCCGTGCTCGCCTACCGGCTCGTCAACTTCTGGATGATCCTCATCGGCGGGTGGATGCTGATGGCCCTGCTCGCTCACCGGCGGATCGGGCCGGACGCGGGTTCCCCGGACCGCTCCCCCGGCCCCGGCGGATGACGTGCGCGCGCCAGGCGGGCCAGGCGAGGCGGTTACGCTGAGTAACCTGGACGATGATCCGCATCCGGTGCTGGCCCGGCTGCGGGCCGCCGCACCGGTGTGCTGGGTACCGGCCCTCGGCGCCTGGCTGGTCACCGGCTACGACCCCGCCGTCGGCGTGCTGCGGGATGCCCGGACGTTCACGGTCGACGACCCTCGGTTCTCCACGGCCAAGGTGGTCGGCCCGAGCATGCTCTCGCTGGACGGCGTCCAGCACGCCCGCCATCGGGGTCCGTTCAACCGGCCCTTCCGGCATGAGCAGGTTCACCTGCGGCTCGGCTCGTTCGCCCGCGCCGAAGCCGGCCGGCTGGTCTCGGCCATCCAGCCCCGCGGTGAGGCCGAGCTCCGCCGGGCGGTGGCCGGCCCGCTGGCCGTCGCCGTCATGGCGGACGCACTCGGCCTCGGGCAGGCCGACCCGGCGAGGATCCTCGCCTGGTACGACGGGATCGTGGCTGCCGTGCAGGCCGAGGCCGCCCGCGCGGCTGAGGCGCCGCCCGGCCGCCTCTCCCCCGGCGGGCCCTCCCCCGGCGCCGGGCCGGGCCGGGATGACCAGGCTGCCGCGACTTCGGGCCTTGCGGGCGCGATCGCGTTCGCCGAGCTGGCCGCCAGCCTGCGGGAGGTCATCGGGGCGCCGCGGTCCGCGTCCCTGCTGGCCGAGGCGGCCCGGCCGCTGACCGTGGCCGAGGCTGTCTCCAACGCGGCCGTCCTGATGTTCGGCGGCATCGAGACCACCGAGGGCATGATCGCCAACGCGACCTGGCACCTGCTGACCCACCCGCGCGCGCTCGACCTGGTGCTGGCCGACCGCAGCCTGGTACCCGCGGCGCTCGAGGAATCGCTGCGGCTGGAGCCGGCCGCGGCCGTGGTCGACCGCTACGCGACCAGCGACGCGCAGCTGGGCGGCGCCCGCATCCGGGCCGGCGATCAGGTCACGGTGTCCCTGGCCGGGGCGAACCGGGACCCGGCGGTTTTCCGTGACCCGGACCGGTTCGACATCCGCCGTCCCGACGCCGGGCGGCACCTGGCCTTCGCGTACGGACCGCATTTCTGCCTCGGCGCCCACCTGGCCCGCCTGGAGGCCCGGATCGCCATCGAGGCCCTGCTCGAGGGCGTTCCCGGGCTGCGCCTGGACCCGGGGTACCCCAGCACGCCGCGCGGCCTGGTGTTCCGCAAGCCGCCTGCGCTGCGGGTGCGCTGGAACCCGTGCGGGACGGGCTAAAGTGGCATGCTGGTGAGGGCGGGCAACCAGAGGAGGCGCGATGTCGGAGCAGGATTCGAGCCAGCCCGAGCAAGATCTCGATGAGGCCGCTGAGTTCGCCGGCGAGTTTGACGAGCGGTTCCACCGGAACCGCGGGGAGCACGGCGGCGAGATAGACCGGCTCGACGATGACCAGCTGGCCCGCCTCACCGAGGAGGAACGCGTCGCGGCCGGCGTCGACGACTACGACCCGGACGAGGTGCCGCCGGCCACCGACACCCCGCCGCAGGCCGATCCCAGCCAGAGCACCGAGCGCCAGGAGGCGCGGGCCGAGTTCATCCGGGAGTACGAGAAGGGCGAGCTGTACCCCATCGACGAGGACCACCCGTTCCCGCCCACCCGGTACGAATGAGGGAGCCCGGGCGGCTGCTACGCTCGCGCCGCCAGCGCCACGCTGGCTTCGGCGGTGTAGGCCAGGAAGGTCAGGGACTCCTGGAAGTACAGCTCCACGTATTCGGCGTCGTGGGACAAGTAACCGATCGACAGGTCCTGGCCCAGTCGCAGCTCGTAGTCACCGCCCCGCCCGGACAGCAGGAACGCGCCGTCGATGGCGGGCGCCCAGATGATCTCGCCGTCGACCACGCGGGCCAGGTGCTCGCGGATGGGGTAGCCGTAGTCTGAGGTCTCGCTCACCTCGGTGTAGGCGGCGGCGGACAGCACCAGGGAGTACGGGCCGCCGACCCCGGCCAGCCGGAGCGCGCTCACCGCCTGGCTGATCACCGTCGGGTAGTCGCTGGCCTCGGCGGGCAGCGTGAACACCGGGTTGGACGAGCTTTTCCTGAGCCCGCCGATCCCGGCCGCCGGGTAGCCCTCGAAGATAGCGCGGTCCTCGGCGAAGGCGATCTGCCGCGCCGCGTCCTTGACCGGCTGCCAGTCCGAGTCCTGCGCGCCGCGCTCGACGTCATCCACGTCCTGCCTGCTCACGGTGAACGGCACCCGGAGCTGGACGAGCTGCTGCGAGGCGCGCAGCCAGGCGGTGATCCCGCCGGTTTCTCCGCGGGGCGGGTCTATCTCGGCCAGGTGGCCGGTGCCCACGCTGGACAGCTCGGGACCGTCGGGTCCGCTGACGTCCACCACCCGGCGCGCGGCGACGTGCAGCTCGAACGTCCGGCGTGCCTCCGCTTCGATGCTGGCCCAGGCGGCATCGGTAACCGGAGCGAGCTCGCGGTACAGGTTGTTCATTGGGTGCTCCTCCTCAGGCTGCCGATGTTCAGGCTGCCGCTGTCAGGGCCGTCACCGGCGTCGGAACCGGCACCTGCCGGACTGGCCTCCGGCACGGAGCCGGGCGCGCCGGGCGGACCGGGAAGGTCGTCGAGGAAGTCGGCCGAGGGCGCGAAGAACAGGCCACCGGTGACGGCCGTGGAGAAATCGAGGACCCGGTCGGTATTACCCGGCGGGTCGCCGATGAACATGTGGGTCAGCATCTCCTCGGTCACCGCGGGAGTGGCCGCGTACGCGATGTAATACGTGCCGAACTCTTCGCGGCTCAGCTCCCCGAAGGGCATGTTGGCCCGCAGGATCTGCCGCTGCGTACCGTCCGGATCGAAGATCGTGTTCAGCGCGACGTGCGAGTTGGCCGGCTTGACCTCGTCCGGCATCTCGATGTCGGACAGCTTGGACCGGCCGAACACCCGCTCCTGCTCCTCGGTGGACAGCGCATTCCACGCGTCCATGTCGTGCACGTACTTCTGCACGATGACGTAGCTGCCGCCGGCGAAGCCCGGGTCCGCCTCGCCGACCAGCGCCGCCGTCCCGGCCGCCGCGCCGACCGGGTTCTCGGTCCCGTCGACGAAGCCGAGCAGGTCGCGGTCGTCGAAGAACCGGAACCCGTGCACCTCGTCGACGACGGTCACCGCATCGGCCAGCCGACTCATGACCTGGGTCGCGAACTCGAAGCACAGGTCCATCCGCTCGTGCCGGATATGGAAGAGCAGGTCTCCGGGAGTGGACACGGCCCGGTGCCTAGAGCCCACCAGCTCCCGGAACGGGTGCAGCTCGGCCGGACGCGGGCCGCCGACCAGCCGGTCCCAGGCCCGTGAGCCCACCGCGGCGACGCACGCGAGCGCGGGCCCGGGGGCGCGGAAACCCACGGCCCGCTGCAGGCCGCCCCAGTCGCCCAGGACGTCACGGCAGGTGGCTTCGCCGCCCGGGTTGATGGTGAGCACCAGGAAGATCGCGGACCCGGTGAGCGGGGTCAGCACCGGCTGCGGCTCGGGCGGCGGCACCGGGAGACGCAGGACCGGGGAAACGCGTGGCGACTCGGCCAAGGAACCGTCCTTTCCCTCCGCTGACACCAAGACCCACCGGAAAGGTTAGCGGTACGGCTTCGCGCTGGCACCGGCAGGATGACCATGAGGAAGATTGCCCTGGGTGCCCAGGCTCGCTCCCGACGGCACGGACCACGGACCGTTCGGAAAAGAGTTGGTTTTAGACTGGGCGTCCATGAGCATCCTGGCCCGGCCTGAGCCCCCCGCCGAGCCGCCGCTGGCCAAGCAGGTCCCGCATCAGCGCACCATCCACGGCGATACGGTCACCGACGAGTACGCCTGGATCGCCGACAAGGACGACCCGGACACGATCAGCTACCTGAAGGCCGAGAACGCCTACACCGAGGCGGCCACCGCGGGACTCATCCCGCTCCGGGACCAGATCTTCGACGAGATCAAGGCGCGCACGCAGGAGAGCGACCTGTCGGTCCCGGTGCGCAAGGGCGGCTGGTGGCAGTACGGCCGGACGGTCGAGGGCCAGCAGTACGCGCTGCACTGCCGGCGCGCGGTCCGGCCGGGTGAGGTGAGCCCGCCGGTGGCCGCGGATGGCCGGCCGCTGGACGGGGAAGAAGTGCTGCTGGACGGCAACGAACTCGCGGCCGGCCACGACTTCTTCGCCCTCGGCGCGCTGCGGCCGAGCCTGGACTGGCGCTGGCTGGCCTACTCCACCGACGTCACCGGCGACGAGCGGTTCACCATCAGGGTCAAGGACCTGGCCACCGGGGCGATCGTGCCCGATGAGATTCCCGGCGCATACTACGGGTGCTCGTGGTCCGCTGACGGATCCGCCCTGTTCTACGTGACGGTCAACGACGCGTGGCGCCCCTGCCGGGTGTGGCGGCACCGGGTCGGTACCCCGGCCGAGCAGGACGTGATGGTCTTCGAGGAGCCCGACGAGCGCTTCCACGTCAACGTGAGCCAGACCCGCAGCGAGCGCTACCTGGTCATCAGGTCGGCGAGCGAACTGACCAGCGAGGTGTGGCTGCTCGACGCGGACACGCCGGACGGCGAGTTCACCGTGGTGGCGCCGCGCAGGCAGGGCGTGGACTACGGCGTCGACCACGCCGGGGACCGGCTGCTCGTCCTGCACAACGACGGCGCGGAGAACTTCGAGATCGCCACCGCTCCGCTCACCGATCCGGCGGACTGGACTCCGCTGGTGCCGCACCGGGCCGACACCCGGCTGCTGAGCGTGTCCGCGTTCGAAGACTTCATCGTGGTCTGGTACCGCCGCGACGGGCTGACCGGGCTGCGGATCCTGCACCAGGGCGCGGAGCGCGACATCGCCTTCCCCGAGCCCATCTACACTGTCGGTCCCGGGCCGAACCCCGAGTACGAATCCGACCGCTTCCGGCTGTCGTACACCTCCCTGGTGACCCCGGGCTCGGTCTACGACTGCGACATGGCCACCGGTGAGCTGACCCTGCTCAAGCGCCAGCCGGTCCTCCCCGCGCCGTCGGGCGAGCCTTACCGGCCCGAGGACTACGAGCAGCACCGGGAGTGGGCGGTGGCCGCCGACGGCACCCGGGTGCCGATCTCGCTGGTCTGCCGGAAGGGCACGCCGCGAGACGGCAGCGCACCCTGCCTGCTGTACGGCTACGGCAGCTACGAGATATCGCGCGACCCGAGCTTTTCCATTCCCGTGCTGTCGCTGCTCGACCGGGGCTTCGTGTACGCCATCGCCCACGTCCGCGGCGGCGGCGAGCTGGGGCGGTCCTGGTACACCGACGGCAAGCTGCTGCGCAAGAAGAACACCTTCACCGACTTCATCGCGTGCGCGGAGCAGCTGGAGCGGTCGGGCTGGACCTCCGCGCGGCGGCTGTTGGCCCGGGGCGGCTCGGCCGGGGGGCTGCTCATGGGCGCGGCGGCGAACATGTCGCCGGGGACGTTCGGCGGCATCGTGGCGCACGTGCCGTTCGTCGACGCGCTGAACACGATCCTGGACCCGTCGCTGCCGCTCACCGTGACCGAATGGGAGGAGTGGGGTGACCCGCTGCACGACCCGCAGGTCTACGCGTACATGAAGTCCTACGCGCCGTACGAGAACGTCACCGCGCAGGCCTACCCGCCGATCTTCGCCCTGGGCGGGCTGAACGACACCCGGGTCAGGTACCACGAGCCGGCCAAGTGGACGGCCCGGCTGCGCGCCACGGCCCGGGGCGGCCCGTTCCTGCTCAAGATCGAGATGGAGGCGGGCCACGGCGGCCGGAGCGGCCGGTACGACGCCTGGCGCGAGGAAGCCCTCGTGCTGGCGTGGGTGGTGCGGACGGCTACGGCTGATCTTGGACAGTTACCCGTTATTTGATGACAACCGTCCACGATCCGCTGAGAACTAGTGCTCGAACAGGGAGCTGACCGACTCGCCGTTGTGGATGCGGCTGATGGCCTCGGCCAGGGCCGGGGCCACCGACAGGACGTGCAGCTTCGGGTGGTCGAGGGGAACGGGCGCCGTGTTGGTGCATACCACCTCGGTCACGTCAGCGGCGGCCAGCTTGTCCAGCGCGTTGTCGGCGAACAGGCCGTGCGTGCAGGCCACCGCCACCGACCGCGCTCGCTGCTCGGCCAGCCGGGCCAGCAGCTCGAACACGGTCGTGCCGCGTGAGATCTCGTCGTCCAGCACGATCACGTCCCGGCCGGTCACGTCACCGATGATCGCGGTCATCCGTACTTCCGTGTCGCTGATCCGTTCCTTCGCGCCCGCCGCGACGGGCACGCCCAGCCTGCGCGCGAAATCCGCGGCGCTCTTGGCGTAGCCGAGGTCCGGCGCGACCACGACGGCGTGGGACAGGTCCCGGCCGCGGAAGTGGGCGGCGAACTCGCGCAGCGCGTGCAGGTGATCGGTCGGGACCGAGAAGAAGCCGTGCACCTGCGGCGAATGCAGGGTCATCGTGAGCACCCGGTTGACGCCCGCGGTGACCAGCAGGTCGGCGACCAGGCGGGCGCCGATGGAGATCCTCGGCTTGTCCTTCTTGTCCGACCTGGCGTAGGCGAAGTGCGGTATCACCGCGGTCACCCGCGCGGCCGAGGCGCCCCGGGCCGCGTCCGTCATCAGCAGCAGCTCGACCAGGTGCTCCTGTACCGGCCGGACCAGCGGCTGGATGATGAACACGTCCCGCTCCCGGCAGTTGGCCTGCAGCTGGACCTCCAGGCAGTCGTTCGCGAATCGCTCGAGCTGCACCGGTTGCTGCGGCACGCCGAGGAACGCGCAGATCTCGGCGGTCAGGTCGGGATGAGCGCTCCCGCCGAACACCGCGATCTCACGCAACTGCGGATCCCTCCGGAGAGGGTCCTTCGGACTTGGCGGGCGGCAGGCCGAGCTTCTGCCTGATCTCGGACTGGATCACTTCAGGCGCGGGCCGCGCGTCCACGGCGATGACGTACTCCTTGCGCCGGAACAGCTCGAGCACCGGGTTGGTCTTCTCGTGGTAGGTCCGCAGCCGGACCGCCAGCGCCTCCTCGGTGTCGTCTTCCCTGGTGACCAGCTCTCCCCCGCACGCGTCGCACTTGCCAGGTACCTCTGGGGTGCTGTCGATCAGGTTGTAGTTGATGCCGCATCCCGCGCACAGCCTGCGGTTGAGCACCCGGCGGCGGACCTCGCTGTCCGGCAGGTCGAGCACGATGACGCCGTCGATGTCGTAGCTCTCCAGGAAGAACTCGGTCTGCGGCCGGTTCCGCGGGAACCCGTCGATGATGAAGCCGTAGTTCCAGTCGTGCTCGGTGAGCCTGCTCCTGACCACCGACTCGACCAGGTCGTCGCCGACCAGTTCCCCCGCCGCCATGATCCGGCGGACCTGTGCGCCCATCTTGGTGTGGTTCTGTACATTCCAGCGGAAGATGTCCCCCACGCTGATGTGCACGAGGCCCAGGTCGGCCGCCAGCAGGTGGCTCTGGGTGCCCTTGCCGCTGCCCTGCACTCCCATGATCACGTACTTGCGCATGTCATCAGCCTGGCATACCGGACGACGTGGTACCCGGCTAGGCCGGCCCGTGTCCCCGCACGTGCCGTGTCGGCGGGGGCAGGCCGAGCCTGCGCTCCCACGCCCGCCGCGTCTTACTGTCGACCAGCTGGCGCAGCTGCGGCCAGTCGTCGCGCAGCCGGTGCGGGTTGATGAAGCGGGCCAGGTCGTTCGGCCTGCCCTTGCTGATCACGATGCTGTACAGCTGCAGCCGGGGCCTCTCGCTTGCGACGTCGAACTCGCGCATCCCGTACCAGGAAAGGTGAACCGGCAGCACCACGGTCCCCTGCCACGGGCCGTGCAGGTCCTCCATCCGGCGAGGCGGCCGCGGGGCCTGACCGGACGAGTCAGCGAACACACCCATGGGATAACTATGTTATGGCAGCGCTACTCTCATGGCATGGATGACGCCAGCCTCGCGCCGGACGCTGCCCCGGCGGGAGACCCCGTGCTCTCCGGCCCGGTGTGGCGGTTCCTGATCAGGCCCCGCTGGCTTGGGTGGCACCTGCTCATGGTGGTCTCCTTCTGGGGCATGCTCTGGCTCGGCGACTGGCAGCTGCACCGCGCCCTGGCCGGCAACGGTCTGAGCTGGGCGTACACGTTCGAGTGGCCGCTGTTCGCCTGCTTTGCCGTGGTCTTCTGGGCCAGGACGATCAGGGACGAGTTCCGCATCAAGCGGGGCGTGGTGACCGTGCCCGACGGCAGCCTGGAGGCGCTTCCGCTCGGGGTCGGATCCGTCCAGGCCGGCACCGCCGCACCCGAGGACGACGAAGACCCCGAGCTCCGCGCCTACAACGACTACCTGGCCCGGCTCAACGCCGAGGTCAAGCGCCACGGCAGGTGGCACGGACTGCGAAGCTAGTGATCGAGGAGATGAATACGTGAAAGCAGCGGTGCTCCGGTACCGGGTCATGGCTTACGTGACCGGTGTGGTGCTGATCGTGCTGTGTTTCGTCGGCATCCCGCTGCAGATAGCCGGGAAACCGGCCGTGGCCAACGACGTCGGCGTGCTGCACGGCATCTTGTACATCATCTACCTGGTCTGCGCCTGGATCCTGGCCAGGAAGCTGGGGCTGGCGACCAAGCCGACCGTGATCATGCTGCTGGCCGGCACGATCCCGATCATGACGTTCATCGTCGAGCGCTGGGTCACC
>Ga0187766_10001958_pt1 | contig 12144 bp, 8 predicted proteins | sample 0216_QUI02_MP05__4_FD_132971 | JGI IMG/M metagenome (GOLD analysis project Ga0187766, IMG submission 132971) | Tropical peat soil microbial communities from peatlands in Department of Meta, Colombia - 0216_QUI02_MP05_20_MG | ecosystem: Environmental > Terrestrial > Soil > Wetlands > Peat ... | reverse complement strand
TCGTCAATTGGGATCCCAAGCTCAAGACCGCGATCTCCGATCTCGAAGTGCAGCAGGTCGAGACTAAAGGGCAGCTCTGGCACATCAAATATCCGATCGAACGCAGTAGCGAATTCATCGTCGTCGCCACGACCCGGCCAGAGACCATGCTCGGCGACGTCGCCGTCGCGGTGCATCCGCAGAACGAGCGGCTCAACCATTTGATCGGCAAGACGGCGATCTTGCCGCTGGTCGGCCGGCGCATTCCGATCATTGGCGACGAATATGCCGATCCGGAAAAAGGCTCTGGCGCGGTGAAGATCACGCCAGCGCACGACTTCAACGATTTTGAGGTCGGACGCCGGCATGGCCTGCCGCTGGTCAACATATTCGATGCCGCAGCGCATTTGACGCTGAAGGACAACGATGCGTTCTTGAAGGATGCCCATCCTGAAGCCGGTCTGTTGGAAAGCCTGGACGGAAAATCGCGCGAAGCCGCGCGCAAATTGATTGTGGAGCAACTCGAGTCGCGAGGCCTGATCGAGAAAACCGAGCCAACGACACACGTCGTGCCGCATGGCGATCGCTCGGGCGCGGTGCTTGAGCCCTATCTCACCGATCAATGGTACGTCGATGCCAAGACGCTGGCGCAACCGGCAATGGCGGCGGTGCGCGAGAGCAAGACGATGTTCGTGCCGCCGCAATGGCAGGCGACGTTTTTTAATTGGATGGAAAACATCCAGCCGTGGTGCATTTCACGGCAGATCTGGTGGGGCCATCAGATACCGGCCTGGTATGGACCAGACGGCAAGATATTCGTCGCCGAGTCGGAAGACGATGCCGTCGCAGATGCGCTCGCCCATTATGTCGAAATCGGTGAGTTCACGGCTGAACGGGGCGGCGACATTGTCGCCGATCCGGCGCAACGCGCGCGCTTCGCCCGGGAATACATCAAGCGCGACGAAGATGTGCTCGACACCTGGTTCTCGTCGGCGCTGTGGCCATTCTCGACTTTGGGCTGGCCGGACCAAACGCCCGAGCTAAAGCGCTACTATCCGACCAGTGCACTCGTCACCGGGTTCGACATCATCTTCTTCTGGGTCGCCCGGATGATGATGATGGGGCTGCATTTCATGCAAAAGGAGCGGCCCGACGCTCCGTCTGATCAATGGGTGCCGTTCCGCGACGTCTACATTCATGCGCTGGTCCGCGACGAGCGCGGACAGAAAATGTCGAAGTCGAAGGGCAACGTCATCGATCCGCTGGCCGTGATCGACGAATACGGCGCCGACGCGTTGCGTTTCACTCTCGCCGCCATGGCCGCGCAGGGGCGCGATATCAGGCTCTCGGCGCAGCGTGTCGAAGGCTATCGCAATTTCGCGACCAAGCTCTGGAACGCTGCGCGCTTCACTGAGATCAACGGCTGCGCTCGCGACCCCGCCTTTGATCCGCGCCGATCGAGAGAAGTTCTGAACCGTTGGATCGCGCATGAAACCGCGAAGGCGGCGCACGACGTCACTGCGGCAATTGAAGCTTACAAGTTCAACGATGCCGCGGGCGCGATCTACCGTTTCGTCTGGAATGTCTATTGCGATTGGTATCTCGAACTGATCAAGCCGGTTCTGACCGGGCCGGATGGCGCGGCAAAGGACGAGACGCGCGCCGCGGCAGTGTGGGCGCTCGATCAAATTCTCGCGCTTCTCCATCCATTCATGCCGTTCGTGACGGAGGAGTTGTGGGCGGTGACTTCGCCGTCAAAACGCGATTCGCTGTTGGCTCTCGGTCAATGGCCGTCGCTCGAGGACATTGACGACGCCATGGCGGAAGCTGAAATTGGCTGGGTGGTCGATCTCATCACGTCTATTCGCTCGGTGCGCGCCGAGATGAACGTCAACGTCGCGCTGCCACTGGTTATGATCAGGGTCGGCGACCACGTTTGGGAGCGAGCGCAGCGCTGGTCTGAATTTATAAAGCGCATGGCGAAGATTTCGAGCGTAAGCAGGGTCCCAACAGCCAAGCCTGGGACTTTGCAGCTCATTGTGCGCGGCGAAATCGCAGGTTTAGAGCTGGCGGGATTGGTGGATCTGGCCGCCGAACGGGCCCGACTCGCCAAGGAGATGGCAAAGTGCGACGCCGACATCGCGCGCGTGGACGCCAAGCTCGGCAATCCCAATTTCGTTGCCCGCGCGCCGGAAGAAGTCGTCGAAGAAGAAAAAGAGAAACGTGAAGAGGCGCAGCTGCGCAAGATCAAGCTCGCCGAAGCTTTGCAGCGGCTGGAAGGAGCGACATGAGACCGCGCGGGTGATAGCGTGAGAATATTTCTCGCTGGCGCCGGCGGCGCCATTGGCCGACGCTTGACGCCGCTCTTGCTTGCGGCGGGGCACGACGTCACCGGCAGCACGCGCAATGCCGAGACTGCGCGTCAACTCAACGCCGCGGGCATTCACGCGGCCGTCGTGGATGTATTCGATGCTGCGAGGCTGTCCGATGCTGTCGTGAGTGCGCGGCCTGAAATTGTCATTCACCAATTGACCGATCTGCCCCGAGTCCTCGAAGACGAGGCGCAGCTCGCTGCCTCCTATTCTCGCAACGCGCGCATTCGGATCGAAGGCACGCGCAATCTTGTTACCGCAGCGCGAGCCGCATCAGCGCGGCGCTTCGTCGTGCAAAGCGTTGCATTTGCCTACGCGCCTGGAAGCGAGCCGCATTCCGAGGCTGATCCGCTCAATGTGGCAGAAGGCCCGCGCGCAGTGACGGTGCGTGCCGCCGCCGACATGGAGCGGCAGGTGCTGTCGTCGGGAATGGAAGCGATCGTCCTGCGTTATGCTTTTTTCTATGGTCCCGGTACTTGGCATGCCGGCCCAACCCGCAAACCGGCGGTTCATATCGATGCCGCAGCACAGGCCACGGTCCAGGCGATCACGCGTGGGGCTGCGGGCATCTACAATATCGCCGAGGACGATGGGACGGTCTCGATTGCGAAGGCGCGCGCCGAGCTCGGCTTCGATCCAAGCTTCAGGCTTTCGGCTTAAATCCAAACGGCTTCGCCATTTCGGTTTAAGCTTTTTGTTTGCGCATGATCTTTTCCGAAGACCGGTATCCACCTTGGGTCAAGTCCGGGGCAGGCTTTTTCGGGATCATGCTTCAGTCGGCCGAAACGGCTTACTGAGAAAAGGCGAGCCCTTCAGGCCGTAGCGCCATGGCTTTTCCGCCGCCTTAGTCAGGCCGATGCGCGGTCCGGCGACGACTTCGAGGTCCTCACTTCTTGCGAACAGCGTAAACGGGGGCTCGTCCAGCGCGAGTCCGTTGTGCGCTGCAGTTATCCCGAGCGCCTCGCAGACGCGTCCTGGTCCGGCGCAGAGCAGGCGCAGATCGGACAAGCCGCGGCGCCGGCGCATTAGCGGTAGACCGGCGGTTGGCTCCAGCGCTCGGATGAGCACGGCGCTGGCCGAGCCTTTCGGCTCGCACACGAAGTTTACACACCAATGGATCCCGTAGGAGCGGTAGACATAGGCATAACCCGGCGGCCCAAACATCACGGCATTGCGTGCGGTTGGACCCCGATAGCTATGCGCGGCCGGATCGGTCTGATGGTACGCCTCGACTTCGACCAGCCGCCCGCCGACTCCGTTGAATAGAAGTATTGCCCCAATGAGATCGGGCGCGACCTCGTGAACGCTGCGGCGGAAGAAAGCTTTGGTCAGGCGTTTGTGCACGCCCGCATCGTTGCAGACTGGCAACAGCGTGGTAAATCGCCACTTAACGGAAATGCCTTCAGCGCGTTGAATCTGTGGCCGCGCGGACACAGCGACGGAACATTTAATCTTACCGCAACGCACCCACGGCAAACGCCGCTTTTTGGCCATAGGATTTCTCGACATCGATGCTGCGTTGTTGAACGTTGTAGATAAGTCCGGTCAGGAAAAGCGAAGAGAGCTTTGGACCGGGTGAGGAAGGGGCGAACAGAGCCAGTCTGGCTCGCTTGTACGTGTGATGGACGCCAAGAGCGACTTGAAATTACGGCTGCCGAGCCGTCACGCCACCGAAGGCCCCGACCGTGCCCCGCACCGGGCGTTCTATTACGCCATGGGCCTGACGCGGGAGCAGATTCACCAGCCCTTCGTCGGCGTGGCTACCTGCTGGAACGAGGCGGCACCCTGCAATATTGCCCTGATGCGCCAAGCCCAGGCCGTCAAGCTGGGCGTTGCGGCGGGCGGCGGCACGCCGCGCGAGTTCTGCACCATCACCGTTACCGATGGCATTGCGATGGGCCATGCCGGCATGAAATCGTCGCTGCCGTCGCGGGAAGTCATTGCCGACTCAGTGGAATTGTCGGTGCGCGGCCATTCCTATGATGCCTTGATCGGGATCGCCGGCTGCGACAAGTCGCAGCCGGGCATGATGATGGCGATGTGCCGGCTGAACGTGCCCTCGATCTACATCTATGGCGGCTCGATCCTGCCCGGCACCTTCAAAGGAGCGCCAGTCACCATCCAGGACGTGTACGAGGCAGTGGGCAAACACTCGATCGGCGCCATGTCCGACGGCGACCTGGACGTGCTCGAACAGAATGCCTGCCCGTCCGCGGGAGCCTGCGGGGCTCAGTTTACCGCCAATACGATGGCCACCATTTCTGAAGCCATTGGACTGGCTTTGCCCTATTCGGCCGGCGCCCCGGCGCCTTATGAAATCCGCGACAAATTCTGCGTGCTTGCGGGCGAGATGATCATGGAGCTTGTGGCCAAGAACATCCGGCCGCGTGACATTGTCACCCGTAAAGCCCTGGAAAATGCCGCGGCTGTCGTGTCGGCGACCGGCGGCTCGACCAATGCCGCCTTGCATCTGCCGGCCATCGCCAACGAATGCGGGGTCAAATTCGATCTTTTTGACGTCGCCGAAGTCCTGAAAAAGACACCATATATCGCGGATTTAAAACCATCCGGCCGCTATGTCGCCAAAGACATGTTTGAAGCTGGGGGCGTACCGTTGTTGATGAGGACGCTGCTCGACCACGGCTTTCTCCATGGCGACTGCATCACCGTCACTGGCCGGACCATCGCCGAAAATTTGAAGTCGGTGAAATGGAATCCCGACCAGGCCGTTATCTGGCCTGCCAATAAACCGATTTTGCCGACCGGGGGGGTCGTTGGACTAAAGGGCAATCTCGCCCCCGAAGGTGCGATCGTGAAAGTGGCGGGTATGGAGCGTCTGCAGTTCTCCGGTCCGGCGCGTTGCTTTGACGGCGAAGAGGCCTGCTTTGAAGCGGTGAAGAACCGGCAATACGAAGAAGGCGACGTCCTTGTCATCCGCTACGAGGGTCCCAAGGGCGGACCCGGCATGCGCGAAATGCTGTCGACCACTGCCGCGCTCTACGGACAGGGCATGGGCGGCAAGGTGGCGCTGATTACCGACGGCCGTTTTTCCGGCGCCACCCGCGGCTTCTGCGTTGGCCATATCGGGCCCGAAGCGGCAGTTGGCGGACCGATTGCGCTCGTTCGCGACGGCGACATCATCACGCTCGATGCCGAGCGCGGCACGCTCGACGTCAAGCTCAGCAAGACCGAACTCGCCGGCCGCGCCAAAGAATGGAAGCCGCGCGCTACCGAGTTCACTTCCGGTTATTTGTGGAAATACGCGCAGCAAGTTGGCTCGGCGCGCTATGGCGCGCTGACCCATCCGGGCGGCGCGGCCGAAACGGTGTGCTATGCGGACATCTAGGACCATCGCCCGCATCGCGACCGGCACTGGCTTGGCCGCCGTTCTTGGTATTGCGGCTATCGTCGGCACTGCGCGAGAGGAGATCGGGGGCTTCTTCGGCGCCGTCCCCGCTTACGCCTTTGACGGCACCACCACGCCGAGCACCGCGGCCTTGGCGCCCGGCGATGGATTGCGCGGCAGCGCCCATCCGCCGGAGACCGCGCCCGGTAAGCCCAGCGCGCTCATGTCGCTGCAATACGCCGCCGAACAGGGACAACCTGTCGCGCAGTGGAAGCTCGGCCGCATGTATGCCGACGGCGACGGCGTGCCGCGCGATGATCTGCGCGCCTTCAACTATTTCAACCAGATCGCCAATAGCCATCCGGACGAGGCACCCGGCACGCCGCAAGCGCGGTTTGTCGCCAATGCCTTCGTCGCGCTTGGTCACTATTATCTGACCGGCATACCAAACACGAAGATCGCCGCCGATCCCGGCCGCGCACGCGACATGTTCGGCTATGCGGCGACCTATTTCGGTGACGCCGACGCGCAATATGAGCTTGGGCGGCTTTATCTGAGCGGCTCGCCGGGCGACCCGCACCAGGCGGCGCGCTGGTTGCAGCTTGCCGCCACCAAAGGGCATTGCCGCGCCGAAGTCGCACTTGGCGATCTTTTGTTTCAGGGACAGGTGGTGCCGCGGCAAGCGGCGCGCGGATTGATGTGGCTGACGCTCGGCCGCGACTGCGCCGGCGCTGATGAAGCCTGGGTCAAGCCGGTCTACGACAGTGCGTTCAAGCGCGCGAGCGACGACGAACGCGCGCTGGCGTTGGTTTATCTCGAAGACTGGCTTAAAGGCCGGCGGGAGTAAGCCCGAGCCGTCATTGCGAGGCGCATCGCGACCAAGCAATCCAGCAATGACGAGAAGTGCGCCTACTTCGCCTCAATATCCAGATCGATCCACACCGGCACGTGGTCTGACGGTTTCTCCCAGGTGCGGACATGGCGATCAATTCCGGCGCTGCTGAGCCTGTCCGCCGCCGCGGCCGACAAGAGAAGGTGGTCGATGCGGATGCCGTTGTTTTTTTGCCAGGCGCCGGCTTGGTAATCCCAGAATGTGAACAGGCCAGGATCGTCGCTGGTCGCGCGCAGCGCGTCGGTCAGTCCGAGATTGATCAGGCCGCGGAATTCGTCGCGCGTGCGCGGCAGGAATAAAGCATCGTTCACCCAGGCTTGCGGATTGCGGGCGTCGAGCGGAGTCGGGATCACGTTGTAGTCACCGGCCATGATGAGTGGTTCTTCGAGGCGGAGGCGCTCGCGCACATAGGCGGAAAGCCGCTTCATCCACGCGATCTTGTAGACATACTTTTCAGTGTCCGGCGGATTGCCGTTCGGCAGGTAAATGCTGGCGACGCGCATGACGCCGTTGGCGGTGGATACGACCGCTTCCATGAACCGGGCGTGATCGTCGCCGTCATCTCCGGCAAGACCGTTGCTGACTTCATCAAACGGAAACTTCGACAGAATCGCAACGCCGTTGAAGGTTTTTTGTCCGTGCACGGCGACATTGTAGCCGAGCGCTTCAAACGGCTCGCGCGGAAAGGCGTCGTCAACGCATTTGGTTTCTTGCAGGCACACGACGTCCGGCTTGCGCTCGCCGAGCCAGGTCACCGCGGCATCAAGGCGTTGTTTGATCGAATTGACGTTCCAGGTGGCGATGCGCACGGCCGTTGGCGCTTTAAAGCGCGAAGCTGGTGCCGCAGCCACAGGACGCGGTGGCCTTCGGATTGTTGATCTTAAAGGACGAGCCGATCAGATCGTCGACGAAGTCGATTTCGGAACCCGTCATGAAATTAAGCGAGACCGGATCGATCAGCACCGTCGCACCGCTTTGCTCGATCACGATGTCGTCATCGGCGCGCTGGCGTTCGGTGTCGAATTTGTATTGGAATCCGGAGCAGCCGCCGCCTTCGACGCTGACACGCAGCATCGTGCCGGCGGGCTCCTGACGCAGGATTTCGCCAATTCGCCGGGCGGCGCGCTCAGTCACGGTGACGTTGACGCTCATTTGCTCTCCGAATCGCAATCGGCCCGATTGCAACACTGGCAACACGATAGTTAAGTGCGGTGGAACCGAAGGTCAATTGCTGGCCGGTGCAGACGAATGGATTTGCCCGTTTCCCGCGCGCGCTATGCGTGCGACCCGGAAGCAAGCCGCGGCCGCCTCTACGACGAGCCGCCGAGCAAAAGCCGCAGCGCGTTCCGCCGCGATTGCGACCGCATAATTCATGCCACTGCTTTTCGCCGCCTCAAGCACAAGACTCAGGTTTTCGTCTTTGACGAGGGCGACCATTATCGCACCCGGCTGACCCATACGCTCGAAGTCGCACAGATCGCGCGGGCGCTCGCGCGGCGGCTGCGACTCGATGAGGATCTGGCCGAGGCGCTCGCGCTCGCGCACGATCTCGGCCATCCGCCGTTCGGCCATGCCGGTGAACGCGCGCTCGATTCCTGCCTCTCGGCGTTCGGCGGCTTTGATCACAATGCGCAGACCTTACGGGTGGTGACGGCGTTGGAGCGGCGCTATCCGGTCTTCGATGGCCTCAATCTCACCTGGGAGACGCTCGAAGGCCTGGTCAAGCACAATGGTCCGCTTACCGAGCGCACCGGCGCGCCACTTGCCCGCTATCGCCGCCACGGCGTTCCGGCTTTCATTCTCGATTATTGTCGAAGGCACGATTTACAGCTGTGGAGCTTCGCCAGCGCCGAAGCGCAAGTCGCCGCCGTGGCTGACGATGTTGCTTACGACGCGCACGACATGGACGACGGCCTGCGCGCGAAACTGTTCGAGGTCGAAGAGATCGCTGCCGTGCCGCTGCCGGGCCGCATCGTCGGCGCCATTCGTGCCGATCATCCCAACCTGGACCACGACCGCCTTGTTCATGAACTTATCCGCCGGCTGATTGGCTTGCTGATCGATGATGTCGTCACCGAGAGCGCCAGCCGCATAGCCGCGCTCAAGCCGAATTCGGCTGATGATGTGCGACATGCCGCAGCGCCAGTCGGCGCTTTCTCGCGTGCCGTGGCGGAGGAGGACAGCGCGATCAAAAGCTTCCTCCAGCCGCGCATGTATCGCCATCCCCGGGTGATGAAGGTTATGGACCAGGCCGCGGACGTCGTGCGCGAGTTGTTCGCACGCTACAGCGGACACCCGCACGACCTTCCGGCCGAATGGAGCGAGGGCTTAGCGGGGCTGGACGAGCCGGCCCGGGCCCGCCATATCGCCGATTTCATTGCTGGCATGACCGATCGCTATGCGCTGGCCGAGCATGCGCGGCTCTTTGACTCGACTCCGGAATTGCGTTAGGCGCGCGACGCGATCGAATCGAAAGCGCGTATGCAACGCATGGCGTCAAACAACATCTTTGCCGAAATGCTCGAGCACGTACGTGCCGCGTGCGAAGCATTGACCGCCGCCGGTCAGTTGCCCGCCGGAATCGACCAATCCCGCGTCACCGTAGAACCGCCGCGCGATGCTGCACATGGCGACATGGCCACCAACGCGGCGATGGTGTTGGCCAAGGAGGCCGGACGCAAACCGCGCGAGCTCGCCGCATCGATTGCGGAAAAACTTCAAACCGACGCGCTGGTGGCAAAGGCGGAAGTGGCCGGCCCCGGTTTTGTGAACATCACGCTCCGTCCAGCGGCTTGGATCGACACCTTGCGTGCTGCGGTAGGGGCCGGTCTGGCTTACGGAAAAATCGACCTCGGCAACGGCGCGCCAGTGAATGTCGAATATGTGTCGGCTAATCCAACGGGGCCGATGCATGTTGGCCATTGCCGCGGGGCCGTGTTCGGTGACGCGCTTGCCAATTTGTTGGCGTTCACCGGATTCAAGGTGACCCGCGAATACTACATCAACGACGCCGGCGTGCAGGTCGAGCAGCTCGCCCGTTCCGCTTTCCTGCGCTATCGCGAGGCGCTGGGTCAAAAAATCGGTGCAATTCCCGAAGGACTTTACCCCGGCGATTATCTAAAACCGGTCGGCGCGGCGATTGCTGCTGAATACGGCGACGCGCTCGCAAGGCAATCGGAGACGAGCTGGCTGCCCATTGTGCGCGACAAGGCCGTCGCCATGATGATGCAAGCCATTCGCGCCGACCTCGCCGCGCTGGACGTCAAACCGGATGTGTTCTTTTCCGAGCGCTCGCTCTTGATGAGCGATGAGGATCGCGTCGGCGCCACGATCGAACTCTTGCGTCAGCGCGGCTATGTCTACGAAGGGCGCTTGCCGCCGCCGAAGGGCGCGCCCACCGAGGACTGGGAGGATCGCGAGCAGACGTTGTTTCGCTCCACCGCCTTCGGCGACGATGTCGATCGGCCGCTGAAGAAATCGGACGGCTCGTACACCTATTTCGCCTCCGATATCGCCTATCATCGTTCGAAGCTTGCGCGCGGTTTCCGCATGCTGATCGACGTCTGGGGGGCTGATCACGCCGGTTATATCAAGCGCATGCAGGCGGCCGTCGCGGCATTGAGCGATCGCCAAGCCGAACTCGACGTCAAGGTCGTGCAGCTCGTCAAGCTGTTGCGGGCCGGCGAGCCGGTCAAAATGTCAAAACGGGCAGGGGAGTTCGTTACACTTCGCGAAGTCGTGGATGAAGTCGGTCCCGATCCGGTCCGTTTCATGATGCTGTTTCGCAAGAATGATGCCGCTCTCGATTTCGATCTGGTGAAAGTGCTGGAGCAATCGCGGGACAATCCGGTTTTCTACGTCCAATATGGCCACGCTCGTGCGCAATCGGTATTTCGCAACGCCCGTGCTGCATTTGCCGGTCTGCCCGACGAGATCGCGCAATTGGCGAAAAGTGCCGACCTGGCCCGCCTCAACGATCCTGCGGAACTTGCGCTAATGCGCCAGATTGCGCTCTATCCGCGGGTCCTCGCTGCCGCCGCGGCGGCACACGAACCGCACCGAATTGCCTTTTATTTGTTCGATTTAGCGAGTGAATTTCATGCACTTTGGACGCTGGGTAATGCATCGCCACATTTACGCTTCATTATCCAGAATGATCGACAACTGACCGAAGCCCGGCTTGTGCTTGTTCAAGGGGTTGGCGCCGTGCTCGCGTCGGGGCTGGCACTGCTCGGGGTCAAAGCGCCAAACGAGATGCGATAGGTCCGCGGGCTGATGGTGCTGCCGTTCGGAAGCGGCAGGCAGCGGACTCGGGTCGAATGTTTCGAGGCTTGTTGTCTCCGGTGAATGGCTGAACGGGTCGAACCTCATGGCTGAAAACAATCAGCGTTTGTATCGCGAGCGGCGCGGCGCCGCCGAGGAGCGGCCACGCGCTCAAGGCGACGACCCGCTTGCTGAATTGGCACGAATGATCGGCCAAAGCTTACCGATGAACAAAACGAGTGGGGATCGCAGGCCGCCTCCGTCGACCGATCGGCGCGAACTCGACCGCACCGCGAGCCACGCCACACCGGATGAGGTGCTGCACGACCCAAGCGATGAGGCAGATGCGGCAGCGGCGCCGGACGCGCGATACGAGCGAGACCGCGGTTCGGATTTTCGCGCTGGCCACACCGGGCGGTATGAGCCCGCCGCGCGCGTTAATCCGGCGCCGTCGTTGCGCGCGTCTCGCTTCCGACAGGAACCGGATTTCGCAATAGAGCAGGCGCGCGATGCCCACGAGACGGCATTTCAGGAAGCGCCGGACTGGAACGACCCATCATTGGACGCGCACGAAAATCGCTATCCGGACGAACACGAAGACGAATACGAAAATGAGCCGTATGACGCGGATTACGATGGCTATGACGAAGAACGCGGCGCGGATCTACGCACGGGCCGGCGTGGCGGATTCTTTTTTGTAGCAGCAATCTTCAGCTTGGCTGTGCTCGGCACGGCTGGCGCTTTCGCCTATCGCACAATGTTTGGGGTCCCCACACTGCCGCCCCTGCCACCAATCATCAAGGCCGAAGGCGGCCCGAATAAGATCATTCCGAGCGACGTCAATTCACAAACCGACGCCACACGTGACGCCGACTCAGCTAACGCCGGTTCCGGTGAACGGCTGGTGTCGCGCGAAGAGCGACCGGTCGATATCCCGCCGGCAGGCACAAATAGCGCTCCGCGGCCGGTTGCGACCGTGCCGGTCTTCCCCGATCCGCCCTCGATGCGCGGACCTGGCGCCGTCGTCGGCTACTCGGCTAACCCTTCCTCGGGCGGTCCCGCAATCTCGGCCGAACCGCCGGCCCCGTCCGCGCCAGCAATGACAACGGCGACAGCGGCGAACCCGAGCGCTAGTCAAGTCTTCCCCCCGGCCGCGCCGCCAGTTTCTACGGCCACATCAGCCATGCCGAGTGCCTCCGGGCCGAAAAAGATCCGTACCGTCACAATCCACACCGACCAATCCGGCGCGCCCGATGCCGTTGCGGCCGCATCGCCGAGCGTCCCGGCGCGGG
>Ga0187766_10001954_pt1 | contig 12152 bp, 4 predicted proteins | sample 0216_QUI02_MP05__4_FD_132971 | JGI IMG/M metagenome (GOLD analysis project Ga0187766, IMG submission 132971) | Tropical peat soil microbial communities from peatlands in Department of Meta, Colombia - 0216_QUI02_MP05_20_MG | ecosystem: Environmental > Terrestrial > Soil > Wetlands > Peat ... | reverse complement strand
CGGGCGACATATTGCGCGGTGAGGACGGTGCGCAAATCCGCGACCAGCGACTCCTGGCTAGTGCTCGAAAAACGCCGGGCGGTGCCCACCTTCAGCCGTTTGACCGCAGCCCCCCAAAGCGGCTGATCACCCAGCATCCAGAGGATCAACGTGGGAACTCCGGCTCGCAGGCCCGCAGCCGTGGTGCCCGCGCCACCGTGGTGCACGACCGCGCGACATCCCGGAAGGATGGCCGTGTGGTTCGCCGCGCTCACCACCTTGACATGCTCGTAATGCGGGACGTCGCTATAGTCGGTCCAGCCGGCACAAACCAACGCCCGCTCGCCCAGCTCCGCGCACGCCTTGCTGATCATGCCAAGTGTGTCGGCGGGGGATTCGACCGGCATGCTGCCGAAACCGAAGTAGATGGGCGGTGTTCCCGCGGCAATCCACGATGCGACCTCACCGTCGGCATCCGTCGGCAACTCCATCGTCAGCGCGCCGACGAAGGGTCGCCGGTCGTTCCATTCCACCGCGAGGCCCGGAAAGCAAGCCTCGTCGTAGGCCTGGATTTCGAGCGATTTACGTTCCGCCATCCGTTTCGCCGCAGGGGCCGCTGCCCTCGGTAGGCCCAGTCCACGGCGTTGCGCGTCGTCGACGTCCTTGGTAATGCGCCAATACAGCCACCAAACCGCCCTCATCGTGGAGCGGACCAGGGGCGTCGGCAACGGTATCGACGGAAGGGCGAGTTGGCCATTAACGCAGATCGGGATGTAGTGGAGTCCGGCCAACGGAATGTCGTAGTACTCCGCGACGTTGGCGACGACTCCCTGGTACGTCTGGCCGGTTACCAGCAGGTCGGCCCCGTCCGCCAGTGAAGTCAGCGTCCTGCTCATCTGCGCCCAGCCCTCGACGAAAAGCTCCCTGCCCGCGCGCACCAAGTTGATCGGATTCTGCAGCTCGAAGGCGTGGTGAACGAAATCCGCGGCCCCGTTCACCCCCTCCTGCGAATCCGGCCCGTAACCGACCGCCGCAAGCCCTGCCGACTCCACGAAGCCAACCAGGTTAGGTGGAACCGCCATGCGCACTTCGTGCCCTCGCCGCAGCAGCTCCAGACCGACGGTGGCGCAGGGCTCGACGTCGCCGCGAGTTCCATTGGCGGCCAAGACAACTTTCATCGGTGGCACCCGGCCCTTCAGTTGTCGTCCGCGCAGGCAAGGTCCGTGACTTCGGTCATTGCCTGTCGTTCTTCTCCTGATCGTTCGTTATGCGATTTTGATCTGGATACCTGAACTGCTGCACCCGCATCACGTCCCTCGGCGACCCGCCTCAACACAGACTTCATCGCGCTCAGGTATCGGGTCGCGGAGTCCCTGGCGATCGGATTGTTCGGGAAGTTCACCCACATCGACACCTCATCGAAGAGACGAATTACCGAGATATAGAGGTGCGCCGGATCCCTGGGGTCGCAGTAGATTCTCACATTCGCGTCCTTCATATGGGATGTGACGGTAGCGGAAAAGGGAGGAAGTCCCGTATCCAGGTAGTTGACCATGGTGCAGTACGGTCCCCATTCCCTGAGCCAAGGCGCCAACTTTAATACGTCGTTAAACGACACATTCGCGATGTCTAGATTCGAATCGAAGGAAGCCTGCGCGGCACGGGCAGTCTCTTGGAAAGACGTCGGGTTGACAGGCACAGTGAATGGAACCACGCCGGTGAACCACCCCATTGTCGAAAATTCCGCCAGCGACCTGCGCTTGTCAATCGGCGTAAGTCCGTAATATGTTGTGGCGCCGGTCAACTCATATTGCGCGAGAGCTACACAGGCAAACAAACCGCCGCTGAAGCGGGCGCCCGCCTCCACGCAGAGGGATTCGAATTCGGCTGTTTGTTCCTGATCCATCAGCCGTTCGACCATGAGGTCGCCACCAGAGGCTACCGACAGATCACCAAGCGGCAGTGGGAAGTCCGGCAGTGTTCCGCCGTTGTTTTCGGCAAACTCGATCCACTTACGGACCTCAGGGGAATCCAAGGTCAGAGCGGACACGTGCTGCTTCTCCCGCATGCAGAAATCGTCATGACTGGCCGGAGGCGGCAACTGAACGAGCGCACCGCCGGTCACAAGGACACGGTAGTTCATCACGATCTCGGTGTATAACCCAGAAATAATCGTCGGATCACAGTGGAGGTGATCGATAATCGAAAAAAATGTGAAGTGGTCCGCGCGCTGAATAATGCCGAACCTGAAGCAATCCCACTCCACCGGATCAGGGGTAGACAGCACAAATTGGTGCCACCCACTTAGCGTAATCTCACCATGCCGGATCGGGACAAAATCAATGTCGGCAGGATCCACGATAGTATGCCGAACAATGCGCTCCGCATCTTCGTAGTCGAACCAACTGTGATACGTCTTGTGCCGACGAAGGTGTGAGTTGATGACGTAACCCATGGCACGGATATCGCACCGACCGGGTTCGTCTCCGCAGCCGATTGCCAGCCGCGCATAATTGAGCCCCCGGGCCGCGTAGCGGGAAAAGCCGCGAAGATGGGCTTCTTGCATAGCGCTGAGCGGCACGTCACTTATCGGAGCTTGCCGGGCTTTCTCGAGCGAGGCGGGCGATGCTTGCCAAGACACGATTCTGCCCGGCTCCGGCACCCAGTCATAAACTGTTCCCACGAACAGCCCTTGCGCTGACCCTGCACCTACGAACACCCTTCCTCCTTTAGTCCAGCACCTGGGGTTCAGCGGACATTTCGATGTGGCGACCTATCGAGACGGTGCCGAGCCGGCTTGTGGATGCCAGCTTTTCGCATAGGAGCCCGGCCAAACCCTGAATGGTGGTGATGTCGTTGGTGGTGACGCGTATCCCTGTTTCGGCCTCGATGCGGGTGCGCAGCTCGAGGTTGCCCATAGAGTCGAGGCCATATTCGGAGAGTGGGTGATCCGGATCGATGGTGCGACGCAGAATCAGGCTGACCGCGTCGGAGATCATGCGACGGAGGCGGGCGGGCCACTCCTCCGGCGGCAGCGCGTACAGCTCGTTAAGTAATTCACTTGTGTCCGTTGAGCTTTGGCCCTTGGACCGGAACAATTCAGCGAACCGGCTGCGTCGCGCATAGGCGGCGAACCACGGCGTTCCCGTCATCCTTGCATACCCGGAGTACGCGCGATCGTGGCACAGCAGTGCCTGGAACGCGTAGGCACCCTCGTCGGCAGTGAAAGCGGTGTCACGCCAGTGTGCGAGGGCGGTGCCTTCGCCGCCCTGTCCCGGAGCCACATCTTCGCCGGTCTCGGCTCGGAGTTCGGCGGCGCGACCGACCTCGGCCCACAATGCCCACCCGATCCCAGTGGCCGGAAGGCCCTGGGTTCGGCGCCACCGCGCGAATGCGTCCAGCCAGCTGTTAGTCGCGGCGTACGCCCCTTGCCCGGGCGAGCCCACCAGACCAACCGCCGAGGAGAACAAGCAGAACCAGTCCAGGGGCAGAGTGGCCGTGGCCTGGTGTAAGTTCCACGCACCGTAGACCTTTGGAACCCAGTTGCGGTCGATGAGCCCGTCGGTCATGTTGGCCAGCATCGCGTTCTCGAACACCGCAGCGGCGTGCAGCACCCCGCGCAACGGAAGCCCGGTGGCGGTCGCCACGGTCACCAAACGCGCCGCCGTGCCGACTTCGGAGATGTCGCCGCAATCCACCTCGATGTCGGTGCCCATCGCCCGCATGAGCTCGATCGTTTCCAGCGCCTTGGGACTGGGCTGAGAGCGGGAGCTGAGCACGATGCGGCCACAACCGGCCGCGGCCATCTTCTCGGCCAGGAAGAGTCCGAGGCCACCCAAACCGCCGGTGACGATGTAGGAGCCGTCGTGCCGGAAAGCCCGGGCCTGCTCGGGCGCTACCACGACGTTGGTGTGCCCGGCCTGGGGCACGTCGAGCACGAGCTTGCCCGTGTGCTCTGCCGCGCTCATCACGCGGAGAGCCGTGGCCGCATCGCTAAACGGGTAACGAGTGCTTTCCGGTAATGGCAACTCACCGTCCGCGACGAGCCGGTACACCGTGCCCAGCAGGTCGCCGATCCGCTTCGGGTGACTCTCCGACATCAGTGTCAGATCGACGTAGTGGAACGTGAGGTTGCGATGGAACGGGAAGAGCCCCAGCCGGGCGTTGGCGTAGACGTCGCGTCTACCGATCTCCACAAATCGTCCGCCGATGGACAGCACCTCCAGCCCGGCGCGCTGTGCGGCGCCGGTCAGGGAGTTGAGCACGATGTCGACGCCGTATCCGTCGGTGTCGCGGCGGATCTGCTCGGCGAACTCGGTGCTGCGGGAGTCGTAGACATGCTCGATACCCATGTCGCGCAGCAGCGCTCGCCGCCGCTCGCTGCCGGCAGTGGCGAAGATCTCGGCTCCCGCGGCGCGGGCGATCGCAATCGCCCCCTGCCCCACGCCGCCAGTGGCGGAGTGAATCAACACGCGGTCACCAGTGGTGATCCTGGCCTGATCGTGTAGGCCATACCAGGCGATGGCATGCGCCGTGCCCACCGCAGCCGCCTGGTCGTCAGTGAGGCCCGGCGGCAGCGTCACGGCCAGGCGGGCGTCACACGTGACGAACGTGGCCCAGCAACCGTTTTTGGAGAAGCCGCCGACATGGTCACCCGCCCGATGAGTTATCACGTCGGGACCGACCGCGGTCACAACGCCGGCAAAATCCATACCGAGCTGTGGCGTATCCCCGTCGATACCGGGGTACCGGCCGAAGGCGAAGAGGACATCGGCGAAGTTGATGCTGGATGCGGTCACCGCGACCTCAATTTCGCCGGGCCCCGGCGGAACGCGTTGGAACGCGGCCAGTTCCATCGTTTCCAGGTCACCGGGCGTGCGGATCTGCAAGCGCATACCGCCGTGCGGGTGGCCTACCACGGCGGTTCGCCGCTCCTCAGGGCGTAGCGGTGCGGGGCTCAGGCGCGCCGTGTGCCACTGGCCGTTCCGCCAGGCCGTCTCGTCCTCCTCCGACCTCCCCAGCAGTTGCCGTGCCAGCTGCTCAGCCTCGGTATCCTCGTCCATGTCGATCTGGGTGGCGCGCAGATGCGGATATTCAGTGCTGATCGCTCGCACCAGGCCACGCAGCCCGGCCTGCTCCAGGTTCGTCACGTCCCCCGGCAACACGGTCTGGGCGTTCCGCGTTACGACGTATAGGCGCGGTGGTTCTTCGTCGATTTCCGTAATCTCGCGGGCGATGCGCACCAGGTGACGCACATAGTCCCCGCCGCGCAGGGCACACTCCTCATCCGGATTGCCGTTCTTGGGGCCGGTGAGTATGACCACTCCGCTGACCTCGTCGGTACGAAGATGCGAGCCGAGCAATTCAGCGTTGGCCTGGTGATCGGAATGCTGCGGCCATGTCATGGTCGCGCACCCGGCGCCCCCGGCTTTCAACGCATCGGTCAGCCTTGTCGCCATGACGTCTGCGGTGGCGGAAGTGCTGATCAGCAAGCATGTTCCCGGGCCGACGTGATCCACTTCGGGCAGTGTTCGCTGTTTCCACTCGATGGTCAGCAGCCGCTCGTTCAGCACGCGATCGCGGTTTGCGCTCTCGGAGGCCCCGATGCCGAGTTGCAGTCCGCGCACGGCCAGCAGGACCGTCCCGTGCTCGTCGAGCACATCGAGGTCGGCCTCCAACGCGGCCCCGTCGGTACTGGTCACCCTCGTACAGCAGTAGTGGGCGGTGCGCGCAGGAGCGTAGGCGCGGATCCGGCGTACGCGCAACGGCAGCAGCAGACCAGCGCTACCTGCGACCTGGGCGTCGGAATGAGCCGCAACCGACTGGAAACAGGCATCCAGCAAGGCGGGATGCACACCGTAGGCGCTCTGTTGCGAGCGGATAGGGCCAGGTAGCCTGACCTCGGCCAGCACCGTGCTGACCGTCTCGTCCGCGCTGTGCACTGCGGCGAGTCCGGCGAAAGCCGGACCATACTGCAAACCGTGCTCGTCGAACCGCTTCCGCATCTCGGCCCCATCCAGCCGGCATGAGTGGGCAGTGAGTAGGGCGGGCACGTCGTACGCCGGTGGCTGGTCCTCATCCCCTCCCGCGTGCAGCACCGCCGTCGCCCGCCGAATCTGCGTGCTTTCCTGGAAGGTCTCCACCGCGAAGTCGACGATGCCCGGCGAGGTCACCGACGCGACCGCGGATACCGGGGTCTCGTCGTCCAGCAACAGCGTCGCCTCGAAACGGATGTCGCGGACTTCGGATTTCTCGCCGAGTACCGTGCGAGCCGCGGCCAACGCCATCTCGCAGTAGGCCGCCCCCGGAAGAACAGCCACATTGTGTATCCGGTGGTCGCCCAGCCAGGGCTGCGCCGCGGTGCCGACCTCACCCTGCCAAACGTGGCGCTCCGGCTCCTCGTGCAATCGCACATGCGCCCCCATCAGCGGGTGCACCGGAACTGTGCAAGCGCCGCGTGCCCGCGAATCCTGACCGCTGCGGGTCAGCAGCAGGGGGCGGTGACTCCATGTCGGTAGCGGTGCATCCACCAGCTGACCGCCCGGGTAGATCACCGAGAAGTCGATCGCCGCGCCGGCACTGTACAGATCCGCCAGGAAGCCGCGCAGCCCGTGCGGCAGCTCTTGCTCGCGGCGCATGGCGGCGAGTGCGGCCGGCGCCATGCCGAGGCTGCCGGCAGTCTGCTCGACAGCGTGGGTGAGTAGGGGGTGCGGAGCCAACTCTGCGAAGACCCGGTAGCCGTCCTCCAACGCCGCCTGTACAGCCGCGGCGAAACGCACCATTTGACGCAAATTGTCCGACCAATACCAGGCATCGCACACGGGCTGCTCGCGAGGGTCGAACGCGGTCGCGGAGTAGAAGGGCACCTCCGGCGTCATGGGGTTAAGCTCTGCCAGCACGTCGGACAGCTCGTCGAGGATCGGATCGACCTGTGGGGAGTGCGAGGCGACATCGACGGCGATCTCGCGGGCCAACACGTCCCGTTGCTCCCATGCTGTGACCAGATCGCACACCGTCTGCGTGGCGCCGCCGATCACCGTGGACTGCGGCGAGGCCACCACTGCCAGCACGACGTCGTCGACGCCGCGGGCCATCAGTTCCAAAAGCACTTGCTCGGCAGGCAGTTCCACCGACGCCATCGCCCCGGAACCAGCGATCGTGGACATCAGCCGCGAGCGGCGGCAGATCACGCGCACCCCGTCTTCCAGCGATAGCGCTCCCGCCACAACCGCGGCCGCGGCCTCGCCCATCGAGTGGCCGATCACGGCACCCGGCTGCACACCGTATGCCCTCATCGTGGCTGCCAGCGCGACCTGCATGGTGAACAGCGCGGGCTGGATCCGATCGATCCCGCTCACCGTCTCGGGCGCCGAAATCGCTTCGGTCACCGAGAATCCGGACTCTCGGGCGATCAGCGGCTCCACTTTGGCGACAGTCGCGGCGAACACCGGTTCGGTCGCGAGCAGCTCGGCGCCCATCGCCGCCCACTGCGAACCCTGCCCGGAGAACAGCCATACAGGTCCTCGATCGTCCTGCCCGACCGTGGCCTGATAAGGAAAGTCGCCTTCGGCGACCTTGCCCAAACCCTCGGTCAGCTCCTCGAGGCTGCCTGCGATGACCGCCGTGCGCACCGGCCGGTGCGCACGCCGGCGAGCAAGGGTATACGCCAGATCCGATGCCGCAAGGTCCAGCGCGTGTGCGTCGACCCAGTCAGCGAGCCGGCCAGCGGTTTGCCGCAGTCCGTCGGCCGACGTGGCTGACAGCGGGAAAAGCAACGGGCCGTCGATGGCGGGAGCGGTCGGCGCGTCGCCCGGTGCGACTGTCTCGGGAGCTTGCTCCACAATCGCGTGCACATTGGTTCCCGAGAACCCGTACGACGACACCGCCGCCCGCCGGGGTCCATGGTGACCGTTGCTGGGCCACGGCGTATTCTCCTGCGGCACAAAGAGGTTGGTGTCGATTTGGGCCATCTCATCGGGCAGCCGGGTGAAGTGGAGATTGCGCGGAATCACACCATGCTGCAGCGCGAGGACCGCCTTCATCAGCCCCAGCGCTCCGGCAGCCGACTGGGTGTGCCCAAAGTTGGTCTTCACCGATGCGAGCGCGCACGGCCCGTCGAGGCCATACACCTCCGCCAGGCTGGCGTATTCGATGGGATCACCCACCGGGGTGCCGGGGCCGTGTGCCTCCACCATGCCAACGGTGCGGGCGTCCACACCGGCCACAGCCAATGCCACCTGATAGGCCTCGACCTGTGCGGCCCGCGACGGCGTCACGATATTCAGCGTGTGGCCGTCCTGGTTGGCGGCCGTGCCGCGTAGCACAGCCAGGATCCGGTCGCCGTCGCGAAGCGCATCCGGTAGCCGCTTGAGCAGCAGCACGACGCAACCCTCGCCGGCCACGAACCCGTCGGCGGCGATGTCGAACGCATGGCAGCGTCCGGTCGCAGACAGCATTCCAATGGCAGAACCCGAACAGGATTTACGCGGTTCAAACGACACCGAGGCCCCGCCCGCGAGGGCAATGTCGCTTTCGCCGTCATGCAAGCTGCGACAGGCCACATGCACCGCGGCCAGGCCGGACGAGCACGCGGTATCCACCGTCATCGCCGGACCGTGCAGTCCCATCGTGTAGGCAATCCGCCCGGAGCCCATGGCGAAGCTATTGCCCATGTATCCGTACGGCCCCTCCAATGCGTTGGCCTCAGCGTGCACGAATTGGTAGTCGTTATGCATCAATCCCATGAACACGCCGGTCCGCGAGTCGGCCAGGGTGTTCCGAGTGAGACCGCCGTGCTCCATGGCCTCCCAGGAGGTTTCCAGCAGCAAGCGGTGCTGCGGATCCATCGCGGTCGCTTCTTTTTCGGTGATACCGAAAAACTCGGGATCAAAGCCGACGACGTCATCCAGGAACGCGCCCCACTTACACACCGACCGTCCAGGCACACCAGGCTGGGGATCGTAGTACTCGTCGGCGTCCCATCGGCCGGGTGGAATTTCGGTGACCAGGTCGTCGCCGCGCAGCAACGCCTCCCATAACTGTTCTGGAGAGTCGATGCCTCCAGGCAGCCGGCAAGCCATTCCGATGACCGCAACCGGAGTAAGAGACGTTTTGATTATCGGGACCAAAGATATAGCCGATCGTGAGTCCGCACCCCATTACGTATTGGCCCGAACAAAACCATTCCCTCCTCACAGCAACGTGGAATTGCGCTTTGGGCTGCCTTAATCGCTGGGTAGCAACCCGTCGGTTGTCGGGCTGCCTGCCGCGACATCAATATTGGGGGTGTGTGGTCACGCTGGAGCTTTCCCGCAGGTCAGCCGCCTCGCGGCGGCTGCGACTTGTTGGACACGTAATCAGTGCTTACAGATGTTAGCGGATCGCTATCAGGTCGTGACGTTAACTGGGGGCCAAGTTGTGCGAGGCCTGACTTACCTGAAAGTTGTATAAACCTATTCGAATGTGTGCGCAGCTTGACACGCACGCGTTGCCGCACGACGTCCACGAGCCAGTCGATCTTGATACCAGTACAGAAAATTCTCACCACATGACGCTCCTCTGCTATCCCCTGTTTCTCATACCGGCGATCCTGTGCTGACGAGCGGGCGTGTCAAGGGTAGCGACGCCATCACGTAGTGACGCCGAAGGCGCCCTTTACTCGTCCGATCGGAAAGAAGATAATTGCGCCGATGAGGACTGGGGAGGGTGCCCTCCGGCCGCTGGTAGGGCTTCATACACGTGGAGACTGTAGGGCCGGGGCCGAAGCGTCCCCGGCCCGGCCGACTAGATGACTCGTACGACGGTCCGTCCGGGCTAACTCGGACACGACGTTCAACGGTGAATACGAGCAGCCAACGACGAGCCGTAGCGGTCGGTCACCGCCAGTCGCTGGTATCGAGCCTAGAGGCATTGTCGTCGGCGTTACTGAGCGACTGATCGTCGGGCCGCCCGGGGTGCCGATCTGCGTGGTCGCTGACCACGGGCCTCTCGCGCCCCCAGGGCAATTGTGTACACAGAGGTACACATTCCGGGCCGTGGTCGGCCTGCGTCGGCCCTGGGAGCCGCATGCGGCAAACGGTGACTGGCGCGCCGCTCTTGATGCCTGGTATGAAGATCGGTTGGCTCTCGAAACGTCCTATGAAGACCGCTGCCCGGCAACAGCTGGTGAAGTTAGATCCAGGACAAAGTGACAGCTGCTGGTGGCATCAGCAACAACGGGAGAATAGATGCCGTCACCACGAGGTGACCAATGACGGCACGATACGGACGTGCGCGGTCTAGAACCGCCCGGAGAGCTCAATCCAGATGGACGCCGACAGTAAGACTATCGCGAGGAGCTGAAACGCGAGACTCGTCAAGACGAGCTTCGCTATTTTGTTGTTGCCGCGGCGTACGGTGCTAATCGTTCTGACCAGCTGGCTGACGTCGTCGCGTACGGCGTGATCGGCCCGCCTGGGACATGATCAACCGCCGTGCTCGGCGACAACCTTCTTGGCTAGGGAGCAGGTTGAGCTGCTCTCTTCCCTGGCGGGACGCGATGAAGTCCATCCAGCCGGACATGAACGTCGACCGACCTTCCTCACTACGTCCACATGAAGACATTCATCCCCTGTCCGGAGCCTGGGCCTGTGCGTGTCCATCGCAATCAAGACAAACGTAGCGGGCATCGGGTCCGCCAGACGCGGGGTGGCGGGCATGGTTCGGCGGCAAGGTCGTTGATGGCTTGTGCTTGCGTCCGCGACCGGCCCGCACTACAGAAGCGGCAGAAGCCTTTGGCCCCGAGGGTATTTCCTTGCTTCGGCCAGCTCGGATTTCAGTCCGGCCCAGCCACGCGTCGTCCGCCCTTCCGCGAGCCGATTTCGGACATCTTCGGGAAGGCGCGCCATCCGGTTAGGTGTATCCCACAGCTCGATGGTTTGAACCCCCCAGTATACGGCGAACTCGAGGATCAGCGCCGTTTCGGCCACAATGCCCCAATCGGCGCCTCCGAGACGCAGCTTGACAACTGCAATTAACGTCACCAGCATCACCCCGGCAAGCACCCAGTAGAACACCTGATAACGGCGCCGATGCGGTGACTTTTTCTCTTGCCCGACGAGGTATGCGGCTTGGCACACGGTGACGATGAAGGCCGAGACCATCAGTATCCCGGCTGCGGCGTGTGCATGCGCGTAGAACGAGGGCCGAACAGTGGGGAAGAACAGGGCAATCACCAGGGCAATCAGGCCGAGCAACACAATCAGCCAGAGAAAGTACAGCGACACTGTTCCCAACGGGCTTCTTATCTGCTGGGTGTGGTTGCGTCGGTGTTGCCCCAGCATCAGCAACCAGCCCAGAAGCAGTGCGATGACGACCGCCCAGACATTGGGCTCAACGACGGGCTCGACGTTGTACTCCTTCGGCAGAAAGGGCTCCCGAAAAGGATGGGGTCGACCCTGGGGCACCAGCGCGGCGGTCAACGTGCAGACCCCGGCCAGAGTCAACAAGGCATCCTCGGTGTCGCTGCTGCCCTTATAGACGAAGAATAGCGTGCTGAGTGCCAGGAGCGCGGCGATGAAGATGCTGTGCGCGGAGGTCCAATAGTAAGCACTGAGGGTCGATTGCCAGTGCTTTGCCCATATCGTGTCGATGACCACGGCCGCAGCGAGCGTCACCATTATTACCACCATGCCGACGCGTAACTCACGGTATATGGCAAGCGTGACGCGAGTCGGACGTGTCGTGTCATCTGGGGTAACTTTCATCGACATGCAGCAATGGTGAACCCCGACTCGGCGGCGCGCATGCGTAATCGACTACTCGATCATCGCCCGCGCCTGAATCCCCGGCCGGGTACCCCAAGAAGGTCTGTCAGTCCTCATCGCCCTCGGCAGTAGCGGTACAGGGTGGTTCGTCCGATGCGCAGAGCACCGCAGATGGTGGCGGCAGTCTCCCCGTTGGTCTTCATCCGCCGGGCCAGGAACGCCTCCAACATAGACCTTCACCGCTCGGGGTGGTCGGCAGGATCTCCCCAGCATTCGAGTAGTGCACTACGCGTGACCGGGCGCGCCGACATCTGGCCACGTCGGGGCAGAGCTATCCGGATTTGGACTGAAGAAAATAGCGGCGAAGCGACGGCGCGAACGAGAGGGCACACAGCACCGGACCGGCGACGCTCAAGATGGCGAACGGGG
>Ga0187766_10001952_pt1 | contig 12154 bp, 12 predicted proteins | sample 0216_QUI02_MP05__4_FD_132971 | JGI IMG/M metagenome (GOLD analysis project Ga0187766, IMG submission 132971) | Tropical peat soil microbial communities from peatlands in Department of Meta, Colombia - 0216_QUI02_MP05_20_MG | ecosystem: Environmental > Terrestrial > Soil > Wetlands > Peat ... | reverse complement strand
GCGGTGGCGAAGTCGCTCCCGTAGGTGGTGATCACGGTGTTGGCGAGCGTCCGCCGCAGGTCCACCGCGGGCCGGGCGAGCCGGAACGCGGTGATCGCGTCGTGGCCGTAGAGGTTCTCGCCGAGGCCGAAGCGGATCGTGAGCGGGCTCTTCCAGAAGAGCGCGGTCAGGGTGGTCACGTCGTTGTCGTTCAGCGCCGTCTCGTACGCCTGGAAGGCCGCGGTCACCTCCGCGACCACCGCTTCATCGTTGAGGCGCATCATGCCGAGATCACCGCGGCCGCGACGCCTTTGCCCTCGAGCAGCGCGCCGACGCGCAGGGCGTGCGCTTCCCGGAACGGCGCCGCGACGATCTGGACGCCGAGCGGCATCGCCCCCGACCCGGCGACGGGCACCGTGAGCACGGGCAGCCCGATGAACGAGAGCGGCTGGGTGTAGAGCCCGAGATTCGGCCGGGTGAGCACCTCGACGCCGTCCAGCACGATCCGGTCCTGCCCGATGAGCGGAGCGGGGCACGGCGTGGTGGGCGCGAGGAGAACGTCCACGTCGCGGAAGATCTCGCCGACGCGCTCGCGGTACCAGGCCCGGAAGCGCTGCGCCTGCACGTACCAGGCGCTCGGGACGAGCGCGCCCGCGAGGAATCGGTCGCGCGAGACCGGATCGAAGTCCTGCGCTCGGGTCCGGAGATCGGCCAGATGGAGCGTCGCCCCCTCGGAGGCGGTGATCACCATCGCCGCCGCGCGGGCGCGGTGCGCCTCCGGGATCGTGACCCGACGGCCGGCGCCCAGGGCCGCCGCGACCTGCGCGACGGCCCCGAGCGCGCTCGCGTCTCCGCCCCGGGAGAAGTGGCCGTCCAGCACCGCGATCCGGAGGTCCCCGACGCCCTCGCCGAGCCGCGGCAGGCAGGGCTCGGCGGGCCGGCTGGCGCAGACCGGATCGCCGCCATCCGGGCCCTGCATGGCGTCGAGCGCCGCGGCGACGTCGCGAACCGACCGGCCGAGCGGTCCCACGTGGTCGAAGCTGGGCGCGAAGAGGACGCTGCCCGCCCGGGACACGCGACCGTACGTCGGCTTGAGCCCGAAGACGCCGCACAGCGCGGCGGGGACGCGGATGGAGCCGTTGGTATCGGAGCCGAGCGTGAGCGGCACCAGGCCCGCTCCCACGGCGGCGCCCGAGCCCCCGGATGACCCGCCGGCCACGCGCGAGGCGTCGTGCGGGTTCCGCGTGGGGCCGTAGTGGGTGTTCTCCGTGGTGAAGCCGTACGCGTACTCGTCCATGTTCAGCGTGCCCAGCAGCACGCCTCCGGCTCGCCGGAGCGCCCTCACCGCCGCCGCGTCGCGTCGGGCCGGCGGATGCGAGGCGTTGATCTTCGACCCGGCCAGCGTCGTGAGCCCGCCCACGTCGAAGAGGTTCTTCACCGCGAACGGCAGGCCGGCGAGCGGCCCCGGATCGCCCCCGCCCGCGATGGTGGCGTCGACTCGGGCCGCGTCGGCCCGCGCCTGCTCGGCGAGCACGTGGGTGAAGGCGTTGAGCGCGGGGTTCCGCGCCGCGATCCGGGCGAGCGCCAGCTCGCAGATCTCGAGCGCGCTGGTGCGGCGGGCCCGCACCGCGCCGACGAGCGCCAGGCCGTCGGCGGTGGCGTAGTCGATCACGCTCACGCCGGCTCCGCTCCGGGCGCCGGCTCGAACACGGGAGCGGGCTCCGTCTCCTCCGGGATCGCGAACTCCGCGACGAGAGCGGCCGCCTGCGCCAACCCGCCCAGGGACTGGATCACCCCCGGTCGATGGGCCGGGGCGATCCGGAGATCGCAGAGTGCGGCAGCCCGGTCCACGTAGCGGCCCAGCTCCTCCGGCGTGAGGCCAGTGCTCATCGTGCCGCTCCCCGGCTGGCCACATAGGCGCGCCAGCCTCCGTGGGCCGAGATGTCGACCGCGCCCGCCACCGCGTGCGCCTCGGAGAGGAACCCCTTCACCGGCTCCCCATCCTGGAGCGTCACCGTGCCGATGGCAAGAGGCGGAGGCACGGCGGCCACCACGGCGCCGAAGGCCGCCTCGCTCAGCTCCCACACCTCCACCTCGATCGCGGCGCCGCCGGCAGCGACGCGGACCAGCCCCGGCTTCGGGGGCCTGGTGTCCGGTAGCGCGAAGAGCCGGTACGCCGCGGCGGTGCGGCAGGTGCGCACGAGCCGAGCCCCGCGCTCGGTCAGCTCGCGATTGAGCGGCTGCCCGGAGAGGTGGGCGCCGACCACGGCCAGCCTGACCGCGCGGCCGCGTGCCGGCGGAGGCGGCGCGGCGGGCGCCTCGCCGTCCCACCGCACTCCCAGCGCGCAGAGCAGCTCGTCGTGGAAGGCCGGCGCGATCAGCGAGATCCCGAACGGCAGGCCGCTCGCCCGCACACCGGCGGGCATCGCCACCGCGCAGCAATCGAGCAGGTTCACGAAGTTGGTGTAGTAGCCCAGATTGCCGTTGAGCCGGATCGGATCCTGCTCGATCGACCGGTGGCGATAGATGGTCGGCGTGGTCGGGAGCACCAGCACGTCCATCCCTGCCCATTGAGCGGCCGTCGCCTGCCGGAGCGCCTGGAGCCGATGCATGCCCCGGAAGACGTCGACCGCCGAGAGCCGGGCGGCCCGCCCCACGATCGCGCGCACCACGGGGTGGATGTCGTCGGGGTGCTCGTCGAAGAAGGGCCGGATCGAGGCCAGCCGCTCCGCGAGCCACGGGCCGTCGTAGAGGAGATCGCCGGCGGCTCGGAACGGGGTGAGGTCGATCTCCACGCGCCGCCCGCCCAGGCTCTCGAGCCGGTCGAGCCCACGCTCGTAGAGATCGGCCGCGGCCTCGTCGCCGAAGAACTCGCGCTGCGTCCGACCGGGGACGCCGAAGCGGAAGGCGGCGCCCGGCGCTGGCGTCGGGCCCGGGGCCTCGCGCGAGTACGGGTCGTCGGAATCCGGCCCACGCGCGACGTCCAGCACCCGCATCGAGTCCTCCACCGTGCGGGCCAGGATCGACACGCAATCGAGCGAGCGACAGGCCGGGACGACTCCCGCGGTGCTGACGAGCCCCCGTGTGGGCTTGAGGCCCACGATACCGTTGAAGGCGGCCGGCACGCGTCCGGATCCGGCCGTATCCGTCCCGATGGCGAAGGCGACCAGACGAGCGGCCACCGCGACCGCCGAGCCCGAGCTGGAGCCGCCCGCGATGTACTCGGGGTCGAAGACCGAGGAGAGCGCCCCGTAGGGCGTGCGCGTGCCGGTGAGGCCGGTGGCGAACTGATCGAGATTCGTCTTACCGACCAGGATGGCGCCCGCCGCCTGCAGCCGGCGCACGACCGTCGCCGTGCTCTCCGGCTTGTAGGCGAAGGCCGGACAGCCCGCGGTCGTCGGCCGGCCCGCCACGTCGATGTTGTCCTTGATCGCGAACGGCACGCCGAAGAGCGGCAGCGCGGCGCCCTCCTCGCGCCGCCTCGTCGCGACCTCCAGCTGACCGAGCGCCTCGTCGAGCGAGAACCGGTGGATCCACACCGAGTCGGCGCCACGCCGGTCGATGGCCGCGTAAGCCTCCCGCAGCACCGCCTCGGGTCGGAGCGTGCCCGCCGCGAAGCCGGCGAGCAGCTCGCCGACCCCGGGCGTTGGCCCGGGCTCAGCCATGCAGATGACAGGCGACGGCGTGACCGGCGGCGTCGCTCCGCAGCACGGGCATCTCGCGCGTGCAGCGCTCGAAGCCGTCGGGGCAGCGCCCGTGGAAGCGGCAGATGGTCGGGGACGGATCGATCGGGCTGCGCGGCTCGCCGGTGAGGCGGAACCGTCGCTCGCCGCGTCGCTCGGGCATCGGTACCGAGGCGAGCAGGGCGCGGGTGTAGGGATGGCCGGGCCGCTCGAACACCTGCTCGACCGGCCCGGCCTCCACCACGCGCCCGAGGTACATCACGATCACCCGATCGGCGACGAGACGGACCACCGCCAGGTCGTGCGAGACGAAGAGGTAGCTGATGCCGAGGCGGTGGCGGAGATCGTCGAGCAGCTTCAGGATCACCGCCTGCACCGACACGTCGAGCGCCGACGTGGGCTCGTCGAGCACCAGCAGCTTGGGCTCGAGCGCGATCGCGCGCGCGATGCCCACCCGCTGCTTCTGGCCCCCGGAGAGCTGGTGTGGGAAGCGTCCGAGCAGGGCCTCCGGGAGGCCGACCATCTCGGCCAGCTCGTGGACCCGGGCCGAGACCGAGGCCGCGCGACTGACACGCCCGAGCCGGCGGATCGGGTCCGCGATCGTGTCGAAGGCGGTGAAGCGCGGGTTGAGGCTGTCGGTCGGATCCTGGAACACCATCTGGATCAGCGCGCGCTCGGGAGCGCGCGCGAAGCGCGCGGCCGGCACCGCGCCGATGTCGTGGCCGTCGAAGGCGATGTGCCCGCCCGTCGGGTCGAGCAGCCGCGTGATCAGCTTGACCAGCGTGGACTTGCCGCAGCCCGACTCGCCCACGAGCCCCACGCACTCCCCGGCCCCGATCTGCAGGCTCACGTCGTCGACCGCGTGGAGCCACCCGCCCCCGACCGGGAATCTCCGCTCGAGCCCCGTCACGTCCAGCAGTATGCCCCGGTCCCCCACCCCGGTCATAGCGGCTTCCAGCAGGCCACGTGATGGCCGGGCAGCACCTCGACCCGCGGCAGCGGCCCGTCGCAGAGCGGCGCGTAGCGCTCGCAGCGGAAGCGGTAGCGGCAGGGCGGCAGCTCGCCGCGGAGGTCCGGCAGGCCGCCGGGGATCGCGGCCAGGTCCGCGAGCCGCTCGGCGCCGTGGGGCGTGGCGGCCACGAGCTTGGCGCTGTACGGGTGCCGGGGCGCCTCGAAGAGCGCCTCGGCCGGCGCGGTCTCGACCACGTGGCCCGCGTGCATGACCACGATCCGGTCGCACCGCTCGGCGGCCAGCGCCAGGTCATGGGTGATCAGCAGCGTGGCCATGTTCGTCCGCTCGGCCAGGTCTCGGATCAGGTCCATGATCGCGGCCTGCGTGGTGACGTCGAGCCCGGTGGTCGGCTCGTCCGCGATCAGCAGCGAGGGCATGCAGGCGAGCGCCAGCGCGATCATCACGCGCTGGCACATGCCGCCCGAGAGCTGGAAGGGATAGGCGGCGTAGCGCCGCTCCGGGTCCGGGATCTGCACCCGGGCCAGCAGCTCGATCGCGCGGCGCCGCACCTCGGCCCGCGCCACGTTGCCGTGGCGCAGCAGGACGTCGGCGATCTGCCGGCCCACCGGGCGGATCGGGTTCAGCGCGGTGCGCGGGTTCTGGAAGATCATCGAGAGCTCCCGCCCCCGCTGCAGCCCGAGGTCGTGCTCGCTGGCCGTCACCAGGTCGAGACCGCCGAACACCGCGCTGCCCGACGTGATGCGGGCGGAGGGATCGAGGATCCGGAGGAGCGCGAAGGCGGTCACCGACTTGCCCGACCCGCTCTCGCCGACCACCCCGACCGTCTCGCCGCGCTGGACGTCGAAGCTCACGCGGTCCAGGGCGCGCACGATCCCGGCTCGAGTGCGGAACTCGACCGAGAGGTCCTGCACGGCCAGTAGCGGGATCGGCGGATCGCTCACGTCCGCCTCCGCGGATCGATCAGGTCGCGCAGCCCGTCGCCGAGCAGGTTGAAGCAGAAGACCGCGAGCATGAGCGCCGCGCCGGGGAAGAGCGCGATCCACCACTCGCCCGAGACGATGAAGGCCGCGCCCTCCGCCACCATGATTCCCCACTCGGGCGTGGGCGGCCTCACCCCGAGCCCGATGAACGACAGGCCCGCCGCGTTCAGGATCGCCCAGCCGAGGTTCAGCGAGATCTGCACCATCATCGGGGGCAGGCAGTTCGGGAAGAGCTGCACGGCGAGGATCCGGACGCCGCCGTTGCCGGCCAGGCGCGCGGCCTCGATGAACCCCGCCTCGCGACGGACCATCACCTCGGACCGAGCCAGGCGCGCATAGAAGGGCACGTTGATGATCGCGGTCGCGTAGACGATGTTGGCCACCGTGTTGCCGAGCGCGGCCACGATGCCCATCGCGAGCACGAAGAGCGGGAACGCCATGATCGTGTCGAGCAGGCGGCCCACCAGCCGATCGGTCCAGCCCCCGTAGAAGCCGCCCGCGACGCCGGCGACGCTGCCCACCGCGAAGGCGATCATCACCGCGCAGATCGAGATGGTCAGGTCAAGCCGCGTGGCCACGACGACCCGGCTCAGCAAGTCACGCCCGAGCTGATCGGTGCCGAACCAGTGCGCGCGGGAGGGCGGCTTGAGCGCCTCCGCGGTGTTGCTGGCCAGGGGATCGTACGGCACGAGCCAGGGCCCGGCCGCGGCCAGCACCACCAGGAGCACGAAGAGCCCGAAGGCGAGCCCGGTCACCGGGTTCTCGCCGAGCACGTAGCGGCCGTGACGGAGGAGCGCGCCCACGCCTCGATCCGGGCCCGGGGATCGATGACCCCGTAGAGCACGTCGATCAGCAGGTTCAGCAGCACGTAGATCGTGGCCATCGTCAGGATGAAGCCCTGCACCGGCGCGTAGTCGGAGACGATCAGCGCCTCGAGGGCGTAGGAGCCGATGCCGGGCCAGGCGAACACCTTCTCGACCAGCACGTTGGCCCCCAGCAGGAAGGAGAACACCATGCCGAGCGTCGTGACCACCGGGAGCATCGCGTTGCGGAAGGCGTAGGTGACCAGCACGGTGCGGCGGTCGAGACCGCTGGCCCGCGCGGTGCGGATGAAGTCGCTCGAGAGTACGCCCAGCATGGCCGCGCGGGTCATCCGGGCGATCGGGGCCATCGCGAAGAGCCCGAGGGTGACGGCGGGCAGCACGAGCTGGCGCAGGATGGGCCAGACGACCCCCAGATCGCCGCTCAGCAGCGCGTCGAGCAGGTAGAAGCCGGTGATCGGGCGCGGCGCCGAGGCGAAGGCGTCGAGCCGCCCCAGCGGCGCCGGGGCCCAGCCGAGGAGGAAATAGAAGACGTACACCAGCAGCAGACCGGTGAAGAAGATCGGCAGCGACACCCCGGCGGTGGTCAGCATGCGGCAGAGGTGATCCACCCACGAGCCCGGCCGGGTGGCCGCCAGCACGCCCAGCGGCAGGGCGATGCCGATGGCCAGCAGGAGACCGCACGCGGTCAGCTCGAGGGAGGCCGGGAGCCGGCTCAGGAGGTCGCTTCGGACGGGCTGCCCGGTGGTCAAGGACTTCCCGAGGTCACCGCGGGCAAGATCGTGCACGTAGAAGCCGAACTGCACGGTGAGCGGCCGGTCGAGGCCCAGGCTCCGGCGGATCTCCTCGATCGCCTCGCGCGTGGCCGCGGGCCCCGCGAAGAACGCGGCGGGGTCGCCGGGGAGCGCTCGGGTCAGGAGGAACGTGACCACGAGGACCCCGGCGAGGCCGGGTGCGGCCGCCAGCAGCCTCCGCCCGATCAGCCGCAGCATGGCCGGGCGATCAGTTCTTGCCGAGCTGGCGGAAGTCGAGCTGCCGGTGGAACCAGTACTGGTAGCCGGTGATCCCCTTCTGCATGGCCACGTCCAGGTTCGGCTGGACGAGCGGGACCCGGGGGACGTCCGCGATGGCGAGCTTGGTGAAGGCGCGGACCAGCTCGGCGTACTTCTTCTGATCGGGCTCGAAGCGCGCCGCGTCGATCAGCTTGTCCATCTCCGGGTTCTGGTAGGACATCGTGTTGAACACCGCGTTCTGGCCGTGGTAGTTCCAGAAAAACAGGTACTCGGGATAGTTGAGCCAGCCCCCGAAGGCGTTCAGGTAGATCGGCATCTCCTTCTTGAGCATCAGGCTCCGCCAGTTGGCGCCGGGGATCTTGTTGATCGTCGTCTTGATGCCGATCTGCGCGAGCGACTCCTGCACGAGCACCGCGGCCGGCTCGTTCACGGTGGCGAACCCCTGGTCGAAGTAGAGCTGGGTCTCGAACCCGTTGGGCACGCCCGCCTCCGCCATCAGGGCCTTCGCCTTCGCCACGTCGGTCTTGTACGGCGAGAGCTTCGGGTCGTACCCGAACGTGTTGGTGGCGATCGGGTTGCCCATCAGGAGCGCGCCGCGGTCGAACATCACCGAGTGGAAGATCTTCTCGTATGGCAGGGCGTACGCCACCGCCTGGCGCACCTTGACGTTGTTGAAGGGCGGATTCTTGACGTTCATGCCCACGTAGGCGTGGGCGTTCTCGACGGGATGGGCCGCCACCGCGAGCTTGCCCGCCGCCGCGATCTCCGAGAAGTCCTTCGGGGGCAGGTCGAACGAGATGTCGGCGTCGCCCCGCTCGAGCAGCGCCCGCCGGTTGCCCGCCGAGGGAACCTCGCGGACGATGACGCGCTTGATCTTCGGCAGCGGCCCGGACTTCCACTCGTCGAACCGCACGTAGATCGACTCTTGGCCCGGCTTCCAGGACTCGAGCTTGTAGGCGCCGCCGCCCGCGTCGTTGTTCTTCACCCACTCCATGGCCCAGGGGTCCGTCGCGGTCGCGTGCTTCTTGGCCAGCTCGGAGTTCATGATCACCGGCACCGGCACCGCCAGGTCCGGCATCGTGAGCTTGTCCTTGCGGAGGAAGGTCACCCGGAACGTGTAGTCGTCGACGACGACGAACTGCTCGGGCTTCTCGAGCGAGCCCGCCTTCATCTGGAACGTGGGGAAGCCGCCCACCGTCACCGCCCGGTCGAACGACCACTTCACGTCCTTCGCGGTGACCGGCGTGCCGTCGTGAAAGTGAGCGTCCTTCCGCAGCTTGAACGTGACCGACATGCCGTCCGGCGCGATCTGCCAGCTCTCGGCCAGTTCGGGCCGGAGCACCGAGTAGTCGTACATGCGGCCACCGTCCGGTAGCGTCTTGACCCCGTAGGTCATCAGCCGGTCGTACAGGTTCCACGAGGACTGGTACGCGGGACGGTTGGCCCCCACCCCGTGGATGTCCATGCTGTTGGGCCCGAGCTCGACCACGACCAGCAAGGTCTCGCTGCGGCTCTGCGCGAGGCCGGGAGCCGAGGGCAGGAGCAGCAGAGCGAGCACGAGCCACGGGGCGGCGAGCCGGTTCATGAGAGGACCTCCTCAGGTCGTGAACCAGCAAGGGACGTGCCCCTGCAGAGCCGCAATGAAATTGAGATCTTGGCGCGGCCGACCTTAGAGCCGACCGCACACTGCCGACCGGACGGGCAGAGATGCCTAGAGCTTGCGCAAGTCGAGCGGGCCGAGCCCCAGCAACCGGCGCCTCAGCGTGCTCCACAGCGCATCGGCGCACGCCCGGAGAGCGGGCGCGCTCGGGCACAGGAGCCGTACGACGAGGCCGCCGCGCGCGAGCGTGCTCACGCCGGACCGGCTGCCGGACGCGGCCCGCGCGCCCGCGTCTTGGAGCTGCCACGCCAGATTGTCCCAGCCTGGGCGGTCGGGTCGCGCGGCCACGAACGTGGCCACGTAGCCGAAGCCCTCGGTGCCTCCCAGCCCGTCGCGAGGCGGCGGACCGTCGAGGATCGCCCGCTCGCGCAGGAGCGCCCCCGCCGGGTCGCGGATCAGCAGGCTCGTGTCGAGCAGATCGAAGCCCCACCGCTCCCCGCGCGCCAAGCGGCCGGTGGCCCAGGCGTCCAGGTAGAGCAGCGTCGCGTCGGGCGCCATCGTGATCACGGTCTCCTGGCGGAGGCGCGCACCCGGCGACGGGATCAGGTGGTCCGGGACCCACTCGAGCGTGGCGCCCGATCCGAGCGCGATGGACGTCCGCTGGATGGCGACGGCGCCGGGGCTCCGGTAGACGCGCGTCGCCGACGGGGTCGAGAGGCACACGCGGCAGCCCGGGCCGAGCGTCACCTCGGTGTCGAGCCGGTCGCCCGCGAGCACGCCGCCGGTCGGGTTCAGCAGGAGCAGGGTGGCGGAGCCGTCGCCGGTGAGGTCCATCGGCTCCAGCGCCTGCAGCGGCAGCGTGAAGCGGCGGCCGGTGAGCACGGTCCGGCCCGCGCGCGACGCGAACGCGAGACGGAGCTGCCCGTCGCGCCCGGCGCGGACGGCCCGCTCAGGACTCGAAGAGCAGCTCGCGCCGGATCCAGGAGACGACGTCGTCGACACCGACGCCCTCCCGGAGATTGGTGAAGACAAAGGGCCGTCCCTCGCGCATGCGCTTGGCGTCGCGCCCCATGATCGACAGGTCGGCGCCCACGTAGGGCGCCAGGTCGATCTTGTTGATCACGAGCAGGTCGGAGCGCATGATCCCCGGCCCGCCCTTGCGGGGGATCTTGTCCCCCTCCGCCACGTCGATGACGTAGATCGTGGCGTCGACCAGCTCGGGGCTGAACGTCGCCGACAGGTTGTCGCCCCCGCTCTCCACCAGCAGGAGCTCGAGCCCGGGGAAGCGCGCGGTCAGCTCGTGCACCGCCTCCAGGTTCACCGAGGCGTCCTCGCGGATCGCGGTGTGCGGGCAGCCGCCGGTCTCGACCCCGACCACGCGCTCGGCGGGCAGCGCGCCTCGCCGGATCAGGAACTGGGCATCCTCCTGCGTGTAGATGTCGTTCGTGATCACCGCCATGTCGAGCCGATCGCGCAGCCGCCGCGACAGGGCTTCCACCAGCGCGGTCTTGCCCGAGCCCACCGGGCCGCCGATGCCGATCTTGAGCGGGCGGGGCAGCGCGGCGCGGCTCATGAGCGGAAGAGTCTCGCGTCCATCCGCTCGTGGAGCATGCCCTGGATGTCCAGCCCCGGCGTGAAGCTCGACAGCTCCCCGGGGGATCGCTCCGCCGCCTCCCGCGCCGCGCGCCGGATCACCGGATGGAGACGCCAGAGCGCGGTCTGCCCCTCGAGTTGCCCGAGCGGCAGCAGGCGCAGGGCGGCGCCGACCAGCAGCGCGGTCGTCGCGTAGAGGAACGCGGTCGCCGTCGCCTCCGCCTCCCATCCCAGCACGCCCGCGATCATCCCGAAGATCACCGCGTGGTGCCCGGGCGCGCGGCGCGCGCTCACATCCTCCAGGTACGTGGCGAGGCGCGGGTCGCCGGTGAGCGCGGCGGCCACCCGGAGCGTCTGTCGCCCCATCTGGCGGCTGCCCTCGCGGAACTCCCTGACGACCTTCATGGCCTCGAGGGTCTCGTCGAGCCGACGACAGGCGTCCACGTCTCCCCGGCCGATGGCCCGCAGCGCGCCGGCCGCCGCGGTGGCGTCGCACGGCCCCGACGAGCCCTCGACGTGCGCCAGCAGGAAGCGCTCGAGCCCCTCCCGGTCGCGCACGAGCCCGGCCTGGCAGTAGCGCTCGAGCCCGAAGGAATGCGCGTAGCCGCCGGCCGGGAACGCCCCGTCGCCGAAGTGGAGTAGCGAGAGCAGCGCGGGATCAGTCATGACCCCAACCCCCGAGCGGCGCGTACACCGCCTGCCGGCGCTCCCACCGCGCCCGGTGGCGACTCACCAGATGCTCCATCGCCAGGTCGTCGGGCACCAGCAGCGCGTCGCCCTCCATCGCGAGCGTGAAGTGACGGTTTCCCACCTCGAACGCGAGCCGGACCGCCGCCTCGTAGCTCGCGGGAAAAACCGCGAGCACGGGCTCGGGAACCGCCTCGACCTCGAGGTACCACGTGGGCTCGACCAGCAGGATCGTACCCGGCTCGAGCCCGCGCCCCGTGGGCAGCGCCAGCGCCACCTCGCGCCCGGCCGTCGTGGTGACGCGCTTGCGCGTCCAGCGCCGCTCGTGCCAGGTGAGGCGGAGCGTGTCGCGGCTCAGGCCGGCCAGCGCGGCCCGGTCGACGGGCGTGGGCAGCTCGGTGACCACCAGCACCGGACGCCCTCGCCCTAGAACAGGAAATAGCGCTGGGCCAGCGGGAGCACCCGGGCGGGCTCGCAGGTGAGCACCTGGCCGTCGGCGCGCACCTCGTAGGTCTCGGGGTCCACCTCCATGCGCGGGCAGTAGGCGTTGTGGATCATCGAGGCCTTGGTGAGCCCGCGACAGCCCCGAACCGCCACCGTCTTCTTGCGGAGGCCCAGGCGCGCGGCCACGCCGTCGCGGGCGGCCGCGCCGGAGAGGAACAGCAGCGAGGTGCTGGCCACCGCCCCACCGTAGGAGCCGAACATCGGGCGATAGCGGACCGGCTGCGGCGTGGGGATCGAGGCGTTCGGATCCCCCATCGCGGCGACCGCGATCAGGCCGCCCTTGAGCACCAGCTCCGGCTTGACCCCGAAGAACGCGGGTTT
>Ga0187766_10001950_pt1 | contig 12161 bp, 10 predicted proteins | sample 0216_QUI02_MP05__4_FD_132971 | JGI IMG/M metagenome (GOLD analysis project Ga0187766, IMG submission 132971) | Tropical peat soil microbial communities from peatlands in Department of Meta, Colombia - 0216_QUI02_MP05_20_MG | ecosystem: Environmental > Terrestrial > Soil > Wetlands > Peat ... | reverse complement strand
GCCTGGTCGTCGGCCAGCATGGTGACCACGACATCACCGCCGCAGGCGTCGGCGACGGTGCGCGCCGGCGTTGCCCCTTGCTGGGCCAGGGCGTCCGCCTTGGCGGCGGTGCGGTTGTAGACGGTGATGCGATGGCCCGCTTTGACGAGGTTCGCTGCCATGCCGCGGCCCATGTTGCCCAGGCCGATGAATCCGATTTCCATGCCCTCCACCATGCCGCGTCTTTCTGTGCGCCGGTGGGGAAAGATGTGCTGAGGCCGCTGCCATGACGGGAGAGCAAATGAAGCGACTGGTGGGCAATCGGATCCTGGTGACCGGCGGCGCGTCGGGAATCGGGCAGGCCACCACGCTGCGGCTGCTGGACGAGGGTGCCGTGGTGGTGGCCGCCGATATCGCCGCGGACGGACTGGACAAGACTCGGGCTCGAGCCCAGGAGGCCGTGACGGGTGAGCGGCTTACCACCGTGGAGATGAACGTCGGCGACGAGCACTCGGTGGTCGACGGTGTGCGCTCGGCCGTCGACACGCTCGGCGGCCTGGACGCGCTGGTCAACGCGGCCGGCATGCTGCGCGCCGCGCACACCGAGCAGATGAGTCTCGAGCAGTGGAATCAGATCATCGCCGTCAATCTGACCGGCACCTTCCTGATGGTTCGCGAGTCGCTGCCGGCCCTGCTGAAGAATTCCCGTAGTACGGTTGTGAACTTCAGCTCGACCTCGGCGGCGTTCGCGCACCCCTACATGGCGGCCTACGCGGCGAGCAAGGGCGGTGTCCAGTCCTTCACCCATGCCCTCGCGCTGGAATACGCCCGGCAAGGTCTGCGTGCGGTGTGCGTCGCGCCCGGCAGTATCAAGTCCGGGATCACCGACGCCACAGCGGGTTACATTCCCTCCGATGCGGATTGGTCGCTGTTCGGTAGGCTGTTGCCGATCCTGCCCACCACGCTGGAATCCAGCGGGGCGCCGATGGGCGATTCCGCGGCCGTCGCCGGGGTGGTGGCCATGCTGGTGTCGGAGGATGGCGCGTTCATCACCGGCACCGAAATCCGCATCGACGGCGGGACACACGCATGACACCGGATCTGAGCTACGAGGCCACTTTTCGGGAGATCAGCACGGAGCCAGGGGTTTTGCGCTATCACGAGGCTGGTGATGGTTCTCCGCTGCTGCTGTTGCACGGCTCCGGAGCCGGGGTGACGGGCTGGCGCAATTTCCGCGGGGTGCTCGGCGCGTTCGCTGAGCACTTCCGTTGTCTGATCCTGGAATTCCCCGGGTTCGGCGTCAGCGACGACTTCGGCGGTCACCCGATGCTCACCGCGCTGGACGCGGTGGTCCGGTTCGTCGACGCGCTCGGCCTGGATACGGTCGACATCCTGGGCAACTCGATGGGCGGCGGCGTCGGGATCAACTACGCGATAGCCCATCCCGCGCGGGTGCGCCGGCTGGTGACCATCGGCGGGATCGGCCGCAATATTTTCAGCCCGGGTCCGGCGGAGGGGATTCGGCTGCTGCAGGAGTTCGTCGACGAGCCCACCCGTGAGCGGCTGATCCGCTGGTTGCACTCAATGGTCTACGACCCGGCGGTGGTCACCGAGGAACTGATCGAGGAGCGCTGGCGCCACGCTACCGATCCCAAGACGCTGCCCGGAGCGCGCCGGATGTACGGCAAGGAAGCGTTCGCGCAGATGACCAAGGCCATGGAATCGTCCAATGGACCGCAGCCGTGGGCGATGATGCATCGGGTGCAGGCACCGACGTTGATCACGTGGGGCCGCGACGATCGGGTAAGCCCGCTGGATATGGCGCTGATCCCGATGCGCTCCATCCCGAACGCGGAGCTGCATGTGTTTCCCAACTGCGGACACTGGACGATGATCGAGGCCAAAGACGCCTTTGAGAGTGTCGTGCTGGCTTTCTTATTGCGCAACGACAGCGCGCGTAGCGCTTAGTTCACGCAGGGAACGCCGCCGCCGTCGATGGGCCTGCCCTGATCGGGTCTTTGCTCGGTCGTAGTGGTGGTGCGTGACTGCTGGTAGGAGCCGGAAACCGTTGACGTTGTTGAGGTGTCGTTTTGCGACGGCAAGGAGTAGCCGTTGTCGACGATGACTTCGATATAACGGGGTTTGACGGCGGAATCTGGTCGGTCGGGGGCGTCGATGCCGAGCAGCCTGGCCACGTTGCGCGCATCGGCGTTCGCGCCGGCCCCGTACTCGATCGCGGTGGCGGTAGGTTCGCCGGAGACGCGGTCGCGGACCTGACCCGTGGTGTAGCCGTCGTGCTTCAGCGTGCGCGACACGTCACTGGCCAGCCCCGTGATGCTGCCGGCATTGATCACATCCACGACCGTGGACGGATTCGGTGCAGTGGTCGTGGTGGTCGCGGTCGGAGTGATGCCGAACGCTGCGGCCACCTCGGCCTTGATCGCGGCCGGGTCGACGATGTTGACGTCCTGACCGTCGATGTTGTCGTAACGTAACACGGGCAGCGTCCGGTATTCGACATTGCCGCCCGCCAGCTCGCCCATCCGGCGGAACTGGTTCTCGTCCCAACCCGCAGACAGCACAACATCTTTACGCGCCACCGCCATCAGGCTTTTCAGCTTGCCCAGGTCGGTGAGGGTGCCGGAATCTTGAAGTTGCCGCATGACCGACGACAGGAAGGCCTGCTGGCGGTGGGTGCGGTCCAAGTCGCCGTTTTCCAGTCCCTCGCGCTGCCTGACGAACGCCAGCGCCTCTTCGGCGTCCAACGTCTGGCGGCCGGCCGGGAAGTCGGCACCGGAGTACGAGTCGTAAACGGCGTGCTTGAGGCACACGTCCACACCGCCCAAGCTGTGGGCCAAATCATAGAAACCGATCAAATTGACCTCGGCGAAATAGTCGATCGGAACTCCGGTCAGGTTACGCACCGCCCGCAAAATCGCCGCCCGGCCGGCCTCGCGGCCCCGTGTCTCCAGTTCCTTCTGGTTGCTCACACCCTTGTCCATGAGCTTCTGCTCGGTGTAGGCCTTGGTGAGCCCGTACGCCTCCTTGATCTTGATGTGTTTGTACCCCGGAACCCCGCTGAAGGGCACATAGTCGTCGCGGGGAATCGAAAAGGCGACAACCTTTTCGTGGGGCCCGACGTGCACGAGGATCAGCGTGTTGGTGTTGTAGCCGCCGGCATCGGAATCCCCGGCGTGCAGGTGTTTCAAGATCGCCCAGGGCAGGTCGTTGCCGTCCTGATCTTTTCGGGAGTCGAGGCCGATGAGCAGGATGTTCACGTTGTCGCCGCTGGACCGCGGATCGTCGGAACCCAGCGCCTGCGAAATGGTGATCCCGCCCAGCGCGCCGTGGGCTACCCACCATCCCGCGCCGGTTCAGCAGTAATGCCGCCGCCGACACCAGCGCCATGGCGCCGCGGGCGAGGCTTAGGCGGGTCCGCGATGGCGAGCGAACTGCACGCTGGCGATGCCTAGTCCCCGATGGCGTCAATTTCCCCACCACAACCTTGAGTCTGCCATGTACGCCCCATCCGCCCAGCGAAGCCGGTTTGCGGTGATGACGTCCGGTGCATGAAGTCCAGTATGCGGCAGCTTGCTGTGGAGTCTCCTGTCAGGGCAAGCCGGGCAACCAAGGCAAACACGGTTCTAGTAGACAATGCGCGACGTCTGGGATTGATGCGGGTGACGGGACGACGCGCGCTGACTGGTCCGCGGTCAGCGCTGGTAGTGTGGCGCGCCGTTGACTATGCTCCCGGTTTGCGCGTCGCCGTCACAGCACGTCACCCAGGCTGTGCTGGGTAGCCCCCGAAGGATGCGGGGGTTCGATCACGGCCCCAGACGTGGCGGTGCCATTGCCCCTGGGGCTGCAGCAGTACCCTTGCTCGATAGCCAATTGCTGGCCGCAGGCAACGACGGGAGGCTTGACCAGTGGCCATGTCCGATGTGACAAGCCGCCCGCCCGCGGTCGATGCTGGCGATGGCACGGCGCCGCCACGTCGCCGGGCCCGCACTGTGCTGTTCCGACTGCTGGCCGTCACAGTCGCCGTCGTAGCCACCCTGGGAGTGGTCGAAGTCGGCTTCCGCATCCTCGGCTATCAGCCCCTTTATGAGGTCTACGCCCAACCCGACAAGTTCTACGTGGCCGACAAAGTGGTCGGGTGGTCATACCGACCGGGGGCGACGGGCGAGTTCGTGGGGCCGCAGCCATACCCGATCACGTTCCGCACCCACGTCAGGATCAACTCGCTCGGTCTTCGCGGCCCCGAGCTGACCCCAGTCTCTCGCGGGGGGCTGCGGGTGCTGGTACTGGGCGACTCGTTGACCAGCGGGCTGGAAGTGGCGGAGGACGAGACGTACTCCGCGGTGGCGGCCCAACTGCTCTCCCAGCGACTTGGCGTCGGCGTACAGCTCATCAACGCGGGCGTCCGGGGCTATGGCACCGACCAGGAGTTGCTCCTGTATCGGGAACGGCTGAAGCAGCTGCATCCCGATGTCGTCATAGTCCACGAAAACGCCACCGACCCGGGCGACAACGTCACGCTGCATCGGATGCGCCGGGTATTCGGCAAGCCGGCCTTTGTCTTGGGGGCCGACAACACACTGCACCTGATCGGGCAGCCTGTACCCGACTACCCCCGCTGCTCGGAGTACCGGGTCATCGACGGTGTCGTCCGCCGGATCGACGGCGACCGGGCCCGGATAGTGTGCTGGCTGCAAATGAACCTGGCCAATCACTCCGCCTTCTTCAGCTTCGTCGCCGAGCGCCTCCAGCGGAATCCGACGCTGGTGAAGGCGCTCTTCAACATGGGCAGCTACGACCAGGCCTTGCAGAGCACGGTCGACCCCCTGCCGCCGCCCGCACCGGAGCCGCCCCCGCCTGCCGGAGACACCCCGCCCCCGCCTGCCGTAGACATCCCGCCTCCGCCGTTGGACTACGCCCATCGGCTGACCTCCGCGCTGATCACCCAGATGGCCCATGATGCGCGCCATGACGGTGCCCGCTTCGTGCTCATGGGCCAAGACGTCGACCTGCAAAAGCTCGACATGGCCGCCTTCGAACAGGAGGGCATCTCCCTGGTCCGCATCGACCCCGCCTTCGGCCCGGAGACCCTGATCCCTACCGACGGGCACCCCAACGCCCTCGGGCACCGCCGGATCGGAGAGCTGCTCGCCGATCAGATCGACCCCCTGCTGCGCGAGGTTGTTGCCTCACGATGACCTCCATCCTGGGCATCTCCGCCTACTACCACGACGCCGCCGCCGCGCTCGTGGTCGATGGTGACATCGTGGCCGCGGCCCAGGAGGAGCGGTTCACCCGTCGCAAGCACGACCCTTCCTTCCCCAGCGGCGCCGTCGCCTACTGCCTCGAGGAGGCCGGGCTCACGGCCAAGGACCTCGACTACGTGGTCTTCTACGACAAGCCGCTGCTCACCTTCGACCGGCTACTCGAGACCTACGTGTCCTTCGCGCCCCGCGGCTTCCGGTCGTTTGTCCGGGCGATGCCGCTGTGGTTCACCGAGAAGCTGCACCTGCCGCGGGAGATCCGCCACCAGCTCGGCGGCTACAGGCGGCGCGTGGCGTTCGTCGAGCACCACGAGTCCCATGCCGCCAGCGCCTTCTTCCCGTCACCATTCGACGAAGCCGCCATCCTCACCTTCGATGGCGTTGGCGAGTGGGCGACGGCGACCATGGGCACCGGCCGCGCGAACCGGATGGAGCTGCAATCCGAGCTGCGCTTCCCGCACTCGCTAGGGCTGCTCTACTCCGCCTTCACCTACTTCACCGGGTTCAAGGTGAACTCCGGCGAGTACAAGCTGATGGGCCTGGCTCCCTATGGCGAGCCGATCTATGTCGACCGGATCCTCGACAACCTGGTGGACCTCCGCGACGATGGGTCGTTCCGGCTCGACCTGCGCTACTTCAACTACTGCACAGGGCTGCGGATGACGTCGAAGCGCTTCGACGAGCTGTTCGACGGCCCACCCCGTGCGCCTGAGTCGCCCATTACCCAACGCGAGATGGACCTGGCGGCGTCGGTCCAGCGGGTCACCGAGCAGATCGTCGTCCGGGCGGCCCGCCACCTTCAGGCCACGACCGGGATGACGAACCTCTGCATGGCCGGCGGGGTCGCCCTCAACTGCGTGGCCAACAGCCGCATCCTGCGTGATACGTCTTTCGAGCGGATCTGGATCCAGCCCGCCGCCGGGGATGCCGGTGGCTCGCTCGGCGCCGCATTGTTCGTCTGGCACCAGCTGCTCAACAACCAACGCACCCCACAGGGCCGGGACCGCCAGCTTGGGTCCTTCCTCGGGCCGCGCTACAGCCGCGACGACGTCATCGCCACCCTGGCCCGTCATGGGGCGACCTACCGGCTGGTCGACGACGAGGTCGAGCTGTGCGACCTGGTGGCCGGTCTGCTCGCCGACGGGAACGTCGTGGGCTGGTTCCAGGGCCGCATGGAGTTCGGGCCGCGTGCCCTCGGTGCGCGCAGCATCCTGGGTGATCCGCGCAGCCCGCGCATGCAGTCAGTGATGAACCAGAAGATCAAGTTCCGGGAGTCGTTTCGCCCGTTCGCCCCCGCGGTGCTGTTAGAGCATGTCGACGACTGGTTCGAGCGGGCGGCAGGGGAGGAGAGCCCCTACATGTGCCTGATCGCACCGGTGGCAGCCGCGCAGCGCACGCCGGTGGCTGCTGACACGGCCAGCGGGCTCGACAAACTGGGCGTGGTGCGCTCGACCATTCCCGCCGTCACCCACGTGGACGTGTCAGCGCGGCTACAGACCGTCGACGCCGAGCGGCACGGCCGTTTCCACCTGCTGCTCCAGCGGTTCGACCAGCGGACCGGCTGTCCCGTGCTGGTCAACACGTCGTTCAATGTGCGCGGCGAGCCGATAGTCTGCACCCCGGACGACGCCTTCCGATGCTTTATGGCCACCGGGATGGACGCACTCGTGCTTGAGGACGCCGTGCTGCTCAAGGCCGAGCAAGATGGCGCCGCCCCCGTCGAGTTGAAACGCTACCTAGGCGAGTTCTCGCTGGACTAATGATCAGGATCGACCGTAACCCGGGCCGCCGCGAACTGGCGGTGTTCGCCGCCGTCCTCCCCGTCACCTTCGCCCTGTTGGGCTTCATGGTGGGCCATCGCCTCGGTTTTTCAGCTGTGCGCGACGGGCTGTGGGCGGCCGGTGCCGTGCTCACCGCGGCCTACTTGGCGGTGCCCCGGCTACGCCGGCCCCTGTACGTCGGGATGTCCCGGACCGTCTACCCGATCGGCTGGCTGCTTGCCCACGTCATCCTGCTGGCCGTCTTCCTCGTCGTCGTCACTCCGGTGGCGCTGCTACTGCGGGTGCTGGGACACGATCCCATGCACCGTCGCTTCGACTCGTCGGCGCCGTCATACTGGGTGCCGCATCGCCCCGCCGGCGACCCCCGCCGGTACTTCGAGCAATTCTGAGGAGACACCCGTGCCCGACTCCGACTTCGACCGCGCCGCTTCCGAACGCCAGACCACCTTCATCGGCGAGTTCTGGCAGTTCGTCCGGCACAACAAGAAGTGGTGGCTCATCCCGATCATCAGCACCCTCCTACTGGTTGCGGTCCTGATCTTCTTAGCCGGGTCGGGCGCAGGGCCTCTTGTCTACACGTTGTTTTAAGCGTTGGGCCGCCGCTCGGCTAAGGAGCTGGCCGTGTCGGACCAGTCGGCTCCCCCCGGGCGGAACCAGTACTCGCTCCAGGTAGCCGACCACCGGGCTGTGGGGCACGACGACGGGAGGCTTGACCAGTGGCGACGCCGGACGTGACAAGCGACCAGCCGGCCGTCGACGCTGCGGAAGCGCCGCCTCCGCCACGTCGCAGGACCCGCACGGTAGCGTTCCGCCTGCTGGCCGTCGCAATTGCCGTGGTAGCCACCCTGGGAGCAGTCGAAGTCGCCTTCCGCATCCTCGGCTACCAGCCGCTCTACGAGGTCTACGCCAAGCCCGACAACTTCTACGTGGCCGACGCTGTGGTCGGATGGTCGTACGGGCCGGGGGCGAGGGGTGAGTATGTGGGGCCGCGGCCGTTCCCGATCAGCTTCCGCAGCGAGGTCCGGATCAATTCGCTGGGTCTCCGCGGCCCAGAGCTGACCGCAGCCCCTCCCGGGGGGCTGCGGGTGCTGGTGCTGGGCGATTCTGTGACCAGCGGGCTGGAGGTGGCGGAGAACGAGACGTACTCCGCAGTGGCAGCCCATCTGCTCTCTGAGCGGCTTGGCGTGCCGGTGCAGGTCGTCAACGCCGGCGTGCGGGGCTACGGCACCGACCAGGAGTGGCTCCTCTACCGAGAGCGGCTAAAGCAGCTGCATCCCGACGTCGTCGTGGACCACACCACCGGCAACGACCCAGAGGACAACGTCACGCTGCACAGGATGCGCCGGGTATTCGGCAAACCCGCCTTCGTCTTGGGTCCCGACAACACACTGCACCTGATCGGGCAGCCGGTGCCCGACTATCCCCGCTGCTCGGAGTACGGCGTGGTGGATGGCATCGCCCGCCGGATCGACGGCACCCGGGCCCGGATAATCTGCTGGCTGCAGATGAACCTGGCCAACCACTCCGCGTTCTTCAGCTTTGTGGCCGAGCGTCTCCAACGGAATCCGGGGCTGGTGAAGGTGCTCCTCGATCTGGGTAGCCCCAGCGAGGCCCCCGCGGCCATCGCGCCCGTCCCTCCGGCGGCGCCCCCGTCGGCGCAGCCCCCCGATGCCGGGGCCGCCGTGGCGCCGGCTCCACCATCAGCGCTGGCAGCTGCGCCGCCGGCCCCGTCCCTGGCTTCCACGCCGTTGGATTACGCCCACCGGCTGACATCCGCGCTGATGAGCCGGATGGCCGACGACGTGCGACATGACGGGGCGCGCTTCGCGCTCATGGGCCAAGACGTCGACCTGCAAGCGCTCGACGTGGCCGCCTTCGAGGCGCAGGGTATCCCGATGATCCGCACAGACCCCGCCTTCGGCCCGGATACCTTGATCCCCAACGACGGCCACCCCAACGCCCTGGGGCACCGCCGGATCGGTGAGCTGCTCGCCGATCAGATCGAGCCGGTGTTACGAGAGGTCATTGCCTCCCGAGGACGTTAATCCTCGGCATTTGGAGGATGTGAGCAGGCGCTGTGCGGCTCGGCCAGCTTCGGCCAGAACATCTAGCGCGGCGATCAGCCGGGCCGCGACGGGCCAAGCGGCAGAACTCAATTCGACTGGAACCCATTCGTGATGCCGCTGTTACGCAAGTTGCTAGTGTGATTATCGTGATTATTGTGTTTTGTCGTTCACGAGCGAAGGTGCGACCGTGTCGACTTCAACCGTCTTCAAACGCGCTGTGGTCGGTGTCGCCACGTCGATGCTGTGCGTGCTGACGGCGACGGTTGTCCCACCAAGAGCGAACGCCGATGCCCATGAGTTGCTGGTGGCTGCGATCGCCAACACGCGCGGTTTCGTATGTCGTCTACAACTTCGGTGGCCAATTCGCCGCGCCGTTTCGCAAGGCCGTCGGCGACGAGTACACACTGAACAATGGCGGTCACCTGGTGACCATCAAAGCCGCGTCCGCCAGGCTCAATCCCCGCTTGCTCGTAGACACCCACACCGGCGCGCAGGCCCGCTGCGAACACAACCCGGGAGCCCGGGCGAGCGAGGGGCTGTTGATGGCCTCCGAGATCTACCCGCCGCTGCAGGCGTGGCGGATGCTGGGCGGGCCAGCCCTCGTGATCAACGGCAACTTTGGCGATGAGCGCCCCCAGAAGGGCGGGTCGTGGCGGGACACGGGGGTGCATCGCTCCGCAAGGCGTGTATGTCGACAACACCCACGGTCAGGGCCGCGCGAATATGGCGGTCACCGGGACGATCCCCTATCCGGGCAAGCAGGGCTGACCAACAACGACAAATCCTGGAATGCGTTGTCCACGATGGTCATTCCGGTCGACGGCGAACCGCACATGATCATGCCGACGGATCATACCGATTACGACATAGCCTCACCGGAGATTGTCGAACTGGCCAACCAGGGTGCGCGATTTGTGGCGGTGGGCGGAATCGGGCTACTGGCACCGGGTTTCAATCGCCAACTCAATGACGGTGGACCCAGTGCCGCGCGGACCGCGGTCGGCTACAACGAGATAAAGAATGAGCTGTACATCTTCCAGGGTGGCAGCTACACGCGGGACAATATGCAGGATCTGTTCCGTGGATTAGGGGCCGATAGGGCCATCCTGCTGGACGGCGGCGGTTCGTCGGCAATTGTGCTGCGCCGGGACACCGGCGGGATGTGGGCCGGCGCCGGTTCACCCAAGGGGAATTGCGACACCCGCGCAGTCTTGTGCGACTCGCGGGAGCGAGCGCTGGGCGCCTGGCTCGCTTTCACCTAGGCCGGATTTTGCAGTAAGAGGCTTCTTTCGGTTCAACGGTTTTCGATGATTCCTCGTCGCTGCTGCGGCGTATGCGGGCCGGCCAGCAAAGGCGCTGGGTGAGCTGATTCACCAACCTCTTTACAGTTACTTCAGTGGTGGACAAGGCCACTGGGCTCGAAATCACGAAGCAGAGTGGTGAGGTCGGGCAGTTGAGTCCGCCACACTTGCGATGCCGCCATGGTCGAAGAGCACGAGCGCGACAGCTATGGCGCGGACGCCATCGAGCGCGGGGATGCCGACACGACGGGTCAGTCCTCGAGCCGTGGCGGGTGCGACACGACGATGTCGGCCCGGCGAAGACGTGGAACGGCCCGGGGCGGCTAAGATCCCGGCTGATCGAAAGTCCTGTGCCCACGGCGCGACCACCTGGCCGGCCGGCGGGGTAGCTATCCACCAGGCACGGAGTGTAGGCGGGCGCCACTCCGGCGGCCAACCAATCTCCGCAGTCAAGCGAGTGCACGGTGAGACGCCCAGGTCGGGGCGGGCAACGGCCCTTCTCCGGTCGGCTGTGGTCCTTTACCCTCATTTGAAGGTGTAGCAAGGGGATCACCCGACGATTATCACCAGCGCCTTGGAGAGGAACACGCCATGGAGACACTCGAAGACGTGCTGGCCAAGCATCCGTTCTTCAGTGATTGGGACCCGCGTTATCTTGAACTGGTGGCCGGGTGCGCGTCGAACCTGCGCTTCGATGCGGGTCAGTTCATCTTTCACGAAGGTGAAGAAGCAGAGCACTTCTATCTGATTCGTGAAGGTCGCATATCACTCGAAGTCTCCGCTCCCGGTCGCGGCATCCTGACCATCCAGACGCAGCGAGGCGGCGACGTCCTCGGGTGGTCGTGGCTCGTACCGCCCCACAATTGGCGGATGGACGCGCGTGCGATGGAGACGACCCGAGCGATCATGCTGGATGGCAAGTGCCTGCGCAACAAATGCGAAACGGATCACGAATTCGGGTATGCGCTGCTCAAGCGCGTGGCATCGGATCTCGGTCACCTGCTCGATTCGACGAGGTTTCGACTCCTGGACATCTACAGCACTGCCACCTGAGGCAGCACCTCGTTGTTCTAAGCGCAGGCCGAAGGCCTGAAAGGAGGCTCTGATCAAGGCGATTCCGTCCCGTAGGCGTGCCCGGCCCGAGGAAGTGGGCGTCTGCCGGCAACCGCGCTGCGCCTGTCCGCCGACATAAGGCCGGGAACTTCGCGTTATCGCCCGCAGTGTCCATGTGACCGTGGATGTGCGATGACTGCCGCTGAGAAGCCGTCGCTAATGCCGGCTGCTGGTGGCAGCTGCCGATCACATTTTGGGTATGGGACGTGGCTGTCGGGTGCTGGTGGCAGCATGGGTGTGTGACGACGCCGTCGCTGTCCTGGGATGTGGTGTCCGTTGACAAGCCGGACGATGTCAATGTTGTGATCGGACAGGCGCACTTCATCAAAACGGTCGAAGACCTGCACGAGGCGATGGCCGGGGTGAGCCCTTCACTACGGTTCGGGCTGGCCTTTTGCGAGGCGTCCGGGCCACGGTTGGTTCGCCGCACGGGCAACGATGCGGAGTTGGTCGAACTGGCGACCCGCAATGCGCTGGCCATCGCGGCCGGGCACTGTTTCGTGATTTTCTTGCGTGAAGGGTTTCCGGTCAACGTCCTCAACCCGGTGAAGGCGGTGCCTGAGGTCTGCACGATTCACTGCGCCACAGCGAATCCGGTCGATGTCGTCGTCGCGGTGACTCCGCGTGGTCGCGGCATCG
>Ga0187766_10001949_pt1 | contig 12161 bp, 9 predicted proteins | sample 0216_QUI02_MP05__4_FD_132971 | JGI IMG/M metagenome (GOLD analysis project Ga0187766, IMG submission 132971) | Tropical peat soil microbial communities from peatlands in Department of Meta, Colombia - 0216_QUI02_MP05_20_MG | ecosystem: Environmental > Terrestrial > Soil > Wetlands > Peat ... | reverse complement strand
GAGGGCTCGTAGGCGAGGGGGCAGTTGCGGTCGTGTTGGTAAAAGCGCCGCGCCGCATCCTCGAGCGCTGCGCGCATTTGGCTGTCCCCCGCAACGCCCGCCCAGTCCCAGATGAGTCCGAACGCAAATGCGGTCTGATCGTGCTCGCCGATGCGGATCGGATAATGGAGCTTCGGCAACCAACGCCCGAGCCGCGCGGCGGCTTCGGTCTCAAGCGGCGCGAGTGTCGCTGACCAGCGCCGTGCGTCCGGATCGTCCCAGCTGCGAAGCTCCGCCGAAAGTTTGAGCAGCCAGGCGAGCCCGTAGGGACGTTCGAAGGATTCACGCCCCTTCTGCTGCAAATAGGTCACCTCGCCCTCGATCGCAGCTGGCGTAAAGCTCGCATTGAGGCCCGCACGGGCTTCGGCGGCGAATGGTGCATCGGGGAAAAGACGCAGCAGACGTACGAGGAGCCAATGCCCGTGCACGTCCGAGTGCCAGTCATAACAGCCGTAGAAGGCGGGCGTCAGGAGCTTCGGCGTTCGGGCGTCGGCATCGCCCGCAAGGGTGTGGGAGATGTGATTGGGATACTCCTGATGCAGACACTTAAGAGCCAGCGCCGCGAAGCGTGTCGCGGCACCGAGCTCGAGCGTGCTCGAGGGGTTCGGGGCGCTCGCGTGCGCGAGTCCGGCGCTCGCCGCGATTGACGCGGCGAGCACGATCCCCGAGGCAATGCGGTGTTTCACATCGCCATGTTACCCTCAGACCCGTGAGCGAGCTTCTTCCGGTCGTGTTGATCCCGGGCCTGCTCAACTCGGCGCGACTGTACGCCGAGCAGCTGCCTGAGCTCTGGCGCATGGGCCCCGTCACGATCGCCGACCACACCCGCGATGACAGCATTGCAGCGATCGCGCGCCGCGTTCTCGCGACCGCACCGCCGCGCTTTGCGCTCGCGGGACTCTCGATGGGCGGCTACATCGCCTTCGAGATCCTGCGGCAGGCGAGCGAGCGGGTCGCGCGGCTTGCGCTGCTCGATACCTCACCGCTGCCCGACACGGCTGAAGCGAGCGGGGCACGGCGCGTGCAGATGGGACTTGCCGTCGATGGACACTTTGATGAGGTCGCGGGCGGATTCTTCCAGCGCGTCGTACATCGCTCGCGCCGCACCGACCGCGCGCTGCGCGCACTCTGCGGCCTCATGGCCGAGGAGGTGGGCCCGGCGGCGTACGTGCGACAGCAGACCGCGATCCTGAGCCGCGCGGACTCGCGCCCCGAACTCTCTCGCATCCGCTGTCCGACCCTCGTCGTGGTCGGCGACGGCGACGAACTCACCCCACCCGAACGCGCGGCGGAGATGGCGCAGGGCATCCCCGCGGCACGCCTCGTGACCGTGCCGAACTGCGGGCACCTCTGCACGCTTGAGCGCCCGTACGAGGTGACGCAGGCGCTTCTCGCCTGGCTCGCCTGAGAGCGCCGCGCCATGCCACCAGCGCCCGCTCAATCTGCGACGCTCTTCGCGCACCCCGACACGCCAGGGTTTGCAGTCTGGGGCGTGGCTGCGCGCGTGCAACGCGCGGCGCCGGGGGAGCTCAGCTGCAGTTACACCCTGCGTGGCGACATCAACCGGGTGCGGATCCCCGTGGGGGAGGGACGCCGCCGCCGCGATGGTCTTTGGCAGCACACCTGTTTCGAGGCGTTCGTGCGCGCTGAGGCCGCGCCTGCCTACTACGAATTCAACTTCTCGCCCGCGTTTGACTGGGCGGCGTATGGCTTCAGCGATTACCGAAGCGACATGGCCCCGGCGCCGCTCGCGCGCGCGCCGGGATTACACGTGCACCGAAGCGCCGAGCAGCTCGAACTCACGGCGACCGTGGATCTTGACGGCTTGCCAACGCTCATCGCCTCGCCGCTCCTGCACCTCGCGCTTGCCGCCATCGTCGAAGAGGACACGGGCAGGCGCTCCTACTGGGCCCTGCAGCACGGGCCCGGCAGGCCGGATTTTCATGATCCCGAAGGCTTCACGCTCGAGCTCGGCGCGCGATGAAGTTCGGCATCGACCGCATTCTCGATGAAGCGCGCCTGCGCAAGGGGCTCGCCGGGCGGCGCGTCGCGCTCCTGGCGCATCCGGCCTCCGTGACCGCCGATCTGCATCATTCGCTCGATGCGCTCGCGCTCTTGCGCGGCGTGCGTTTGACGGCCGCGTTCGGCCCCCAGCACGGCCTGCGCGGCGACAAGCAGTACAACATGATCGAATCCTCCGACTACGTCGATCCCGTGCACAAGATTCCGGTCTTCAGCCTCTACGGGAGTGTGCGGCGCCCGACCCCTGCCATGATGGCTGCGTTCGATGTGCTCCTCGTCGATCTGCAGGATCTCGGCTGCCGTATCTATACCTTCGTCACGACGTTGCGCTACGTGCTGGAGGAAGCCGCGCGCGCGAAGAAGGTCGTGTGGGTTCTCGATCGGCCGAACCCGGCGGGCCGACCGGTGGAAGGGCTCACGCTGCGTCCCGGCTGGGAGAGTTTCGTCGGGGCGGGAGCACTGCCGATGCGGCACGGCCTCACCATGGGGGAGCTCGCGCGCTGGTTCGTGACCACGCTGCGTCTCGATGTCGAGTGCGAGATTGTCACGATGCGCGGCTGGCAGCCGCGCGGCGCGCCCGGATACGGCTGGCCGCTCGGCGCGCGCAGCTGGGTGAACCCGAGTCCGAACGCGCCGAACCTGTCGATGGCTCGCTGTTACGCAGGCTCGGTGCTGCTCGAAGGCACAAACCTCTCAGAGGGCCGCGGCACGACCCGTCCGCTCGAGCTCCTCGGGGCGCCGGACCTCGACGTTGCGGCACTTCTTGCCGAGATGCACGCGCTCGCACCGAGGTGGCTGCGCGGCTGCCGGCTGCGGCCCTGCTACTTCGAACCGACATTCAACAAACACGTGGGAGTGCTGTGCGCCGGATTCCAGGTGCACGTGGATGACCTGGCCTTCTACGACCACGAGGCATTCCGGCCCTGGCGTCTCTTTGCGCTCGCGCTCAAGGCACTGCGGCGCCTCAAGCCCGATTACCCGCTCTGGGCGGATTTCCCCTATGAGTATGAGCGCGAGCGGCGTGCGATCGACGTCATCAACGGAAGTGAGCTCCTGCGGCAGTGGGTGGATGATCCGGCGGCAACTCCGGCCGACCTGGACGCGCTCGCCGCCGCCGACGAGCGCGCCTGGCGCCGCGCGCGTGAGGCTTCGCTCCTCTACCGCGCCGCGGGCAAATGAGGCTCGCCGGCGCTGCTTGAGCTCGTGCCTCGCGGCACCGCCGCGAAGGCTCACCCCCACGGGCTGGTTCTGCTGTAATTTGCCGCGCTATGCAGAACGCGCGCGATATCGGTAGCTACCGCCCCTACTGGGCGGCACGCTTTGGCACCGCGCCCTTCCTCCCCATGTCGCGTGCCGAGATGGATCTTCTCGGCTGGGACAGCTGCGATGTGATCATCGTTACGGGCGACGCCTACGTCGATCATCCGAGTTTCGGCATGGCGATCATCGGGAGGGTGCTCGAGGCGCAGGGATTTCGGGTCGGCATCATCGCGCAGCCCGACTGGCACAGCGCCGAGCCGTTCGGCGCGCTCGGCCGGCCGAATCTCTTCTTCGGCATCACCGCCGGCAACATGGATTCGATGGTCAACCGCTACACGGCCGACCGGCGCCTGCGCAGCGACGATGCCTATACGCCAGGGGGCGTCGGTGGCGCGCGCCCCGACCGCTCGGTGATCGTGTACGCGCAGCGCGCGCGCGAGGCGTTCCGCGATGTGCCGATCGTGGTCGGCGGCATCGAAGCGTCGCTGCGGCGCATCGCGCATTTCGATTACTGGTCGGAGAAGGTCCGCCGCTCGGTGCTCCTTGATGCCAAGGCGGATCTCCTCGTCTACGGTAACGGCGAGCGGCAGATCTGCGAGATCGCGCATCGGCTTGCGGGCGGGGAGACGATCGCGGACATCACCGACATTCGTGGCACGGTCTTTGCGCGCAAACAGATCCCCGCCGAATGGATCGAGATCGATTCGACCCATCTTGATGCGCCGGGGTCGCTCACTCGCCCCGTTGACCCTTACGCGATGGCTGCGGCTCCCCCGGAGGGGGCGGGCGCACCGCCCTGCGCGTCGGCAATCCCGACTGCGGAGAAGGTGGTCCGCTTCGTGAGGGGCGTGAAGAACGCAGACCGCGAGAGGAGCGTCATCCGCATGCCCTCCTTTGAAGCGGTGGCCGCGGATCCGGTGCTCTACGCGCATGCCTCACGCATCCTCCATCTCGAATCGAACCCGGGAAATGCGCGCGCGCTCGTGCAGCGTCACGGCGACACCGAGGTGTGGCTCAACCCGCCGCCGATCCCGCTCACGACGCCGGAGATCGACTGGGTGTACGAGCGCTCATACCGCCGCAGGCCCCATCCGTTGTACGGCGAGGCGCAGATCCCCGCCTATAAGATGATCCGCTTCTCGGTCGCGATCCAGCGCGGCTGTTTCGGCGGCTGTACGTTCTGCTCCATCACCGAGCACGAGGGGCGCATCATCCAGAGCCGCTCCGAGGATTCGGTGATCCGCGAGATCGAGACCGTGCGTGATTCGGTGCCGGGATTCACGGGGGTGATCTCGGATCTTGGCGGCCCGACCGCCAACATGTACCGCCTCGCGTGCAAGAGCCGCGAGATCGAGAGCGCCTGCCGGCGGCCCTCGTGCGTCTACCCCGGCATTTGCCCGAATCTGAACACCGACCACGCTCCACTCATCGGTCTCTATCGTCGCGCCCGCGCGCTCAAGGGAGTGAGGAAAGTGCTGATCGCATCCGGGGTGCGCTATGACCTCGCCAACGAATCGCCGCAGTACGTGAAGGAGCTCGCACAGCATCACACCGGCGGCTATCTCAAGGTCGCCCCCGAGGCGCTCGCCGAAGGCCCGCTCTCGAAGATGATGAAACCCGGGGTGGGCGCCTACGACCGCTTCAAGCAGCTCTTCGAGCGCTACTCGCGCGAGGCCGGCAAGGAGCAGTACCTCATCCCGTATTTCATTGCGGCGCACCCCGGTACCCGCGACGAGGACATGTTGGAACTTGCGCTCTGGCTCAAAAGACAGGGGCTGCGGGCGGATCAGGTGCAGGCGTTTTTGCCCGGCCCGATGGCGACTGCGACCGCCATGTACCACAGCGGCAAGAACCCGCTGCGGCGTATCACCCGTGCGAGCGAAGAGGTGCTCGTGCCGAAAGGCCTGCGGGTGCGCAGGCTCCACAAGGCGTTCCTGCGCTACCACGATCCGGAGAACTGGCCGACGCTGCGCGAGGCGCTGCGGCGCATGGGACGCGCGGAGCTGATCGGCAGCGGCCGCCGTCACCTCGTGCCCGCGTACCAGCCCGAGGGCACCGGTCGTGCGGGCGAGGGCCGCCGCAAGCGCGCGAGCCATCCCTTCCGCACGCAGTACACCGGGCTCCCGAAGACTCCGGCCCGCGCACCGGGGCGCAAGCACCGCCCCTGACGTCCGGTCCAAGAGCCCGGGGCCCGCGGGATATACAATACCCCCCACCCTATGGCGCCGTTTGATAGCTCCGCGTCATGAGCAACCTCGTGAACCTCCTCGTGCAGGGCAACTCCTGGCTGTTCGTGCCGAGCGCCATCGCGCTCGGCGCACTGCACGGGCTAGAGCCGGGGCACTCGAAGACCATGATGGCCGCGTTCATCGTCGCGATCCGCGGCACCGTGATGCAGGCGGCACTGCTCGGCCTTTCGGCGACGCTCTCGCACACCTCGGTGGTCTGGGCCGTGGCGCTCACGGGACTCGCCTTCGGCAGACGCTGGAACACCGAAACCAGCGAACCGTACTTCCAGCTGATTTCCGCAGTTTTGATCGTGGCGGTCGCGCTCTGGATGCTCTGGCGCACGTGGCGACATCGCGCGAGCTTCGATACCGGGCCCGCGCACGATCATGACCATGATCACGGACACGCTCACCGCGAAAGCGCGCGACGCATCGCTACGGGTCACGGGACGGTCCGGCTCGAGGTGTTCGGGGAGAACGTGCCGCCGCGTTTTCGTCTTTACGCCGAGACGGGCGCTCACTGGCCGGCCGATGAGGTCCACCTCGAGACCGAGCGCGCCGACGGTGCTCGCGAGCGCTTCAGCTTCCGCGAGCGGGAAGGCTTCCTCGAGTCGGTGGAGGAGATCCCCGAACCGCACGAGTTCATCGCACGGCTGCGGCTCGGACACTCCGCTCACACGCACGACTACGACTTAGAGTTCGTCGCGCCCGGCCACCATCACATCGTCAAGGACTACGAGCGGCTCGATGTCAGCGCGCCCGGCTACCAGGACCCGCACGAGCTCGCGCACGCAGACGACATCCGCCGCCGCTTTGCGCATCGCGAGGTCACGACCGGCCAGATCGTGCTCTTCGGGCTCACCGGGGGGCTCATACCGTGCCCGGCTTCGATCACGGTGCTGCTGCTTTGCCTGCAGCTCAAGCGCTTCGCACTTGGGGCAACGCTCGTGCTGGCCTTCAGCGTCGGGCTCGCGCTCACCATGGTGGTCTCGGGAGTCGTCGCGGCGCTTAGCGTGCGGCACATCTCGCGGCGCTTCAGCGGCTTTGGTGAGTTGGCGCGCCGGGCGCCCTATGTCTCGGGCGCCCTGATTCTGCTCGTCGGGTTCTACGTAGGTATTCAGGGGCTGCGCGCGCTCGCGTAGGCGTGCGCCAAGATCGTCCACAAGCACGCTCCGCGGGTCCGATTGCGAATGTCGCGCTCGCAAGAGTAGGGTTCGCTTATGCAGACCCTGAGCGGCTTCATCGCCCGTCCGCGCCTCGCTGGCGTCCTCCTCGCGCTCGGCGTTCTCGGCGCCGCCGCGCAGGGGACACCCCCCGCGAGCGCACCGCCAGCCGATGCAGGGACGGCGTCCGTGCTCGAGATCAACGGTCCGATAGGACCTGCAACCTCGCGCTACATCGTGCACGGGATCGAGGCAGCCCAGAAGGACGGTCGGCGCATCGTTGTCATCGAGCTCGATACGCCGGGCGGTCTCGACAGCGCGATGCGCGACATCATCCGCGCCATCCTCGCATCCCCCGTTCCCGTCGTGAGCTACGTCATGCCCTCGGGAGCGCGTGCCGCGAGCGCCGGCACCTACATTCTTTATGCGAGTCACATCGCGGCGATGGCGCCCGCAACCAACCTCGGCGCCGCGACCCCGGTCGCGATCGGCGGGGAGCCCGAGCCGGCACCGACTCCTCTGCCGCTCCCGGGCAGTCGTCCGCCACAGCAAAACGACAAGGGCGCAGGCGGCGGCGGATCGGGGAGCGAGCCCGCGGGCGGGAGCGGCGCGCCCCCCGCACAACCGGGAACTGCGATGGAGAGGAAGGTCGTCAACGATGCGGTGGCCTACATCCGCGGGCTCGCGGAGCTGCGCGGCCGCAATGCCGACTGGGCCGAACAGGCCGTGCGGGGCGCGGCGAGCCTCTCGGCCTCGGCGGCGCTTGAGCAGAAAGTCATCGATGTCATCGCCCCGGATCTCGCGGGGCTCTTTAAGGCGATCGATGGACGCGAGGTGAAACTCGTCACCGGGAGCGTCAAGCTCGCCACGCAAAATCTCGCGGTCGTGAACGTCAAGCCCGACTGGCGGACCGAACTTCTCGCCGTCATCACCAATCCCACCGTCGCCTATGGGCTCATGGTGATCGGCATCTGGGGGCTCCTGCTCGAGGGCTACAACCCCGGAGCCGTGCTTCCGGGCGTGGCAGGGTCGATCTGTCTTCTGATCGCGCTGTTCGCCTTCCAGATCCTCTCGGTAAACTACGCGGGTCTCGCGCTGGTCGTGCTCGGCACCTCGATGATCATCGCGGAGTTCTTCTTCCCAACCTACGGTTCGCTTGGCATCGGGGGACTCATTGCGTTCGTGGTCGGTTCGCTCATTCTCTTCGACACCGACGTGCCCGGGATGAATGTCGGCCGGCCCCTCATTGCCGCCTTCGCGACCGTCGGCGGCCTGATGATTCTCGGGATCGTCTATCTCGCGATCCGCGCCCGGCGCCGCCCGGTGGCCACGGGCGCGCAGGCGATGGTCGGCGATACCGCCGAGGTGCTCGCAGATTTCACGGGCAAGGGACGCGTGCGCTACGGCGGGGAGCTCTGGAACGCGCGCAGCGCGGGCGCACTGCGCGCGGGCGATACGGCGCGCATCGTCAAGGTGGAGGGTCTGACATTATGGGTCGAACCGCAGTGAGCGCCGCTGAGTTCGCCCGGAGGCTTTTATGCCGTTCCTGATCGCTGTTGTTGTACTCCTCGTCATCCTCCTCTTCAGCGCCTTCAACGTGCTGAACGAATACGAGCGCGGAGTGATCTTCCAGCTCGGCCGCTTCGTCGGCATCAAGGGACCGGGCCTCATCATCGTCTGGCCCATCTTCCAGCGCATGCGCAAGGTGGATCTGCGCGTCATCGTGCTCAACGTCCCCAAGCAGGACGTGATCACACGCGACAACGTCTCGGTGAAAGTGAACGCGGTCGTTTACTTTCGCATCGTCGATCCGGGCAAAGCGATCATCCAGGTCGCGAACGCCTTCGAGGCCACAAGCCAGGTCGCGCAGACGACGCTGCGTTCGGTCGTCGGCCAGCACGAGATGGACGATCTCCTCGCGCAGCGCGACAAGCTCAACATCGACCTGCAGCGCATTCTCGATCAGGCCACCGAGGCCTGGGGCATCAAGGTGTCCACCGTCGAGATCAAGGACGTCGATCTCGATGAGAGCATGATCCGCGCCATGGCGAAGCAGGCTGAGGCCGAGCGCACCCGCCGCGCCAAGATCATTCACGCCGAGGGCGAGGAGCAGGCGGCCCAGACCCTCGTCGAGGCAGCGAGCGCTCTCTCGCGTCAGCCGGCAGCGCTGCAATTGCGTTACCTGCAGACGCTCGCTGACATCTCCCACGAGAAGACCCAGGTTATCGTCTTTCCGCTCCCGATCGATCTGATCGAGCCGTTCTTCGGCAAGCACGGTGGCTAGCCGTGGCGCCCTCACCGTCGCCGGGTTGCTCCTGGCGCTCGCCACCGTGTGCGCCGCGCTCGGCAGTCACGCCCTCAGGGCCGAGCTGACCCCAGACAGGCTCAATCTTTGGGATATGGCACTGCGCTATCACTTCATCCAGGCGCTCGGTCTTCTGGGCATCGGCGTGCTGCTGCGCGCGAAGAGCAACCGCGTGCTGCGCGCGGCCGCGACGCTGATTGCCGCGGGCATCGTGCTCTTCTCGGGGAGTCTTTACGCCCTGAGTCTCGGCGCACCGCACACGATTGCTCACCTGACACCGCTCGGCGGACTCGCGTGGATCGTGGGTTGGCTCGCCTTCGCCTGGGGCGCTTGGCATAACTGATTCGTCAATATGGGGAAGCGATTCATGTTCTCTGCACGGACTATCGCCTCGATTGCGGCGGCGGCCGCGGCTGCGGGCCTCGCAGCAGGCTCGCTGTCCTCGACGGCGCCCGCCGCCGCTCGGCATGCGCAGATCGGCGCCTTCGGTCTCGATCTGACCGGCGGCGATCCAAGCGTCAAGCCTGGCGATGATTTCTTCACCTATGCGAACGGCCACTGGTACGAGACGACGCAGATCCCGCCGGACCGCTCCTCGTGGGGTTCGTTCATCATCCTGCGCGAGCGCTCACTCGAGCAGATGCGGGGAATTCTGGAGGCGCTGCCGCGCGATGCGCCGGCGGGCACCAACCCGCAGAAGCTGCGGGACTTCTACCAGGCCTATCTCGATACCGACGCCATCGAACACACGGGGCTCGCGCCCGCGCGGCCGACGCTCGATGCCATCGCCGCCGCCGCAACGGGTGATGATCTCGCGAAGCTCATGGGGCGGCCGGAGCTGCGACTGCGTGCGCCCATCCGCTTCGACATCGATCCCGACGAGAAGGATCCCGAGCACTACATGGTGAGGATCGTCCAGAGCGGTCTCGGGCTCCCCGACCGCGACTACTACCTCAAGGACGAGGCGGTGTACAAGGACCTGCGCGCGAAATACGCGGCGCACATCGAGCGGCTGCTGAAACTCGCGGGCGATGCGGATGCGGCATCCGAAGCCAAGACCATCGTCGATCTCGAGACCGAGATCGCGAAGCTTCACTGGCCGCGCGCCAAGATCCGCGAGCGTGATCTCACCTATAACCCCTACACGCGCGAGAGCCTCGTAGGCTTTGCGCCCGGGTTCCCCTGGGTGGAGCTGCTCGGTGGAGCGAGCCTGGGTGCGCAGCCGCGCTTCATCGTTTTCGAGCCGGACGCCGTGCAGGGGCTCGGTGCGCTCTTCGAGAAGACGCCGCTGAAGAGCTGGCAGTCGTATCTGCGCTATCACTATCTCGCGGGTAATTCGGACGTGCTGCCAAAAGCCTTCGACGATGAAGTCTTCGAGTTCTACGGCCGCACGCTCCATGGCCGCGAGCAGCAGCAGGCGCGCTGGAAACGCTCGGTCGATGCCGTCGATCGCTCGCTCGGGGAAGCGGCCGGTGCACTCTACGTCAAGCAATACTTCCCACCCTCTTCCAAGCAGCAGATGCTCGAGCTGGTCGAGAACCTGCGCGGCGCTTACCACAATCACATCGAAAAACTCCCCTGGATGAGTGACGAGACCAAGAAGGTCGCGCTGGAGAAACTCGCCGCCTTTCACCCGAAGATCGGTTATCCGGACAAGTGGCGCGACTACTCGGCACTCGATGTGAAGCCGGGCGATGCGTTCGGGAACGTCTCGCGAGGGGTGGCGTTCGAGTGGCAGCGCAAGGTCAAGCGTCTCGGCGGGCCTACCGACCGCGGCGAGTGGGAGATGACGCCGCAGACGGTGAACGCGTACTACAACCCGACGTTCAACGAGGTGGTGTTCCCCGCTGCGATCCTCCAGGCGCCGTTTTTCGATCCAAACGCGGATGCGGCGGTCAACTATGGCGCCATCGGCAGCGTCATCGGCCACGAGATGGGTCACGGCTTCGACGACCAGGGCTCGAAGTCCGACGCCCACGGGGTGCTGCACACCTGGTGGCTGCCATCCGACACCGACGCCTTTCACAAGCGCGTCGACCGCCTGGCGGAGCAGTACGACACCTACACCGTGCTGCCGGGGCTCAACATCAACGGCCGGCTGACGCTCGGTGAGAACATCGGAGACCTCGGCGGTGTGTCCGTGTCGAACGACGCCTATCACCGCTCGCTCCATGGCGCCAAGCCCCCACTGCTCGATGGCCTCACGGGCGATCAGCGCTTCTTCCTCTCCCTGGCACAGGCGTTCCGCTTCAAACAGCGTCCCGAGGACCTGCGCTCGCAGGTCATGAGCGACCCGCACAGCCCGTCGAAGTACCGCGTGAACGGCGTGGTGCGCAACGTCGACGCCTGGTACGGGGCGTTCAACGTGCAGCCGGGCGAGAAGCTCTACCTGCCGGAGGACCAGCGCGTCCGCATCTGGTGAACCCGGTCCTCCCCATCGAGGAGGCGCTGCCGGCGCTGCGGCAGGCTCTCGGGGCAGGGCGCTCAGCGGTGCTGCAGGCGCCCCCCGGTGCCGGCAAAAGCACGGTCGTACCGCTTGCGCTACTTGAGGAGGAATGGGCGCGGAGCAAGCGGCTCATCATGCTCGAGCCGCGCCGCCTCGCCGCGCGCGCCATCGCCGCCCGCATGGCGCAGACGCTTGGCGAGAGCGTCGGCGGCACGGTCGGTTACCGCACGCGGCTCGACACGCGCGTCTCGAGCGCGACCCGCATCGAGGTCGTCACCGAAGGCATACTCACGCGCTTCCTGCAGCAGGATCCATCGCTCGAGGGCGTGGCCGCGCTCATCTTCGATGAGTTTCACGAGCGCAATCTGCAGGCGGACTTAGGTCTTGCGCTCGCGCTCGATGCGCGCGCGAATCTCGCCCCGGAGCTGCGCCTCCTCGTCATGTCGGCGACGCTCGATGGGGAAGCGCTCGCGCAGCTTCTCGCCGATGCCCCTCTCATCAGCGCCCCGGGGCGCAGCTTCTCCATCGACATCCGCTACGCCGGCAAGGGGCCGCCGCAACTGCCGGCGCCGGCGCACGGCACCGGGACGCCTGAAGCGCTGGTCGCGAACCTGACCAAGCGTGCGCTGCGCGAGGAGGCGGGTGATGTGCTCGTGTTCCTCCCGGGCGCGCGCGAAATTCGCCGTGTGCATTCGCTC
>Ga0187766_10001947_pt1 | contig 12162 bp, 12 predicted proteins | sample 0216_QUI02_MP05__4_FD_132971 | JGI IMG/M metagenome (GOLD analysis project Ga0187766, IMG submission 132971) | Tropical peat soil microbial communities from peatlands in Department of Meta, Colombia - 0216_QUI02_MP05_20_MG | ecosystem: Environmental > Terrestrial > Soil > Wetlands > Peat ... | reverse complement strand
CGAGACCGTACTCGCAGGTGATGCGGGGAGCGCACTTGCGAAGCTCGCCTCGCTTATCAATGACGGCGCGGAGCCGGCTCAAATCGTCACCGACCTTGCCGATGCGGTACACGCAGTGACCCTGGTCAAGGCGGCGGACGCCTCCGACCTCGCGGCGAGCGAGGCTGAGCGGGCGACCGCCGCCGATCTCGCCGAGCGCCTCTCCATGCCGGTGCTCGCCCGCGCCTGGCAGATGCTGCTCAAGGGCCATGAGGAGGTGCGCGCCTCGCCCCGGCCGCATGCCGCCGCCGACATGGTGCTGGTGCGGCTTGCTTATGCTGCCGATCTGCCGACGCCCGCCGACCTCATGCGCCGCCTCAGTGACGGTGGCGGCGCGGACGGCGAGGGGACTGGTCACGCGAGGCCAGCCAAGCAAACGCCCCGACAGTCGCCGCTGCCGGATGCGTCAATCGAACCGACACCAGCGGCCGAACCTGAAGAGCCTGCTGCCGCAGCATCGCTTGCAAATCCGAAAAGCTTCGAGGAGTTAGTCGCGCTCGCTGGCGAGAAGCGCGACTTGAAACTCAAGCACGCCCTATCCGAGCAAGTGCGCCTCGTGCGCTTTCGCCCGGGGCATCTTGAGATCAATCCGCTCAGCTCCGCGCCGAAGGAGCTTGGCCAGGAGCTCATGCGCAAGCTGAAAACTTGGACCGGCCGCGTGTGGATGGTGGCGCTGAGCGGGGAGGAAGGCGCCGCTCCGCTTGGGCAACAGCGCCGCGCGCGCGAAGCCAGCGAGATCGAGCTCATTCGCGATCACCCCGAGGTCAAAGAGGTGCTGCAACACTTCCCCGACGCGCGCATCGTCGCGGTGCGGCCCACTGCGACCGAGGAACCGCCCGCCGACATCAATGAGGCTAGCGAGCCAGAGTTCAAGGAGGACGAAATCGGCCCATGCAGAATTTTGCCAACATGATCAAGCAAGCCCAAGAGCTGCAGGGCCGCATGGCCGAGATGCAGGCGGAAATGGAGCGCACCCGCATCGAGGGCCAATCCGGCGGCGGCCTCGTAGTGCTCACGCTCAACGGCAAGGGCGAGTTGGCAGGGGTGAAGATCGACCCGTCTCTGGCAAAGCCCGAGGAGGTCGAGATCCTGGAAGACCTCATCGTCGCCGCCCACACCGACGCCAAGGCCAAGGTCGAAAGGCTGCTACAAGAAAAGATGCAAAGCCTGACTCGCGGCTTGCCGCTTCCTCCCGGCCTAAAGCTGTTCTAGCCTCCGATGGCGCGTGCTGCCGCGAGCGCCGAGATCGAGCGCCTCATCCAATTGTTGGCGCGCCTGCCGGGCTTGGGCCCCCGCTCGGCACGCCGCGCCGCGCTCCATCTCGTCAAGAAGAAGGAGCAGTTGCTCGCGCCGCTTGCCGCGGCGCTCACGGAAGCACACGACCGCATCGTTACCTGCGAGACCTGCGGCAATATCGATACGGTAAGTCCCTGCACCCTTTGCCGTGACGAGAGCCGCGACCGCTCGCTCATCTGCGTGGTCGAGGAGGTCGGCGACCTCTGGGCGCTTGAGCGGGCGCATGTGCTGAACGGGCTCTATCAAGTGCTCGGCGGCACGCTATCGCCACTCGACGGCGTGGGGCCGGAGGATTTGGCAATAGCCAAGCTGATTGAGCGCGCCGGCGCCCCGCACATGAAAGAAGTGTTGCTCGCGCTGAACGCGACGGTCGAGGGTCAGTCCACCGCGCATTACCTGACGGACCAACTCGCTGGCTGCAATGTCACCGTCTCGCGGTTGGCCCATGGCGTGCCCATCGGCGGCGAGCTCGATTATCTCGATGAGGGTACGCTCGCGGCCGCGGTGAAGGCCCGCAAGACGATGTAACCGTCATTGGCACCACCGCAAATCCATGGCCGCAAAGCAGCGCGAGCTGCGGAACTACATTTCGATTCGATTTGGAATGATTTTGCGTTCCGCGACGACGACATAATCTGCGATCTACGGCAAGCTCTCCCCGTGTGAACATTTATGTCGGGCCCGGTTATTGGCCGTCGCTGCTGGTCGCCGCGCTATGGGTATGTCCCCTGCCGCTACGGCTATCGATCGGGCTACCAGCCTCTAAGGCTCAGGGAAAGCGCGCCTCGTTGCGTTCCTTCCACTCGATTTCCTCGAAGGCCCCACGCTTGACCAAAATCCACAGGACGGCGAGGCCCGGGGTCGCCGCGGCGGCACACAGCGCGAAGAAGACCACCCATCCCGCGGCCGCAGCGACGAAGCCCGTGATCGAGGAGAGGGTGGTGCGGCCGAAGGAGGCAAGCGCTGTGAGCAGCGCAAACTGCGTGGCGGTATGGGTCGGGCTCGTGCACAGCGCCGAGAGATAGGCGATGAATACCACGGTGCCCATGGCGCTCGTGAAATTCTCTGTGGAAATAGCGAGCGTCAGCGCGGCGTGATTTACCCCGAGCCCAGCCTGCCAGGAGAAGGCGAAGTTCGCGAGTGCCTGCAGGATGCCGGCGGCCAAGAGCGCCCGGGACAACGGTATGGCGCGGGCAAGCAGGCCGCCGGCGACGCCCCCAAGCAGCGAGGCAATCAGACCCACGCCCTTGATGATCGCGGCATAGCTGGCCTTGTCGAAGCCAATGGCGAGCACAAAGGGGCCGGTCATCACGCCGGCGAAAGTGTCGGTGAGCTTGTATAGCACAACGAAGAGTAGGATGAGCAGCGCGTCCTTCTTGGAGAGAAAATCGGCAAAGGCGTCATAGGCCGCGCGGAAGAAGCGCGCGAGCGGATCGGCGCCCTGCTCGCCGGCCATCTCGGCAATTGCCGCGCGATCCTTCTCTCGCGACTCCTCCGCAAGCAGCGCCGCCGCCATGCCGATAAGCACGCATGCCGCCATGGCTGCATAGCCGTAGCCCCACACGAGGCCCCTGTCGACGCCGCGATAGTCGAGATAGGCGACGAGCGCCACGGCGCCTGCGGTGGAGACAAGCATTCCGACGCGATAGGCCGCGACGAAATAGGCCATGCCGGCGGCCTGGGCATCGGTCGGGAGATATTCGACGCGGAAGGCATCAATGACGATGTCTTGCGTGGCGGAAGCGGCCGCCACGATCAACGCGGCGAGCGCGACCATGAGCGGCGCCTTCAAGGGGTCTTGGAAGCCTAACAGCAGGATCGCTGCCATGAGCAAGATCTGCGAAAGCACGAGCCAGCCGCGCCGGTGACCGAGCGCCTTGCCGAGCACTGGCACCTGGAAGGCATCGACGATAGGCGCCCAAAGGAACTTGATGGTGTAGGGGACGCCGACCAGCGCGAAGAGGCCGATGGTGCCGAGATCGACGCCGGCGTCCTTCATCCAGAGGAGCAGCGTCGAGCCGGAGAGCGCGAGCGGCAGGCCCGACGAGAAGCCGAGCAAGAGCACGATGAGCACGCGCTTGTCGAGGAACACGCTTGCAACGCGCGCAAATCGCTCCCCAAAGGTCGGCTTTTGCGTGGTTCCCCCGGTCGCCGTCATCGCCTTGCTCATAGCAGGCAGATGCCTCCGCGTCATGCCTCTGTTAGCGGCGAAACCTGAACGCAGGCGCAAATTGATCGGTACCGCCGGCGGTTTGGGCAAGTACGCCAGGACGAAGGCCAGCCCGAGCGGCGCCGACTTCGTGAACCGTGAGACCAAGGGAACGGGCCCGGGTACCAACACCCAGAACGACGTTGTGGGGACGCCAGTCCAATAGAAACCGCGCGGCAACTGGAGACATTTCGTAACATTTCGCCATCGCCCAGCAACGATGTTGCGCGACGCTTACAGCGGAGCCGGAGAGGGGCGGCAGGGGCAGAACGTCAGCAGCACGAACGCCGAAGTGACTTCGGGGTCCCGGCAGGCTCCTAGGGCACCGCACTCACCTACTCACACGAGCCTACGGTCGCACGCTGTATACGCCATGCAAACGCGAGAAAAGCGCTACAAGGGCTTCGTCATAAGCTGGGTAGAGCCGCCCGAAACGGGTGGTAAGTGGACCCTCAACCTTAGCGCTGAGGGCCGGACGCATTCTAGCAAAGTTGACCGGACCATGGTGATCGAGGCCGTCATCCTCGAAGCGGCGTTGGACAAAGCCAAGCAGTTCATCGACAGTCTATAGGGCTATACGCTTGTCAGACTAAGAGGGCTAACCGGATACGGGGCGCCGCTCCACGGTGATCGGCTGACGGCCGGAAGCCTCCGGGGCCGAGACCTCTGAGCAGCCCTTTTTAGAGAGTCGTCGGCCGGCTAGGGCAGCTCGATGGCGATGCTTGTGATCAACGAGATTAGTGCGATGTAGAAAGAGAGCGAAGCTCAAGAACTGATCGAACATACGCGCACAACTACTCCCCGGCGAGCAGGTCCGGCTGACGCGCGACCGTGGGGCGGCCCCTCGCTCCTTCGCTTTCCGCCGCATAGAGCTTGGATGATGTGGCGACAAGCGGCGCCACACCATCACTTTCGAGAGCCGCTTGTGCTTCTCCCTCGAACTCCAAAGTCTCGATTCGTTGTCCCCGTGAGGCGATCCGCTCCGAAGAGGTGAGGATCTTCTCGATGTCCTGGTTCGCCTGGCCGAAATGCCGCTGCAGGTCGAGCACGCGCTCGCGCAAGCGCCCCATGTCCTCCATCAGCCTCGTGACCTCGCGCTGAATGAGATGAGCCTGCTCGCGCATCTTCACGTCCTTCAGGATCGCCTGCATGGTCTGGACCGCGAGCATCAGCATGTTCGGCGCGCAGATGACAATGCGGGCACGGTGCGCCTTTTGCACGAGATCGAAGAAGTGCTCGGCCAGATCCGCATAGATCGCCTCGGACGGCACGAACAGGATGGCGGTGTCCTGCGTCTCTCCCGGCAAGAAGTAGCGCTCGGCCATGGCATCAACATGGCGTCCCACGTCGATGCGCACGCGCCGCGCCGCTTCCTTCTTTTCCTCGGGCGCGCGCGCCACGCGGAACGCCTCAAAGCCTTCCAGCGGGAACTTGGCGTCGATCACCACGCCCGCCCTGGTGTTTGGCAAATGCAGCACGCAGTCCGGGCGCTTGCCGTTGGAGAGCGTCGCCTGGAAGCTGTAGGCGCCTTTGGGCAGACCGTCCTGGATGATGGCTTCCATGCGCATCTGACCGAAGGCGCCACGCGCCTGCTTGTTGGCGAGGATTTCCTGGAGCGAGACCATATTCGAGGAAAGCTCGGTCAGGTTCTTCTGCGCCGAGTCGATGACAGCGAGTCGCTCATGGAGCTTGGCGATCGAGTCAGTGGTCTTCCGCGCCGTCTCGGTGAGGTCCGAGCCGACCCGGTGGGTCATGCGGTCGAGCCGCTCATTGACGGCGCGCGCGAGTTCACCGTGGCGGGTGACGCTAAGCTCGGCCAGCGTTTGCAGCCGGCCCTTGAGCTCGGCGAGCTTGGCATCGCTCTCACGCGTTTCGCGACGTCGCCGGCTTATATGCACCGCAGCGATCACGACCAGCACCAGGAGGGCAAGCACCGCGAGCCCGAGCAGTCCCAGCAGAACCAGCACGGGATCGAGCGTGAAGCTCCCCACCTGGAAAGCGTCTAGGGCCATGCGATGAAGCTATAACCCGATTCGGGCCACTCCCAGACCAAAACAGGAACATATTGACCGGCAGGCGGGCCAATCCTATGTCAGCAGGCTTATATGGCCATCCTTCCGATCATCACCGTTCCCGACCCCGTCCTGCGCAAGAAGGCTGCCCCTATCGAGCAGGTCGACGCCGCGCTGCTTAAACTCGCGCAAGACCTGCTCGCGACCATGTATGACGCGCCGGGGATCGGCCTTGCTGCCCCTCAGGTCGGCATTTTGCGGCGGCTGATTGTGATGGATCCCTCCCGCGACGAGGAGCCGAAGCAGCCGCTGATCATGGTTAACCCGGTGATCCTCGAGCGGGGAAGCGAGATGCGCACCCATGAGGAAGGGTGCCTGTCGATTCCCGAATTCACGGCCGAGATCGAACGGCCGGCGAGCACCCGCGTCAGCTATATCGACGAGGAGGAGAAGTCCCAGGAGAAGACGCTGGAGGGCATCTGGTCGACGCTCGTGCAGCACGAGATCGATCATTTGAACGGGGTGCTGTTCATCGACTATTTGTCGCGGCTCAAGCGCAACATGGTCATGAAGAAGTTCAATAAACAAAAGCGCGCCGAAGCGCTTTAATCCCACTCAGCGGCTGCTTCCCTTTAGCCCATAACGAGCCTAAGAGGCGTCCATGATGCGCATCATCTTCATGGGCACGCCCGCCTTCGCGGTACCGACGCTTGGCGCACTGTTCGCCGCGGGCTACCATATCGTGGGCGTCTACACGCCGCCGCCGCGCGCCGCCGGCCGCGGGCTCGCCGCGCGGAAATCGCGGGTGCAACTTTTTGCGGAAACCAAAAGACTGCCAGTATTCACGCCGGCAAGCCTGAAGGGCGCGGAAGAACAGGCGCGGTTCAAGGGCCTTAATGCCGACGCTGCCATCGTGGTGGCGTATGGGCTTATTCTGCCAAAACCGATCGTTGAAACGCCGCGCTTCGGTTGCTTCAATCTGCACGCATCGCTCTTGCCGCGCTGGCGGGGTGCAGCGCCGATCCAGCGGGCGATCATGACTGGCGACATCGAAACCGGGGTCGTCATCATGCGCATCGAAGAAGCGCTCGACACCGGCGCCGTCTGCCTTGCCGAACGCGAGCAGATCCGTCCCGACGAGACGGCAGGGGAGCTGCATGATCGGCTGGCCGTGGTTGGGGCGGCGCTCATGGTAAGGGCGCTTCACGACCTTGAGCAGGGTGCCTTGGCTTGCTGGCCCCAGCACGATGAGGGAACCACCTATGCCGCCAAGATCGAGCCGGGAGAGACGCGCATCGACTGGTCGCGCCCGGCACGCGAGGTGCACAATCTGATCCGCGGCCTCTCGCCACATCCCGGCGCCTGGTTCGGGATCGAGCTGAATAGCAAGCGCGAAAGGGTGAGAGCGCTGCGTTCGACCCTTGCCGGGGGCGGGGGAACACCAGGAGCCGTGCTCGATGATCGCCTCACGATTGCCTGCGGCACAGGCGCGGTGCGCCTCATGGAAGTGCAGCGCGCCGGCAAGCGCGCGATGACCACTGAAGAATTCCTGCGCGGTGTTGAGGTACGCCGGGGTACCATCTTCGACTAAGCTCACACCATGCCCCGTTACAAGCTTACCCTCGAATATGACGGCATGCCCTATGTCGGCTGGCAGATGCAGGAGAACGGTGCCTCGGTGCAGGGGCGGTTCGCGGAAGCCATCAAGGCTTTCTCCAACGAGGAAGCAATTCCGCGCGGGGCCGGCCGCACCGACGCAGGCGTACATGCATTGGGTCAGGTCGCCCATTTTGACCTCGCCAAGGATTGGGCGAACGAGACCGTGCGTGATGCCTTAAACGCACTGCTACGGCCAGATCGGATCTCGGTATTGGCTTGCGAGAAAGTGGCCAACAATTTCGACGCGCGCTTCTCGGCCAAGGCACGACACTATCTCTACCGCATCATCGACCGGCGCAGCCCGCTTGCGCTGGAGCGGGACCGCGCTTGGGGCGTGTTCCGCAATCTCGACGCGGACGCCATGAACGAGGCGGCGCAGGTCCTCGTGGGGCATCACGACTTCACCACCTTCCGCTCCATTCAATGCCAGTCGGATTCCCCGGTGAAGACGCTCGACAGGCTGGCGGCCTCGCGCCACGGCGAGATCATAAGAATCGAGGTACAGGCACGCTCCTTCCTTCACAACCAGGTGCGCTCCATGGTCGGCTCGCTCAAGCTCGTCGGCGAAGGGAAATGGACGGCGCGGGACCTGGAACAAGCCCTTGCAGCGAGAGACCGGTCCCGGTGCGGACCTGTTGCGCCGGCCCACGGTCTCTATCTTGTGAAAGTCGACTATTGAGGCTTATCGCCCTCTCCCAACGGCTCTCTTCCGGACGAAGCCATGTAATAGAGCCGGCCCGCGACCAAGCGCACCGCTCCGAGCATGGACAGAGCCCCGCCCCTGCGTTAGGAGCTTGCCACCGGGAACCACTCCCGACATTGTCCACTCCCCCTTCGCGGGAGATCGGGAAAGGGGGGCAGTTGCAACAGACGAGCGCTCGCTACCTCTGCAACTGGCCATGATCAAGCGCATCGCTACCGTCGGCGGCCTGACGCTCGTCTCCCGCGTCACGGGCTTCGTCCGCGATGTAGTCATGGCAGCGGTGCTGGGCGCTGGACCGGTCGCGGACGCCTTCTTCGTTGCCTTCAGGCTCCCCAACCATTTCCGCGCCATTCTCGCCGAGGGTGCCTTCAACGCCGCCTTCGTGCCTGCCTATGCGCGCACGCTGGAGCAATCGGGGCTTCCGGCGGCGCGTCTTTTCGCCGACCGCATCGCCGCGGCCTTGCTCGCCATCAACATCGTGCTGCTCGGCCTGGCGCTCATCTATACCCCTTCAGTTGTCGGGCTGCTCGCACCTGGCCTTGACCAGGACCCGCGGCGCTACGATCTCGCCGTGACACTTACCCGCATCACCTTCCCCTCGCTGCTGCTCGTGTCGATGCAGACCATGATCTCCGGCGAACTCAACGCCAATGGCAGGTTCGCGGCGGCGGCCGGTGCGCCGATCCTACTTAATGTCTGCATGGTCGTGACCCTCATTGTCGCCTATTGGTTCCCGAATGCCGGCTATGCCGCCGCCTGGGGCGTGCTCCTGGCGGGTGTGGCGCAAGTGCTGCTGGTTGGATTTGACGCCGAGAGGTTCGGTTTTGGGCTCAGATTTCGTGCTCCCCGCCTCGACTCGCGCACGCGCAAATTCCTCGCCGCTCTCGGCCCGGCTATCATCGGCGCGGGCGGCGTGCAGCTCGCCCTCTTCGCCGACACCGTGATCGCGTCCTATTTGCCGACCGGGGCCCTGTCCGCGCTTTACTACGCCGACCGCATCAACCAACTCCCCATTGGCGTCGTGGGCATCGCCGTGGGCACCGTGCTGCTGCCCGAGATGTCGCGGCGGCTCGCGGCCGGCGATGAACGTGGCGCCGCCTTGACCCAGGCGCGCGGCATCCAATTGGCGTTGCTGCTCACCGTCCCCAGCGTTGCCGGTGCCGTCGCCATTCCGGATCTGGTCATGCGGGCGCTGTTTGCTCGCGGCGCCTTCACCGCGGCCGATGCCGCCGCCGCAGGCGCAACGCTCGCAGCCTACGCCATCGGCCTGCTCCCCTTCGTCATGATGCGGAGCTTCACCGCGCCCTTCTACGCCCGTGGCGATACGCTGACGCCGGTCAAGGCGGCGCTACTTGCTGCCGGTGTCAACATCGCGTTTAAAGTGATCCTGATGGGGCCGCTCGCTCAAGTCGGCTTGGCGTTCGCGACGAGCATCGGCGCCTGGATCAATTTGAGCCTGCTCACGATCTTCGCCCGCCGCCGAGGATTTGCCGTGTCGGGGGCAGGTCTTCGCCCAATCATCAGGCTGCTCTTGGCCGGCGCCGGGCTCGCTGGTGTACTTTACTTAGGCAATCGGCTGCTAAGCCAGTTCTTTGCCAGGCTCCCCTATTTTCGCGAAGAAATGACCCTGGTGGTGCTCCTCGTCATTGGAGTCATCGTGTATGTCGCGTTGGTGCTGCTGCTGCTCGGGCGCGGTTGGCTTCAGAATCTGTTGAAGGACGTTGGCACGGCCGCCGAGATTCGAGAGCTGAAGCTGCTGGGGCCGCCCGATCCTACCGAGGCCTCCGCCGCCCTGCCGGACAACCCACCCCCACCCACTGTCTAGGGTTAGGGCTCAGACCTCAGGTCGATCAGCTCGACGTCGGCAACGTAAATCGGACGGCCTAAGAAGATCTCGCCCACTCGCGCGAAGCGCTCCGGTGAGTCGGTGGCGAAGAAGCGCATAAGTGGGGAATTGGCCGCGCTATCCTCATTGCTCATGCCCTTGGCAGCGAGCGCATCGGCTACTGCTGCCGACGTGGTCTCGGCAGAGTCAACCATGGCGACGCGAGGGCCGATCACTCGACGGATCGCGGCCGCAAGCACCGGAAAGTGGGTGCAGCCAAGCACAATGGTGTCCGGCGCCGAGGTCCCTTCGAACAGCGACCCCAGATAACGCTCCGCTGCGGCGACCGTGACAGCAGAGTCGGTCCAGCCCTCTTCGGCGAGCGCCACGAACACTTGGCAGGGCCGCTGCACCACGCGCACGTCATCCTGAAGAGCCCGGATGGCACGGGGGTAGGCCTCGCCCTTAACGGTGCCTTCCGTGGCAATCACCGCGATGCGCCGGTTGCGGGTCGCGGCGACAGCGGCACGCGCGCCGGGTTCGATCACGCCGATCACTGGCACTGGCGCCAAGGCATCAGCGAGCAGTTCAAGCGCCACGGCGGACGCGGTGTTGCAGGCAATCAACAACATCTTCACGCCTTCCGCGATGAGAAGCCGCGTCGCCTGGAGCGCATAGGCCTGCACCGTCTCGGGGCTTTTAGTGCCGTAAGGGAGGCGGGCGGTGTCGCCGAGATAGATGAAGCGCTCTTGCGGCAGCCGCGCTGCGAGAGCGCGCAACACCGTGAGCCCGCCCACGCCGGAATCGAAGACGCCAATCGGGCGCGGATCAGACAAGCTCAAAGATCCCGAATTCCTCGAAATAGAGGTCGAGGAAACGACGGTAGATCGCCGCTAGCTGATCGAGATCGGCGAGGCTCGCCTGCTCGTCGATCTTGTGGATGGTCTTGTTGAGGAGGCCGAACTCCACCACGGGGCACAGTTCCTTGATGAAGCGCGCATCCGAGGTGCCGCCGTCGGTGGCGAGCGACGGCGTGATGCCGGTGACCTCGCGCACGGCTTGGGTCAAGATCGAGTCGAGCTGCCCAGGCTCAGTCAAGAACGTATGGCTCGGCGGCTCGAAGCTGAGCTCGAATTCGAGGTCGCTCGGCCCAAGGATCTTTGCCGCCACCTCCCATACCTTGGTTTTCAGCGACTCCGCCGAGTGGCGGTCGTTGTAGCGGATGTTGAACATGGCTTCGGCCTTGACCGGGATGACATTGGTGGCCGCGTTGTCGACATCGACGCTGGTCACCTCGAAATTCGACGGCGAGAAATAGGCGCTACCGAAATCGAGCGGAGAGTCGTAGAGCCGTGCGAGCACCGCGACGAGCCCTTTGAGCGGGTTGTTGGCAAGCTGTGGGTAGGCGACGTGCCCCTGCACGCCGGTGACCTTGATGTGCCCATTGAGACTGCCGCGCCGCCCGATCTTGATGGCTTCGCCGAGGCGGGTGGAATTGGTCGGCTCACCCACAAGCGCGTGATCCGGCTGCTCGCCATTGGCGGCCATCCAGTCGAGTACCTTGCGCGTGCCGTTGATCGCCGGCCCCTCCTCATCTCCGGTGATGAGCAGGCTGATCGAGCCGGGAATGTCCTCCCCCTTACTCCGCGCGAAATCGAGCGTGGCGGCGACGAAACAGGCGATGGCGCCCTTCATGTCCGCCGCACCCCGGCCATAGAGCACGCCGTCCTCGACCACGCCGCCGAAGGGGGGATAGGTCCACAAGCCCTCATTGCCCGGGGGCACCACATCGGTGTGTCCGGCAAAGCAAAGATGCGGCGCGCCCGAGCCAAGGCGGGCAAAGAGATTGTCGATCGCCGGCGTGCCGTCCTCGACGAAGGTGAGGCGCCGGCACTCGAAGCCTCCTAGCTTCAAGGCCCGCTCCAGCACGTCCAAGGCGCCGGCATCGAGCGGGGTCACGCTCGGGCAGCGGATCAGGCCTCTGGCAAGTTCAACCGGACTTTCGCTCTGCTCTGTCATGGTGCGGCACCCGCTTCTTGGCGTTCTGTATAGCTGCGTCATGACGTATTTCTAATATTTTCTAGAGGTAAGCAGTTGGCTGTAACCCTAAGCTTTTGGGGAGTTGCGGGCAGGGGGTGCGTAATTGCTGGATAATTTCAGACGGCAATTTGGGCGGCAATAAATAGGGCCGCAAAATAAATGTTGCCTATTGCTTCCAGAGCTACATCCGCGAATCCGTCGCGGGTGTAGAGTGGCGCAACCGGAAGGTAAAAGCCAGGACGCTGGTGGTACTGTGGGGGCGTCGTGTGAAACGGCAAAAAGGGGGGTTGGAATGTCTTATATGTTTCTCATTTTAGCTATGGGCCCTTTGGCTGCTACGGGAATTTACAATCCGCAGGTGATGCATCATGGCCGCTGT
>Ga0187766_10001944_pt1 | contig 12167 bp, 7 predicted proteins | sample 0216_QUI02_MP05__4_FD_132971 | JGI IMG/M metagenome (GOLD analysis project Ga0187766, IMG submission 132971) | Tropical peat soil microbial communities from peatlands in Department of Meta, Colombia - 0216_QUI02_MP05_20_MG | ecosystem: Environmental > Terrestrial > Soil > Wetlands > Peat ... | reverse complement strand
GCGCTCGTTCCGATCATCCGGGCCGCACGCCAAATGGATGCGTTGTACGTGCGACAAGTGTGGCCAGGCACCCCCGCGTTGATGAGAGAGCGACAGGCCGCCCAGACATCGGCTGCAGAGAAGGAGCTCGCCGCGCTGAATTTCTTCAAGGGACCGTGGGGACCTACAGGGGCCGCTTTCATCGCCGGGGTACCGCCCGAGCAGCCGATCGGCAGCTACTATCCTTCGGGGACCACCAAGCGCGATATCGAAGCCTGGCTAGCGACACTGTCGGAGGCCGAGCGCAAGCGGGCACTCGACTCCTTCACGGTCATCGAACGGCGGCAGAGCGGTCGCTTCGAGGTGGCTTCGTATGCCCGCTACTACCAAGACGGGTTGACCGAGGCGGCTGCCGCACTTCGTGAAGCGGCGGCGCTCACCCACGAGCCGACACTTAGAAACTACCTGACCCTGCGCGCGCGGGCACTGCTGGACGATGACTTCTACCCGAGCGATGTCGCTTTTGTCCGCCTCAAGGGATCGATTGATGTGGTGCTGGGACCCTATGAGGTCGACGATGACGGCTGGTTCGGCGTCAAGACGGCTTACGAGGCTTCAATTGCCATGGTGAATGAGCCCGCGACTGAGCGCATCAGCCAGATCGCGGCACGCTTGCAGGAGCTCGAGGATCATCTGCCGCTTAGCTCCGACCTGCGCGGACGGAAACTGGCCGCTCTGTCACCGATCTTGATTCTCGACGTGATCTATCACGGCGGCTTGAGCGGGGCCGGCGGCGCCGCCGCAGGTTACGGACTTCCAAACGACTTGCGTGTTCTGGACGCTGTTGGGGCGCGCACCGGCACATACAGCAACATCCTCAAGCTGCGGTATGACAGTATTTTCCGGCCCCTGGCCGACGCCGTGCTCTCAGAGGAGGACCGATCGACATTGCGGTTTGAGGACGTACGCGACGCGGTCGTGTTTGTCCGTATGTTCGACTCGCTGGGTCCGCAGCTCGTGACGGGAACAAAGCAGCCGATCACCGAAGCTTTAGGCGAAAACGGCAGCGTCGCGATCCAGATCCGCTCGATGCTCCTGTCCTTGTGGGGTCACCGCTATCTGATCGAGCGTGGCTATCTCGATCGGCACGAAGCCGCCTCGCGCTATAGCGGGTTTCTGATTGAGGCATTGGCGCGTGTTCAGGGCGGTAGTCCCGCCGCCCGTGGCTCCACCTACGTGCTTAATCATCTTCTCGAGTCCGGGGCAATCTTTGTTGGCGCTGACGGCCGGTTGAAGATTGACCGCGCCGCCGCTGACGCCGACGTTGAGCGGGCAGCGATGGAATTCATCACACCGATGTCGAAGGGCGACGCGGCCGCCGTCAACTCGTTGCTGCGACACTATGTCGTAGTGACTCCCGAGATCCGCGCCGTATTGGCGCGGCGCGGACCCACGCCAGCGCTGCAGCGCCCGGTGTACTCCACGGCGGATCGCCTGAGCCCGCCTGCCCAGGCCGACCGTCCTGGCTCGGTCAAGTGAACAGGGGATCAAAATATTGGACACCAGCGCCGATATTGAACACAGAGCAATACGCTCCGACGCAACTCTTTGATCCAACAATTTGATTTGATGGTGGCCAGGGGCGGAATCGAACCACCGACACGCGGATTTTCAGTCCGCTGCTCTACCAACTGAGCTACCTGGCCGCCGCCGAGGGGAAGGGCGCGTATTAGAGCGGCAGGCGGCCCGGGCCGTCAAGCAACGGGCTGCCTAATGTCTTGATTTCTCAAGTCCTGCACGCCACTGCGGGAGATCTTCCGCGTCGTTGTGGCAAATGCGAACTCACCCATCAGAGGTAGTTGCGTACCCGTCGTGCGTGGACCCGCGGCGCGTTCCCATTGAAGCATTTAAGCGCCGTTGCAGACCTCCAAGAATGTCGCTCGGTGTTCATCGGTGAAGGTGAACAGGTTTCCAACTTTCGCTGCGCTTAGGGAGGGATCCATGCGCCGTTCTTACTTGTTATCCGTCGCTGCAGTTTCGGTAGCCGCTCTCGTTCTAAGCGCCTGTGGGCGCAACGAGGCCGCGGAACACAAGGCCGCACCGCTGCCACAGGTGAGCGTTGCGCAGGTCCTCGTGCGCGAGGTCACGGAGTCCGACGAGTTTACGGGCCGCTTTGAGCCCCTCGAACGCGTCGAGGTCCGCCCACGTGTATCGGGCTACATCTCCTCAGTTAACTTCACCGAGGGCAGCGAGGTCAGAAAGGGCGAGGTGCTCTTTGTCATCGATCCGCGCCCCTACGCCGCCGAGCGCGACAAGGCGCGCGCGCAGCTCGCTCAGGCGCGCGCGCAGCTCATCCTGGCCGAGTCCACGCGCGACCGCGCGAGCAAGCTCCTCGTACAGCATGCCATCTCGCAGGAGGAGTACGACACCCGCACGTCCGGGCGCGACCAGGCGCAGGCTAACGTCGAGGCGGCGCTTGCGGCGCTTGACACTGCCACTCTTAACCTCGGCTTCACGCGCGTCACCGCACCGATCTCGGGGCGCATCAGTCGCGCGCTCGTGACCAGCGGTAATTTCGTGGCCGATGGCCAGACGCTGCTCACGACTTTGGTGTCGCTTGATCCCATCTACGTGAGCTTCGATGGCGATGAGCGGGCGTATCTCAAGTACTCGAAGCACGCGCGCGAGGCGTCCGGCGCGAGTACCGCAAGTGGCGGCAGTCGCGTGCTGGTCGGGCTGGCCGACGAGAGCGGCTACCCACACGAGGGCGTCATGGTATTCGTCGATAACGCCCTCGACCCGGCGACCGGCACGATCCGCAGCCGCGCGCTTCTCGACAACCACGAGCGGCTCTTTACCCCGGGCCTTTTTGCGCGAGTGAAGCTGCTCGGCAGTGAGCGGCGCAGTGCGGTGCTCGTGAACGATAGCGCGATCGGTACCGATCAGACGGTTCGCTATGTGCTCGTCATCGGCGCGGGCAACAAAGTGGAGTATCGGGCAGTGCAGCTCGGTCCCTTCATCGACGGGCTGCGCGTCGTGGAATCGGGGCTCGCACCCGGTGAGACCATCGTCGTGGGTGGCCTGCAGCGCGTGCGCGCCGGTCTGCGAGTGGCGCCACAGCGCGTTGCCATGGGCGAGCGCCGAACCTCTGAGGACCCAAAGCTCCTCGCCCGCAATGCGGCGGGCAACGGCACGAGTGAGGCGCACCCTTGAAGCTCTCGAACTTCTTCATCGACCGCCCGATCTTCGCGGGTGTCATCTCGGCATTTATCGCCATCGCGGGCCTCATAGCGCTCTTCAAACTGCCCGTGAGCGAGTATCCCGAGGTCGTACCGCCACAGGTCGTGGTCCACGCTTCCTATCCTGGCGCGAACCCGAAGGTGATCGCCGACACGGTGGCGGCGCCGCTCGAGCAGGCAATCGTCGGCGTCGAGGACATGCTCTACATGTCCTCGACGTCCACGATGGACGGCGCGTTGACGCTCACTGTGACCTTTCGCATCGGCGCGGACATCGACCGCGCGCAGGTTCAAGTGCAGAACCGCGTCTCGCAGGCCCTGCCGCGCCTGCCCGAGGAAGTGCGCAATCTCGGAGTCAATACTGTCAAGGCGTCCTCTAACCTGACCCTGGTCGTCAACCTGACCTCACCCAGCGGACGCTACGACGCGCTCTATCTGCGCAACTACGCGGTACTCAACATCAGGGATGTGCTCGCTCGCCTCCCCGGGATGGGGGACGTGCAGGTCTTTGGCGGCGGCGACTATTCGATGCGCATCTGGCTCGACCCGCAAAAGCTCGCCGCCCGCAATCTCACCGCCGGCGATGTCGTGGCGGCGATCCGCGAGCAGAATGTGCAGGTGGCCGCCGGACAGCTGGGGGCACCCCCCGCCAGCGACGCGCAATTCCAGATTGCGCTCAATGCAACCGGACGCCTGGCCGACGAGCAGCAGTTCCGCGACATCATCATCAAGTCGGGCGACGACGGACAGGTCGTGCGGCTCGGCGATGTGGCGCGCGTCGAGCTCGGCGCGCAGAGCTATGGCGTGCGCAGCTTTCTCGACAACCAGCCCTCGCTCGCGATTCCGGTGTTCCAGTCCCCCGGCGCCAACGCTCTTCAGCTCTCCTCGAACGTCCGCAAGACGATGGACGAGCTGAAGAAGAATTTTCCCGAGGGCATGGACTACGGCATCGTCTACGACCCAACGCAGTTCGTGCGCCAATCGATCGATGCCGTCCTGCACACGCTGCTTGAGGCGATCGCGCTCGTCGTGCTCGTTGTGATTCTATTTCTCCAGACCTGGCGCGCCTCGCTCATTCCGCTGATCGCGGTACCGGTGTCGGTGATCGGCACTTTCGCCGTACTGCTCGCCTTTGGCTTCTCCATCAACACGCTCTCGCTCTTCGGCCTCGTGCTCGCAATCGGCATCGTGGTCGACGACGCCATCGTCGTAGTCGAGAACGTGGAGCGTCATATTGCCGGGGGTCTCTCCGCGCGCGAGGCCACCAAGGTTGCGATGGGCGAGGTGAGCCGCCCGATCATTGCCATCACGCTGGTGCTGTGCGCGGTATTCGGGCCGGTGGCATTCGTGAGTGGACTCACGGGCGAGTTCTACCGGCAGTTCGCGCTCACGATCGCCATCTCGACGGTGATCTCGGCATTCAACTCGCTCACACTCTCGCCGGCTCTCGCCGCGGTGCTGCTCAAGCCCCATGGCGCGAACCCCGACGCGCTGACGCGGTGGATGAATGCCGTGCTCGGCGGATTCTTCGGCCGCTTCAATCGCGGCTTCGTCCGCTCCGGCGATGCTTACTCACGCGCCCTCACGCTCACCTTGAGGCGTGGGGGCGTGGCACTCGCGATTTACGCGGGCCTCCTCGTGCTCACCTACTTCACCTTCAACGCCGTCCCGGCGGGCTTCATCCCGGCGCAGGACAAGCAATACCTGGTCGCGGTCGCGCAGCTCCCGCCCGCCGCCTCCCTCGAGCGCACGGACGCCATCACGCGCCGCATTACCGACATCGCCCTCAAGCAGCGCGGCGTCACTCACGCCGTGGAGTTCGCCGGTATGTCGGTCAACGGCTTTACCCAGAGCTCGAGTGCTGCGCTCATCTTCTTCGCGCTCGATGATTTTCAGCGCCGCAACTCGCGCGAGCTGTCGGCGCCCGCGATCGCGGCGGCCCTGAACGCGAAGCTCTCCGTCATCGAGGACGCTTTCGTCATGGTCGTGACGCCGCCTCCGGTCATAGGCCTCGGCACCCTCGGAGGCTTCAAGCTCGAGGTGGAGGATCGCGGCGATGCGGGACCGGAGGCTCTCTTTGGCGCGCTTTCCAATGCGCTCGGCAAGGCAAATCGCGATGCCGCACTCGGTGGCGCGTTCAGCACTTATCAGATCAACGTCCCACAACTCGATATCGATGTCGATCGCGTCAAGGTAAAGCGTGAGAACGTGCGGCTCACCGACCTGTTCGAGACGCTGCAGGTGTACCTGGGCTCCCTCTACGTCAATGACTTCAACCGCTTCGGACGCACCTACCAGGTCGTCGCGCAGGCCGATGCCCCGTTCCGGTCCCAGCTCGATGACATCCTGCCGCTCAAGACGCGCAATGCGCACGGCGAGATGGTGCCGCTCGCCTCGGTGGTCAACGTCTCCCGTTCCTTCGGACCAGACGTCGTGCAGCGCTATAACGCGTATCGGGCGGCGGACATCAACGGCGGCCCGGCACCAGGGTTCAGCTCGGGCCAGGCTCAGGCGGCGATGGCGAAGATCCTCGATGAGACACTGCCGCGCGGCATGTCGTATGAGTGGACCGATCTCGCCTATCAGCAGCTGATTTCCGGCAATACCGCGATCCTGGTCTTTCCGCTATGCGTGCTGTTCGTGTTCCTCGTGCTCGCCGCGCAGTACGAGAGCCTCACCCTGCCGCTCGCCATCGTGCTCATCGTACCGATGTGTCTGCTGCCGGCGATGACTGGCGTGCTCCTGACCCACGGTGATAACAACATCTTCGTGCAGATAGGACTGCTGGTGCTGGTCGGTTTGGCCTGCAAGAACGCGATCCTCATGGTGGAGTTCGCCAAGCATCTCGAGGAGGAGCAGGGCCGCGACGCCCAGTCCGCAGTGCTCGAGGCGGCCCGGCTGCGGTTACGCCCCATTCTCATGACCTCCATGGCGTTCATCATGGGCGTCGTGCCGCTCATGCTCGCGAGCGGCGCCGGCGCTGAGGTCCGCGAGGCGCTCGGCGTGACGGTGTTCGCAGGGATGCTCGGCGTCACCTGTTTCGGGCTCCTGCTGACGCCGGTGTTCTACATGCTCCTGCGGCGCGCGACAGCGCGGCGCGCGGCCGCCGGCGATACTCCCGCACTCCCCGTCCCGGAGTCCGAAACATGACCGACGTCGGCCGGCGGCGCAGCGCCACATACATCGTGCTGGTGGCGCTCATTGTGCTCATCGCGCTCGGTGCGGCGCTTGGCGGCTGCGCCGTGGGGCCGAACTACGTGAAGCCCGACACGCCGGTCGCCGTGCGCTTTGAGGGCGCCGCGGACCTGGCCTACTCACAGGAAGACGCGCAGGCGAAGTTCTGGACCCGGTTCGGCGATGACACCCTCAACCGCCTCGTCGACGAGGCACTCGCGGCCAATCATGATCTGCGCATCGCGCTCGGAAGGCTGATGGAGGCGCGTGCGGCGCGCCGCGAGAGTCTTTTCAATCTTGCGCCCACCGTCACGGCGAACGGCGGCTATACGAAAGAACAGCTGCCGGCGGTCGAAAGTCCCACGGGCGCGCCGTTTCAGGGCCAGTTCTACGATGTCGGGTTCGATGCGTTCTGGGAACTTGATTTCTTCGGCGGGGTGCGCCGGCGCATCGAGTCCCGTACCGACGAAGCCCAGGCCGCCGAAGCCACCTTGCGCGATGCACAGGTATCGGTGACTGCGGAAGTCGCGCGCACGTACTTCGAGCTGCGCGGGGAACAGATGGAGCTTCGGGTCGCACGTGCCAACGTCGACAACCAGCGCGAAACGCTCGCGCTCACCAAGGCGCGGCTCGATGCGGGTCGTGGCACCGAGCTTGACACCGCGCGCGCGGCATCGCAGCTCAGCACGACGCTCGCGAGCATCGGGCCGCTCGAGTCGGCCGCAGCGCGCTCGATTCACCGCTTGAGCGTCCTCACCGGCCGCGAACCCAACGCGTTGAACGAACTTCTGACCCCGCCCGCGGAGCTCCCGCCGCTCCCGCAGATCACGGCGGTGGGCGATCCGGCGGGACTCCTGCGTCGGCGGCCCGACATCCGCATTGCTGAGCGTGAGCTCGCCGCGGCCACGGCGGATATCGGGGTGGCGACGGCGGACTTCTTTCCCAAGGTGACCTTCATTGGCGGCGTCGGTTACGCCGCCCCAACCACCCACGCGCTCGGGCAAATGGCGTCGCAGAGCTACACGATCGCGCCAGCGATCTCCTGGGCCGCCTTCGATCTCGGCCGAGTTGCGGCGGTGGTCGCCGGCAGCCGCGCGAACGCGTCGGTGGCGCTCGCGGCCTACGAACAAACGGTGCTGCGGGCGCTCGAGGAAACCGAGGACGCGCTCGTCACGCACGCGCATACCCGCGACACGCTCAGCGACGCGACGGAGGCGGCCGCGGAGAGTCTGGCCGCGGCACGCATTGCCCGCACTCGCTACGAAGGTGGCATGGTGGATTTCCTTGATGTGCTCGATGCCGAGCGCACGCAGCTGCAGACCGAAGAGCGTCTCGCCGAGTCGCGCACCGACGCGGCGATTACGCTCGTCGCCGTGTACAAGGCGCTGGGCGGGGGTTGGGAGTTGGCGCCGCTCCCCGGCTACGTGCCGCAGGGAGGCGGATAAGCCCTTGATTTCCTGTCCGATTAGGGCCAAACCACTCCCTCTTAAGATAGAGAAGGAGTCCCGCGGCGCGAGATCGGGCGGCCGGCGCGCTAGACTTCGGGACCCGACCTCAGGCCCGAATCGAGTACCGCCCGAAATGAACGCGAATCTGGCGCCGCCGGAAACCGAAGCCGAGTACCCCTGCGCCGAAACCCTCACGCGCGCCAACGAATCGTTGCAGGCGCGCGAGCGTTTGCTCACGGCCACCGCGAGAGCGAGCCGCATGCTGCTCGAGGCGCCCGATGTGCGCGGTGCGATCCCGCGGGTTCTCGAACTCATCGGTACGGCCGCCCAACTCGTGCGCGTGCACCTCCTCGAGACGCGCGTAGGTCCCAAGGGCGAGCCGCTCCTCGTCATCGTGAGCGAGTGGACGGCGCAAGGCGTGCCATCGCATCTCTACGATGCGACGCTCTGCAAGTTCGACGAGCGCCACTTCACCACCACGTGCGCCGAGCTTCGCGCCGGGCGCAGCGTCTGCTACAAAAAGAGTGAAATCCCCACCGGCCATCCGTACTCAACGGCCATTCTCGGTAACAAGGCGATCGTGCCGATTTTCGTTGCCGGGGAATTCATCGGCGCAGTCGGTTTCGACACCGGCCACGCCGACCGCAACATCGACAGCGCCGAGCTCGCAGCCCTTGAGACCGCGGCCGGCGTGATCGGCGCGGCGCTTCACCGCGAGCGGCTGGTCGATGACGTACGGCGCGAGCGCGAGCACGCTGCCGAGGAGCGCGTGGCCGAGCTCGCCAAGGCGAATGCCGTCATCCGCGGTAATCTCGAGCGCCTAGCCGGGGAGACCGAGCTCCACAGCTTCATGGGCCATATGCTGCTCGAAGCCACGCGGCAGTTCGACGCCGTCTCGGGTTCGGTCGTCGTTCTCAAGGAGGCGTCACAGGAGTGGCGCATCGTCGCTCATGTGCGCGAGGGGCAGCTCGGGCCCCCGCCCATGGCGCAGAGCATCCCGGTGGCGGGCTCGGTCTTCACGACGAGGTTCGGCGAGCTGCGCGAACCCCTCTACTTCAACATCGCGCGCGAGAACATCGAGATCTGGCCCGGAGTGCTCGCCTACCACAGTCGCATCGGTGCGGTCGGCACGGTGGTCTATCCACTCATGTTCGGTGCGCGCATGATGGTCGGAGCCCGCAACATCGGTTTTCTCGTACTGAGCTTTGCCCGCGAAGCGCCCGAGATCGAGCGGAGCGAGCTGCTCGTGGCGCTCGGGCAGCAGGCGACGCTCGCGGTGCAGCTCACGCGCCTTGCGCATTCCGCCAAAGAGACCGCGGTCCTCATGGAGCGCACTCGCATCGGCCAGGAGATTCATGACGGCCTCGCCCAGGCCTTCACCGGGATCCTGCTGCAGCTTGGCGCCGTGGAAGAGTCCCCGGACTGCAAGCGCGGTTCGTCGCTGCGGGTGACGCTGTCGCTCATCCGCGAGCTCGCGCGCGATGGACTCGCCGAAGCCCGTCGCTCCGTCATGGCGCTGCGACACGATCAGACGCGCCGCGCGGGGCTCGAGCTCGCGTTGCGCCAGCTCGCGGACCGCTCGACCGTCCCGGGAGGCGTGACCTGCACGTTTGATGGCGGCGGCATCGTGACCGGACTTCGTCCCGAGCACGAGCACGAACTCCTGCGCATCGCGCAAGAGGCGGTCAGCAACGCCGTACGGCACGCCCGCCCGCATTCGGTGCGTATCACGATGACGGACGCCGAAGATGGGCACTGGACGCTGGCCGTCGCCGATGATGGCGTCGGCATGCTCGATCGGCCGGAACTCTACGCGCGCCAGGGCTTTGGACTTGCCAGCATGCGCCAGCGCGCCGGTGCCATCGGCGGGGAGTGGCAGATCGAGTCGCAGCCCGGCGCCGGCACGCGGGTGAGTGTGCGCATCCAGAAACGGGTCTCCTGATGGTCGCGGCCCCGGCGCTGAAGAGCAAGGTTCGGGTCGTCCTCGCCGACGACCACCCGGTGGTGCGCGATGGCCTAGCCTCCATGATCAACCAACAGGCCGACATGGAAGTGGTGGCGGAAGCCGGTGATGGCGACGAAGCGATCACCCTCTACGAGCAACACCGGCCTGATGTCATGGTGCTCGATCTGCGCATGCCGAAACTGCATGGGGTCGCCGTCGTGCAGCGCGTGCTCGAGCTCAATCCGAAGGCCTGCATCCTCGTCATGACGACCTACGACGGCGATGAAGATATCTTCCAGTGCCTCTCGCAGGGCGCCAAGGGGTATCTCCTCAAGGACGCGCCGCGCGCGGAAATCTTGTCCGCCATTCGCGCGGTAGCCGAGGATCGGCCCTACACCTCTTCCACCGTGGCCGCCAAGGCGCTGCAGCGCATGGCGAAACCCTCGCTCACGCAGCGCGAGCTCGATGTGCTGCAGCTCGTCGCGCAGGGACGGAGCAACAAGGACATCGCGCGACGGCTATCGATCACCGAAGGCACGGCCAAGACTCACGTGAAGGCGATCCTCACGAAGCTCGATGCCATCAGCCGCACCGAAGCCGTCGCCGTCGCACACAAGCGCGGACTGATCCACCTTTAGGAGCTGTGCCGCGGCCTGAGCGCTGCGCCGCACGGGCGCTTAGAACTTAGGCGTGGATAAGGCGCCCGCCGCCAAACGCCCAGTTCTCCCAGAGCGTCTCCTTGAGGACGACCATCACCTGCTCGGTGTTGATGCCCGAACGCGCGAGGCTCTCCATGAGCTCCGCGAGCATCTTCTTCTTCACTTTGACGCTGCGGCCCACCGACCAGAGAATTTCAATGAGGACAAAATCGGCGCCGCGCGGACTCTGCAGGTCCGGGTAGCTCGGATCGTAGCGAAAGTCGGCCTCTGAGAGCTCGAGCACGCGCTGGAACTTGTCCGCCGCCGGGACTCCGGAGGAGATGAGCGCGGCGTGTACATTGTCGAGCACCATGGCCTTGAATTCGGCCGATTTCCCTTTGCGGACGGTGAGTGTCACGAGCGGCATGGTGCGGGACTCCTCAAGATTCGTCGGCCTTGGCGACTGACGAGGCTAACTCTTGGGCGGCTGGTAACCCTCGGGGGGCTGCGAGCCCTGCCCGAAGAAGAACTTTTCCATCTCACTCTCGAGGAACTTGCGCGCCTTGGGCTCGATCGGCGTCAGGCGGTACTCGTTGATCAGCATCGTCTGATGCCCGAGCCACTGCGCCCATCCCTCTTTCGAGACATTCTCATAGATGCGCCGGCCGAGCTCGCCGGGATAGGGCGGGCGCTCGAGGCCTGGGGCCTCGCGCTTGAGTAACACGCATTGCACGGTCCGCGACACTCTTCGACCTCCGCTCCCTAGTCACGCACCGCGGCATCACGCGCAAGATTCGCAAGGAGCGCCGCCACCGGCGCCGGCAGCCCGATGCGTTCGGGTGCGCCGAGCTTACACCAGAGCCGACTTCCGTCCTGCACGGGAGGAAGCACGCACGCGCTGCGTGCCAGGAGCGGGTTGATCGTCAGATCGAAGTGCGTGAACCCATGATCGATGGAGTCAAGCGGCTTCAGCCGTGCCGCCCCGCCGAAGGAGGCACGGATAAAGGTGCGTGCCTGCCGCGCGCTGGCGAATTCGGGGAGACACCAGAGCCCGCCCCACACTCCGCGCTCGGGACGGCGCTCGAGAAGCACCTCGTCACGCTCGTTGAGCGCCACCACCATGAACACCGAGCGCCGCCGCCGCAGGGCTCGGCGCCGCGGCTCGGGCCACTCGTGCTGACGGCCGGCGCGTCGTGCGACACAACGCTGCGTGAGCGGACAGCGCATACAGGCGGGGTTGCGTCGCAAGCAAAGCGTTGCCCCGAGATCCATGATCGCCTGCGTGTACGCTTCGATCGAGTGCGAGGGCGTGCAGCGTGCAGCGAGCTCCCACAAGCGCTCGCGGTGGGCGCGATCGGCGATGCTCCCCGCTATGCCAAAATAACGCGCCAGCACGCGCCGCGCGTTGCCATCGAGAATCGCAAAGCGCTCCCCGTAAGCGAGCGCGAGTATTGCTCCGGCCGTCGAGCGCCCGATCCCGGGAAGTGCCGCGACCTCCGCGAAGCTGCGCGGGAACTCCCCGCCATGCACATCGACGATACGCTGCGCGGCGCGGTGCAGGTTGCGCGCCCGCGCGTAGTACCCCAGGCCTGACCACAGATGCAGCACCTCATCGAGGCCCGCGCGGGCAAGCGAGCGCACGTCGGGAAAAGCGCCAAGGAATCGCTGGTAGTAGGGGATGACGGTCGCGACCTGCGTCTGCTGCAGCATGATCTCCGACACCCATACCCGGTACGGTGTGGGC
>Ga0187766_10001943_pt1 | contig 12174 bp, 7 predicted proteins | sample 0216_QUI02_MP05__4_FD_132971 | JGI IMG/M metagenome (GOLD analysis project Ga0187766, IMG submission 132971) | Tropical peat soil microbial communities from peatlands in Department of Meta, Colombia - 0216_QUI02_MP05_20_MG | ecosystem: Environmental > Terrestrial > Soil > Wetlands > Peat ... | reverse complement strand
TATCAGTTTGGGTTGCCGCAAGCGATGCGTGAGCTTCTCCATTCGCAATATAACCGCCGCTACCCAGCAGCCCATATCCATCGCCTGCCTCGGCTATATTTGCCGATGCACAATTCGTAAGGGGCCGGTAGTGTGCGCCATTTGTTCCCTCGGCGATATCAATGATACTCTGGGCCGCGCACTGGATTGCAAAACTATTCTGACTTGCTGAGATGCTCTGCAACAACTGTGCAGCAGAACTTAGTTTCTGGGATTGGTCTACCAATCCCACCAGCAAACCGATCTTCCCGGGAGTATCTGGGAAACTGACAAGTAAATGCTTGACATGTACAAAAGCCTTTGGCGGGTAATTTGCCGCGATTACCACCTGCCCTGTTGGCACGACTACTGTGCCCTGCTCGAGCGTAACTTCTACTCTATTTCCCAGGCCAAGTATATTATGCTGACTGGTGGATTTGGCTGTGTACGTCCCATCTTTGTTCTGTACGAGCGTACCCAATCCTGTTGCCTGTTCACTCTGTGTATTCACCATCCAGGCTTCGTATTGTGAACCGCTAGGAGGAGCTGTCAACCCTCTCGCGTTGATGGTGACTACATTGCTATGTCCAGATCCATTCTGGCTGTCGCTGAAACTGACCGTTCCATTGGCATTGGTTGCAACAGGAGTATTCGTGGTACCGTTGTTTGTCGTTGTAGCGGTAGTACGGTTTTTTAAGAATGCTACTGTTCCAAGTGTTCCAACCAGAATAATAACCAATACCAGGGCTACAATAAATATGATGCGCCCGGTATTGTTCTTGCGAGCAGGAGGTGGGGGTGATGGAGGGATCGTTGGGACATCGTCACCGCTGTATGGGGTATTAGAACGGTAGGCATTGTTATTCGCAGGAGTTTGTGGCACTGGAGTCTGAGGGCTTTGTCTTGTGGATATCACTGTGGCAAAGTTATCTTCACCTTGACCGGCTTTATATGTAACAGTAGGTCCTTGTGCCTTGAATGGGGCTATTTGTTTCCCACAGTTCCCGCAAAAAACGGTATCATCTTCTAGTTGCGCATTACAGTGTGGACATTGCATTGTTCAATTCTCCTCTGCCTTTTATCTTCATGTTGATCAAGACATCGTGCCCGATCTCTTTGAATAATGTTTCTAGCGCAACACAGGCAACTAAAGTTTTGATCTTACAAAAGTATATCATGACGAGCTACATTTGTTCCCATTAAAAAGGCTTGATAATATGCAGCACATTTGTTAGTAATTCCATTACACCATGAAAAAGAATGATCAGCAACGCCAGGCATGCCAGCACAATATGCACTGAACGCCAACTGCTTATGATCAATCGTGCGTTCTTCTGTTTATGTAGGGATTGTTCTAGCTTTGCGCGAGTCGTTAAGGTTTCATATGCTTTTTGAAAATCAGCTTGTTCGCCTGGTTCAAGTGGGGGTATCTTGTTGGGTAGGCTATTCGGCGCTTCCAGCGCCTGCAGGCAAAATGCCTTAAACTGGTCGGATTTGCCGGCGCTCAGCCTCTCAACCGTATACTCCAATTCCAGAATTTGTTCTTGCAGGGCTCGAACGATGCCAACACTATTCGTGCTGGCATCCCTGGCAATGACGCGCGCCTGCCAGCTATCGAGTAGACGTCCAATGATACCGCTAAGTACCAGGAAAAGCAGCGCGAGAAGCGCGCTTGTTCCCCAGTAAGATTGAGTAAGGCAACTGGCGTTCTGACAATAGTCATGTAGGATGTGCGCATAATTCTCGTGCAAGAAGGCGATCAATAATGCTGTTATACCTATCCACGTATGCATCCAGAGCCAATCTCGTGCCATTCCTGGCAACCCACGTGCAAATCGTCGGCGTAGCGAGTACGCGGCTGTTGAAAGTACCAGCAGGAAAGAAAGAATACCAAAACTTCGCAATGGGTCATTGAATGGCCCTGGGAAAGGTTGAGTCTTGATCGCAACCAGGTATACCAGGTAGACAATCGCATATAAGAGTATCGAGACGATCAGCCAGATCCACCTTGCATTCGTAGTAGGGGCTTTCCAGATGCGCCGTTGTGTTTTTGTTGCAAGTGCCATGACTTTGTCCTCCTAGTGCGCTCTTCGCCGCAAAATATCTTCTGTCGACCCGAAAAATGTAGTTGGTTGGACTCGAATTGCTGCGCCAGTCGGGCAGGCTTGCACACACGCCTGGTTGTCATAACCTGCGCAGAGATCGCACTTAATTGCCAGTTTTTTACGCATCTCGCCAAAGGCGTCAAAGGGCTGTTGCTTATTCAGTGGCCCGGCAGCTAGAGCGCTTTGTATCATTGGAAGAGATTTTCGACCTCGCTCTTTGCCAGCTCCATTCTTGAAGAAGTCTCCCAATCGGTTCAAGCTGGTACGGGAATCAAGCTCTTCTTCAAGCGTCATGATCGATATGTTGTCATAGGGACAGCGTTCGGCGCAAATACCACAACCGATGCAACTTTCTGTGATATAAACCTCTCCACTCGGTAGGCGTGCAATACCCGCGCGGCTGCATAGCATGCATACAGGGTCCTGGCATTGACGGCAGGCTGTTGCAATACTAATATTCCCAACAATCATGCCCTTGCGGTTCATTCGCGAATGTCCATGGCGGCGTGCGCATGCTTCCTCGCACTCGTTGCAATGGATGCACTTGTCCAGGTCAATTACCAGTACCTCAGTTCCCTCGATTACTCCCTCTCCCACAATCGAGCGTAGTCCTGCCCGTGCTTCTGCATCTGAGCGTGGCTGAGCGAGGTCACTCTGTACAGGTGCGAGAGGATCGAAAAAGCCCGTTTGAGCATTAACAGCAGCTTCGTGATACTGCTGCAATCGCATATCGAAGCGCTGGCGCATCTCTGGGTAGCGTGTAAAAATGTTCATCAGCGCTGCACGCGGTATTTCGGCTACCCGTGTGCGAGTGATCGCAGTAACCGTGACAGCCTTTCCATCACCCAGCAGATCCAATCCCCCGGCAAAGTAATCTCCCCCCTGCCGGTAGGCGATAATCCGCTCGTCTGTTTTATCTCGTCCTGTGCCTGGATTGGTTCGGCGAGCAACTTTTACGAATCCATCCAGGAGCAAATGCAGTGATTCACGCGCTGATCTGGCTCCTGCGCCTTCTTCACTGAAGAGGCGCTCATCGCGTTCATAAGCCCTTACCTCTGCCTGTTCGGCGATGGTGTGTATGTCTGTAGCTGGGATACCCTGGAAGAGTGCCATGCGCTTTATGTTGGCTTCGATTGAGCGAGCTATATTCAATTGCTCGAAAAAGCGTCTCACTGCCGGGACGATCTCCATCAAGCGTTGCATGACTTGTTCGGGAACTTCTAGCACAACAACTGCTGTTTGAGCGCGAATGGTCGCGTTTCGTTGCTGTCCGGTCAGCATCCCGTGCTCACCCATGTACTCTCCTCGGCGCAGGATCGCTACAGGTAACTGTGTACCATCATATCCTGTTGAGGAAACCTCGAAGCGCCCTTCCAGGATAAAGTACATCTCTCGCCCAAACTCTCCCTCATGCATTACAACTGTTCCTGGCAACATGGTCTGGATTTTCGATGTTGCCACCATGTGCAACAGGTAGTTATCGGATATGAGTTGCGAATCGCTGAGCATAGGTTGCTCGCGCAATCGACTGAGCAATAATGCTGTATTCCAACCGGCAGGCAGAAAGTTGAGTATGCGGCCCATATCTACTGTGCCATTCCAGGAGATACCCAGGCGTTGCTTGAGCGAGAGCATCAGCAAATCCCTGTGATTATCGACTGGACAGACGGGAACACATGACCCACACATGACACATTCATCGGTGAAGAGCGCTACCTGTGGGGTAATCTCATCAGAGATGGTGGCGCGATTCAGATCGGCTATAGTCACGCTCGAAGACATAGGTATTGGGCATGCCCGCATGCAGCGATCACAGCCAATGCACATATCAATTTCGAATCTGATCTCGTCTGCCGTGAAGGGGCGCAGGTCGGGGCGATGTTCGATACCTACCACTTTATTCGAAGGCTGTATTTGCATGTGTATCCTCCTCACTGCCCTTTCGCTTCTGCATTCCCCAGAGGGGTGCCGCAGGTTGCGCAAAAACGTGCATTACTGAGATTTGTGGCTCCACATTGATGACAGGCGATATATATATGCTGTTTCGCATCACTAGGGAGGCCATTGCTTTGGCCTCTCTGTTCAGCGTTCGCATTGTCACCTTGCCGTATGTTCATGAAGTAAATCACAGTACCCCCAATCATAATGCGATCACCATGTACCAGGAGATAGGGGTTATCTATCTTCGTTTGATTGACGCGCACTCCATTGGCGCTTCCAAGGTCTCTTATGTAAAAACCATTCTGGCCTGGAACTACTTCAGCGTGTTTACGTGAAACTGCGACATCAGCAAGGACGATCTTACAGGTCTTGTCGCGTCCTATTGTGATACGTTTCCCCTGTTTCAGATGAATGACTTGTGGCGAACCCTTTGTAATCAGAATGAGTGCAGGGTCCTTCTTAAATGTAGCAACTATGTCTGCGGGTAGCGCCTGGGTCGCTCCTGGCAGCAACAATGAGCCATCAGCATGTAGAATTGGTTGTCCCGATGGTGGGAGGGCCTGGTCGGCTGCAAGAGGATCGTAGAAACCTGTCGTCAGATCGTGCAATCTTGTTTTGCCTGATAATCTTTCACCTGAAAGAGCTATCTTATCGTTCGCGGGTTGTACTCCCTTGACCACAAATGTAAACATCACCTTGCCAAAACGCACTCTATCACCTGGCTTAAGCTCTCGTGCTTTGCCTGCTTCCAGGGGTGCCTCGTTTACCAAAGTGCCATTTGAGCTTCCCAGGTCACGCACTGCATAGTGGTCATCGACATAGCTGATTTCGGCATGCCTGCGTGAGACTGATTCATGATCGATAAGCAAGTACGAACCTGCCTGACGTCCTACCACCATCACTTTGGATTGGCTGAGAAGTAGCGTTGATCGTGTATCATCTGCATAAGGAACTAGCGTTGCCTCCATGGGTACCTGCGGCTTTACTTTGCTCGCTCCATCAGTTGGCTCTTTGGCATATACCTTTTGCTGCACTCCTATCATGCCTTTTCTGGGTATAACCAGTAGTGGTGGTGGTACGGCCTCTCGATCTAACCACTCATGAAGCTTGAAATCCTGTTTGAACAACTGTGAGGCGATTGGTATCAGATTAACCTTGTGATCTATTGCGCGTTTGAAAGCGAGTGCCTCCTTACGGTTACCAAGTGAGAGCATTCCAACCGCTATACCATTTTTGAGGATCACTTTACGGTAGCTCCTTGGAGCGGGATCAGCCGTTATCTCCTGGTAGCCTTTCCCATCTTTGGGTATCACCGTCATGCCAACTGAAGCAAAATCGAGTCCATATAAGAATGTGGCATTATAAAAAGTGCTTATTTGCAGTTGATAGTTGGGATCAAGCAGTCCAAGCATGCTGTAAGCAGCAGCACGGGCTTGTTGAATGGCAGGATACCATTGCCCAAGCACCCGTGTGCGTCCTGTTATTGCGTCTGTTGTTTCAAGGATATCGCCTGCTGCATAGATATCGGGAGCGACTGTGCGCATGGTGCTATCCACCTGTACACCTCGTCCACAGCGGATGCCGCTACGTTTGACGAAATCGATAATTGGCTCGACGCCTATAGCCATTATCACCATATCGCAGGCAATACGCGCCCCGCTTGTTGTGATCACGCCGGAAACCCTTCCGTTTGTGCCGGTCACCTCGGCAATCTCTTCTTCTAGGCGTACCTCGACGCCATCTCGCCGTTCTTGTTGCAGCACAAGATCTGACGCGGTTGCATCTAATATTTCTGACCAGAGTGTTCGTCGTCGTAAAAGATGTGTCACCTGGTAACCTCTGTGCCGTAACGTCTCGATGGTTTCCAGCGCAAGCGTGCCGCTACCGCTCACGACGATACGCCTCACAACGTTTAGCTGGCTTACCACTGTCTGGTAATCGGCCACCGTACGTAAGGTGGTAACTCCAATCAGGTGAGTGCCAGGACAGTTGAGACGGCTGGCACGAGCGCCGTTGGCGAGCAACAGGCGATCATACTGAACATCGTGGCCACTCAGAACCTGGACGCTGTGTTGTCCGGCCTGAATGCCTACCACTCGATCGGATAAAAAGCGAATGTGATGATCCTGGTAAAAACTGTTTGGACGCGCCCAGAGTTTATCTTCATGTACTCTACCAGCCAGGTAATCCTTCAATGCAGGCCGGTAATACACTGGAAATGGATCGTCAGCAATGACCGTTATATCTGCCGTCGCATCTTCATTTCTTAATATCTCGGCAGCAGTAACGCCAGCTATGCCGTTTCCAATAATCAAGTAGGAACTATTTACAGGCATACGAAAACCTCCGCGAATATTACCCTTTTGTGATAGCGCCATCCGCATGTACGGTGATTTTTATCGGAGTAAGAGGGGTGGTTGCTGGCCCTTGTACAACTGCGGCATTTTTAGCAGGGTCGAATTCTGCATTATGACAGGGACATTCCAGCAATTTGTCCTGCTGGCTGTAGAGGACTGCGCATCCCGCATGGGTGCATGTAGAATTAAAGGCGACAAACCGCCCGTCGGTTAAATGCACAATAATGCCGGGATTCTCTTGCCCGGCAATGTGAAATGTCTTTGCGCTGTTGCTCGGTATATCGGAAGTATGCGCCAGCACATTTCCCTGCGTTGAACCACCCGTTTGATTCGCTTCAGGTGTATTTCCAGGAGAGCTATTCGTGGTTGATGTGCTGGCTGAAGTAGCATTTCCGCCCAGGTAATTCTTACCAACTACTCCCACAGCCACAACTGCCACAACCACCCCTCCTCCAGCCACAATAAATCCCAGCATGCGTCTGCGCGAAATCGGTGTCGATCCCTTCCTTCCCCACTCTCCTACATTCCCCTCAATGTAGGGACGGGGCTTGCCCCCGTCCTGTGCTTGAGTGGCAATAACAATAGGAGCTCGTTGCATATCGTGTGGAGCAACAATCTGGTGATATGCGTTTGCAACTTCTCCGGGATGCAGATAACGCCCTGCCGGTTCTTTTGCCATTGCCCTGGCAATAATACCGTCTAAGGCCTTCGGGAGATCTTTTCGCCAGCTATTCAGGGACGGAATTGGAGCCTGCAAATGTAATTGCATTAATTCTTCGAAGGTTTTTGCTCTGTATGCACGATGACCGGTGAGCATGCGATAAAGCATCGCTCCCAGGGCATACACATCTGTATAGGTATCAACAGCCTGTCCAAGAATCTGCTCCGGTGCAGGAGTGCTGGACTCATTCATGCCATATACGCCCCTTTGGATGTCGCTTCTGTTGAAGCGATTTCCTTCTTGCAACATGTGTATGACACCAAAATCCGCAACGAGCAGGTTGCTATCTTGATTGATAAACGTACAACTCGTTGATAGGTTTCGATGCAAAATTGCGTGCTGGTGTGCGTACTCTAGCGCTGAAGCAATTTGATCCAGATAGCTGCCTGTAAGTGATACATCGAATGGCCCTTTTTGGCTGATCAATGAGCTGAGCGGTTTCATGGAGAGATACGGTGTTATCAGATAGGGCCAGGATATGCCTCTGGTGTCGCCGGTCGCGCTATGCATTCCGTAGTCAACGAGTGGAAGAATAAATCTGTGTTGCAGAGCAGCGACCTGGTTCGCTTCTCGCTGAAAGCGTCCAAGATACACAATACGGTCTTCAGGTTTTAAATCAGCAGGTACAGCAATCACACGTAGCCGAAATAATTCTCCAGACAATGTATTACGCGCTTTGTAGATGGAACTAGCCTCATGCTTCTCTAAGAGTTCTTCCAGACGATAATTCCCCAGAGTTACTCCAATTAAGCCGTCGAAGGGAGAGAGCTCTACCATTTCCTGCCTCCATTTGCTAAGTTTCTAAGCTCAGATTAGATAACCTTCTCAATGGAAGTATACGACATTGGTAAATCTTATCTCTTGCGTAAGATTACCCATTTTTGGATCTGGGCAATCTTTATCAGGTTTGGTCGAGGGATCGAAACTGCAACATGTAGCTCATTGCAGTACCAATGCGTATTGTATCGTCAGCCTGGAGGATATGCAGGTGATGTGGCTCTAGCCGCAGATCATTGAGAAATGTGCCATTCTTGCTTCCGAGATCGCGCAAGAGGTAGCAACCGTTGGCATACGTAATCATCGCATGTCGACGCGAGACATTATGATGATTGATGTATAATGCTGCATCAGGCTCGCGGCCAATAGTCAGCACCTGTGTTTGGCTGAGAGGGGTTTCCATCCATATCTGATCGATACACACCTGTCCCGATGCGTTTGCGGCTTGATACTCTCCGGTAAGGACAGCTGGTATCACCGGTACAAGGACGGCTTTGGTAGTAGTGTCCATAGAGGGTCTGGGAGCTGTTACGACGGGCAACATATAAGGATTTGTGTTTGGCTCTGACGTTTGATGCTCTTCTTCTTGTTCCTTAAACTGTTGCTCATGGAGCATTGCCTGGGCAAATTGGCTCTTTACAAAAGCGGCATGCTGTATGCCCATTGGCCTGGTTCTGGGAGAATTTCTCGTTTTACTCACTGCCAGTATGGGAGTAGGAACTTTCCGGTGGTCAAGCCAGTCCATGAGCTTGAAATCGTCATCAAAAAGACGTTCCGCTATGGGTGTCAAATTTACGCGATGATCTATGGCGCGCTTGAATGCTACCATATCTGTTCTTTCTCCCAGCGAAAACATGCCTATTGGAACGCCATCTGTAAGAAAAACTTTGCGATAAGTATGGGTCGTGGGCCCTGCTACTATTTCATGATAGCCCTGCTTGTCTTGTAGCGTCCTGGTCATTCCAACAGTAGCGAACTCGATTGAATACAAAGACATCGAATGTATCGCGTGCGTATGTGCTTCGCTTCCGGTTACAGGATGCGCAAAGCGATTTGTATCGAGTATGTCGAGCATGCTATAGGCTGCTGCCCGTCCTTGTTGTAAGGCAGTATACCAGTGTCCGTATACATGCGATTGACCGGTTGTCGTATCGTTTACCTCTGCGACATCTCCCGCGGCATAAATATCAGGTGCAGTGGTTTTCATTGTGCCATCAACCTTTATCCCTCGCCCTGAAGCGATACCACTCCCCTGCAGATAATCAAGCTCTGGTTTCATGCCAATGGCAACAATCACTAGTTCACAGGCGATAAATGTTCCTTTTGTCGTCATTACCCCTGTAACATGTCCGCTTCGACCAACAATTTCCACGATATCTTCCTCGGTGTGCACGTCGATGCCATCGCGCCACTCTTGACGGAGTATGAGATCTGAGGCTGTCTTGTCCAATACCTCGGGCCAGAGAGTGCTTTGGTGTAATAGGTGAGCGACCTGGTAACCTCGTCGAAACAACATCTCAGCGCTTTCAACGGCCAGCGGTCCGCTGCCAACAACTACGACACGTCGTACATATCCAAGATAGTTGACTACTTTCTTGTAGTCGTCCACGGTACGTAAAGTGGATACGCCAACCATATTCGCTCCGGGACAGTACAGTTGCTTTGCGCGCGCCCCAGTAGCAAGCAGCAATCGCTCGTAACCAATCTGTTGACCATCTTGCAAATAGATCGCATGTTGATCAGCATTAATAGTAATTACTCGCCCACTGATAAAGTGTGCTTGCTGATCCTTGTAAAAACTCTTTGGGCGCATCCAGAGCTTCTCTTCCGAAACGTTCCCCGCCAGGAAATCCTTGAGCATAGGTCGATTATAAAGCGGCAAAAGGTTATCGGCGATGACTCCAATATCTGCTGAATCATCTTCTGTTCTCAACGTTTCAACAGCAGTTGTTCCTGCAATTCCATTACCAACAACAACATATGCGAATCGTTTTACCATTATCACTCCCAGCATGTTTCATTATGCTTCTTCTTGCATCAGTGTAGCAGAACTATTCATCAAAACAGCTTGCAGGTGAAATTTGGGGTACTGATTACCCATACAAGTAATCAATTTCTAAACCAGAAATGGGTAATTTTGCGCATATCAACTGGCCTGTTTCCTGAGTAATCTATCCACTGTGGAGGCGAAGGAGCTTGTACCAGGAGTCAATACCCCTCGGTTGGCGACTCCTGGTTATACATGAGGTGCTCCGAGCTGCCATCTATAAAGCTGTACGTGTCATTGTTACACACTGAAACGAAAGGAACCGAAATTTATGCACATATCACTGTCACGTTTGTTCAAAGGTTTGAGTTTATTGGCTCTTACGATGTTTGTATTGAGTGCGCTTGTACTTATCAGCGCAAAAGCTGCGGGCGCCTCAATCCTCTCCGATTCTCTAGAACAGTCTAATAGTACTGCTAATGTCCCACTCAACTCGTTCACATTTAACCTGGTACCTTCATCTCCTGCTATTAAAGCCTGTCTGCCCCATGCTTCAGGCTCCGTGACAATCATCCCTAACTCACTGAATGATACAATGGAAGTCCATGTAAGCGGCCTGGCGCCGCAAACTGGATACGATCTTTTTGTTATCCAGCTTCCAGGCAAGCCCTTTGGTGTCTCCTGGTATCAGAGCGACTTGCAAACCGACAATTCTGGTGCGGGAAGTGTAACGGTTCAGGGCATCTTCAACAAAGAAACATTCTCGATCTCTACCGGTGGAACAACGACTTTCGGTGCAACTCACCAGTACCATCTGGGTCTCTGGTTCAATGATCCCCAGGTACCTTTCAAACTTGGTTGCGAACCAGGCGCAACCAGCCCTATCGTTACCCCATTTAATGGTGAACAGCATGCGGGTATCCAGGTGCTCAATACATCGAATTTCCCGGACAACGCCGGTCCACTATCCCATGTTTCATAACTCACATCAAGAGATATAATAGTCTTTTGAAGACCTTTATAGGATAAGAGCGAGACGGTTGCACTCATGGAAAGTAGCGAATACGCCTCGCTTTTATCACATTCAAAAATCAAAGGAGCTATGTATGAAGAAGATTCGAATTCCCAGGCGCTTTATCTTCGGTGGCTTGCTCTTTCTCGCAGTCATGATCGTTACGACCGTTTTCGTTGGCACGATCGGAGCAAGCTCAAGATCTGATGCGGCAAGGCAGATTCGTGCAGTGAGTTTTCAGCCCAAAACACTGCAACAAAAGATTCAAGCCCACCAATTGGCCTCAACTGTGCAGGTGCTTTCCTCACAGCCTCCAAGCGTCATCATTCAGTTTCCGCTCTTCCCCAGTGGCGTGAAAAAGGCCTTTCCCAAAGCTACAGGGGTAGTCACGATTGTAGAGGGTAACCCCGAGGTAAGTCTCTTCGATTCGGTGACCGTCGATGTCTCTAACATGCCCCCTGATACGACATTTACCATCTTTTACATTGAACTTGCGAACAAGCCCTTTGGACATGTTGAGTATGTCGCTGATCTACATACCCGCGACGACGGTTCCGGCGAAGCTTCATTCCAGGCCATCACGCTTGTCGCTTTTGCAGCCGATAATCGTGCCCCTGTCACTTCACAGGATCAAAGCGGAGAAGCCTCAGGCATCCAGCTAGAGCATCTTGGTATGTGGTTCTCCTCGTTGCAAGATGCGCAAAAGATCCTCAATGATAACACGCTCAAAGGCACGATCTTTGATGGTGGGAATCCCCCTTTACACGCAGGACCTCAGGCCATGACCGATGGACAAACTGCGCCGGTATTCTAGGAGGAATGTAATGCAACTCGTACGCAAAATTTCTCTCAGCGGCTTTCTGCTACTGGCTCTCATGCTCACTGCAACCATGTGGGCAGATGTTGCTGCTGCGTCCGCTGCTCCAGCAAGGGTAGGTACTTTCCCGGCAGTTCACGAAGTCAGCGCGAGCCACTCTTCAAATGCAAATGCTGATCTCGTACGTCGTCTGATACGCTCTGGCAGACTTGCGCCTACCGTGCATGTGCTCAATTCTCTGCCACCGACCACGATTGTCCAATTTCCGTTAGTGCCTAGTGGTATCAAGAATGCCTTTCCCCAGGCGACAGGTCTCGTGACAATTGTGCGCGGTGATCGCAACAACGCTATCGCCGATACAGTTACGGTTGATGTGCAAAATATGCCTCCTAACATCACATTCACCATTTTCTACATCGAGTTTGCGAACAAGCCCTTT
>Ga0187766_10001942_pt1 | contig 12174 bp, 10 predicted proteins | sample 0216_QUI02_MP05__4_FD_132971 | JGI IMG/M metagenome (GOLD analysis project Ga0187766, IMG submission 132971) | Tropical peat soil microbial communities from peatlands in Department of Meta, Colombia - 0216_QUI02_MP05_20_MG | ecosystem: Environmental > Terrestrial > Soil > Wetlands > Peat ... | reverse complement strand
CACCGAAGTTAAAGACGGAATTCAAGCAGCATCTTCTTCTGGAAGTGAGGCCGTAAGACCAAAGCAAAGCCTCTCACGTACTAAGCCTTGAGTGCGCAGATGTATGCTCGCCGAAGAATCGTTTTCGGTGAGTGGAGTCGCGAAAGGCTTCGGTTCCGCCAGGCTTGGTCGTCGAAAGCGCCCCAGCCAAATTTCCCCAAGCCAGGCAGGTGGCGAGGTCGGCCCCTCGAATGTAGTGATGCAGAAATCCGGCATCGAAACTATCACCCGCACCGACAGGATCCACCATCGTGACGCAAACGGCCGCGGCTTGTACTTCCTCGGCTCCACGCCGCGCGATGGCACCTTTTGAACCGAGCTTTACCACCAGGATCGGAACAAGCTCCGAGAGTTTGGCAATCGCCTGATCAAGATTATCCGTGTGCGCGATCTTGCAGGCTTCGCGCTCGTTCGGCAGGAAAACATCAACGTAGCGCAATACATCTTCGAGACCTGACCAGCGATTCTCGGGATCGTCATTGGTGTCAAGCGAGATGGTCAATCCGGCGGCTTTCAGGCGGCGGAATAACTCCGGGATGTCGGGTCGCAAGCTATTCTGCAGATAAAACGACGAGAGGTGAAAGTGGCGGGAGTTGGAAAGATAGTCCAGGTCGAGATCCGCGACCTTCAGCTCCGAGATAGTCCCGCTATAAGTGAGAATGTTGCGCCAGGGATCGTGCTGCAAGATCACGGTCAATCCGGTGTTTGAGGTTGAAGAGCGGCGAACAAGCGATGCATCAACGCCGCTTGCGGACAGACGCGTGAGCGCGATCTGGCCAAAATCATCCTCGCCGATTCGAGATTGAAAACCCACACGGCTGCCTAGAGAGGCCAGATTGTGCGCCACGATAGCGGATGACGATCCGAGCGTGAGCATCATTCGATCGGCCAAAAGCTCGCGTTCGCGGGGAAGCTCGGCAGGCAGGCCGTAAAGGATCAGGTCGAGATTCAGTTCGCCGGCGATGGTGACATCAAAGCGCGGCATGTTCTGTCTTGTGGGAGGCATCGCCGAGGATCACAGAACGGCTCAGATTTCGAGGTGTATCGGGATCGAGGCCTTTCTTTAGGCCCGTGTAGAGCCCAAGCAGTTGCCCTGGAACAAGCGAAGGTGCAAGCAAAGCAATCTCTGGCGCGTCGACTGACAGGTCAACCAGGAAATCGGCGGAGGCGCGCACACGGTTGTTGGCATGATTGGCGACGACGAGTGTCGTGCCGCCAAGCGATTTTATCTCCTCCAGCATTTCGCATTCGGCATCGCGTCCCTGTCCTGAGATCAGAAAGATCAACAACACTTCCGGAGCGACAATGGATTTCGGTCCGTGACGAAATTCGAGAGTGTGAAAGGCCTGCGCATACGAAACCGACATTTCAGTGACCTTAAGGGCATACTCACAGGCAAGGCCGAAGAATGGTCCTTGTCCGAGACAGACGTAGTCGGCAGAGCGGTGTTGCGCAACGAAAGCCCGTATTTTCTCTGCTAACGTACCTAGCGAAGGCGTAGCGAGTTCAGGGATTCTGGCCAGGCGCTCAGAAGCTTCTGCATTATTGCCGATTTTGGCCGCCAAAGCCTGCAGGATCAGCAGCATGGAAGTAAAGGATCGGGTCATCACGGTGCTTTTTTCGTCCGCTAACGGGAGTGTAATGGTTAGTGACGCCAACCCTTCGAGTGCCTGGCCTTCGGCGCAGGAAATTGCAAGAGTCGGGATCGACCGTGAGCGCAGCAGTTCAGCGGCTTGCAACACTTCTGAAGTTTGGCCGGAGCGTGAAATGAGTACTGGCAGGAAATGCTTCGTCGCTGCCAGAACGAGCTCGGGATAGAGCAAGATTTCCGAAGCCGGGATGGCGCGAGCGCGGCGGCCAGTGAAAGCAGTCATGGTTGCGGCTGCGCACAGCGCGACATAGTAGCTGGAACCACAGCCCATGAAGAGGTAGTCATCGCAATTTATGAATTGATCTCGAACCTGCTCCAATATTCCGCTTTCGCTCACCTCGCGAAGGCAAGAAGCCCAAGATTGTGGCTGCGAGAGAATCTCCGCCAGACTATATGCACCGGGCGCTTTTGTGGGCTGGTGACCGTCGGATGGCTGGTTGGGGTGCATTGAATTAGACAAGAGTGACCTCAATTCCGGCTTTTTTCAGTGCGCGCAAATCGGATCTTGGAATGCCGCGATCGGTGATGATTTCATGCATGGCCGAAGTCGGAGCGATAAGCGACAGACTGCGTCGCCCGAACTTGCTTGAATCGCAAACCAACACGGTGTATTGCGCTACCTCCATCATCACCCGATTCACTTTCGCTTCCAGCAAATTCGGGGTAGTGAGCCCATAGCGAACATCGAAACCGTCCACCCCTAGAAAAAGGAGATCGGCATTAAGGCGACGCAAGGTATCCTCGGCCATCGGGCCAACCAGGGAAAAGGAATTCTTGCGCAGTGTGCCTCCGGTCAGGATGACATCAACCGGAGTACCCGCTAACTCGGCGGCAATGTTTACCGCGTTTGTGATCACCGTAAGATTCTGATGGTCACGCAACGCCCGGGCGACGGCGGTCGTGGTGGTGCCGGAGTCCAGAATTACGACTTGACCTTTCTGCACCATGCGCGCCGCCGCTGTTGCGATCAGGGTCTTTTCTCGGCGATGAAGCTGTTCCTTTTGGCGAATCGTGGGGTCGTCCAGAGCTCCCTCGCGCGAAGGCAGGGCGCCACCATGGGTGCGATGCAGCTGCCTTTGGGTGTGCAGCAATTCCAGGTCCTTACGGATTGTGACCTGTGAGGTATGGAAGCGACGGGCAAGATCCGCTACCAGCACGCGGCCGTCGCGGTTCACAAATTCGATAATGGCGCGTCGACGTTCTTCGTTGAGCACGGCAGTTGGCCGCAAGACCCGGAACCGCTACCGTCTTGCCCTTTTGTTTTCTATTTCCTTTTATAACGTTTACTTTCGTTTGTCCAATAAAAGTTTCAGTGCAGTTGGGGAGAAGCCGGAGTTTCGCCGGTGGCAACGTCCGGAGGTATTCTCCGGCGGTATCTGTCTTGCAACCGGCTAATTTTTGCGCTTGACTTCTGCCATGTCCGTAACTAATAGTATGAAATCGAAATAATACGAAAGCCCCGGCTCTCTCCGAACCTTTGGCGGGCTCATCAGGAGGCCCATATGTTTCGGTCCATGTTCCGCTCTCTGCGGCCGTGCCACGGCCTTTTTCGTTTTCGCACCTTCACCCTCACTGCGATCGTAGCGATTAGCTGGGTCGCGGCCTTCGCTCAAAAAGACACCGGAGGGATCACGGGAATCGTGACCGATCCGAGTGGTGCTGTCGTCGGTGCGGCGAAGATTACGATCACTGACGTGGATCGCGGCATCACGGTTACGACCAGCACGAACACACAGGGCGAATACGTAGTCAGTCCGCTGAAGATTGGCCGCTACACCGTGACCGTCGAAAAGCAGGGCTTTCGAAAGGCCGTACTGGGACCGGTCAAAGTCGATGTGCAGGCGCAGCCGGCGGTCAATGCCAAGCTCCGAGTTGGGAGCATTTCGGAGACGGTCACTATCACGACCGAAGGGCCGCAGCTCCAAACTGAGACTTCGGAACTCGGCCAGGTGCAGGATAGCCATACCATGCAAACCCTACCCCTGAACGGCAGAAATTATGCCCAGCTCGCGCTGCTAGGGGCTGGCGTCGGCCCTGCCGAACCAGGTTCGCGAGTGGAGCAGTCGTTTGGGTTCAGCTCCAACGGATCGCGTTCGTTGCAGAACAATTTTCAGCTTGATGGCATCGATAACAATTCCGATCTGGGCGATGTACTGAACGGAAGTGCCTACGTGATTCAACCTTCGGTCGATGCTTTGGCTGAATTCAAGGTTCAGACCAACTCCTATAGTGCGGAATTCGGCCGTGGCAACGGCGCGGTCATGAACGCGGTGATCAAGTCCGGCACGAACGGCTTTCATGGCGATGTCTACGAGTTTTTCAGAAATGACAAACTCGATGCTCGCAACGCTTTCGATGCATTTGGCCGCCAGCCGTACCAGCAAAACCAGTTTGGCGCGACTCTTGGCGGGCCGATCATCAAGAACAAGACCTTCTTCTTTGGGGACTACGAAGGTCTTCGCATCCGCCAGGCACTGCCGCAATTAGTGCTCGTCCCGACGCCGGCCGAGATTGGCGGTGATTTTTCGTCGTTTCTAACGACGACGCCTGTGATGGCGGTGGACACGAACGGCAGTCTGACGAGTCAAGTGGCCCAGGACTGCAACGGGCACCCCACCTATAAGGGTGAGATTTTCAACACCCGCTTGACCCAGCAAGTGACGCCTTCGAAACAATTCCCCAACGGTTTTTGTGGGGTGCCGATCGGGGTCGATGCTGCAGGCAACCCCACGAACATATTTCCCAAGGGGCTAATCGATTCACTGGCGGCCCGCCTCTCGGCCCTGTTCCCCACACCTAACGTGAATCTTAATGGTTCCAATTTCCTGGCGGAGCCGAAGAGACAGACGAGTCAAAACAATTTTGATATTCGTGTCGATCACACGATTAGTGACCGTGATTCGCTGTTTGGCCGATTCAGCTACGAGCATCAGCCCAGCTTCATTCCTTCGCCGTTTAACAATGCGCTCGACGGGGGTGCGTTTCAGGATGGGTATCAGGATGACTCCTACCGTAGTGCGGCGATCAGCGAGACTCACACCTTTTCCGGCAGCATGATCAATGAATTGCGGATCGGCTATAACCGCATCAATTCGCACCGCTTTCAACTCAACTACAACACAAATGTCGCGGCACAATTAGGGTTTCCGGGGGTTCCACCGGGACTTGACAATGGCGGATTGCCGAGCATTTCCATTAACGATGGCACAGCGGCAATTGGCAGCTCCGGTTTCCTACCGTCGATCGAGAAGCAGAATGCATACGTAATCGCTGAAAACCTGACGAAGGTGCATGGCCGGCATTCGATGAAGTTTGGAACAGAATTACGCTTTGTCGAATTCACGATCTTTCAGCCGGCCGCTTCGCGGGGAACTATGAACTTCGCCAGCGATTTCACGGACAATCCTGCCGCTCCAACCACGGGAGGGGAAGCATTCGCTACTTTCTTGTTGGGAATCCCGGATGGGGGGACGCTGACGAACCAACACAACGTCGACTACCACCGCGGTGACTATGCCTGGTTTGCCCAAGATGACTTTCGCGCTACCCGCAAGCTGACGCTGAATTTGGGGCTTCGCTATGAGCTGTTTACCGTGGTTAAGGCGCGAGATAACGAAGAAGCTAATTTCGATTTTTCGACTGGTTCTCTGGTCGTTCCCAAAGGCCAGAACGCGCAATTAACCCCCACCCTGGCGGGCATCATTCCGATCCAGCGCAACGGCTCCCCCGGCTTGATTTCGCCGAAGCTGACTAATTTCGCACCCCGGCTTGGGCTCGCGTACCAGGTTACAGATAAGCTGGTCCTGCGAGCGGGCTATGGAATCTTCTATGGCGGCGAAGAGAACGGACCGTTTTCGAACCCAAGCCCTGGCTTCAATCCACCCTTCTTCGTGACACAAAACTTCACCCAGCCGTGTTTCTTGTCAGCGGCAAATCCGAATGGACCGGATTGCTCTATCGCAGGCTTGAACGTCCTGTCTCAGGGCTTTCCGGCAAGTTCATTAATAGATCCGAATACCCCGACACTATTTTCTGAAAGTCAGCACTTGGCGACGCCCTACACCCAGCAGTGGCACCTCGGGTTTGAGTATCAGTTGCCCAGCCAGACGGTGTTGGAGGTTTCGTACGCCGGCTCCCACGGAGCAGATCTCTATGGGATGTACAACGGAAATCAGGCGCCGCCAAATGTGACGTTTTGCACGAGCAACGGAAACACTCCTCAGAATTGTCCAACCGCGCCCAGGCGCCCGTTTCCAGCAGTTGATGGAACCATCGACACACTCCGTGCCAACGACATTTCCAACTACAATGCGCTGCAAGTCCACGTGGAAAAGAGATTGTCCAATGGACTACAGTTCGGCGCTTCTTATACTTACTCCCATGCCCTCGACGATGCGTCGAGCGCGAGCCTCGGGTCTTTGAACAACGGCGACTTCCGCAACCAGCTATTTCCCGGACTCGAATATGGCAACTCAGACATCGACGTGCATCACCGTTTTGTTGTCAATTACGCCTATAGTTTGCCCTTTGGGAAGGGGAGAGCACTGGGCCGAAATGCCAGCGGCGTTTTGAACCAGATCATCGGGAATTGGCAAGTGGCGGGCATCACGACGGCACAGACGGGTAACTGGTTCACAATTACGAATGCCGTAACGAACGTTTCCACTTCTGATGGCGGAGGAACAGTCGGATTTTTCGAAGTGAGGCCGAATGTTGTGGGAAATCCTAACGGGAAGCCGTGCGTTCCTGGAACGTTGTTTAACACCTGCGCATTCGTCGACAATACGACCTTCTTCACCTTTGGGAATGCCGGCAGGAACATTGTGCGCGGACCCGGGCTGCAGGACTGGGACATCTCGATTTTCAAACTTTTTCCGATTCGTGAGCAGACGCACCTTGAGTTCCGGGCAGAATTCTTCAATGTCTGGAACCACGTGAATCCGCTGTTGGGACCTCCCGGTGCGATCAGCCAAGAGCCGGTAGCTGTGGAATTCGGAACCCCGCAATTCGGGCAGGCGATTGCCGCCCGCGATCCACGCTTCATTCAATTCGCGATGAAGTTCTATTTCTAGTTTTGTGGTTGCGGATTCGCATCCGTCTTGCAGAGGGAGAAGACTGCAGTGTCCGGGACAGCCCAGCCCTTAACCCGACCCTCTACCGCAACTGCACAACTCGCCGAGATTCTCAGGCAGAACCATCAGGGCAAGACCGTCGGCATTTATTCAATTTGCTCGGCCAATCGCTTTGTGCTGGAGGCCGGCATGCTGCAGGCAACGCGGGACGGCAGCCTGCTGCTTATCGAATCCACTTCCAACCAGGTGAACCAGTTTGGAGGTTACACGGGGCAAACTCCGGCACAGTTCATTGCTTTCGTAAGAGAAATCGCGGTTGGGTCGCATTTCCCAGTTCAACGAATGGTGATTGGCGGCGACCATCTCGGCCCCCATGTCTGGCGCAAAGAAAATGCCCACAGCGCTATGGAAAAAGCCCTCGAGCTTGTGCGTGCGTGCGTCCTGGCCGGCTATACGAAGATTCATCTGGATGCGAGCATGCGTCTCGGTGGAGATCCTGGAAGCGAGTCTGAACCAATTGCGGACGAGGTCATTAGCGGTCGTGCAGCCGATTTGTGCTGCGCTGCTGAAGACGCGTACAAAGAACTTCCGACGGGATCGCCCAGGCCGCTATACGTAATCGGAACGGAGGTACCAATTCCGGGCGGCGAACTCAGCGAATCGAAGGCACCGCTCGTGACCCGAACGGAAGACGCGGCTGGGACGGTTGAAGTGACCCGGCAGGCATTCAGGACGCGCGGTCTCGAAGCGGCGTGGGAGCGCGTGATCGCTCTAGTCGTGCAACCCGGCGTGGAATTCGGCGATACCGATGTCTTCCCCTATGTTCCCGAGAAAACGCGTGGTCTGGCGCAATTTGCCAGCCGACAATGGCAGAGGGTTTATGAAGCGCACTCCACCGACTACCAGTCGCCTCCAGCCTTACGTGAGATGGTCCAGGACCACTTCGCCATCCTGAAGGTCGGCCCATGGCTGACCTTTGCGTTTCGAGAGGCGGTGTTTGCGCTGGCAATGCTGGAAGAGGAGTGGCTGGGGAATCGGAAGGAAATCGCAATTTCGCATGTCAGGGAATCTCTTGAAGCTGCCATGCTTGCCAATCCGGAATACTGGAAAGGCTATTATCACGGCGATGAGGACGCACTGCGGTTAGCGCGCAAGTATAGCTTGAGTGATCGTTGCCGGTATTATTGGCCTCAGCCAGAAGTAGCCGCCGCACTGCAGCGGCTGCTGGCAAACCTGACTGCCAGTCCCCCTCCGGTCTCAATCATTAGCCAGTTCTTGCCTAACCAAAGTGTCGCGGTACGTTCCGGTGCCATCGCGAATAACCCGGTTGCCATGATTCATGACAAGATTCTCGAAGTCGTGAATCACTATGCGGCCGCATGCGGTCTTATGAAATGAGCAACCGCGGCCGCAATGCTGTCTGCGAATACCTAAGAGTTGGGAGACTTGAAAAGGTGCGCCAAAGCATCGATGTCAGCTGTGCTGGAGTCACCGACTACGAAGTAGCGAAGTCCGCCCTGAGACCAGGTTTCCGTGCTGAATGAAGCCTGCTTCCTTGCACCACGATTCCGCTCCAACCGGACGGGAAGGGCGTTTTCGGGGAAGATGAATACCGAGATGCGATGTTTCCGAACTGCATAGATCAGCTGTGCGCCGGGAATCTGGTCCAGGTACGTCACGCGTCCGCCAATCAGTGAGAAATCAGAATTCTGAACTTCTGGCAGGTCGAAGGCGAACGGAATTTTCCCCTGAAACCAGGGCTTGACCGTGTGCCGATCCGAAGAAACTACATCCACGGGTGAGGAACTGGCCATCGTGGACACATGCTGATCCACCAGTTCGCTGTAGAGCTCTCGCCTTTGTTCACGACGCCTTCCCAGGTAGCTCACACCGACACTGCCGACCAGCAATGAGGCGAGCACAGCCGAAGCAATCACCCATAAGGGAAAGCCGAGGGTCGGCTGCGGTTTTGAAATTCTTTCCTGAATCTGCTTGCGAAACTCAGGGCTGGCAGTAAATCTTCGTCCGGCAACCTGGATGCTGCGTTTCATTTGCACTCGGGCAAGCGCGTCGGCGGCGCATGCGGCGCAAGTACGAACATGAGTGGCGAAAGCTTGCGTCTGGTCGGGCGGAAGCTCGTCGTCTACGTAACTCTCGATTTTTGTTTTCCAGGACTCACAAGCCATAAATCATCCGTTAATAGCAGCGGTCGAATCTGATCGAACCGCGAAATCCTTTCGGACGCGCTCTCGCAGTGCCTTTCGGGCCCGTGACAGCCGCGACATCACCGTGCCAATCGGGACGGAGAGCGCTTCGGAAATCTCTTGGTATGACATTTCTTCTACTTCACACATAAGCAGGACCTCGCAAAAATGCACGGGCAGATCGTCCATGGCGCGCTGTAGCAGTTGCGAGTTCGACCGGTCGATCGCGAGCGTTTCAGGTGTCTGAATCTCCACGAGTTCGGAGCCGTCACTTTCCGGGTCAATTGGGACCGTCACTTTCAATCCGGTACGAGAGGTCAGGAACGTGTTACGCAGAATTCGGTACATCCAAGCGCGAAAGTTGGTCCCGATCTGAAAAGACGAGAATCCTCGCAAGGCCTTGACATAAGTTTCCTGAACCAGATCCTCGGCCTCGTCCGGGTTTTGTGTCAGCCAGTGCGCGAAGTTGTACAGCTGGTCGAAAAGCGGCATGGCCAACTGTTCGAACGAACCGGATTGGAGATCCGCAGCTGCCACGCCTGAATGGTAAACCAGCAGAAAAGTGATTTTATTCCAGGTTCAGAACCACATTCCTAGCGCGGGGTTGCCTTTGGTCGATCAAATATGACCTGATGTCGGTGAATGTGACGTACTCGACAGCCCATATCGAAACCTGGCGGAAGACCACAATTCTTGTAGCACTTTAGGTATCTGAGAACTGTTACTGCGCGTTGGTAGAGTCGACGCTTATGGCATCTGTAACGGAACAAATCAGGGAGCCCGATACCGTACAGGCGCTTGTACAGCTGCTGCGCAGCCGGTCCTACGAAGAGATTCGGCAGCGGATGTACGACAGCCCGCCCGGCAGCCATTGGTGGCAGGCATGCAAAACCGAGCTGGACATTCGAAACGGCGAGCAGATGGCAACCGCGCTTTCGGCGACATCGCGCGTATTGGAGCGCCTGCGCGCCTCCACTGAGCACTTCGAGCAACTTGCCGACACGCTATACCACACTACCCAGGAAGTGAGGGACGTAATCAAAGCCACTCAGGAGTCCAGCCGGAGGCTCGAAATTGCAGTGTATGCGGCAATCGGGATCACGCTGGTGCAACTCTTCAATCTGACCTTCGAAATTTTCCGCAAGCGGTAACCCCAGATTCAATCGGTGGAGCACTATATCAAGACCAAAAATTTAGGGCGGCCCCAGGCCGCCCCCGAAATGTTTCCTGGATTATCGGACTAGAACCGCCACAGCAACCCAGTCGAAACGCGCGCGTTGTTCTTGTCGCTCACACCATTGAAGCGCGTCATCAACCAGTCGGCCTGGAACAGACGAACGGCGAAAGCCTTGCGTCCGTAATCCATGCCGCCGCCGAACATCAGCACCATACCGCTGTTGCTGACGCCCGTGCTGGAAGCGCGACCGCCGCCAAACAGGGCGTGCGCAAACGGCGAGATCGCATGCCTGTGCATCGAAACCACCGGTCCACCTGTGTAGGTGTAGAAATGGGTGCTGCCACTCCCATAGGCGCCGCTAAAGTCGCCAGTAACGCCCATCCAGCGGGTCAAATACATGGAAGCGGCACCGTTCCACCCATTCGCATGCCAGGAGGGATCGAGAGTGGTGAACTGGTAGCCACCAAACACTTCCGGCTTGGGCACTTCCTGGGCAATGCCGAGCATCGAGATCAAACCTACGAACAGGGCAACGCCGATAAACTTCCTCATAGTTGTCAGACTCCTTGGTTTGGATTGCACCCTCTAAGCTCGCGTCCAATCGGGCTTAGCCGGGGAGTGGCTTCCCGTCAAGCTTCCGTACTTTCGCGGAAGTGGAAGCATCAGGTGCTCAATCATCATTGCGGTTGCACCGGGGATGGGGCAAGTAACTGAAGCCGTAAGGCGGCCGGTAGGGAAGCACACAAGTCTAAGAAACTAAACAACTTATAGTGCATTCGTGATTGCGGCGCGCAATTCGTCGTACGACATTAGCCCCGGATGATAGAGGACAACCCGACCATTGCGGTCCAGCAGAACGATCGTCGGGGTGGTGCTGGCGCCATATTTATCGAAATTCGCCTTGCTGACGGGGACCGGGACCTCCTGCAAGCCGGGGTAGTAATGTTGCCAAACGCGTCCGATGTAGTCGAGCTCATCTTTTGGAGCGGAGCTCTCACCATAGGCTGCGTAGCCGTAGAGTTGCGTCGGCGCTTGAACCCTCAACCCCTTGGGGGCAAACTCCAAGCCGAGCTGACTGATGATGGGACCTTCCTGCTTGCAGTCCGCGCACCAGTGAGCCCAGAAGAATAGGAGAACCGGCAATCCCTTGAGCTCGCTCAGGGGGGTGGGTCGGACTCCGATATATCTTCCAGTATCGAGCGGCGGCGCGTCGCGTCCGGTCAGGCCGATGAGATTAAGGTTCTTCTGCAGGCGCGCGCGAATCGAGGTATTTCCGTAGCTTGCCAGAGCCTGGTGCAGCAGAGCTGCCGCTTCACTGGTTTGTCCTCGCAAAGTAAGCACTTGTGCTTGCACTTCAAGCGCGGCGCCTAACGCGAGCGGCAGATGGGGCTCAGCATCGAGCGGCCGCCACTGCAGAAGCTGTCTCGCTTCCGACACGGTCTCCCTCGCCAAATTCCGGGCCTGGTCGAGCTGATTGGCCGAAAGATATCCGCGTGCCACCCAGGCCTGGGCCTCAAGGTAAGAAGGGTCGATACCATGTCTCGCATGGTAGTCCTCTAGTTCGGCATTGGCTGCTGCAATGTTGTTCTGGGACAAGGCAATCTTGACGTCCCGGATCACGTCAGCACTGCAGAGGGAAGAAACCAGAAGTGGAAACAGGAGAAGGCGAACCCGCATATCCTAATGATGACGCGAAGTCCGAAAAGTCGCTAGCCTAAGGTAAGCCGGTTGGCAATCCAGTGCAGATTCAGCTGCCTGCGACGGCAACTGCATATTTTGCGTGCCGGAAGTAATCATTAGCCTTTTGGCTGCTGAATAAGGTACAATGTTGGTGCGTTTGAACTTCGCGGTTTTTTGCAGTTTCAAGTACTTCCCGCTAACCAGCGTGACCTGCCTGCAGAAGTCCAGCAAGTGATCCAGCGCATATCTAAAGAAAAAGGAACAAAGCAACACCATGGAAACAGGAACAGTAAAGTGGTTTAACGACGCCAAGGGTTATGGTTTCATCAGCCGCCAGAATGGGGAGGATGT
>Ga0187766_10001941_pt1 | contig 12181 bp, 11 predicted proteins | sample 0216_QUI02_MP05__4_FD_132971 | JGI IMG/M metagenome (GOLD analysis project Ga0187766, IMG submission 132971) | Tropical peat soil microbial communities from peatlands in Department of Meta, Colombia - 0216_QUI02_MP05_20_MG | ecosystem: Environmental > Terrestrial > Soil > Wetlands > Peat ... | reverse complement strand
GACACTACCTTGTCGTTTTGCATGATGATGTGCGGCGAGTTCGTATAATCCACCTGTTGGCAGTACAAGTGCGGGTTACGGTTGGCCGTGGCATAGAGGGCTAGCGATCCCAGCGCAAAGGTATAAACCACTTTGCCTGGATCAAGCGTCTTCCGCAATCCAGTCACTCTGCCTGAACGATAAAGCAGGCCAAGGCCATCGGTCAGCATCTCGGTATGGATTCCCAAATCCTTCACTCCGCTTTCCAGCAACAAGGAGCATACGGCGTTGGGCATACCGCCGATTCCAATCTGAAGACAGGAGCCATCCTCAACTTCCGCAGCAATGCGTCGCGCGACCATGCGGTCAATATCACTGGGCTCCGGATTGGGTAACTCCGCGCACGACCGGTGATCGCCCTCAATGATGAAATCGACCTCGCTCACGTGCACGCCGTTGTCTTTGCCAAAGACGTAGGGCATCTCACGATTGATCTCGAGGATTACCAACTTCGCACGTTCGATCACCGCCCGCTGCCAAAGATTCGTCGGGCCAAAGTTAAAGTAGCCGCCGTCGTCCATCGGGCACGTCTTGAAAATGGCGATGTCAACAGGATCAAGGAAACGCCGGTAATAATCCGGTACTTCTCCCAGATTCAGGGGCGAGTAGTTGCAACGGCCGACGTCGTGCTTCCGGCGTTCATACGCCGAAAAATGCCAACTGAAAAGGTGAAAATGCTCGCCTTCAGGATCCTCTTCGATCACAGCTCGCGGACACATCGAGAGGCATGAGCGGACCTTGACATTCTCCAGTTCGTCCTTCCGTGCAGCCAACGCCTTATCGAACACATCGGGCTCGCAAAGGGTCGCGCCGTAGTCCAGCCACATGCCGGATTTGACGAGGCTGGCAGCGTGTTCAGGAGAGATCGTTTCAGCAGGCATGGCCTAAGCCTTACCAAGGGGGTAGCGGCCTCAAAGAGTCTATAACGAAATGGGCGAGGATTCATTCCAGTCTGAAAGACCACTGCCGCCTCAATCCGGTTCAATAGTCCCATGGGCTTGAGAGAGTTAGGATTGCGGTATTTGACAGTTTCTGTCCAGATTGTCCTTGTTCTTACCATCAGCACATTACAATTTCATTACAGTTGGCATTGGCTCCGAAGTTCCGGACGTTAAGTGATTTCGTTTCATATGGCGGGTATCCGCAGGGCGCCTGTGGACGACTATTCCGGCATGGCTTCAGGCTCACTAGAACGACTTCTTACTCAACTCGAACGGCACCGCTATCGCTTCGGACGGCGTGCCGCCGCCGGCATTGCGCAACTGTTGTCCGCTCTGGCTAAGCGACGATTTCCTGATAGCGCTTCTTTGATCCGCCTCCACGAATCCTTGCTGTTCCTGCGTGCGTTTCCCCAGAGTCGAGCGACGGTTCGCGCAGCCGAAAAATGGCTCTGCAACTTCCATGCGAGAGTTGAAAAGTTGTGCGCAACCGGGGCGGAAATGGAGGAATTCGATCCTCTGGAGGTTTCGGGCATTGCCGCAACCAGCATGCAGGACGCTCTCAGTTTCGATGTGGTGCGATGGCTGGTAAAGCAGGTCAATGACGTAAAGATTATTTGGAATGAAGGCGCGGCCGAGCGGGCACTGGCCTCAGTTTTGCCCAAGTTCATACCCCTGATCGAGGAGGACGGCCAGGTCGAAGCGGACGTTCCGTGGCAACGGTGGCTGCATGCTGCGAAGGAGCGGGGCCAAGACTTGCATTGGCTCGTGCAGCAATTGGAGAGGATGTCTATTTCTGATGCCGAGAAGTCTCAACTCTACAACTCGCTCCAGCTGACGGTGCGGTGGCAACTCAAAGATCTGCGGCTTTCACGAACGCGAAATTGGAAGCCGGTGCGACAGGTTTTCTATCATCATGGCCCACTCATTGGCCGCCGGGAGGTCTCCCTGGCTCGGGAACTCGTGCAGCCGCCGACACTCCGGCGGCTATCGCGGCGGGAGGGCGAGTCTGTGATCAACATGGTCCGCGAGGTCATGCTGGTGCGTTACCGCGAACTGTACGGTACCACTTTCGGAGATCCGGCATCGGTCGTGCGCGGCGATGTGGGACGCGGGGTTTCGATTTATCTATGGAATTTGCCTCCCGCGCAGCGCCTGCCCTTGCGTGCTTATGTGGCCGGGTTCACATTGAAGAACGGGGTCCCCATCAATTACATCGAGGCCATCGGACTGTTCGAGTGGATGGAGGTTGGCTTCAATACCTTTTATACGTTTCGAAAAGGTGAAGTCGCGTGGAACTTTGCCCAGGCGTTACGCTGCCTCTGCCGGCTGACAGGAACGACCTGCATCTCGATGTATCCCTACCAGCTGGGGCACAACAACGAGGAAGCGATCGAATCGGGGGCTTTCTGGTTTTATCGAAAATTGGGCTTCCGTCCCGGCCGGGCGGATTTGCTGAGGGTAACTGAACGTGAAGAGCAGAAAATAGCGCGCGATGTGACGTACCGAACATCCCCGCGAATTCTGCGACGCCTTGCGGAGGGGCACGTCTTCTACGAGTTGTCGGGAAGCGACGTGGGTGCGTGGGACACCTTTTCCACCCGCAACATCGGACTGAAGGTGAACCAACACATGTCGACGGAATTTCAGGGAAACAGTCAGCGTTTTCGTAGAGTGGCGGGAGCGTGGCTGTCGGGTGTACTCGGAGTGTCCACTACCTCGTGGTCATCGTCGCTTCAGCGCGCCAATTTCGAGAACTTCGCGGTTTTGCTTTCTCTAGTTCCAAGTCTGGCCTTGTGGAGCGGGAAGGAGAAACGCGCTCTGCTGAGGATTATTCGCGCAAAAACAGCAGCCAATGAGATGCTTTATCTCAGGCTTTCAAAGGAGCACCCGAGGCTGCGCGATGCGCTGTTGAAGCTAGGTTCGTAGTTGAGCTTCGACCAGACGAGCATGTGAACGAATCTTCGACAGAACTCCAAGTGCTAAGTAGCTTCGACATCAAACACTTACAAAGTTGAGGAACTGAATACCAACAGATGACCCGCAGTGAATTGAATCTTTTGCGGGACATCAGCGCCTCGAAGAGTCATGCCGGCGATAGCTTTCAGGCACGCCTCGTTGAACCCGTTTTTCGGGAGTCAAAAATTCTCTTATCCGAAGGTACCTTGTTTGAAGGCACGGTGCTGAAGAGTCAGGCACCGCGTACCCTCAGCCGGTCAGGTTCCATCTTCCTTACGTTCACCAACCTGACCATACCCGGTGAGAAAGACAGGCCTATTGCAGCCTCGGTCGTCGGGGCGCAAATCAATCAGCGTTCCCACACCGTGATTGACCCAGAAGGACGCATGCACGGCGATCGTCCCGGTAAAGCGTGGATGTTAGTCAATATTGGTAGTACGGCGGGCCTCGCCAAAGAAGTGGATGACGGCACTCAGGTGATAATTGAGGCTCTTGTTTCCACCGCAACGGACGCCTCGACTGCGGGAACGGCAAGAATCATTTCCACTTGTGCGTCAGCCATTTTCTTGTTGACCCGTCATGGTCGTGATGTGGTTTTGCCGAAGTACACTCAAATGAAAATAGTGTTTGATCGCCCCGCGGAGATTCCTAATCAAAGTGTTGGCTCCGCTGCTGCAAAATGACGCGCGCCTTGATAGTTGACGTAACATCCCGATCACACTCAACATTTCCATTCGCAGATGAATAGACAGAGTAAGCTTACGCGATTCAGGATTGGCAGCGCCAAGCTTGAAAGCGCCGGGTGATCACAACCCATTCTTAGCAAAACGGGTCAAGGTAATTAGTGAGCGCATCGTGCAACACAAGCCAGCATTGGCAATTGTGTACGGCAGTATGCGGAATACTGGAATGAGATTGCCAAAGCTGCATTCGGGAAAACCATTCCCGCTGATAACGTCTTGAATTCGGGCGCTTCCATTCTTACCCTTGCGGGTCATCCAGCGAGTTACGGCTTACCGAATGCTTACTGGATTGAGTTGGGAACAAGGCTGAAGAAACTCGCGCCATAAGAAGAGTCCGTCCTCGCCCTAAAATGGGGAAGAGAACCCGACCCCAGGTTGCAGCATCGCTTAGCGTCAAGTACTGGGAGCACCGACTATCAAGATCAAAATCGTCCAGCCCAAGGGCGTGACCATGCCGCTGGCATGACTGTGGTACGGTTACTTCAAACATTACGCGAAGTTCTAGCGAAACGCTCCGCAGACAAAAAGTCGGATAGGCGAAGTTTACTGCGGAAGGTAGCTGTCCATTGCCGGAACCACCTGCGTGGCAAAAGAAAGCAAACGTCGCTCAGCAACGGATGCGCCCTCATGAGCTGACACTGGAGTGTTGATTCGAATGAGAGCGTCATCGCTCCGATTGAACCGAAGGCTATCGAGAATTAGATATGCATCTGCCCATTGCTCACTTGCGACCCGCCGACCACGCGCCCAGAACCAGTAGAGCAGCAGTTGCCGATCCCCTCCTTTGGCGATCAGCAAGCGATTCGCTGGGAAAGACCTTTGTCCTGCGAGAGAAACGGTAATTGTAGCGGTTTCTAAAACAGACCACCCTGAACCTTCTAAACAATCTTCAGGCAAGTGAGGACGATACCCGGCCGGCTGCCCTAAATGATAAGCCATGTAAAGGTACACCTCTGGCTCGAGCCCCCGGGGGCGGTAATAAGCGCGCTGCAAAAGTTTGGCACCGTGGAGCGCTCTTAAGGCCTGTGCAGCTATCGGAATATCTCTGCCGATCCAATCTCCAACCTTGAAAGGGAGCGACGCTGGGGAAATGGCCTTAGGAGTAATCGGCGTGTTGGCGTGTGAGTGCAGAAACAAGGCAGTGCCCCCTAGCACGAACACAACAATCACGAACCTTAGATTCCAGGATGTCATGTGTGTTGTTCAGGCACTCCGAATCTCCGCATATTTCCGAACCAATTCTTCAACGCCCAATCGAATAGGAAAAACAAGGTTAATGCACTCATGAAAACCAGCCATCCCGAGAAAATGTGTAATTGTCGTTGACTTTTCTCAAGTACCCGAATTTGCAGAGTGATTGCGGCTAGCGCAATGCGCAAAGCGTTGGCCGCTACGGAGATTGGAATTGCAGCAATAGTAAGCAGGACGCGAATTGTGATCTTCGCTTCAACTAAGTACCCGTAGATGACTGCCAAAGTGAGAAGAGAAAAGAGGGACTGGATACCGCTGCAAGCCTCTGCTACTTGCAATCGCGCTCCAGGTACCAGCAGGATGTTGCCCTCGCGTACCACTGAGATACCAGCCAACTTCAACACGACGGTGCTAGTATTCGAAGCGATCAACTGTAGTGGCAAAGTAATATGATCAAACACAGTCGAGGAAGGGGCCATCAAAATCAAAAAAAATAGCGGAAACGACATTGCTAGCAGATGGCGCCAGCCGGCAAGAAAAACTACCGTTCCACAAATAAACAACAAAAACGAGATTCGAGGGAGAAAAAACTCAGAACTGATCGTGCCAACCACCAGCATTGAAGCTGCAAACAGAAGTATCACGAGACCTGCCCAGGAGGGCTTCAGCTGAAGGTGTGCCAACCTCGTTCGGTCTTGCCATAACACGAATAATGAAAATATCGGAACGAAGAGGCCGTATGTGTAATTGGGATCACGCCAACATTGGATGACTAAACGAGATGCTGTCGGAGCGTACAACCACGTGATCAACACACAAAGAATTCCAGCTTGCAACAAATGAGATCGACGATTGCTAGATACAACTGTGGGCAAAAGGTCCATAAATCGTGACTAGGGTCTCTTCTTGAACTTGCGAACTCGCCAACACACTCCGGCAAGGCCCGATGAAATCAACAGGAGCGAGCCAGGTTCGGGTGTCACCGCGAGTGGTTGACCCGGGCCGCCAGACGAACCCGTAGGGATAAACACCGGGGGAATAAACCATGGTATGCCGCCACGTTGCGCCAGAGCGTGCTCCGGGATCGACGGATCAGGCAACCTCGATGGGATGGGGTCGACGAACGCTGCCGGCAGTCGAGGCCCTGCTGATGCCCTCGGCTCCTCTAGCTCCTCAAGCGACGGCTCAAGAGGGGACCCCGCATCCAGAGGGGCTGCTGCCACGCGGTTGCCACAACGAGTGCGTGCCACAATCGTGTCATCGGTGATGAGCATTTCACCAGGATGTAACGCGATTTTATGGCGTGTCCAATGCACGCGGTCTCCGATTCGGTATGACACATATGCGGATCGTTTTTGCGAAACTCGCACCAGATGAGCATGGTCGTAGTTAAAGCCGCGAAAGTGTCGCGCAACCACGGGATCTTGTAGCGCCGCATTCCTGAGTTCATCTGGGCTTGCGACGCCGCCCGGAATGACCGAATAGTGATAAACCGAGCGGTTGTTGGGGTATGGAAGAGGAGAGATTGCCGGACCGGCGGCTTTGTCGGCCAAGTGACTATTCGCAGGAATTGCGGATACTGATGGAAACGGTTCAAACGACGGCTGTTGCCTAACAAACTGCCAGCAGATGAGGCCTGCTGCCCCCAGAAACAACAACAGCCCTGTGCTCCGGCCGTTCCGATGGCGATGTGGAGTGTGCGCACCAGCCTTGCGCTTGAGAAATCTCAAGTCAGCATACCTTTCAGAACCTGGGGGCATCTTGGGCCGGTTCGACGCAACAGTAGCACATGCTGTTTCACCGGGAAAGCACACTCAAGTGCTATACCATCATTAGGTCTGAAATTTTCAGCGTCTAAGACGAGCAAGACCGGTGCGCAAAAAGCAACTTCTTTTCACCTGTGGAGTGCAATCCGCTGCAGGTGAACTCGCTAACGTGCAAACAGTTTCATAGTCGGTCGTCCCATTCTCAAGCCCACAAGAATGCCCGCTCTCTTGTTGGATAGAGCGGGCATCGCTGAGGTAATCTGCATCGTGATACTTGCTGTGTTCGGCATCACTTTTCCGGGTGGTGACACGGCGTTATAGCTGCACATCCTTTCGCTTTTCGTAATCCCGGTATTCCGCTCGCGGAACTTCGGGGATCGCATTCAGGTCGAAAAATAGGCCCTTTTCATTCATTCCGCCTTGAGGGAAATTCTTTGGGCCACCGTATGTAAAGAACATGGCTCCGAATTTACGCCTGGCAGGAGGAAGAACATTCAGGTAGGTTTCAAAGTCGAAGGTAAAATCCTCGTTGTTCCCCGCCCACACGACTCCATTCGCGCCAACTCCGGAAACGATCGTGCACGGCCAGATCGCTGTCTGGGCTGACAGCAGGAACAACGAGACGGCAAGAAACTTCCGCAAAGAACCGACACCGTGGGGTTGGGACGTGGGAACCTACTGTGCTCGTGCTCTGGGTGGACCGTGGAGATGTCTCGTGTCAAAGATACTGCCAACAGCACAAGTGCGATACTCAACAGCTCAGCCAAAAGCGGTTTGCACGTATAATCCGTAAACCAAGGGAGCAAGATCATGCAATGGATGAGAGCATGTGTGACTAGCTTGATTCTGTTTGTCGTTGTCGTTATGGCTTGGGAGTTCTGGCTTCACCTGATAGACAGAACTCCCGGCATCGTCGCTGTAGGGCCGGGAATAGCGGCTAACAATGGCCGAATCTTCATCGTGCTAGGAATGCTGTTCTTGTCCTTCGGGACATTCCTTGTGACACGATAACCTGGAGCCTCATCCCTCAGAGGCTCCGATTTTTCAAATCTCTCGTGTGATGCCGGGATGACGGAGCTTCTTCAACAGCTCGCGAACGCGAGCGTCATTCTTCCTGACCCTCATCAGGTAAGCGCGTCCGTCTCGCGCCGGTGAGCGGACCTGGATCACTCAACAAGTGCGAACTTCAACGCGCCGCGACGCGAGCGATCAATGCTCTCGGCGCTAATGATGAGGCGACGCTTCTCCGCGCCGTCTCTGTGAACCTCGGAACGACGTTCCGCGATCAAGCCGACTGGTGGATCGAGAATGTCCAGGCGCGAAAGCGAAAGCCGATCAAGGCTTCGACAGCCGCGTCGTGGAAGTCGGCTCTCAAGTGGATCAATGAACAGATCGGCGACACTCCACTGTCGTCGGTCAATAACCGCGTGATGCGCGACTCGATCGTCGCGCCTGGATCGAAGAAGTATTCGCCGAAGATGCTTCACAACGTCGTTCAGGTGGTGAAGATGGTCGTCGCGTCCGCGAAGAACGACGAGGGCGAGGCTCGCTTCCCGGTCGTCTGGGATCACGACTTCATCGATCTGCCGGTGATCGACAATCAACACAGGCCGACGTTCACTGCCGGCGAGGTGACGAAGATCGTCTCGAAGGCCGAAGCTCGCGACGCGGTCCTCTTCGCTCTGCTCGCCGGTTCCGGCTTGCGGATCCGTGAAGCTCTCGCGCTCCAGGTCGGCGACGTGAGAGACGGCGTCATCGTCGTAAAGCAAGCGTTGAGCGCCGTGACGAACAAACTCCAATCACCCAAGACGAAGAACGGCGTCCGCGAGGTCGATCTTCATACGTCGATCAGCGTTATGCTAAAGAGCGTAATCGGAAAGCGGCGCTCCGGCTTCGTCTTTCACAACGGGAGCGGCGATCCGCTGAATCAGCGCATCGCGCTCGATCAACTCCATGATGTTCTGTCAAAGATCGGCGTCGAGCCTTGCGGCTTTCATGCGTTCCGGCGCTTCAGGAACACGCATCTCCGCAAAGCTCACGTCCCGGATAGACTCACTCAGTATTGGATGGGACACGCGCCGGTGTCAATGACCGACAATTACGACCGGGTTCGCGAGGACCTGGAGTTCCGGCGCTTCACAGCCGAACAGGTCGGGATCGGGTTCATCCCACCTGTGGCGCGACAGCCGGTGTCCGCTGTTTCACCCCGTGTAACCCCAAGCTCGGAATCCGTAACTATCTGAAAAGAATGGTTGCGGGGGGTGGATTTGAACCACCGACCTTTGGGTTATGAGCCCAACGAGCTACCAGACTGCTCCACCCCGCGAAGTCATGATAACAACCAGGCACATGAGCGTCAAACCGCTGAAATCACATGTCGAGGTGACATGACGGAGCTTGCGCCTTATGCCACGCCCGGTTCGCGAGCAACGAACGACTCAGGTCTTGAAGCTTAGCTTTTCAACCTAGGCCGCTCGCATGCCGTGACGATTTTGCTCGGATCAATCGCCTCTTTGTCGAGCTGTTCTTCGAGAATTTTCCCGTCTTTTCCAATCAGGATATTCACCCGGCGCGCGGCTTTGTATTCGTCTACGTAGACACCATACTTGTGGGTGAGTTCTCCGCCCCAATCACTGAGCAGCGGGAAAGTCACTCCTATCTGGTCGGCCCAGGCTTTATTGGCGAACGGGCTATCCATGCTCACACCCAGGACCTGGGTGTCGGCCGCTTCCAGCTTTTGCAGATTCTGCTGGAAGTTTTTCATCTGCTGGGTTCAACCCCCGGTGAAGGCGAATATGTAGAACGCCAGCACCACATTCTTCTTGCCATGATACTGGCTCAGCGTCACATCTTTCAGTTCGTGACCGTCGAAGTACGACAGCTTGAAATCAGGCGCGACGTCGCCGACTTTCAGCTTCATCGGCGGAGAGGGTCCTTGAGCGGCACGAACTCGGGCGGAAGGCACGACCATTCCCAGCAGGCTGAGTACGAGTGCGGCACTAATCCCAACTTTTTGCATGCGATTCACCCCAAGTTGAACGCGTTTATTTTCTCAGTAAAGCCCGTCGAATACCAGCACAAGTCATTGCATCCCGAATGGAGAACAAAGTACAGTTTTGCTAGACATGCCCCTGTGCTGGCAATAGGGCTAAGCTGCAGATGAGCGTGCGAACCCTTAACGATATTTTCTTCGCTGTCGCGGATCGGGATGACCGCGTCGTGATGATGCATCGTCAGGCCATCCAATGGATCGCGATTTCCGCCTCTGAGTTCTATCGCAACGTGGTCGGCGTGGCACAAACGCTGCAGCAGTGGGGCATCCATAAGGGCGACCGTGTCGCAATCCTCAGCGAGAACCGTCCGGAGTGGGCGATCGCGGACTTCGCATCTCTGCTGATCGGCGCAATTGTCGTCCCGATTTATACCACTCTTACCGATGAGCAAGCCGCTTACATCTTGCGAGACTCGGGAGCGCGGGCCGTTTTTGTTTCCACGGAGAAGCAACTGACAAAGATAAATAATGTGCGCAGCCAGACTTCCATCGAAAAGGTGGCGGTGATGGATGCGGTTGAAACCGCGCACGCGTTTCACATGGAGCGTCTGATGCGCGACGGTCCGCCGCAGCGCGATTCCGGGTTTGATGCCTGGGCCCGTCGCGCTGAGCCTGACGACCTCGCAACCATTATTTACACTTCGGGCACAACCGGCGTTCCCAAAGGCGCCATGCTGACCCACAACAATATTGCTTCGAACATAAGCGCGTGGTTGCCGGCTTTGGGTTTTCATCCCGGCCATATCAGCTTGTCGTTTTTGCCGCTCTCCCATGTAACTGCGCGCAACGTCGACCTCGGTCTGCTCTACCGGGGAGTCACCCTGGCTTACGTATCATTTTTTGATCAACTTCCGAAGGCGCTAGTGGAAGTGCGGCCAACAATTTTCGTGGCGGTGCCGCGCGTCTACGAAAAAATCCATGGACAAGTGGACCAGAAAGCGAAAGGCTTCCCGGCACAACAAATTTATCGCTGGACGAAATCCGTAGGGCGAAATCATCGACATGAAATTGCGGCAGGCCAAACTCCAAAGTCAATTGCCTGGCGTCTGGCCGACCGGCTGGTTTATTCCAAAGTGCGCGCTGGAATGGGCGGGCGGGCCGAAATCTTCATCTCCGGCGGAGCTCCGCTGGGCCGCGAATTAGCCGAATGGTTTGCCGACATGGGCATTCGTATCCACGAAGGTTATGGCCTGACCGAAACTTCTCCGGTGATTGCGGTGAACACTCCTACGGCGCACAAGCTGGGAACAGTCGGTAAGCCGCTCAGTAACGTCGAGGTTCGCATCGCCGAAGACGGCGAAATTCTTGTCCGCGGCCCGTCTGTGTTCAAAGGTTACTGGAATAAATCACAGGAAACTGAAAATACATTCAGCCACGGCTGGTTCAAGACCGGAGACATCGGCAACCTCGATGATGAGGGCTTTCTGTCCGTTACCGACCGAAAAAAGGACTTGATCAAGACATCAGGAGGCAAATTCATCGCGCCGCAACCGCTGGAGAATTCTCTGAAGCACAATGCGCTGGTGGCGGAAGCCGTGATTCTGGGCGATAAGCGCAAGTTCCCAGCTGTCTTGATCGCGCCTTACTTTCCTCTGCTTGAAGACTGGGCGCGGGCGAATCGCGTCCCGTTCTCATCGCGAGAAGAGTTGGTTGCGCACCTGCGAGTGCGAGAGTTGTACGAAGGCATTGTGGCGGAGGTAAACCGCGACTTGGCCCGTTACGAGCAGCTAAAGAAAGTGCTGCTCATTCCCCATGAATTTTCGGCGGAAAATGGAACGCTTACGGCCAGCATGAAACTCCGCCGCCGGGTTGTCGAAGAGCGCTATCGCGAAAGAATTGAAGCTCTGTACGAAGAGGCGGAGTTGGCCAGTCCCGTCGCCAAAGATGATTAGTTCCGCCCGACTATCTTCTGGTCACGACACGGCACCAAACTAACCAACAAGATGGCCAGTTGCATGCGTGTTACCCTCGAATTGCTCTGGTTCTTGCTCTTGGCCAACCCGTTGCCGGTGCAGAAAGACAATTTGCGGCGCCTTCTACGCACCGTAGAAGCGCTCTCCGATCTCGGCCCTGCGATCACCGCTGAGCGCGAGCTTCCTCAATCAGCACGCGCGATGCTCCCCGCCTTGCAGCAAGCGGGGGGCGCCCGCGAAGCTGCCATCTTTACTTATACGGACAAACCTTCTCTGCTGACTTCCGTCGCTTCGACGGGATTCGCATTGATGCCCGATCCGGCGATCATTCCATTGCTCCCTCGACACGTCCATGCTCTGGCATCGGCTCAAGGGGTGATCGTGCTTGCGCACGGTGAGTACGAAGAATTCCTGAGTGCGAATGGAAATGTCGCCCCGGAACTGTTCAAAAGCATTGTTCCATTGAAGGTCGGGAGCAAACTCGTTGGAATCGTCGTATTGGGACGTCGCGAAGGCGATTCGCTCTACGATGCCAGCGAAATGGATGCCCTCGAGTTGCTGTGCCACTATGTCTCCCTTG
>Ga0187766_10001939_pt1 | contig 12184 bp, 9 predicted proteins | sample 0216_QUI02_MP05__4_FD_132971 | JGI IMG/M metagenome (GOLD analysis project Ga0187766, IMG submission 132971) | Tropical peat soil microbial communities from peatlands in Department of Meta, Colombia - 0216_QUI02_MP05_20_MG | ecosystem: Environmental > Terrestrial > Soil > Wetlands > Peat ... | reverse complement strand
TACAGGGCTATTCAGCGAGGAGCGGCAGATGCCATTTTCGCCGGTGGCTGTGAGCATCTGCTAGAGCCTTCAGTTCTTCTCACGTTTGCAATGGCCGGTAGTTGTGTCCTGGGAGATGATCCTAACGCTTATCGTCCGTTTGACCGGCGCGCGGGAGGTTTAATACTAGGGGGAGGAGCCGGAATATGTCTTCTGGAAGAATACGAACACGCACGCCAGCGAGGGGCACCCATATATGGGGAGATTGTTGGTTTTGGGCAGACCAATGATGCCCATAGGTTGATGGCTCCGTCATCCGATGGCAGGCAGTATGCACGGGCCATACGGCTTGCGATACAGCAAGGGAACTTGGGCCTGCAGGATATTGCCTACTTCAGTCTTGATGGACGAGCTATTCCTTCTTCTGACCAGGGAGAGGCTGAAGCATTACACAGGGTTTTTGGGAATGATCTCGAACGACTTCCTGTCAGTGTCCCCCGCACTATGATTGGTCACAGCTATGGAGCTGCGGGAACAATAGATGCGATTACAGCGTTGCTAGCGCTTCGTCACGGGTTAATTCCTCCAACGATCAACTGCGAAGAACTCAATCCCGATTACGGACTGAACCTGGTGCAACGAGAGGCACGCCAGCTAACCGGGTCGGCGGTGCTCCTTGGTGGGCGTGCGATAGGGGGCGCAAATGTCGTTGTAGCACTACAAAAAATACAGGAGTGAAAACCTGGCGGGAGGCTCTATGAGTTCCATTACTACCTACAAAACGCTTTCCAACAGAACTATCTTCCGTGCAGTAGCCCTTGTAATTGTTATCGTACCTCTGCTCGCTACTGTTCTGGCAATAGTATTACTCTGGGAGCGTAGTGTGCATTGGTCCGACCTGGCAGTATTGGCAACGATGTACGCTCTCACTATGCTTGGAATTACAATGGGCTTCCATCGCATGTTGACACACCGTAGCTTTAAACCTCACCCCATAATCAAGTTTGTCTTGCTTGTTCTTGGTTCTATGGCGGCGGAGGGACCCGCGCTGGAATGGGCAGCCACGCATATCAAGCATCATGCGCGATCGGACAGGAAGGGTGACCCACATAGCCCTCTTGAAGGACTCTTTCATGCACATGTAGGCTGGCTCTTCAAGGAGGCTCTTGCCGATCCTAATATCTACTGCCGATACCTGTTTCAGGATGCCATCGTTGTCTTCGTCAGCTTCACCTTCTTGCTCTGGGTTGCGCTCTCCCTTATGATACCCTTCCTGATCGGTGGATGGACAGGTCTCCTTTGGGGCGGCCTCGTGCGTATCTTCCTCGTTAACCACATTGTATGGAGTGTCAATTCCCTCGGTCACACCTTTGGCAAGCGCTCCTTCGAGACCAACGATCGCAGCCACAACCTGTTTATACTGGCGCTGATCAGTTTCGGAGATGGCTGGCACAACAATCACCACGCCTTTCCTCGCTCGGCCTTTCATGGACTCCACTGGTGGCAGTTCGATCTCTCCGGCTATCTTATCTGGATTCTCGAACGCCTCGGTCTGGTACATGATGTGTATCGCGTCCCTGCGGCATTGTTAGAACGACGTTCCTTAGCCAGGACATCCATCGTAGCTGCGCAGCCAGAGGGGGAACAGTAGTGGCAAATCGACAAGAAGGATGATCTCAACAAATACGAATTTATGCATAGGAGCGACTATCACCTCGATGCTTTACAACGTAAAGGAGAGGATATTATGCGAATCACTCTCTTCACGATTGGTGGACGTGGTGATACCCAACCATTTGTGGCATTAGCTGTCCGGCTGATGCAAGTGGGCCACCGCGTCACGCTCGCAGCTCGACCTGATTTCGCCGACCTGGCTGCTGAATACGGCGTCGATTTTGCGCCACTAGGCCACCCATATCAATCGTTCATTACCGGGGCTGCCAAATCCTCGGCGCTTGGAGGAGGGCATCTCCTCAATCAACTGCGCTATGGACTCTCACAACGACGGTATTTTTCTGACCAGCTCAATCAGGATGCCTGGCGTGCAGCGCAGGGTGCTGAAGCAATCATCTACAAATACAGTTGGATCACTGGCTACAGCATCGCGGAAAAACTTGGCATTCCATGCGCAGCTGCCATGCTCTTCCCACTGACCCCAACGAGAGCGTTTCCCAGCTTTTTGATTGGCAGAGGCATCGATCGCTCCCCGCTGCTCAATCGGCTGATCTGGAGCCTGACAGAGCAGGTGGTCTGGCAACTTCTGCACTGGGATGACACGAAACTGCGCCGTGAATTGGGACTGTATTCCTTGCCATTCTTCGGCCCAGGTAAGCGCCAGCAACGACAAGGAATGCCAGTCTTCTATGCCTACAGCCCGGTGGTGCTGCCGCGTCCCGCCGATTGGCCCGAGCGCATACATGTAACCGGCTATTGGTTTCTTGATCCCCCACAGGGGTGGCAGCCGCCAGCTGACCTGCTGCACTTCTTGCAGGCTGGGCCTGCCCCGGTCTCGATTGGATTCGGCAGTATGGCCAGCCACGATGCAGAAGTCACACTGAACTTGATCCTGTGTGCACTCGAGTTGTCCGGCCAGCGTGGAGTACTCCTCAGCGGCTGGGCTGGCATTGGCAAAGGCCACACATTGCCTTCGCACGTCTTCTGCGCGGAAAGTCTACCGCATAGCTGGCTTTTTCCGCGCATGGCTGCCGTGGTGCATCATGGTGGGGCTGGCACGACGGGTGCAGGACTACGCAGCGGCGTTCCCTCCGTTCTCACTCCCCTGGCGGCAGATCAGCCCAGTTGGGCACGACGAGTTCATGCTCTAGGTGTTGGGCCTGCCCCGCTTTCCTTTCAAACCCTTACAGCAGAGCGACTGGCGGAAGCGATTCGTGAGGCCGTGACTAATCCAGCGATGCGGCAGCGTGCTGCCGCACTCGGTCGGCAGATCCAGGCGGAGGATGGCCTGGGACGAACCATTGAGCTCTTCTCGCAGTATGTGGACAGGTGGGGTCGCCAAAGATGATACCAGGACTGAATACTTCCTCGAAATACTAAGCTCTTCAATTTTCAAGTGCTCATTGCCAATTCATAAGCTCTTCAATAAACTACCGCGCATTCTGCGCGCTATGTGCGCGGTATTTGATAAAAAAGAGAAAATCGCTTTATGATGAAAATAGAGCGCATAGAAATTGCGTGAATACAAGAAGGCCTAAGCAGGCATGCCCGCTTCGATCCAGCGTTCAAATAGAACGATTTGCTCCTCAGGCCACTCACTATCGCAAGGCATTGAACCATCTCCTACACGCTCGAGAATATCCTCTGCATGTGTGCGGACATCGTTGTAGTCCCAGAGGTCGAAAGCGAACTTCATTTCGTCTCTATCCTTCTCACGGAACAAGGGTTTGATATCCCGAGCAAAACTCGGAACGCTATTATCAATTGCCATCCTACACTCCTGTTACTAATGTTTTGTTGCCCGTTATTTCGATGTTGATCATTGATTAGTATGGTTGAAAGGTGACAGGCAACGATCCGATCACAAAGACAATACCTGAGCGAACTATAATCGGAACACCTTCCACACGTTGCAGATTGTTGAGCTGTTGCAGCATCATAGGCAGAGCGATTTTGGCCTCTAATCGTGCCAAGGGAGCGCCTACACAGAAGTGTATGCCATGTCCAAATGCCAGGTGGCGATTTGGCTCGCGCTCGATATCGAATCGGTTTGGATCTGGAAACCGTACTGGATCGCGATTGGCCGATGCCGTCCACGCCAGCACGACCTGATTTGCCGGAATGTGCTGCCCTGAGAGTTCAACATCTTCCTTCGTTTGACGGAACAGGAACCAAACCGGCGGTAGGAAACGTAGTATCTCTTCAATCGCTGTTGGAACCAGATCAGGATCGTCGATCAGTCGTTGCATTGATTCAGGATAATCGGTCAAACAGACAATGGCGTTGCTGATCAGATTTTTGGTGGTCTCCTGTCCGGCAGCCAGTAACAAAGTACAGAAGCTAAGCAACTCTGTCTGACTCAATCGTTCGCCATCGACTTCAGCAACGCTTAATGAACTGATCAGATCTTCACGCGGTGAACGGCGTCGCTCCTCCAGCAATTTAGTGAAATAACGAAACATTTCATCCTGCATTGATTGACCGGATTCCCGCCTGCTGGCGGCGCCCGAACTATCTATGCGTGCCCAGCGTTGAAAGATGTCCCAGTCTTCTGCTGGCACACCGAGCAGATCTGCAATCACCTTGGCCGGTAATGGAAAAGCGATGTCCGCAACAATATCTGCCGAACCCTTGTCCCTAACCGCATCCAGCAACTCCTGAGTGATCTGGGTGATACGATCTGAAAGTCTGGCAACTGCTCTCGGCGTAAAAGCCAGATTCACCAGGTTACGCAATTTGCGATGGTCTGGCGGGTCTTTTGCGATCAGCGAATTTGCTAAAAAACCGCCCATAAAATCATAGGCATGCGAAGAAAAACGAGAATAATCAGTTAAAATCTCGAGTATATCCTCGTAACGAAAGACCTGCCATAAGCGTGTTCTCTCGTCTCTGAATACCGGATTGTGCTCGCGCATATCTGCCAACCATGAGAAATTTTGGGGAATGTCTTCGAGCGCGTAGGTTCCAAAGAGAGTGAACGGCCGATGCTGCATGAATCACACCTTTCATGTTTTATGTTTGTGAGTTGTTAAAATTTTCGTCTTCATCTACTTATTCACGATATCATGCAGCCTTATTATTGTAAAGGTAAACTCGATCAAGCAGGGCAATGCAAAGGTTGTATGCTGACGATACAGGTGGTTCTACTGTGGCATAATAAAGATACTGTAGAGCAATTTTTTTGAACAAGTGGAGCCAGGACAATATGCTTGATACAAACGCACAATCACACATGATTGACTTACCTGCCGGACGTTTTCATTATCTGAGCTGGGGCGAAGAACACACCGAGCTTCCCTGCGCGCTCTTGCTACACGGTATCACGAGTTCCGCATTGAGCTGGATACGAGTTGCTCCAGCGCTGGCGGATCGCTATCGCGTCTATGCCCTGGATATGCGCGGGCATGGAGATAGTATCAAGCCTTCGAAGGGAGCTTATAGCCTTCGTCACAGCGCCGATGATGCAGCGGCATTTATGAACGTTCTGGGTTTGGAACGCCCTCTCTTGATGGGACATTCATGGGGTGGCGCGACAGCAATGGTACTGGCGAGTGGATTTGAATCACAGAAGCCCGTACCACTTTTCTCCAAAGTCATTCTCGAGGACCCGGCCTATGACTTTGGTCTCAGTGGCTCGGAGGAAAGCGCTATTTTCTATACCAAAGACATTGGTCGTCCTGCCGACGAATTGCGCGCTGAAATTACTGCTGATAATCCAGGTTGGACACAGGTTGATGTTGAAGGAAAGATAGACGCACTCCACAAAGTAACTCGCGAGGCAGTCATGAGCGTCTACGCAGAAGCAGGTGAGGAAGGTGATCTCCTTCCGCTGCTTGCACAAATCGTTGCACCTACGCTCTTGTTGCGTGCCGATGCATCTTTAAACACGACACTGGACGAGGCTGCCTGGGAACGGGCGAAACAGTATTTATCCGCAAACAGCCGTGCCGTCCAGATCGATGGGGCTGCGCATAATATTCATCGTAGTAAATTCGATGCATTTATGCAGGCGGTCAACGATTTCTTGAGTCGATAACGACATGAAACCAGGTACTTGCAAGTAGGGGGCTACTGCAATGTCCCACTATTCATGATATTTTTGCGACCTGTTTAATGCGCTCAATACAGCCTTGACAGCAGCGAATTCAATGTTTGTATCCGTTGCCGCGCCAAAGAACGTTGCGCCAGTGGATACCTGGATCTGAATATAGGCAATAGCCTGAGCCTCCGCGCCAGCGCCAAGCGCGTGTTCTGTATATGTGAGCACCTTAAAATCGGCTATGTCACTCTGGTTCAGCGCCTGCACAAATGCATCAATGGGTCCATTGCCGCTGCCATGAATTGTGCGCGAGATACCATCAACGCTGATACGGGCTGTACAGGTGACGAATTTTGATCCAGCGTTTTGCTCTTTATCCTCTATGGAGAATGACTCTAAAGCAAACGGCTCGTCTCGGTCCAGATATTCCTGCTCGAAGGCCTGGAAGATTTGCGTACCCGAAAGTTCCTCACCACATTCGTCAGCAAGGTTTTTGATGATCTTGCCAAGTTCGACGTGCATTGCTTTGGGCAACTGGTAACCAAACTCGGTCTCCATTACGTATGCCACGCCGCCCTTACCAGATTGCGAGTTAATGCGAATAATAGCTTCATACGAGCGCCCAATATCCTTTGGATCGATTGGCAGGTATGGCACTTCCCACAACGCATCAGGATGAGCATCCTGGGCTGTCATGCCTTTGTTGATCGCATCCTGGTGCGAGCCGGAGAACGCTGTAAAGACAAGATCGCCCGCATATGGGTGACGGATAGGCACCTCAAGCCGCGTGCAAGCCTCGGCTACGGCCCGAATGGCACTGATGTCGCTTAAATCCAGCCCGGGATCAACCCCCTGCGTGTACATATTCAGCGCAACTGTCACAATATCTACATTGCCGGTACGCTCACCATTGCCGAACAGCGTGCCTTCAACGCGGTCTGCACCTGCCAACAGTCCAAGTTCAGTGCAGGCAACACCCGTTCCACGATCATTATGTGTATGCAGGCTGATAATAGCCGAATCGCGATCGCGCATGTGCCTGCAAAACCATTCGATCTGGTCTGCATGAACGTTCGGCGTTGCAACTTCGACTGTGACCGGAAGGTTCAGAATGATTTTATTCTCTGGGGTTGGTTGCCAAATATCAACCACGGCTTCACAGATCTCAAGCGCGAAATCTACTTCGGTCGACGAAAAGCTTTCGGGCGAATATTGCATAATGATTTGTGTTTCAGGGACTGTTGGCACTAAATCTTTCACCAGTTGCGCACCGCGCGTAGCGATATTGACGATATCAGGCTTATCTAAGCCAAATACTACACGTCTCTGGAGTGGTGACGTTGAATTATAAAGATGGACAATGGCCTTCTTCGCGCCACGGATGGACTCAAAGGTGCGTGTAATTAACTCGTCACGGGCCTGGACAAGTACTTGAATGGTGACATCATCAGGTATGTGGTTCTCCTCGATCAGCAGGCGCACAAAATCGTATTCGATCTGAGAGGATGAGGGAAATCCAACTTCTATCTCTTTGAAGCCAATGTCAACCAGTAGTTTGAACATCCTCAATTTTTCCTTGATGCCCATGGGGATCGGAAGCGCCTGGTTGCCATCGCGTAAATCAACACTGCACCAGGTAGGTGCGGTTGTGATTGAGCGTGATGGCCACTGGCGATCTGGTAAATCTATTGACGGAACTGGCTGATATTTCTTAATCTGCCCTCTTTGCATTCCACTCTTTCTCTGCGTGTTAGCAATCAATTCTTTCAGCATGTGATACTCCTTTGAAATGGTCGGTGAGCTATAAACACCTGTTGATTACGTGGCATTTGTTTTGCAGTAAATGCCTTGATACTAGCGTATTGACAATAAAAAAGAGAACCTCCAGCTAAATGGGAGGTCCTCCATGGATACCTGCTTTAAATTGAGGAGCGCCATTGCTCCCGAATATCTCTCCCTAAGCCGAGTTTGTGGCTAGCTTCATCGTAAGCCCTACCAGACTGCGTAGCCCGTTAAGTCTGGCAAGGCAGGTAAGGGTGAGGCGGCTAAGGAGAAGGGCAAGAAGTAACGCTGCACATGTTGAAACGAGCGCATGTGTGCCCGCATCAACATGTGAGAAAGCTATCATGTTGGTTACATTGAACAGGTTGAAGCAAATTGCAAACATGAAAATAAAGATTCCAACAGCGTAAACTGAGGAAGGCACAAGTTCAACCTTGCCCTGGCGGGTATAGTCGAAGGTTTGTACGTTCACTGATGTTGCTCGCATGCTTCCGTTCTCTGTCGAATACTGTTGCTGGTTGCTGATCTTTCTGTTTTGTAAGCATATGAGAGAGACCAGACCACGGCCATCCCTCATACGCAAATCATTCTTATTGATTTGAGGATACATCGACAGGTGAATGTTTGTCAACCTTTTGATGTGTATCAAATCAATACTGATCAGTCACCACCTTCGTATTTGAACGATATCTCCACCTTTACACGAAAGCTATGGGGTTTACCTGGTTCGATATGGATGTCCTGTTCAACAATACGAGCGACGCGGATGTCTCTGAGGGTCTTCGAAGCCTGATTGATGGCTGCCGCTGCCGCTTTTTCCCACGATTCGTCGCTGGTTCCTACCAGTGCTATCACCTTGTAAACGCTTTCTGGCATGTTGCTCTCCTTTCAAAAGTTCCATGGATTCAAAGTTCATTGAACGCGTTTGCTCTACACAAAGCACTACATGAGATATATTCGACGCGCTCGTATATGTACATGATACTACAACTTTTCTATTGTATGCCACAACCGAAGCTATGAACTTCGACTGATCTTGCTTTATCTGGAATACTTGAATAAAGTAAGTTCGTTCCACTTATCCTCAGTCGTCGTTGTAAAACATATCACAAACAAGTTACTATTGAAGTACAGGGAAAATCTACTACCTTCGAATTTCGAAACAATGTTGCATATATCCCATGCACTTCTTTGGAGGACACGATGTCGAAAATAACAGAGGAACAGCTTGCATTAATGCATAAGTACTGGAATGCTGCGAATTACCTCACAGTTGGACAGATATATTTACTGGATAATCCGCTGCTAAAAGAACCTTTACAGCCTCAACATATTAAGCCCCGTTTACTTGGACACTGGGGGACATCTCCCGGTCTCAGCTTCATTTATATCCACTTAAATCGTCTTATAAAGGAGCAAGATGTCAACATGATCTATCTTGCTGGACCAGGACATGGTGGACCTGCCATTGTTGCCAATGTGTACCTCGAGGGTACCTACAGCGAGATTTACCCTGAGGTGTCACAGGACACTGATGGAATGAGAAGATTGTTCCGGCAATTCTCATCTCCAGGTGGCATTCCCAGTCATGTAAGTGTAACGACACCGGGTTCCATTCATGAAGGCGGTGAACTGGGCTATGTGCTTGCGCATGCATTTGGGGCAGCTTTCGATAACCCGGATTTGATCGTTATGGCTGTAATCGGAGACGGTGAAGCGGAGACAGCACCACTTGAGGGAGCCTGGAAAGGTATTTCATTTTTAAATCCCGTTCGTGATGGCGCAGTTCTCCCAATTTTGCATTTGAATGGGTATAAGATCTCCGGGCCGACTGTGTTGGGGCGTCAAGACGACGAGGTGATCCTGAAACATATTGCTGGTTGTGGTTACGAAGTGCATTTTGTGGAAGGCGAAAACCCGATGCACATGCACCAGGTCTTCGCGGAGACTTTAGATACTTGCTATGCGAAAATTCGCATGTATCAAGAGGATGCACGTAAGCATGGCTTCACAAAGCGGTCTTCATGGCCTGCTATTATCCTGCGTACCCCCAAAGGATGGACAGGACCGAAAGTAGTAGATGGCATCCAAATCGAGGGTACGTTTCGCGCCCACCAGGTACCAGTAGCGGATGTCAAAAACAATCCAGAACACTTGAAAATCCTGCAGGACTGGATGCTTAGCTATCGACCAGAAGAGCTCTTCGATGGATCAGGTCGATGTAAACCAGAACTTGCCGCCCTGGCACCGGAAGGGGATCGCCGCATGGGTGCTAATCCGCATGCCAATGGTGGTAAGGTGATAGTAAATCTGGATATCCCACCATTTACAGACTATGCAATTGAAGTGAAGAAACCAGCAACAGAGCATCACGAATCAACTCGCAAACTGGGAGAATTGATGCGTGATATGTTCGCGAGAAACGCAGAGCAACAGAATTTCCGCCTCTTCTGCCCTGATGAAACCAATTCAAATCGTCTCGGGGCGGTATTCGAGGTTGAAAATCGTATGTCGGTTGAAAAAATTATTGAGGGTGATGATCATATCGCTCAGGATGGACGTGTTATGGAGGTACTGAGTGAGCATCTCTGCCATGGCTGGCTTGAAGGGTACCTGCTCACAGGAAGGCATGGATTGTTTGCGACGTACGAAGCTTTCTCAATGGTTTCTGCTTCAATGACAGTTCAACATACAAAATGGCTGGAAGAAGGCATTAAACTTCCCTGGCGCGTACCCATCCCATCCCTCAATATACTCTTAACATCGACCTGCTGGCGCAATGACCATAACGGCTTCAGTCATCAAGGACCTGGCTTGATCGATACCGTCCTTTCGAAGAAAGGGACAGTTGCCCGCATCTACCTGCCGACGAATGCGAATTGCCTACTATCGGTTGCAGACCATTGTTTCCGCAGCCGCGATTACGTGAATTTGATTGTGATTGACAAACAGCCTCAATTGCAATGGCTTACGATGAAGGAAGCTATTGCTCATTGCACTCGCGGCCTTTCAACATGGCACTGGGCAAGTAATGATCATAAAATTGAGCCAGATGTGGTGCTGGCCTGCGCTGGGGATATTCCAACGCTGGAAACAATTGCCGCAGCATGGTGGCTGAGGCATCATATCCCAGAATTGAAAGTGCGGGTAGTCAATGTTGTAGACCTTATGACTCTGTATCCACCCGAATTACATCCACATGGTCTGGATTTGAGGAGCTTCGATGCTCATTTCACTGAAGACAAGCCCGTCGTGTTTGCGTTCCATGGGTATGCACAAGCCATTCACCAGGTCGTTCACGGACGCCCTAATGTGGATCGTTTCCATGTGCGTGGCTTCAATGAGGAGGGAACGACAACCACGCCATTCGATATGGTCGTGCTCAACGGCATGAGCCGCTACCATCTCTGTATTGAAGCAATGCGGCGTGTACCACGTATACATGAACTCGTAGCTCCTTTGATAGCTGAGTGCAATGATCTGCTTAGCAAACATAAAACATATGTGCATAATAACCTGGAAGACATGCCAGAAGTTCGTGACTGGGTATGGACAGATTAGTAAATATAAAGCCTACTTCATGTATGAAGGAATGTAGTAGTCATGAATAGAACTGATCGGCTTCTAGCCATTATCCTTGAATTACAGGGTAAGGGCAGGCAACGCGCAGAGGACCTGGCTGAAACGTTCGAGACGAGCAAACGTACTATCTATCGTGATATCCAGGCATTAGGAGAGGCTGGTGTGCCGGTCGTTTCTATTCCTGGGCTTGGCTACTCTTTGATGAAGGGATACTTCTTACCACCTCTAAGCTTCACAACCGATGAAGCGACAATGTTAATCCTGGGTAGCGATGTGATGGCAAAAAGCTTCGATGCGCAATATCGCTCAGCGGCGCAGGCAGCAAGCCGCAAAATAGCCAATGTCCTCCCAGAGAGGCTGCGTGAAGAAGTAGAGTATCTCCAGAGCAGTATTCGGTTTGTAACAGCAGATGCAATGGAACGGCCTATCGAGACTGAAAAACTGTTTTTAGTGAGACGAGCCATTTTCCAACATAACACTATACGCTTCTGCTACTTTACACGTCATCCCTCTTCTCAGACGGAAATGGGAAGCGAAACTATACATTCTGTTGAGCCAACAAATGCAACGTCATCGACAACCCCTGTAGCAAGCGTACGAGAGGCTGACCCATACGGACTGGTTCATTACCTGAATGTCTGGCACGTTATCGCCTATTGTCATTTGCGCCAGGACATTCGCAATTTCCGCCTCGACCGTATGGATGATCTCGTGCTACTACCAGAGACATTCCAGCGCCCGGCACAGTTCATGATGAACCAAAAGCAATCAGACGAGCGGAAACGTATAGTTGTGCGTGTGTTATTTGATAAAGAAGTTGCACGTTGGGTCCAGGAATCTCGATCATACTTTACGGATGTAGTAGAAGAAACACCACAAGGATTGCTTGTCACGCTTAAGCCGCACCAGGAAAGCGAGGTGCTACAATGGTTGCTTAGCTGGGGAAGCCATGTACGCATATTAGAGCCAGAATCACTACGCAAGCGGATCATTGAGGAGGCACGGGCAATGTTACAAAATCACCAGGAAGATTGAATAAACAGTTAAGAATTCGTTTTGCTACTGACATACTGTTCACGCTCTACCTCGTTTCTCACATTATAGTTTAGAGGCGTTTAACAACGCGCT
>Ga0187766_10001937_pt1 | contig 12188 bp, 13 predicted proteins | sample 0216_QUI02_MP05__4_FD_132971 | JGI IMG/M metagenome (GOLD analysis project Ga0187766, IMG submission 132971) | Tropical peat soil microbial communities from peatlands in Department of Meta, Colombia - 0216_QUI02_MP05_20_MG | ecosystem: Environmental > Terrestrial > Soil > Wetlands > Peat ... | reverse complement strand
TTCCCGGCGATGCGAAAGGGGAGGAACTTCCACCATTTAGGGAAGGCAGGAACTGGCGCGCGCACATTTTCCACAGGGTGCCAATTCTTGTCAAGCCCTATTTGATTCTAGCCTGAGAGTGACAGTTTTCACGCGCCTGCGGACCAATATGACATCACGTCGACGATCGCGCGTCGCGTCCGCCGGATTTTGCGCCCCCGAATTCTCGCCTGTCCGGTATGCTAGCATTACGCTGATTGAGGAACTTATCGAAGGGTCAGGAGAAATCGTTATTGATGTGGCTTCGATGGACAGTCATTGTAGCGGTATGCACCATGGTGTGCGTCGTTCGGTCAACGGTTTCATCAGCAAGCGCGCAGAACAAGCCGGTCTGGACCGTGCAAAACGTACTGCGGCAATTGGATGCTCAGGCCAGAGATTTTCACAGTCTGTCGGCAGATGTCGAACGTACAAAAGTCACGGTCGTTGTCAACGATCGGTCGACAGAGAGCGGGACGATCCTGGTTCGCGGCGATAAAATGCTGCTCGATCTGAAAACCCCCGACGCACGGACGGTTTTGCGCACGGGAGACAATCTCTACGTCTACACACCGGGTTTGAAGCGAGTCGAGGAATACAACCTGGGAAAAAATCGCGCGCTGGTGGACCAGTTTCTGCTGCTCGGTTTTGGGACCGGAGGCAAGGAGCTTGAAAAAGGCTACCTGATTGCGGTGCTGAAGGAGGAGAGGGTGGACGACCGCAAAACGGTTGAGCTGGAATTGACGCCGAAGTCGCAGGGCGTGCGCAATGAGATCGCCAAAATTGAAATCTGGCTCGACGAGTCTTCCTGGATTCCGGTACAGCAGCAGTTCTACGAGGCTGGGTCTGGGGACTATTCCATCGTTCATTACTCGAAGGTGGTACGGAACCCTGCGATCTCTGATTCCGAGTTCAAGCCGCGCTGGCCCAAAGGCACCGAAAAAGTCAGACCGCAGGGTTGAGCAGCAGCCTAGGGGTGTCTTCTGGGTGCTCCCGTGGCTTCCCGATCCAGCAGGCTACGCTTGCGTTCGATCCCCCAACGATAACCGGCCAAATTTCCGTCCTCGCGGATAACGCGGTGGCACGGAACGACAACGGAGGTCGGATTCGTCGCGCAGGCCCGGGCCACCGCACGAATGGCTGTCGGGCGGCCGATCGCGCGAGCTACTTCGGTGTAGGTCCGTGTCGTGCCATAGGGAATGCGCCGGAGCTCTTCCCAGACGCGGCGCTGGAAAGCCGTCGCCTGGACGTCGGTCGGCAGATCGAGGTGAGGTTGCTGACCAGCGAGGTGCGCGACAATTTTTTCGGCCCATGCGCTGAGGCCGTGCCGGCTGGTCTTGCTACCGCACCCTTCTGCCACAAGCCTCGCACGTGGGTATTCTTTGCGCAGTTCCGACCTGAGGGTCGCATCGGATTCGCCAAGGTACACCGCGCTGATTCCTCGTTGGGTCGCTCCGGCCAGCAGACGCCCCAGCGGTGATTGAACGATTGCGTAGTGAATCTCCATCCCTTCGCCACCGCGGCCATATGCAGCGGGCGTCATGCCCAAATGACTCGGCGCCCGTTCGTAGAGACGGCTCGATGAGCCATATCCTGCTTCATAGAGTGCGGTTGTCACGTTGTCTCCTTTTTTCAAATGCGATTTCAGTCTGCGCATCCGTTGCGCGTCAGCATATTGGCGCGGCGTGATTCCCATAGCGCGGCGAAAAGCGCGCTCGAGTTGATGGGGGCTCATCCCCGCCGATCGCCCCAGCGCGGAGAGCGTCAACCGCTGGTCGGTGGCGCCATCACCCGACTCGGCGAGAAGGCGTTGATCGATTTCCCGACAGACCCGAGCGACTGCTTCGATCCTGGGGTCGCGCAATCGCACCGCTCGCGGCCGGCAGCGCTGACAGGCACGAAATCCTTCCTGTTCCGCCGCTTCCGGCAGTGAGAAGAATACGACCTGCTCGCGGCGGGGCTTCCGGGAGGGACAAGAGGGCCGACAGTAAATGCCGGTAGAACGAACGGCATAGACGAACAGGCCGTCCGCGCGGTGATCGCGCGACCGTACGGCATCCCATTGGGCACCTCGCTCAGGGCTTCTCCATGATCTGAGGACCGCGCTGGCGTTTCCTAGCATCGCTTTGATCCTGTGTAAGCTGCCTTACGTGCTCAGACTACGCCAAGTCGGAAGGTGCAGCTATCCGTTTCTAGCGCCCAAAATTCCACGGGGTCAGCGGGTTCCCGGGGTCGGATCGTCTGGCCTCCGAGCCATCTGACTCACAGACACCGGGTTACATCATACGGCACGCCCGACCGCTCCCGCGTTGACGCCTTCCCCCGCCTAACGCATATTCGGACAACTAGCTTGGGCTGTCTGTCGTTCGGAATGACCTGGGGGCAATGTCATGGGAGCTATTCCAGAGCGTGATAGCCGTGCCGTCGTTACTCGGATTCGAGAGTCAGAAAGCCGCACCCAAACCATCACAGCCATATCCGGAAAGCCAGGGCCGCGAAGGTTCACGCGCGTCCCCACCCACGCGGTCGGCGTGGCGGATGAGCGGCGCCGGTATCCTCGCGCGTCGTTGTCTCTCCCGCTGCGTCTGACGAAGATCGCCGGCGTCGAAGAGGCAATTCCGATCACCCTGGTCACGCGCAACATCAGTTCCAGCGGCGTTTATTTCCTGGCGCCCCGCGTGATCGAACCGGGCACTGCGATCGAGCTCGAGGTGGCGCTGATCGAGCGGCCGCTCGGCTTCGGCAGCGTGCAGATGTGCACGGCCGCGCACATCGTGCGGGCCGAAGAAACCGACACACCGGGATGGCGGGCATACGCGGCGAGCTTCGACGATTTCGCCTTACAGCGCGACGATCGTCTTCCGCAACGCTTCGCCATGCGCTAGTCGGGCGCCCGAGCTCGCACCCCCCCCAGGCCCCGCTGAAACCCGGTGGCCACCGAACAGGCCGCGCCCAACCGGCGACGTTCTGTTACATTCTCTGGGGTGACTCACGCCCCGCTTCCCGCTCGCGTGGTGCTGCTCGATTGGGATGGCACGCTGCTCAATTCCTATCTGGCCGACGTCCACGCCTACCTGGCTATGTTTCGCGCGCTGGAAATCGACTGGGGTGTTGAGGAGCTTGAACGTTGCTACACGCCTGATTGGTATGAGGTGTATCGCCAAGCGCAGATTCCGCGCTCCCAATGGGCGCGTGCAAACCGTCTGTGGCGGTTCGCATACCGCGCCGAGCGACCGCGTTTGCTGCCAGGGGCGCGCTGGGTGGTCCGAGAACTGGCCCGTCGCTTCACTCTTGGGATTGTGACGAGCGGAAGCTGCGGGCGCGTCCGCCGACAATTGCGAGAGCTCCAGCTGCAGAAACACTTTGCTACGTGCGTTTACAGTGAAGATGCCTCGCGCCGCAAGCCCCATCCCGCGCCGCTCCAACTCGCGCTCGAGCGCCTCGGCACTAAGCCCGGGGATGCCGTCTATGTCGGCGATACCTCAGAAGATATCGAGATGGCGCGGCGGGCCCGGGTCCGCGCGATTGGCGTTTTCGGTCCCTTCCCGACTGCAGCCCGCATCCGTCGAGCGCGACCGGATCGGCTGCTACGCTCCATTCGCGATCTGCCACAACACCTCCGACTGCCCGATTAGCACCCGCATCTATTTCGGCGACGCTGGGGGGGTTGGAGCGGCCGGCTCGACAGCAGCAGAGTTGAGCTTGAAATCGGTGTCGCGGACCACGAGGCGTAGGTGCAGCTGCTCATCGCCGCTCGTAGTGTAGTCGTCGGAGCTGGTGTAGGTAGGAAGCCAATACTTATCCTGAAAATTCTCACAATAGGTCTCAAACATCGAGAATGGCAGGCCCGACACGTTCCCCGCAATCTCGCTCACGAACTTGCCGTAGGTTTCGACAATCGCGAGGTCGTGATCGTCCACATAGATCACCCCCTCAAAGAGTCGCTGCGAGCGCTTCAACGTCTTCGGCTTCACCTGGAAAATGTATGTGTTCAGCTCATCGAGCTTCTGTTGGCCGGCATACAAAAAGTCATAATTGGCGATCTGATCGGAGGTGAGAAAAAAGACCGGCAGACTGACCACCGGACGCACATCTTCCAGTGTGTAACTGGTGAGCTTCAAAGTCGATTGCAGGGGCTTTCCGACGCGCCAGTATCGCTGGCCATCAGACTTGATGTACGATTCGCCGACCGCCGTGAACTTCCCCCCCGCGTCGACCAGCTCTTCGATCCGAATTGTGAGCGTAAAACTGTAGGTATCGTAGGCTTTTTTCGCGGCATCCTCATTCTGAGCGAACTTCTGGATGATCTGCTGCTGGGGGATGGGTGGGGGGCCGGGATGCGGCACCGAAGGCATGCGATGCACCTCGAACTTCGGAGGAGGTGCCATCGGGCCCTGGGTGTTGTCCTGTGCGCGGATGGAACCTGCGGCGAGCGCCGCCAGCAGCGCGATCACGGCAAGACCTGTCCGTCGTAGTCGGGTCGCATGCATCGGCAATCATTTAGATGCCACGAGCATCCGCGGCGTCGAGCTCCGGGCCCTCCCGCGGAGATAAGCATAACTCGGTTTGGCGGCCGAAAAACACAGCCTCGGACACGCCCTGCGCTCTGGTAAGATCGCAGGTTTGTAGGTTCGGGCGGAACTGAGCGTGCGCGACCCACTCAGGAGCAGACGGTACTACGTCAGCGGGACAGTGCAGGGGGTAGGTTTCCGTTACTTTGTCGAGCGTGTGGCGCGCCAGTTGAAACTAAGTGGGTACGTTAGGAATCGGAGCGATGGCCGGGTGGAGGTCTATGCAATCGGCCTGGTTGCATCGCTGGGGGAGCTCCGGCAAGAGCTCGAACGTGGGCCGCGTGGTGCGTTCGTATCCCGCGTGGATGAGGAAGAAGCGCCCTTTCGATCGCAGTTCTCCCAATCCTTTTCGATCGAATACGATGCCTAAGGCGAAAGGAAACGAATGGACGAACTGAAAAAGCTGATTCGTGAAATTCCCGATTATCCGAAGCCTGGGGTGCTTTTTTATGACGTGACGACGCTGCTGAAGGACGCTAAGGGCTTTCACCTGCTCGTCGATCGGCTTTGCCAACACTACGACGGCCGGAAGGTCGACGTCGTCGCCGGCATCGAAGCACGCGGATTTATCTTTGCTCCGGCGCTCGCCTACCGGCTAGGAGCAGGATTCGTTCCCGTGCGAAAGCCAAAAAAACTGCCATGGAAAACGGCGGGCGTCAGCTATGAGCTCGAATACGGCACCGACACCCTGGAAATTCACGAGGATGGAGTGCGCCCGGGCCAGCACGCGCTTATTTGTGATGACCTTCTGGCAACGGGCGGCACGGCCTCGGCGGCGGTCGCCTTGGTGCGCAAACTGGGTGGCACCGTCGTGGGGGCGGCGTTTGCGGTGGAGCTGAGTTTTCTCGGAGGCCGCCAGAAACTCGCGGGGGTCGACACGTTTTCGCTCATCAAATACGACAGGTAATCAGAAGCGGAGAGGCCGATTTCGGCCGGCTAGGTCTTTGCTTCTCTGGTTCCGCCTTCCGCTCTTCGTCGCTGACGAACCGCCTCAAACAACATGATTCCCGCTGCAACGGAAACGTTCAGCGAACGGACCGGGCCCGTCGTGGGAAGCGAAACCAGAAAATCGCAGCGTTTGCGCGTGAGTTCGTGTAGCCCCTCACCTTCACGCCCCAGCACAATGCCCGTCGGAACACTGAGATCGACGTCGGTGTAGTTCTTCTCCGCCCGTTCATCGAGCCCCACGAGCCAATAGCCCACCTCCTTCATTTCCTCCATGGCGCGCGTTAGATTCTTTACGCGGGCGATGGGCAAGTGCGCCAGCGCTCCGGCGGACGCGCGTTCCACGGCATCGCTCAGCCCCGCGGCCCGCCGTTCGGGAATCACAACACCCCCGGCACCGGCAGCCAGTGCCGTCCGCACGATCGCGCCGAGATTGTGCGGGTCCTCGATGCCGTCCAGCAGAATCAGCAGGCCGCGGCGGTCCGATGCTCGAAGCAGATCTTCCACAGCGACGGCGGGCTTGGCCGCAGCCAGCGCGGCAATGCCTTGGTGTTCACGCGCCCCCACCAGGCGATCGACTTGCATACGGTGCTCAAAGCGCACCGGCACGCCGCGCGACTTCGCCAGCTGAACCAGCGCTTCCACGCGTTCACCGCGACGCCCGCGCGCGATCACGATGCGGTCGAGCGCTCGCCCGGCGGCGAGCGCCTCTTCCACTGCGTGGAATCCAGTCAGCCAGTTCATCGAGTCGTGAGCTTGCTCGCAGCTAGTCAAGTGCGGCGCAGAATTCGAGCATGCGTTGGCGTGTCCCTTTGACGGGCACTTTGAAATCCAGCTTTGCGGCCGGATCGAGCAGAAGAATCACTCGATCGAGCTCCCCTTCACCCACGCGTCCAGCGAGCGCAAACCGTACGGGATGAAGCAACTCGCGGCTCCGTGGTCGCACCGCCGTCTTGATGCCGTTGATAATTTCCTTGAACCGATCCGAGTCGATGCTGTCCTGATCGAGCACCCGATTGGCCAGCTCGCGGATCACATCGCGCGAGCCTTCTCGCGCCAGCAGGCCCTGTCCGGCCGTTTCACGGAGCAAAGCGCCCGCGTCGTAGTAGAAGACCAGCGCCAGCAGCTCGGCTAGCGAAGCACGGTCGAGTGCGTGAGGGCCGAGCAGGTCCGCCGCTCGTTTCAGCCACGCCGGCAGCGCGCCATCTGCGTCGGGTCTTGGACCTGCTACCAACCAGCCGCGCTCGACGAGAACTTCGCTGACGTCTCGAGCCGTAAACAGCTTCACAGGAGCCGGTTGTTCGAGGGGCATTCTTCAGTGAACCATCAGCGTAGCGATTGCGTATGCGGCGATGGCTTCGCCGCGACCGATCGCATCCACTCCCTCGTTGGTCTTGGCCTTCAAGTTGATCTGTTCGGAACCGATACCGAGGGTCTTGGCCAAAACGGCCCGCATGACTGGAAAATGGGGACCGAGTTTGGGGCGCTCGCAGATGATCACCGCATCCATATGGACAATTTCGAAGCGGCGGCCGGCCAACAGGTCGCGAATGTGTTCGAGGAAGGTCAGGCTCGAGGCACCTTTCCATTTCGGATCGGTATCCGGAAAGTGCGAGCCGATGTCGCCCAGTCCTGCCGCGCCCAGCAGCGCGTCACAGATCGCATGCGCGAGCACGTCGCCATCCGAGTGGCCCTCGGAGCCTTTTTCGAAAGGGACGGTGATGCCGCCGACAACCAGCTTGCGCCCTTCCACGAGGCGGTGCAAGTCGTAACCGATACCCGTCGAGCTCATGTGCGTCGCTCCTGGTCGAGGTAGAAACGCGCAAGATCCATGTCGGAAGGTCGAGTGATCTTTAGGTTGCGTTCTGAGCCGAGAACCACGTAGACATCGCGACCCAGCCGCTCGACAAGTGCGGCTTCATCCGAAGCCGTCACGCCATCCTGCTCGGCCTTTTGAAAGGCTTCGCGCAAAAGCGCGCAAGAAAACGCCTGCGGTGTCTGCGCGAGAACGATTCGCTCGCGTGGAATTGTGGCGGAGATCAACGCCACATCTTCGGGCAGGCTGGCGCGCTTCACTTCCTTGACCGTGTCGATCGCGGGGACTCCGAGAATGGCGGCGCCCCGCGCCCGGGCCTCGGCGATTACGCGATCCACCTGCTTGGGCGTAGGGAACGGCCGAACGGCATCGTGTACCAGGACGATTTCCGTCGCGGGATCAACCTGCGCGAGCGCGTTTCGAACCGATTGCTGGCGCGTGGCGCCTCCACGAATCACGTGGGCGGGCCGGCCGAGTCCTGCCTGAGCCACCTTCTCGTGGAGGGAATCGACGTCCTCGGCGCGAGTCGCGATCACAAACTCGCTGATCGCTCGGCACAGAGCCAGACGCCGCAAGGTGAAAATGATCAGCGGCAGGCCGTCGAGCTCTAGAAACTGCTTCGGCTGATCCGTCCCCATGCGAGTGCCGAGGCCGGCAGCGGGAACAATGGCGGCGATTCGGTTCATCGGAAAGCTAGGAGTCTATCGCAATCGAAGACGGTTACGAGCGACCGGATTCGGGGAAGAGCGGACGCGGACGCTCGCCGCCCAGGCCTTCGACTGTGCGGCTTTGCGGTTGTGATTCCCCGCCGGAAACAGGCCGCGGCGCTTGCTCGGCACGTTCATCCCAGCGACCAAAGATCATCTTGCCGGCCGTGGTTTGGTGAACCGAAGTTACGTTAATATCGATCGTTTTGTTGATCATCTTACGGGCGCCATCGACCACAACCATGGTACCGTCGTCCAGATACGCCACCCCTTGGTTGTACTCCTTGCCTTCCCGCAGAATGAAAACGCGCATGGTTTCGCCGGGCAGCACGACCGGCTTCAGCGCATTCGCGAGGAGATTGACATTCATCACTTCTATTCCCTGTAACGTCGCGACCTTGTTCAGGTTGAAATCGTTGGTTACGACCTTCGCGTCGTAGCGTTTGGCCAGTTCAATGAGCTTCATGTCCACGTCGGCAATCTGCTGAAAATCGTCCTCGGCGATCTGCACGTCGAGATGAGTCATTTTCTGAATCCGCTGGAGGACTTCGAGTCCGCGACGTCCGCGCTGCCGCTTCAGCGGATCGGCCGAATCGGCTACCAGTTGCAGTTCGCGGAGCACGAACTGTGGAATGATCACCGTACCATCGAGGAACTGCGCTTCGGCGATATCCGCCACGCGCCCGTCGATGATCACGCTCGTATCGAGCAACTTGACCGAGTGCCTGGCACTTCGCTCACTGCCGAAAACCCCACCGAAGGCCTGCAAGTTGAGCATGTCGCCCTTATTCGCGCCCAGGACGAGGCCGATGTAGGTCATCACCAAGAAAATCGCCAGACTGAAGAACGACCGCGTGCTTTCGGGAATCGTGGTATGCGTGAAAATGAGCGAGATCAAGTAGGCACCCAAAATACCCAGAATCGAACCGGTCGCCGCTCCGATCAGTCGCCGCAGGCTGGCCTTCCGCAGGCGCAGCTCGAACAGGATGACAGAAATCGAAAACACCAAGCCGGCGCTGGCCCCTTCAAGCGGCGCCAGGCCAAATGGGCGGAAGTGAAAGCCTGCTCCTGTGCAGACAATGACGAAGATCGTGCGGAACGCCAGAATGTCCCAGAACGTGCCAACACCGTCCTGAGCCGGCTTTGCGAAGGTCGCCGGCTTCACCTGCGGAACAACCGGAGCCGCGCTGGCCGGTGTCCGGCTCGGCGCGTTAGAAGTCCTTGCCATAGCTGCACCCTATGAAGCGTATGACGATAGGAGCCGCGCTTGATCGCGCTACCCCAAGACCATCCTTTGTCCGGCTGACAGGAAAAGATATTTTAGGCGCCGGATATAAATCGATCGCTATAAAGTGAAGACGATGAAACCGCATTCAGTATAACACCAGGCGGGACACCTCGCTTCAGCTGAAAGCAAACGGTCCGCCTTAGGGGGCACAGAGGCTCCCCCAAGGACTTGGCTAGCCGGAATCGATCTCGGGGGAGTGGGCCAGGCGAATCTAGAGGTAGAAGCGGGGCACGCGGCGGCCGAGCGCGCACAGCAGATCGGAGGTGACGGTGCCGATTTCGCGTGCCACGTCGGAGACCCGAATCTCGGCGCTGCCATCTTTGCCGTAGATTGTGACGATATCACCCAGCTCTACCGCCGGCACATCGGTGACATCGATGGTCGTCAAATCCATGGAGACCGTGCCCACGATCGGCACAAGCCGCCCACGCACCAAAACGCAGCCGTGATTGGATCGCTGCCGCATGATACCGTCGGCGTAACCAGCATTGATGACAGCAACGCGAGTCGGCCGTTGGGTGGTAAACCGCGCGCCATATCCCACGGACTGACCCAAAGCGAGATTGCGAAGTGTGATGATGCGCGCGCGTAGCGAAAGGCTCGGCTCGAGCGGCAATCGCTCACGCACTTCCCGCCCCTTCTGCGGTGGGTCGAACGACTGGTAGTAGCCATAGAGAATTGCGCCGGGACGGATCATATCCGCCCAGGTGCTGGGGCGCGCGCAGACGGCGCCGCTGTTGGCCATGTGCACAATGCCCGGCGAAAGGCCGAGGGAGTGCAGGCGGTCCAGACACTCCCGGAAGAGGTTTTCCTGGTCGTCGGTCTGCCGAGCGCCGAAATCCTCGGCGGAAGCGAAATGCGTGAACGTTCCTTCCAGTTCGAGATGACGGCAATCTGCGAGCGCTTCGGCAAACGCGCGAAGCTCGGAGGGAGAGATGCCGAGCCGGTTCATACCCGTGTTAATTTTCAGGTGAAAGCGGAACCGCGATTTCAGGCGCGCCGATTTCGCCGCGTGCTCCAGTAACCGAACGTCTTCGACGCGCGTGACCGTGGGAGTCAGGCGGTTTTCTACGAAGCGCTTCTCCTCCCCCGGCCAAAACCCGGTGAGGACCAGAATCGGCTTGCGGATGCCCGCTTCCCGAAGCTCCACACCTTCATTCGAGCAGGTGACGCCGAAGCGCTCTGCGCCCGCCTTTTCAAGCGCTTTGGTCACCGGCACGGCGCCTAGCCCGTAGGCGTTCGATTTGACGACCGCAAGGATTTCCGGCTTAGGACCAATGTGTCGGCGCACGGTGCGCAGATTCTGGGCGATCGCCTTGAGCGAGACCTCGACCCATACAGGGCGCCCTTCGAAATGCACGTGCTTAGCCATGAGCTTTTAGAATGCCAGACTCCAGCGCCACCGAGCGAAATAAAGCAAACGCGCCATGCCGCCCGCAGCGTTTAGGTAAACAGGCAGGTAGGACCCTTGCACGCAGCGGACCGCTCCGTTTCGCGCTCGTGCGTTCTCAGCGGAAATGCTCGAACCCCAGAAAAACGCAGGACTTAGGAATTATCCGCGGGAGCGACCCATCAAGGGCCTCTGGAATCGGCGCGCGGTCCGGGTGACACAGGCTGTGTGTAGCCAACCGTGGCGGCTGGGCAGCGAAGGCCTATTCCTCGCCCGCCGTGCTCCATTCATCCGGGGCGGCTTGCTCAAAGCGTGTGTGGCGGCTCAGGAAGACGAAATTCAGGCTGCCGGTGGGGCCATTGCGCTGTTTGGCGATGATGATCTCGGCCTTGGCGCGGTCCTCGTCGGGGATGTCCGTCTTGTAGAAGTTGGGACGGTTGATGAACAGGACCATGTCCGCATCCTGCTCGATGGCGCCCGATTCTCGCAGGTCGGCGAGCTGCGGCTTGCGCTCTTCGCGCTCCGGCGCCCGGGTCAACTGGCTGAGGACTAGGACAGGAACCTTCAGTTCCTTCGCCAGGGCTTTCAGTGCACGCGAAATGCTAGAGACCTCCTCCTGGCGGTTGCTCGAACGTCGATTCAGCGTGGGTACGACCAGTTGCAGGTAATCGACGATCACGAGCGACAACCCGCGGTCGCGCTTCAACCGCCGCGCCTTAGCGCCCATCTCCAGAACGGTGGAGGAGGCGGAATCGTCGATCCAGATGGGGGCTTCGCCGAGCGCCGCGAGAGATGCCGTCAGCTTGCTCCAATCATTGCGGTTTAGATGCCCGGTGCGGAATTTGTGGGCATCCACGCGGGCCTCGGAGGAAAGCAGCCGCAACAGGAGCGATTCCTTCGACATTTCCAGACTGAAGATCGCCACCGGCTGACGGTGACGCAGTGCCACGTTTTCAGCGATGTTGAGCGCCAGGGCCGTCTTCCCCATCGAAGGTCGCGCCGCCAGAATAATGAGCTCCGATGGCTGCAGCCCCGCCGTTTCGTTGTCGAGGCTCGCATAGCCGGTGGCCAGTCCCGTGACCCGTCGTCCTTCACTGAAGATCTTCTCGAGGCGCTCAAAACCCTCTTTGACGAGATCCTTCACGCCGATGAGCCCGGCCTTCACGCGGTCCTCAGCGAGCTGGAAAATCTGCGATTCCGCGCGGTCGAGAATCACATCCGCATCGTCGCCCGCCGCCAGGGCCTGCTCCTGAATGGCTGAGACGGAGTGGATTAAGTTCCGCAGCACGGCCTTTTCCTTGACGATGCGGGCGTAGTGATCGACGTTGGTCACGCGCGGCAGGCCGTCCGCCAGCTGCGAAAGATAGGGGACGCCGCCGGCGGCTTCCAGCTCACCGCTCCGCGCGAGATCCTCCATCAAAGTAATTGTGTCGATGGCCTGCTGACGCTCCGC
>Ga0187766_10001934_pt1 | contig 12205 bp, 8 predicted proteins | sample 0216_QUI02_MP05__4_FD_132971 | JGI IMG/M metagenome (GOLD analysis project Ga0187766, IMG submission 132971) | Tropical peat soil microbial communities from peatlands in Department of Meta, Colombia - 0216_QUI02_MP05_20_MG | ecosystem: Environmental > Terrestrial > Soil > Wetlands > Peat ... | reverse complement strand
GCGGTTTCAAACTTCTTGTTGACCCGCTCCATGTTGCGCTCGTAATCGTCGGGGCGCTCACTGTAGCGCGCCGATTCGTTGTGTCCGCTGCCGCGTGCGAAATATGCTCCAGCGGGGTGGTCGGTGCCGGGCAGGGTGCGATAACCAATGCCATCGCCATCAACATCCTTGTAGCGCTCGAACCCGCCAAGGCGGTCGAGGTCCTCTTTGGAAAGAACTTTGCCGCGCTTGATGGGGGTGGCGGGATATTCGAAGGGATCGGACATCCAGTTGTTCATGCCGAGATCGAGATCGGACATGACGAAGACCAGAGTCTGAAAGTGCTCGGCGAGGTTGAATGCGTCCTGCGCCATGCTGAAACATTCGGAGACCGAGCTGGGAAATAACATGATGTGCTTGGTGTCACCGTGCGACAGGAAGGCAGTGGAGAGGACATCGCCCTGAGAGGTGCGAGTGGGCAAGCCGGTGGACGGGCCGACGCGCTGGATGTCCCAAATTACGCCGGGAACCTCGGCATAGTAAGACAGACCGGCGAATTCGGCCATCAAGGAAATGCCGGGACCGGAAGTCGCGGTCATGGACCGAGCCCCAGCCCAGCCTGCACCCACAACCATGCCGATGGCAGCAAGCTCATCTTCGGCTTGCACGATGGCGAAGGTGGCTTTGCCGTCTTTGGTGATGCGATGTTCCTTCATGTAATCGATCAGGGTTTCCACCAGCGAAGAAGAAGGCGTGATCGGATACCAGGTGACGACAGTGACCCCGGCAAACATGCAGCCGAGGGCGGCGGCGGAGTTGCCGTCGATGATGATCTTGCCCTTGGTCTTATCCATGCGCTGGATGAAGTAGGGGTCCTGTTTGGTGAGGCTGGCAGTGGCGTAATCGAAGCCGGCTTTAGCGGCGGCAAAGTTCAAATTCGCCGCCTTGACCTTGGTCGCAAATTGCTTGCGAATGGCTTTTTCCACCTCAGCAATCTCAATGTCGAGTAGCCTGGCCATCACGCCTACGTACACCATGTTCTTGACCAACTTGCGCAGCTTGGCCTCGGGACAGACCGGGGCGACAAGTTTGTCAAAAGGAGCGGAATAGAAGGTGACGTCGGAACGGAGCTTGCTCAGGTTGAGCGGCTCATCGAACAACACAGCCGCGCCGGGCGCGAGCGACATTACGTCTTCCTGCGCCGTCTCGGAATTCATGGCCACCAGAAAATCGATTTCCTTCTTGCGCGCGATATAGCCGTCTTTATTGGCGCGGATGGTATACCAGGTCGGCAGCCCGGCGATGTTCGAGGGGAAAAGATTCTTGCCGGAAACCGGCACGCCCATCTGAAAAATACTGCGCAGCAGAACCGAGTTAGAGCTCTGCGAACCAGAGCCATTCACCGTAGCAACCTGAATGCTTAGGTTATTGACGATGCGTTTTCGCTCCAACGGGCGAGACGCCTCGTGGAGCGCTACATCTGTGGTAGCCATTCCCGTCCTTCCTTTGATGGGAGCAAGGTTTCGCCTGCTCGGATGAGTGGAATCTTCAAATCGTATTCATGATTATACGGCACGCGAACCAGGCGCGGATGGGAATACAAGGACCACCGTATCTGCTTTCTTACCCCTCCACGCGGAAGAACTGCGCCATGTTGCGGAACTTATTATATCGTGATGCGACCAATTCCTTCACCGGCAGCTTTTGCACTTCCGCGAGATGCTTCTGCAGCGCGGCGTCGAGAAATTTCGCGGCTGCATCGTAGTCGCTGTGAGCGCCACCTTCGGGCTCGGACACAATATCGTCGATGCACCCAAGCTGGCTGAGGTCGCGGGCTGTGATACGAAGGGCTTGCGCGGCAAGTTCTTTCTTGCTGGCGTCGCGCCACATGATGGAAGCACAGCCTTCAGGGGAAATTACCGAATAGATGGCGTTTTCCAGCATGAGCACGCGATCAGCGACGGCGATGGCCAGCGCGCCGCCGCTGCCGCCTTCGCCGGTAATGGCGGTGATGATGGGAACCTGAAGGCGAGCCATTTCGCGCAGATTATGTGCGATGGCTTCGGCTTGCCCGCGCTCTTCGGCGCCTAACCCCGGATTGGCCCCGGTGACGTCGACGAGCGTGATGACGGGACGGGAGAATTTTTCTGCGACCTTCATCGCGCGAATGGCTTTGCGGTAACCCTCGGGATTGGGTAAGCCGAAGTTGCGGTACATTCGCTGCTTGGTATCGCGGCCTTTCTCAGTGCCGACCAGCATGACTTCCTGCCCGTGAAAACGGGCCATGCCGGTGATCATGGCGGTGTCATCACCAAAGCCACGATCGCCATGAATCTCGCTGAAATCAGTGAAGACGCGCTCGATGTAATCGATGGTATGAGGACGTTGGGGGTGGCGTGCGAGCTCAGTTTTCTGCCAGGCGTCGAAGTGGGCGGCGATTTCAGTACGCAGCGCGTGAATGCGGCTATGGAGCTGCTGCACTTGTTGGCGCGCGTCTTCATTTTGCCCGGACATAGACTCTAACTTCGTGAGCTGTTCTTCGATCTTCTCCAGCTCCTGACGGGCCCTGAGTTGGGATTCCATCTGTCTGGCGTCGCCGTTGCGGGAGGCCCAGCGGTCCTCGACCATAGTCAGCAGAAGCTCGGCGCCTCTAAGAGCCAGGTCGGTATCCTGGGCTGCGGCAGGCGTTGCGGTCTTGGCACGGAATGTGCGTGGGCTCGCTGTCATGCACGGACTTCAATCGACGATGCGGACCGCGCCCCGGCCACATAGCTCTTCGACTCGAGCCATGAATTGGCGGTCTGGTTGGACATTATAGCCTTCCGCCTCCATCACGACCATGAAATCACCCTGGCGTTCCACGTCGAACAATACTTTGGCCTCGCCTTTGCGCTGGGCGAAGAGGGCGTGGAGATCATCGACGAGCGAGTCGTTCGGGGACTCAGCAGGAATGCGGATGCGAAGGGAGCGTGGCAGTGGGACCCTGGCATCTTCGAGAGGAAGGATATCGTTCACCGTCAGTTTCGGATTGACGCCTTCCTCAATGCGCAATCCTCCGCGGACCAGCACAGGAATTTCCAGTTTGACCTTGTCCTGGAGCTTGCGATAAGCCTCGGGAAAGACGATCATCTCGACCGAGCCTTGCATATCTTCCAGGGCTCCCTGCGCGTAGAAATCACCTTTTTTCGATTTGAGTACTCGGACATTGGTAATGATTCCCGCGGTGGTGATGTTTTCGTCTTTTCCGGTGGAGGATTTGACCGCGGCAATGTCGGTGGTGCTAAGGGCCTGCAAGTCCTGTAACTTCTCCTTGTATTTTTCCAGCGGATGGCCGGTGATGAAGAAACCCAGGATTTCCTTCTCGGCGGCGAGGCGGGTGTGCTCGTCCCAATCGGGAGTCTCGGGAAGCTTGTCATTGTTGGCGGGAGTTTCTGCGGACTGAAAGACGCCAAACAAACCGTGCTGCCCGGATTCGGCATCGCGCTGGGTCTTGAGTGCGCGCTCGATCGCCTTGTCGAGGACCGCCATGAGTTGGGCGCGGCGGCCGAGCGAATCCATGGCACCGCTCTTGACCAGCGATTCCAGCACGCGCTTGTTGAGAAGGCGCAAATCCACTTTCTCGCAGAATTCGTAGATCGACTGGTAACGGCCTTGCTCTCGGCGGCCGGCAATGATGGATTCAATCGCGTTGTGGCCGACGTTTTTGACCGCAGCGAGGCCGAAGCGGATCGCTTTGCCGTGCGGGGTGAAGGTGGCATCGCTGACGTTAATATCGGGCGGCTCGACAGCGATCCCCATCTCGCGGCATTCGTTGATGTACTTCACCACATCGTCGGTGTTCCCAGTCACGGAAGTTAACAAAGCCGCCATAAACTCGACCGGGTAATGGGTCTTGAGATAGGCGGTGTGATAAGCCAGCAGGGCGTAAGCGGCGGAATGAGACTTGTTGAAACCGTATCCGGCGAACTGGGCCATGAGATCGAAAATTTTCTCGATCTTCCGGGGCGGATAACCCCGCTGTACCGCTCCCTGGACGAAGCGCTCGCGCTGTTGCGCCATCTCTTCCGGTTTCTTTTTGCCCATGGCGCGACGCAGCAGATCGGCTTCGCCGAGCGAGTATCCGGCCAGGCGATTGGCAATCTGCATGACTTGTTCCTGATAGACGATGACGCCGAGTGTCTCTTCGAGGACCTCTTTGAGTTCGGGCAGTTCGTACTCGACTTTCTTGCGGCCATGCTTGCGGTCGATGAAATCGTCGATCATGCCGCCCTGAATGGGTCCGGGACGGTAGAGCGCGTTGAGGGCTGTGAGATCGCCGATGGTGGTGGGTTGATAACGGCGCAACACATCACGCATGCCATGCGATTCAAACTGGAACACGCCGGAGGTGAGGCCGCTGTGGAACACGCGTTTGTAGGTCTCGTGGTCGCTGAGGGGAATGTCATCCAGGGAAATCTGATTGCCTTGAGTTTGAGCGATTAACTTCAGCGTGTCATCGAGAATGGTCAGGGTGGTAAGCCCAAGGAAATCCATCTTGAGCAGGCCCATCTTCTCGATGGCGACCATGTCAAAAGCGGTGACAATCTCGTCGTTTTTGGTGCGGTGTAGAGGAACCAACTCGATGAGCGGGCGCGGGGAGATCACCACGCCGGCGGCGTGGACACCGGCGTTGCGAACGAGACCCTCGAGCTTGCGCGCAGTATCGAGCAGTTGGCGAACTTGCGAATCGCTCTCGTAGGCTTGCTGCATGGCCGGAGATTCTTTGAGAGCGTGCTCCAACGTGATATTGAGCTGGTTGGGCACCATTTTGGCGATGCGGTCGACATCGCTGTAGGGGATGTCCATGGCGCGACCAACATCCTTAATGGCTGCCTTTGCGGCCATGGTGCCGAAGGTGATGATCTGGGCTACGTTTTCGCGGCCGTATTTGCGGGTGACGTAATCGATCACCTCACCGCGACGGTTCATGCAGAAATCGATGTCGATGTCGGGCATCGAAATGCGTTCGGGGTTCAGGAATCGCTCGAAAAGCAGCTCGTGCTGCAGCGGATCGAGGTCGGTGATTCCCAGCGAATATGAGACCAGCGAACCCGCCGCCGAACCGCGGCCGGGGCCGACGGGAATGTTGTGCTCGCGGGCGTAGCAAATGAAGTCCCAGACGATCAGGAAATACCCGGAGAACTGCATCTGCTGAATGATCGAGACTTCGCGCGAGAGGCGCTGCTCGTAATCGGCGATGCTGTGCTTGAGGCGGCCCTGACTGTGCAGGTTGCGGAGCGTGGCGAGGCGGAGCGCGAATCCCTTGCGTGTGACATGCTCAAAATAGCTATCGAGCGTGTAGCCGGCCGGGACTTCGAAATGCGGAAATGGACTGCTGACCTTTTCCAGGCGAATGTTGCAACGCTCGGCGATGGCGAGCGTACGTGAGAGCACGTCGGGCGCGTCTTTGAAGACGTGATACATCTCGCCGTGGCTTTTGACATAGAAGCCAGTGCCCTGGAACTTCATGCGGTTGGTGTCCTGGATGGATTTGCCGGTCTGAATGCAGACCATCACGTCCTGAGCGTGGGCATCCTCTTCGCAGAGATAATGGCTGTCGTTGGTGGCGACGAGAGGCAAACCGAGGGCATCTTGCAGGCGGAAGAGATCGGGATGAATGCGGCGCTCCATCTCAAGACCCTGATCCTGAATCTCGAGAAAGAAATTGTTCTTGCCGAAGATATCACTGAAAAATGCTGCGGAATTGCGGGCGGCTTCGTATTTTCCTTCCATCAGAAATTCGGCGACTTCGCCCTTGAGACAACCGGAGAGACCGATCAGGCCCTTGGCATGCTCGGAGAGAAATTTCTTGCTGACGCGAGGCTTGTAGTAGAAGCCGTGGAGCGAGGCTTCGGAGGTGATCTTCACCAGGTTGCGATAACCCTCCTCATTTTCGGCGAGCACCAGGAGGTGGTTGTAGCTGTCACCTTCGGGAGGGGTGCGCTCGATGTTGTGATCTTCTTTCTTGCAGATATAAAGTTCGCAGCCAATGATCGGCTTGATTCCGGCTTTGTGAGCGGCGTTCACGAAATGCACCGCGCCGAAGATGTTGCCGTGATCGGTCATGGCGACCGCGGGCATGCCCAGCTCTTTCACCCGGTGACAGAGCTTTTCCACGTCACAGGCGCCGTCAAGCATGGAGTAGTCGGTGTGGAGGTGCAGGTGAACGAATTGCGACATTAGGGCTCTGTATTGATTTTACGTTGAGTGATTGTAAGCGGAAAGTGGCTGGGGACGGGCCGGCGAGTTATCCACAGACTGTGCGTTTGTCCGCAGCTACTTGGGAATTTCGAACTCTACGCCCCGATCCTCATTGGCTTTCTTGGTCGCGGCGATGTCGAGATCGGAGAGAGGAATTTTTCTCGCACGATCGGCGGTCAGCACCCAGAGCGTCTGACCTACGATGGCGTAGTTCTGTATCTCCTCGGTGCGCTTGTCGCGAAAGACCAGTTCGGTTGGCTCGAAACCGGGATGTTGCCGGGCGGCGGGCTGCGACGATTGCTGTTCCTCGCGCAGGCGAGCGACCTCGTCATTCAAGCGATCAATTTCGGCTTGCTGCTGGTCGAGCTGGTTGGTCTGTGAGGAGTAGTCAGTTTGGTAATCCGGATTAGGGTAGTATTGGACGTAAGAGTTGTTGTCGTACCAGCCGTAGTCTCCGTACCAGCCAAGCCCGCCATACCACCAGGGATAGGCGTAGCTCCAGCCCCAGGGAGATGCGTAGCCCCAGCCCCACCACGGATAACCGCGAGGGTAATGTGGGAAGTGGCCCGGGAAAACGGGACCGCGTGGGGACCCGAAGCCGGGACGAAATCCGGGATGTGGACCGACGAATCCGGAGGCGTGATAGCCCATCGACGGCGCCCGCATACTGCCGGCTGGACTATGGGATACAAAGCCGGAGTGGCCGCTGAAGCTGCCGCCAACATGGCCACCAAAACCGCCGATGTGGCCACCGCCGCCCATGTGTTGTGCAGATGACGTCGCGGTGAGGAAACCCGTGACCAAGGCCGCAACTGGCAGCCAGCGCCGCATTAATAAATTATAGCGCCGAGTTCATTCGGCGGTTGTCAATTCTGATCGCCGGCGCCGTGCTTGGCGCGACAGAGCTTGCAGAGTGTTGGGGTCTGGGTGTTGTCGACACGATGCTTCACTGGTTTGACGGTCCGCAGATAAGCAAAGGCCGCCTTCAAGTCTTCGTCGGTCATGTTCTTGTATTCATCAATTGGCATAAGGGAATTGAGCTTGCGGGCCTTGACGAAGCCGGTACGCATGACCTGAATGAAGAGGGCTTCGTCGTAGTAAGAGATGCCGGATGGGTCGGGCGTAATGTTAGCGCTGACGGTATTGGCCCAGCCTCCTTGAAATACCTGCCCGCCGGCAAACTCGAGTCCAGCGATGGGCTGTCCGCGATCCATGGGGGTGTGGCAGTCCACGCAGCCACCCATGTTGACGACGTACGCGCCCCATTGCACCTGGTTGGCGCGATCTGGAGCGGCCACTGGAGCGCTGATAGGTTCCGGGACGGAGTTGATCAGGTACTTCACCGGAAAGATGATTTCGGTTTTGGGCACTTCATGATGGATTGGCGGCAATGAGCGGATGTAGACGACGACTGCGGCCAGGTCTTCATCTGACATGCGCTTGTAATGTTCGTAAGGCATTAAGGGGAAAAGCGCCCGCCCGTCGTGGCCAATGCCTTCGCGGATGGCGCGAGCGAGTTGATCGTCGGACCAGGTTCCGGCGCCAGTTTCGGGATCGGAGGTGAGGTTTGGCGCAACGACGCGACCAGGCAGATCGCTTAGCGGCATTACGGTGCCCGAGCCCTGCATGGTCGGCAGCACTAGATGATCCTGTCCGTTGGGATCATGTTCGGAGTGACAGTCGATACAACCAGCGGCAGAGTTGAAGATGTAGCGTCCGCGGTCGAGGCGTTGTGGAGTGACTTCAAATTTGCGGCTGGTGAGAGGCCGGGCTTTGGGACCGATGATCGGCCGCCAACCGATGGTCGCGGTTATGCCGACGGCCAGCAGGACGATGATCGCGCAGAGCGATGCGAGCAGGATTTTTCCAATTTTGCCCATGGAACGCCCCTAAAGAAGTCGTAGTAGTGTACATGCTTTTGTGTTTCTTCATGCAATCCGTGCCTGAGCGTCTGAAACCGGTTTTCTGATTACTAGTGCTTTTTGCTTTTGGTTTTCTTAGGCGCAGATTTTGTCGGCTTCTTCGCGAGCTGGCGCTTTTCAGAGTTGCTCTTGTGCGCGTTGGCGGCTTTCTTCGGTACGGGCGCCGGTTCGGCTTTGACGGCGATCTGAGGAACCGGAGCGGGCGCAGCTTCTCCCTTGGCCTTTTTCTTGCCAGCTGGAGCAGCAGCAGCGGCAGCTTTCGCGCCACGCCCGCGCTTCACTGGCGGCGGAGGCGGTGGAGGAGGTGGAGCGAGGGGTTTCAGGAATTTCAGGATTTCGGTGCGAGAGCGCAGCTTGCCATCCAATAACAACATGAAAACATCGTGTGCAATCTTGGGATACGCGGGAAGCTGAGGCGTGATATGCAGCTCTGTCATCTCAGGCAACGGAATCTTCTGTTGCACCTGACGCCACTTAGTAAAGAAATTCTTGATCTTCTGGGCCACCGTCTGTTGGCGCGCGGTGATGGCCAAAAATAGCACCATCTCGGGCCGGGCTTCCGAAAGCAGCTTCCAGGTACGCGAAGGCGTGGCAGCCTCCTTGCCAGTCAAACGCTTGGCAAGCTCCTTGGCGTTGTCTTCAAGGTCTTTCCACGCGGCGACCAGGTCCTTGCGCGGGATCAGCTTGCGCATGTCGGCGATGTCTTTATCGCCAAGCCGGGAGGTAAGGAAATACAAAACAGCGGGAGCCGGATCGGGCGCGTATCCGAGCTCATTCATCTGCTGCCGCGTCTTCAGCAATTGCGCCAGGCCCGTGGTGTCGACTTTCGCCGAGGTCCAGTGCGGGTTCAGCACCTTCAGCCAATCTTCTTTCTCAAGCGAACGCAGGATGTGCAGGGGATCGTCTTCATAGGCGATCTGCTCGATCTCCTGACCGATGGCCCGGTCGGTGATGTACTCGATGTAGTTGTTCTCTTTTGCCGATTGGTAGCGGGCCTGGGTGCGTTCCTCAAGCGGCCAGTGGAAACGCGCGGCAAATCGCGTGGCCCGGATCAGCCGCGATGGGTCCTCGACGAATGCATAGTTGTGCAGGACACGAATGAGTTTGGCTTCAATATCGGCTGCACCATTGAAAGGATCCATCAGCAGACCGCGCGATCCGGGATTGAGCGACAGGGCCATGGCGTTAATGGTGAAGTCACGCCGGCGGAGATCTTCAATGATCGTGGCGGGAGTGATGATCGGCGGTTTACCAACTTTTTCATAACGCTCGGTCCGAGCGGCGCCGATCTCGGCGCGCACATTCCCCGGGAGCACTAAGTAGAGTGTCTTGAGATCGTCATCGGCAGCGGAAACAAGGGCACCGGCGCGTTCCAGCTCCTTTTGCAACTTGAGAGGATTGCCCTGAACGGTGAAATCGAGATCGCGGATGGTGAACCCGCTGATGATGTCCCGCACGGCACCGCCGGTGAGGTAGACGTTCATGCCGGCGTTGCGGGAGATATCCTGAACCAGAGTGACGCCCCGAAGCTGATCGGGAGTCAGCCTGATTTCCATGGTGTAGATGTAGTCAGCCATGCCTAGCTCAGAGCTGCTGGGGACGAATCGAGCAGAGTCCCGTTCGGCCCGAGATTTCCACAGGGATAGGCGCGCGCCGTCCGCAGCTCCGGGCAGCCTCCTCGTAAACTACTCTGCACAATAGACTTATACTAGACGAGATGGGCTCCGCCAAACTAGAGAAAATACCACAGCGTTGACAATTTGGCTACTAAGAATGCGATGACTCACGATGTTCGCAACAAAATGTGAGAATCTGGGTGAGCGAAAAGCTCAGAAGCCTTTATTGGGGCGACTTTTCATCACAGGATGCCTTCGACCCATAAAAAAGTCGTGGTACGCAAGATGGACCGTGATTCGGTGAACGGCTACGTTGCACCGGCCAATTTCGTACGGGAAGGCAAGCTGGAATTGCTCAATACCGCGGGTAACGTGGTCGCAATCGATCTGCGGGACATCAAGGTGGTGTACTTTGTACGCGAGTTTGGGGAAACTGAGTCGCTGAGCCGCAAGACTTTTACGACGAGGCCGCGGACTGAAGGGCTTTGGGTGCGGCTGAGATTCAAAGACAACGAAATCATCGAAGGCTTGATGTCGAATGATCTTTCGTCGAACCTGGCGGAAGGATTTCTGATCAATCCTCCGGATTTGCGCTCGAACACGCAGCGGATGTTTGTGCCAAGAAGTGCGCTGGAGACGTTCACGGTGCTTGCGGTCATTGGGGCAAGCCGACGGCAGCGGCGCGGTCTGGCGGCAGATACCCGGCAGGTGCCGATGTTCGGGGAATGAGTTAGGCAGGAACGAGACTGCAGGAGAAGAAAAGAGCGGTCCGATGGGGGCCGCTCCAGTTCTTTCGGATTTGAGTTATGCGGCGCGAGCCATGGCAGTCAAGGGACGGTAGCCGGATTCGCCGGCCTTCCTCAGCGCTGCAAGGGCCTCCTGTTGGGTCAAGAGCGGTGTCGTCTGTACGCTTTTGCAAGCACCGCCAGCGGCAAATGCGATGGCGATTGCCGCGGCACTTACGTTATCGGGCATTTCGGTAATGGCGACTACGTCGTAATCTCCAAAGGCAAACCAGCCGTGCAGCAGCTTGCCGCCTAGTTTTTCGATTGGCGCGCGCACCGCGTCGATCCGGTCTTGTGGCTGAGCAGTGAGCGCCCTCCAAGCTTCGCTCGTATAGGAAACCTGGTGCAAGAAGATTGGCATATTACCTCCTCGATTTTTGGTGTGTGCCGCGAATCATCCCACTGCGGTAAGGGCAAGTCAAGGGGGTTTGGGCGGTACGTCTGGAAGCGCGGCTTCCCCGGTGGCCGCCGGGGTTCACGGCATATCACAACGTCTTGATCCCCGAGTAATGTTCGCGTCCGTTACAATCACCTCGAAATCTGTCCCTGGAATACACCTATGAAACTAGCTGAGATCGCTTCCACGCTGGATGCGCGTCTGGAGAATGGCTCACCGGAAACCGAGATCCGTGGAGTGGCCGGAATTGAAGAAGCCGGGCCGGGCCAAGTGACTTTCCTTGCCAACCCGAGATACGCCGCCGCGGCGAAGAGTACGAGAGCATCGGCCGTGATCGTGACAGAGGACTTTCCTACTATAGCCACGGCGATGTTGCGCAGCAAGAATCCGTATCTCGCGTTCGCACGCTGCCTTGAGCTTTTTTATCAGCCGCCACGGTACGCATCCGGGATCCATGGAACGGCGGTGGTGCATCGTTCCGCCAAGGTTGGGCCGAACGCGCATATTGGACCCTACGTCGTCATCGACGAAGACGTAGAGATCGGAGCGAATGCGGTCCTACTGGCGCATGTTGTGATCTATCGTGGAGCAAAGATCGGAGGCAACTTTTTCGCGCATGCGCATTCCGTGGTGCGGGAGTTTTGCCGGGTAGGAGATCGCGTCATCCTGCAGAATGGCGTGGTCATTGGGGCGGACGGCTTTGGCTTCGCGAAGGATGATGCGGGCAGATGGCACAAGATTGTGCAGTCCGGTCCGGCAGTGATTGGGGACGACGTGGAAGTGCAGGCGAACGCTTGCGTGGACCGCGCCAGCATTGGGGCAACGCGGATCGGGCGAGGTACGAAGATCGATAATTTAGTTCAGATCGGACATGGCTCGGCGGTGGGGCAAGATACTCTGCTGTGCTCGCAAGTGGGGCTGGCGGGCTCGACTGAGATCGGCGATCGTGTGATCCTGGCGGGACAGGTCGGGGTCGCGGGGCATTGCAAGATCGGGGACGGCGCAATTGCCACGGCACAGAGTGGAATTCCAAACGACGTGCCGGCGGGGAGGACAGTGAGCGGATATCCGGCAATCGACAACAAATTGTGGCTCAAGTGCTCCGCAGTGTTTAAGAAGTTGCCGGAGATTGCGCGGGCTGTGCGGGAGCAACAAAAAGCTTAACCAGCAAGCGATGTCTGAATCGAGTCATTGCCACCGGCTCATTTCCGCGCGGAAGAGTACTTGATGGAACAATGCAACTGCCCCGCGTTGGCGCGATGACGT
>Ga0187766_10001933_pt1 | contig 12206 bp, 11 predicted proteins | sample 0216_QUI02_MP05__4_FD_132971 | JGI IMG/M metagenome (GOLD analysis project Ga0187766, IMG submission 132971) | Tropical peat soil microbial communities from peatlands in Department of Meta, Colombia - 0216_QUI02_MP05_20_MG | ecosystem: Environmental > Terrestrial > Soil > Wetlands > Peat ... | reverse complement strand
GCGCGCGGGCGCGTGGCCACCCACGCCCTGGGGCCGGTGCCGGTGCGCGGGCTCCACACGCCGGTGGAGGTGCACGAGATCAGCGGCGCGGTGCCGATCCGCTCGCGGCTCGACGCCGCCTCGGCGCGTCCTCCGTCGCCGCTCGTCGGGCGCGAGGTCGAGCTCGAGCGGCTCGACCAGGCGCTGGAGGCGATGCTGGTCGGCACCGGCCAGATCGTCTCCCTGGTGGGCGAGGTCGGCGTGGGCAAGTCGCGGATCTGCCTCGAGTTCGCCCGGCGCTGCCGGGCCCGCGGCTGCCTGGTCATCGAGGCGCCCGCCGTCTCCTACGGTCGCGCGGCCGGCTACCGGCCGGGCGTGGAGCTGCATCGCCGGTACTTCCACGTCGAGAGCGGCGACGACGCGGCGACCGTGCGCGAGAAGGTGGCGAGCCGGCTGCGGGCGCTGGACCCGGAGCTCGAGGTCGGCGTGCCCGCGATCCTCTGGGTGCTGGGCGTGCCGCAGGACGGCGGCTTCACCGAGCTGGAGCCCGCGCTGCGGCGCCGCCAGGTCATGCGCATCGTCCGCGGGCTCGTGGCCCGGCAGGGCCAGCGGCAGCCGCTCGTGATGATCCTCGAGGACATGCAGTGGGTGGACTCCGAGTCACACGCCGCGATGGACGCGCTGGTCGAGGCGCTCCCGCCGTACTGCATGGTGGTCTCGACGGCGCGCCCGGAGTTCGAGGAGCGCTGGAGCGGGCATCCGGCCTACCGCCAGGTCCGGCTGGGCGCACTCGGTCCACCCGCGATCGACGACATGCTGGACGCGCTGCTCGGGACCGACCCCGCGCTGCTCCCGCTCAAGCGACTGCTCGGAGAGCGCGCCAACGGCAACCCGCTCTTCCTGGAGGAGTGCGTGGCGAGCCTCGTCGAGACCGAAGCCCTCGCGGGGGAGCGCGGGGCCTACCGGCTCACGCGCCCCGTGCTCACGGTCGACGTGCCCGCCACCGTGCGGGCTGCGATCGCGGCGCGCATCGACCGGCTGCCCTTCGAGGACAAGCGGCTGCTGCAAGCCGCCGCGGTCATCGGCGACGAGGTGCCGGTGCGCCTGCTCGAGGCGGTGGCCGACGCGCCGGCGGAGGCGGTGCGCGACGGGCTCGCGCGGCTGCACACCGCGGGCCTGCTCGACCGGCGCGCGCTCTTTCCGGATCTGGAGCACGGCTTCCGCCACGCCCTCGTGCACGACGTGGCCTACGAGAGCCTGCTCCACGATCGACGGCGGAGCCTGCACGCGCGCATCCTGGAGGCGATCGAGGCCTCCTACGGCAGCCGGCTCGTGGAGCTGACCGAGCGGCTGGCCCATCACGCCTTCCTGGGCGAGGTGTGGGAGCGCGCGGTCGACTACTGCCGCCGGGCGGGGGTTCGCACGCTCGAGCGCATGGCGAGCTGGGAGAGCGTGTTGTTCTTCGAGCGCGCGCTGACCGCCCTGGCCCACCTGCCGCCCGGCGCGACCGACGCGGCGCTCGCGGTCGATCTCCGCTGCGATCTGCACAACGCGCTGGTGCCGCTCGGCCAGCACGCTCGCTGCGTGGTGGTGCTGCGCGAGGCCGCCGCGCTCGCCGAGAAGCTCGACGACCGGGCGCGGATGGCCCGCGCGCTCTCGCTCGAGAGCAACGTGCAATGGGAGATGGGCGCCTCCGACGAGGCCGCCACGGTCGGGGAACGCGCCCTCGCCATCGCCGAGCACACCGACGACCTCGGCATCGAGGTGGTCGGCACCTACAACGTGGGCGCCGGGCGCCGCGCCCTCGGCGACTACGCCCAGGCTCGGGTGATGCTGCGGCGCAACCTCGCGCTGCTCCCGCCCGAGGCGAGCGGGGAGACCTTCGGCCTGCCGGGTCTCGCCGCCGTCCTCGCCCGCGCGCACCTGGCATGGACCCTGGCCGAGCTGGGCGAGTTCGACGAGGCGCTGCAGGTCGCCGAGGCGGGCGTGGCCATCGCCCAGGAGCAGCGCCACAGCTACAGCTTGGCCTACGCGCTGCTCGGCGTCGGGGGCACGCTGCTGCGGCGCGGGCACGTATGGGAAGCCAAGAGCGTGCTGGAGCGCGGGCTCCCGCTCTCCGCCGAGATGCCCGCGTTCCTGCCGCCGTTCGCGGGCGATCTGGCCGTGATCCACGCGGTGACCGGACGGACGGCCGAGGCGCTCGAGCTGGCCGACCGCGGCGTGCGCCAGGCCCACAGCATGCAGCGCCTCGGCCGGCTCTCGCTGATCATCACCCACCTGGGCGAGGTGCGCCTGCTCGCCGGGCAGACCGCCGCGGCCGTCGTGGAGGCGCGGCGCGCACTGGAGCTGGCCGAGGCCCACAAGGAGCGCGGCAACGTCGTCTACGCGCTCCGTCTGCTGGGCCTGGCCGCCGGCGAGGCCACGCCGCCCGATCCGGCGCGGGCGCACGGGTGCTACACGCGCGCGCTCGACCTGGCCGGCGAGCTCGGGATGCGCCCGCTCGCCGCGCGCTGCCACCTGGGCCTGGGGCGTCTCGCGCGTCGGAGCGGAGAGCCGGCGGCGGCGGAGCCGCATCTCGTGGCCGCGCGGGCGATGCTCGAGGACATGCAGATGACCTACTGGCTCGACCGGCTCGGGCCGGACCTGGCGGGCCCGGCGGTCACCGGTCCGCCGGAGCTCTGACGGTCAGGTCTCGAGCACCCACTGCACGAGGGTGCGCAGCTCGTCCACCGTGAAGGGCTTGGTCAGCACGGGATCGCCGGTCTCGGCGAGGAAGGGGACGTATTCCTCGGTGCCCGCGTTACCGGTCACGAAGATGACGCGCGGCAGGTCCTCGGCGTAGCGCTTGCGCAGGGCGCGGTGCAGGCCCGGGCCATCGAGGTTCGGCATCTGCAGGTCGCTGATGATCAGGTCGTAGGTGCGGTGGTCGAGGCGGTATAGCGCCTCGACGCCGTCGCGTGCGGTGTCCACCTCGTGGTCGTCCAGCAGCAAGATGTTGGCGACCAGCTCCCGCACACTGCTCTCGTCCTCCACCACGAGGATGAGCCGCGACTTCATGTCTCGAGCAGGCGGCCGACCAGCTCCAACACCCGGCCCGGCCGGAGCGGCTTCGTGATCACGGGCACGCGCAGGTCGGCGAGGAAGCCGCCGTACTCCGGGTCGAACGTCAGATGCGTCATGAAGACGAGGCGGGGCAGGGGATCGGCCCCCGCGCGCTCCTGCAGCGCGGCGAGCAGCTTGGGGCCGTGGAGATCGGCCATCCTGAGGTCCGCGACCACGAGATCGTAGCGGCGCTGCTCGAGGAGCAGCAACACCATCTCCGCGTCGCTGGCCCCGTCGACCTCGTGGCCCTCGAGGCTCAGCACGTCGACCAGCGATTGCCGCACGGCGGCCTCGGCTTCCACGATCAGGATCAGGCGAGCGCCCACGGCAGCACCATAGCGGGTCGGCCGTCCCGGATCAAGAATCCGAGCCGGATCAAGAATCGGGGCTCAGCGGGCTCCGCCGGTGGGCCGGCTCGCCGCGGGCGCGGCGCCGGACGGGCCGCTCTTGCCGGTCGGGGGCGGTGGCGCCGCGCTCCTCCAGATGCCGAGCCGCGCCGCGCGCGCCTCCTGCTGCAGGCGCAGCAGGAGATCCTGGTAGCGCACGTTCGGCCCGCCGGTGACCACCTGCCCGTAGCCACGCGCGATCACCTCCGCGTTGGCCATCACGTCGCCGAGCCACACGTAGGCGAGCAGGCGCCCCTCGGCGTCGCGCTCCTGCGCGTCGAGCTCGAGCCGCACGTTCTTGGCGTTGAGCAGGCCGCGGACGAACAGGACCGCCTCGCGCCCCTGGGGATCGCCACCCTCGTCTCCCTCGCCCGGCTCGGGCGCGGTCACGCCGATGAAGCGCACGCGCTCCACCTGGCCGTTGACGAAGACCGAGAGCGTGTCACCGCTCACGATCCGGACCACCGCGCCGGGCAGGTTGCGCGTCCGCGACGCGTCCTGGCTCCACGCGGGCGTCGAGGCGGCCCCGATCAGAACCACGAGCAGGGCGGCGAGCCGCCACGCCATCGGCACTCGCGGCACTACTTGCGGCCTTCGCTCAGCGAGCGCTCCAGCGCTTCGCGGCGAAGCCGCTCGGCGGCGAGCTGGTCGGTGAGCTCCTTGAGCTGCGCGTTGAGACGCTGCAGCTCCTGCGTCTGCTGCTCGCGCAGCGTGGCCTGCTCCTGCGCGCCCTTGTGCCGCCAGAGCGTATCGGCGGCCACGCCGCCTCCCAGCAGCCCGAGCACGCCCCACACCGCGAGACGCTTGACGATGGCCTTGTTGATGTCCATGGCGAGCCTTTCCGGGGCGGCCGGCTCAGTCCACGAGCGCGATCGCCCGCACCGGCGAGCCGTCCGCGCCCGTCACGCGCAGCGGCAGGGCGATGAAGCGGCACCGCGGGGCCCCGATCTGGTCGAGATTCGTGAGGTACTCGATCACCGTGACGCCGCGCGGGAAGAACACGTGATGGGTCGTGCACTCCTCGCGGCGCACCGGCGTGCTCGGCGAGAAGATCGTGGTGCGGATCACCTGGTCCGGCGGGTAGTCGTAGCCCACCGCCTTCACCCCGCGGGCCACCAGCCAGTCGCAGGCGCTGCGTCCGGTGTAGGGCGCGTCCTTCCAGAAGCGCTCGCTGGCCACCGGGCAGCGCGCCGGCCAGTCGGTGCGCAGGAGCACGATGTCGCCGGCCTGCACGTGACCGGCGTGACGGTCGAGCTCGGCCGCGCTCACCTCCGCGTTCTCCTTCAGATGGCTCAGGTCCACCACCGCGGCGGGGCCGATCCACTGGTCCACCGGCATGCTCGCGATGTCCCGGTCGCCCGGCAGGAAGTGCACCGGCGCGTCGACGTGCGTGTAGGCGTGGCAGCTCACGGTCAGGACGGTGGACTGGAAGATCTGGCCCGCCTCGTGGCTCGAGCGCCGCTCGCTCGCCACCGTCCAGCGAAAGTGCGGCCCGATGGGAAAGCTCAGGTCGACCACGCGCATGCCGGCATATGGTGTCCCGTGCCCGGTGGCTTGTCAATGCGGGGCCGAATCCCGTAGACTCGCGCAGATTCGCAGCCCGTCATCGACGACACCGGAGAGCCCTCCGGCCAGGGAGGCAACCCCATGGCAAGGAAGCCCGTGAAGTGGTCTCGACGCGAGTTTCTCCGCGACGCGGCGCTCGCCGCGGGTGCGGCCGGCGCGGCCTCGGTGTGGCCGGCGGGCCCCGCCGGCGTGGTCGGGCCCGCGCGGGCCGACGAGCCCAAGCTCGGCGCGCAGCTCATCGGCAAGCTCGAGGGGCCCGAGCTGGTCCTCGACCCGACGAAGTGGCCGAAGAAGTTCGCCGAGGCGCCGATGCTGGCCGAGCTGGTCAAGCAGGGCAAGCTGCCGCCGGTCGACAAGCGCGTGCCCGAGGAGCCGATGGTGGTCAAGCCACTGCACGGCATCGGCCGCTACGGGGGCACGTGGCGGCGCGGGTTCACCGGACCCGGAGACGGCGAGAACGGCAATCGCATCGTCTCCACCGACAAGATCCTGTTCTGGGACTACACCGGGACCAAGATCGTGCCCTGCCTGGCGCGGGAGTGGAAGCAGAGCGACGACGGCAAGTCGGTGACGATCTCGCTCCGGAAGGGGCAGAGGTGGTCCGACGGCGCACCGTTCACCGCGAGCGACTTCATCTTCTGGTACGAGGAGGTCTACCTCAACAAGGATCTCCAGCCCACTCCGCATCCCGACTTCATGGCCGGGACGAAGTCGGGCTCGATCCGGAAGCTCGACGAGCTGACCGTGGTCTTCGAGTTCCAGGACCCGAACTTCCTCTTCGTCGACATCCTGGCCGGCAGCACCGCGATCGGGGGCGGGCAGGCGACCCAGTCGATGGACAAGCGGAGCATGGGCGCCTACATGCCCGCGCACTACGTCCGCCAGTTCCTCCCCAAGTTCTCCTCGAAGGAGGAGGTCGAGCGCAAGGCCAAGGCCGCCGGCTTCGACGGCTGGGTCTCCTACATCAAGAACCGCTGGGACTGGCGGCTCAACCCGGAGCTACCCGTGCTCACGCCGTGGAAGACGGTGAGCCCGATCAACACGCCGATGTGGGTGCTCGAGCGCAACCCGTACTACATGGGCGTGGACACGCAGGGCAACCAGCTGCCGTACATCGATCGCATCAGCATGACGCTGGCCGAGAATCTCGAGGTGCTCAACCTGCGTGCGATCGCGGGCCAGTACGACCTCCAGGAGCGGCACACCGGCCTGGCCAAGTTGCCCGTCTTCCTCGAGAACCGCGCGAAGGGCGGGTACGAGGTGCACCTCGACCCCGCGCTGAACGGCTCCGACGCCACGCTGCAGACCAACCAGGCCTACGACGCCGATCCCGAGATCGCCAGGTGGCTGCAGACACGCGACTTCCGCCACGCCCTCGCCCTGGGGATCGACCGCGACCAGCTCAACGAGACCTTCTGGGTCGGCGTCGGCACCCCGGGATCGGTCGCCCCGTCCGAGACCTTGCCGTACAGCCCGGGGCCCGAGTACCGCAAGAAGTGGTGCACGCTCGACGTCAAGCAGGCCAACGCGCTGCTCGACAAGATCGGCCTCGCCAAGAAGGACGGCGAGGGCTACCGGCTGCGCAGCGACGGCAAGGGGCGGCTGCGCCTCGAGCTGCAGACCTCGGCGGGCGCCTTCGTGCCGCACACCCAGATCGCCGAGATGATCAAGGAGCAGTGGAAGAAGATCGGCATCCAGGCCGACGTGAAGGAGATGGAGCGCAGCCTCTTCTTCACCCGCATCAGCAGCAACGAGCACCAGATCGCCTTCTGGGCCAACGACGGTTCCGAGGTGCTCTACCTCTTCCCGCGGCACGCGCTGCCGCTGGATCCGGTGGAGGCTCTGCTCGGCACCCCGATCGCGCGGTGGTACGCGAGCAACGGCGCGCAGGGCAAGGCGCCCAAGGACCCGCAGCTCATCCGGGCGCTCGAGCTCTTCCGTTCCGCGGCCGGCAAGAAGACCCAGGAGCGCTACAAGGTCGCCCAGGAGATCTGGAAGATCCTGGTGGAGGAGCAGTACAGCATCGGCACCGTCGGGCTCTCTCCCGCCACCATGGGCGTGCGCATCGTGTCCACCAAGCTCGGGAACATCCCGTCGCGGCAGATCAACGCCCAGCACGCGCGCACGCCCTGCTCGTCGCATCCGGCGACCTTCTTCTACAAGGCGTAGCTCGTGCTGGCGTTCCTGACGAGACGGCTCGTCCTCGCCGTGCTCACGGTGTGGGCGGTCTCGGTGCTGTCGTTCGCGGTCATCCAGCTCCCGCCCGGGGACTACATCAGCTCCTACATCGCGCAGATGTCGGCCTCCGGCTCCTTCGTCTCCGCGCAGGAGGCGGAGGCCCTGCGCCACCAGTACGGGCTCGACCGCCCGCTCTACGTGCAGTACCTCCGCTGGATGGAGATGGTGGTGCAGGGCAAGTTCGGCATGGCGCTGGAGTGGGGGCGCCCGGTCTCGGAGGTGATCGGCGACCGGCTCTGGCTCACCATGGCGGTCTCGATCGCGGCGATCCTGCTGACGTGGGTCCTGGCCCTGCCCATCGGCATCTACTCGGCGGTGCGGCAGTACTCGTTCGGCGACTACCTGGCGACCCTCGTCGGCTTCATCGGCCTCGCGGTGCCGTCGTTCATGCTGGCCCTGGTCCTCATGTACCTCGGCTTCAGGCTCTTCAACGCCAACGTGGGCGGCCTCTTCTCCGACGAGCTGGCCCAGGCCCCGTGGGGCTGGGCCAAGACCTGGGACCTGCTCAAGCACCTGCCGCTGCCCGCGGCGATCCTCGGGCTCGGCGGCACCGCGCAGCTCATCCGCATCATGCGGGCGAACCTCCTCGACGAGCTGCGCAAGCCGTACGTGGTCACCGCGCGGGCGCGCGGGCTCGCCGAGCGCCAGGTCATCCTCAAGTACCCGGTGCGCGTCGCGCTGAACCCGTTCGCGAGCACGGTCGGCTACCTGCTGCCCTACGTGGTCTCGGGCAGCATCATCGTCTCGCTCGTGCTCGGCCTGCCCACGGTGGGACCGCTGCTCCTCCGCGCGCTGGTGGCCCAGGACATGTTCCTGGCCGGCACCATCGTGCTCCTGCTAGGCGTGATGACGGTGGTGGGCACGTTCCTGTCGGACCTGCTCCTGATGTGGATCGATCCCCGCATCCGGCTGGAGGGGCGGCGATAGCCGAGCTGGAGGAGGAACGAGTCTCCGTCGCCACCCAGTGGCAGCTCATGTGGTGGCGCTTCCGCCGTCACCGGCTCGCCATGCTGGGGACTGCGGTCGTGCTGCTGTTCTACGGCGTCGTGCTGCTCGCCGACTTCCTGGCCTACGCCGATCCGGTCGCCTCCGAGGCGCAGCGCTCGCTGCTGCCCCCGCAGCGCATCCACTGGTGGCTCAACGGGCGGTGGGAGCCGCACGTCTACGGCCTCGCCGGCCGGCGCGATCCGGTCACGTTCAAGCGCGTCTACACGCCGGACCCGAGCCGGAAGGTGCCGGTGCGCTTCGTCGTCCACGGCTTCGAGTACCGGCTGTTCGGCCTGATCCCGACCGACCGGCACCTGATCGGGGTGGAGGGCGCGCGGCCGGAGGACACGCTCTTCCTGCTGGGCACCGACGAGCAAGGGCGCGATCTCTGGTCGCGCCTGATGTACGGCACGCGTACCTCGCTCACCATCGGGCTCGTCGGCGTGGCGTTCAGCCTGGTCCTCGGCGTGCTGCTCGGCGGCGTCTCCGGCCTCTACGGTGGGATCACCGATACGGTCATCCAGCGCGTGATCGAGATCGTGCGCTCGATCCCCACGATCCCGCTCTGGATGGGGCTCGCCGCCGCGCTGCCCAACGACTGGACGGTGATGCAGGTCTACTTCGCGATCACCGTCATCATCTCGCTGGTCGGCTGGACCGAGCTGGCCCGAGTGGTGCGCGGGCGTTTCCTGTCGCTGCGCGAGGAGGACTTCGTCACCGCCGCCGAGCTGGCCGGCTCGAGCCAGATGCGCATCATCGTCCACCACCTGGTGCCCTCGTTCCTGAGCCACATCATCGCGGCCACCACGCTCGCGATCCCCGCGATGATCATCAGCGAGACCTCGCTGTCCTTCCTGGGCCTCGGCCTCCGTCCGCCCGCCATCTCGTGGGGCGTGCTGCTGCAGCAGGCGCAGAACATCCAGGCGCTGGCCATCTCGCCCTGGCTGCTGGTCTCGGCGGTGCCCGTGATCATCGTGATCCTGGCGCTCAACTTCATGGGCGACGGCCTGCGCGACGCCGCCGACCCGTACGGGCAGTAGCCCGGTCCACCCCGCCATGGCGAGCGATCGGCCGCTGCTGGAGGTCCGCGACCTGCGGACCTATTTCTTCCAGGACGAGGGGACGGTTCGGGCGGTGGACGGCGCCGGGTTCTCGGTGTTCGCCGGCCGCACCCTCGGCATCGTGGGGGAGAGCGGCTGCGGCAAGAGCGTGACCGCGCGCTCGATCCTGCGCATCGTCGAGCGGCCCGGGCGGCTGGTGAGCGGCGAGATCCTGCTGCGCCGCGACGGAGTCGAGACCGACCTGGCCCGGCTCGACGCGGGCGGCCGCGAGATGCGGCAGGTCCGGGGCGGGGACATCGCGCTGATCTTCCAGGAGCCGATGACCTCGTTCAGCCCCGTGCACACGGTGGGCAGCCAGATGATCGAGACCATCCGGCTGCACCAGCAGCTCGACCGACGGGCCGCGCGGGAGAAGGCCATCGAGATGTTCGGGCTCGTCGGCATCCCCCGGCCGGAGCGCCGCGTGGACGAGTATGCGTTCCAGCTGAGCGGCGGCCTGCGCCAGCGGGCCATGATCGCGCTCGCGCTGTCGTGCGCGCCGCGGATCCTGATCGCCGACGAGCCCACCACCGCGCTCGACGTGACCACGCAGGCGCAGATCCTCGAGCTGCTCACCCGGCTGCAGCGGCGCGAGGGCATGGCGATCATCCTGATCACCCACAACCTGGGCGTGGTCGCGGAGATGTGCGACGAGGTGGTGGTGATGTACCTGGGGCGGGTGGTGGAGCGGGGGCCGGTCGACGCGATCTTCCACGAGCCCCGGCACCCCTACACCCGCGCGCTGCTGCGCTCGATCCCGAGCATCCACGCCCCGGTGCGCACGCGCCTGCCCACCATCGCCGGGTCCGTCCCGCACCCGTACAACCGCCCGGCCGGCTGCCCGTTCCACCCGCGCTGCCCGGACTTCATGCCCGGCCGCTGCGATCAGGCCGAGCCGGCGCTCCTCCCGACCGGCCCCGGCCACCAGGCCGCGTGCTTCCTCTACGAGGGCGCGCGCCCGTGACGCCCGAGTCCGCCGCGGCCCGCCCGCGTCTGCTCGAGGTCCGAGACCTCCGGAAGCTCTTCCCGATCCGCAAGGGCTTCCTGCGCCGGGTGGTGGGCCAGGTGCGCGCGGTGGACGGCGTGACGTTCCACGTCGAGCGCGGCGAGACGCTCGCGCTGGTCGGCGAGAGCGGCTGCGGCAAGACCACGACGTCGCGGTGCGTCCTGCGGGCGATCACGCCCACGGCGGGTCGGATCCTCTTCCGGGCGGCCGACGGGGCGGTGGTGGACGTCGCGACCCTGCCGAAGCGCGCCCTGCGGCCGCTGCGCCGGCAGATGCAGATGATCTTCCAGGACCCGTTCTCCTCGCTGAACCCGCGCCGGACGCTGCTCGACATCGTGGCGGAGCCGCTGGTCGCGAACGGAGTGGGCACGCGCGCGGAGCGCGTGGAGCGCGTGGCCGAGCTGCTGCGGCTGGTGGGCCTGCGCCCCGAGTACATGCGCCGCTACCCGCACGCGTTCAGCGGCGGCCAGCGCCAGCGCGTGGGCATCGCGCGCGCGCTCGCCCTGAGCCCGCGCCTCGTGGTGGCCGACGAGCCAGTCTCCGCGCTCGACGTCTCGGTGCAGGCGCAGATCCTCAACCTGATGCTCGATCTCCAGGCGCAGCTCGGGCTCACGTACCTGTTCGTGGCGCACGACCTGAGCGTGGTCAAGCACGTGAGCGACCGCGTGGCCGTCATGTACGTGGGACGGATCGTGGAGATGGCCGAGACCGAGCCGCTCTACGCCGCGCCCCGGCATCCCTACACCGAGGCCCTGCTCTCCGCGGTGCCCCAGCCCGACCCCCGCGCGCGCGCCCAGCGCGTGCTGCTGGAGGGCGAGGTGGCGGATCCGGCGCATCCGCCGCCGGGCTGCGCCTTCCACCCGCGCTGCGCCTATGCGGTGGAGCGTTGCCGCGCCGAGACGCCCGCGCTCGAGCCGGTCGCCCCCGGCCACGTCGTGGCCTGCCACCGTGCGCGCGAGCTCACGCTGCGCGGCATCGCGTCCCCCCCGCGCGCCCGCGCTTGACAGCCGGCGCCGGGGCGACCCATCATCGCTCCACCATGCCCGACACGCCCCGGATCCATCGCGTCGCCGTCGTGCTGTTCGAGGGCTTCACCGTGCTCGACGTCTACGGTCCCGTGCAGGCCTTCGCGAGCGCCCGGCTGACGAGGCCGGACGGCTCGCCGCTGCGTCTCTTCGAGATCGTCACGCTCGCCGAGAAGGCCGGCCCGATCCGGAGCGGGGAGGGGCCGACCAGCCAGGCCGACCACGCCTTCGCTGACGCGCCGCCCTACGACATCCTGCTCGTCCCCGGCGGCTTCGGCACGCGCCAGGCGGTGAACAACACCGCGCTGCTCCTGGCCCTCACCGCGGCCAGCCGCAAGGCCTCCATCACCACCAGCGTCTGCACCGGCTCGGCGCTGCTCGCGCGCACCGGTCTCATGGACGGGCGCCCGGCCACCTCGAACAAGGTCGCGTGGGACTGGGTCGTCCAGCAGGGCCCACGCGTGCGCTGGCAGCGTAAGGCGCGCTGGGTGGACGACGGCGATCTCGTCACGTCCTCCGGCGTCTCCGCCGGCATCGACATGGCGCTCTCGGTGGTGGCGCGGCTGCACGGCGTCGACATGGCCCGGCAGGCCGCGCGCTTCATGGAGTACGTGTGGCACGAGGACGCGGGCGACGATCCCTTCGCCTGAAGGGTCGTCCGCCCGCGCCCCCGTCGACCGCCCGCTCCGACGTCGCCTCGCGCTCGGACTAGAGCGCGCGATACACCTCGGTCTCGAACTTGCCAAGCAGGTCGACCGCGGTGGCGTCGTTGAACGGAATCAGCTGCGAGAGGAAGACGCCGCACACCTTCCGGGTC
>Ga0187766_10001932_pt1 | contig 12206 bp, 13 predicted proteins | sample 0216_QUI02_MP05__4_FD_132971 | JGI IMG/M metagenome (GOLD analysis project Ga0187766, IMG submission 132971) | Tropical peat soil microbial communities from peatlands in Department of Meta, Colombia - 0216_QUI02_MP05_20_MG | ecosystem: Environmental > Terrestrial > Soil > Wetlands > Peat ... | reverse complement strand
TGCATGTGTTAGGCCTGCCGCCAGCGTTCGCTCTGAGCCAGGATCAAACTCTCAAGTTGGATGAGAACTTTTCCCGGCTGATCACAACGTTTGACGAGGTCCGACACCGGTCACTTGCGTGACCGGGTGTTGACCTGAAACGTCGACCGCCGAAGTCTCTTCCCGACCATTTCCGCAAAGGTTTCCCCTCGCGAAAGCGGCCCGCAAGGACTCCGCCGTCCACGTTTCTCTTTCTTCCGATTCACCTGTCAAACAACCCGGAACTTTGTAAGCCCCGTCGAAAACCCGGGAAAAGCCGGGCTACGCAAATCCCCGGCATGCGCCGGGTTACGCAACAAGACACAGAAGCCCGCACATTCGACGCGCCGACGCGAACATGGCCACGAGAGCATGGCCGGATGCTCGGTCACCGTGTGAACAGTGAGGGGCTTCGCAGACGCGCCATCGCGCCAAGCGGCGGCGCGCCCAAGAGCTTCTATATAGGCTTTGGTGGCCGATATTGTCAACCTTCCCGGCGCGAAAAGAGGCGATGCGAAGGTATAAGAAAGCGGCAATTTCTGCCCGGATTTTGCTATGGCTCGGCGAGACTGCGCGGCCGCTTCGATTGCGCCTCGCCGCCGCATCGAATTCACCCGGCATCGGCGGCTTGCGCCGCACTGCGGCCACATTCCTCCGTCGTTCTTTGTAGTTGCCGCCGGGGATGTCGCGGCAGGGGGTAAGCGACAGCATCAACTTGAATTTTTACGCCCTTGGGGCTCGCGGATTGGCGGTCGCCGTCGTGGCGGAGATCGCGTCCCGCGAGGATCGCGAAGGCGTATAGCGCGTGAGGGGCGTCGCTCAAGGTTGCAAATGGGGACGTGGTCGGGAGACGTGGTCTTGGACCAAGTTAGACTGCGTGGCGTAAAAAATGCGCGAAGGCTCTCCGTCGAGGTCATCGATCTCGGCAACGAGCCGCCGCTCTCGGTCGACGGCGGGGGCTTGGATCGCCGGCGGCTGTCGGTCCAGTGGTTCAGCGGAACGATCTTAACCGGTTTGTGCGGCGCCGCGCTTATGGCCGGCGCCGTTTTCGCGTCGCTCGACGGCGAGACCAATTTCGCCAGCGCTCCTGAACGCGTCGAGACCGCACTGCGCGGCGCCATCAACAGTATCGGCGACCGGCTGAGCGCACTGCGCAAGACCGACCGGCTCCCCGCACTGAGCGAGCCCAGCGTCGCGCGCCAAGTCCTGCGCATTCCAACTTTGTCGCGCGTGCGGGAACGCGAGCTGGTGCGGGTGCGTCCCTATGTGCGCGTCAGCGGCAACCTTTCGCCGACCGTCACCGATCTCTCAGCCAATATCCCGCCCTATAATCCGCAAAAGCTGCTCGCCGACTCGGTGACTGGCGGCGACGACCAAACCCCCGCCGCCAAACCGGATGCCGAGGTTTCCTTCGTCACCTGCGATATGACGCCCGCCCCGAAGGGAGCCAAGGTGACGTCCAACACCAACAGCTGCGATCTCAACACGCTTTTGGCCAAGGTTAAGCCGTCGACGCAATTGCCGCTCGATCGGGTGTTGACGAGCGTGCGTGACATCGCGGCGCGCAGCGGAACCGCATCGACAGTGGTAAGGAATCCGGACGGCACGCCGAACATCAAATTGAGCTATGCCGCCGAAAACGATCCCGGCGCGTATTTCGGCTTCGTGCCGCGCGTAGTGCCGGAAAATGTCACGCTCCTGCCGAAGACCAGCCAACTCAACGGCGCCGGTGACTGGAGCGAGCGCGCGGTCACGGTCAAAAAGGGCGAGACGGTCGGCTCCATCCTGCGCGAGCTCGGCGCGCTGCCGGAAGAGATCAGGCAAATCATCGCCGTGATCGGACCGGTCGCGCTCGATGGCGGTATCAAGGAGGGTCAAAAGCTGCGGGCGCTGATGACGCCGGCGGGGCTCGGTCATATGGAGCCGCTGCGCGTGATCGTCGCCGGCGACAACGGCATCATCGCCGCGGTCGCCTTGTCCGATATCGGCAAATACGTTCCCGTCGACATCCGCAACATCGATACCGCGGCGGCCGACAGCGGCGAGGATCAAACCGCCGCCGACGACACCAGTGGCGTGCGACTTTATCAGAGTGTCTACGAGACGGCGCTGCGCAACAACGTGCCGAGCCCGGTCATCGCCGAATTCGTCCGCATCTTTTCCTACGACGTCGATTTCGAGCGCAAGGTGACGCCGGGCGACAGTTTCGACGTGCTGTTTTCGGACGACGAGAGCGGCGAAGGCAGGAACGAAGTGCGCTATGCGTCGCTCACCGTCGGCGGCGAGACCAAGCGCTATTATCGCTACCAGACCGCGGATGACGGCGTTTACGACTATTACGACGACGGCGGGGTGAGTTCGAAGAAATTCCTGGTGCGCAAGCCCGTCGCCACCGGCATCGTGACGTCGGGCTTCGGCTGGCGCACGCATCCCATGCTGCACGTCAGCGAACTGCATACCGGCGTCGATTGGGGCGCGCCTTATGGCACGCCGATTTTCGCCGCTGGCAACGGCGACGTCGAAGAGATCGGGACCAAAGGCGGCTACGGCAAATATGTCCGCATTCGCCATGCCAACGGCTACGAAACGGCTTACGGCCATATGACCGCTTTCGCGCGCGGTCTCGACGTCGGCAGCCACGTCCGCCAAGGCCAGATCATTGGCTTCGTCGGCTCGTCCGGACTATCGACCGGCTCGCACGTTCATTTCGAGATCATCGTCAACGATCGTTTCGTCGATCCGATGCGGATCAAATTGCCGCGCGGCCGCGTGCTCGACGGCGTGGCGCTCGCCGCCTTCGACAAGGAGCGCGATCAGCTCGACGCGATCCTATCTCACGGGCCGGTGGCGCACGTCGCGCAAGCGCATTAATTTTGTCCGCCGCCAATATCCGCTCACTCCCGCGTAAGCGGGAATCCAGGAGATAATTTAGCTATAAACGGGCGAACTGGTTTGATCCGCTGGACCCCCCGCTTTCGCGGGGGTGAGCGGAAGAAAATCCGCGCGCATGGGCGGAAGAAAACATCCGCGCAGCTTCGTATCACGCCGCCGCCGCGACGGTGGCGCCGTTGAAGACGAGGCCGTCGCGGCCAGCGGTGATTTTCACCTTCTCGCCGTCCTTGATGCGGCCGGCGAGAAGGAGTTCGGCGAGCGGATCCTGCACCGAGCGCTGGATCACGCGCTTGAGCGGCCGCGCGCCGTAAGCGGGATCGTAGCCCTTGTCGGCGAGCCAATCGCGCGCCTTGGCGTCGAGTGACAGCGTGATCTTGCGATCGTCCAGAAGTTTCTGCAGAAGCTCCATCTGGATATCGACGATGCGGTCCATGTCCTTGCGTTTAAGCCGATGGAACAAGATGATTTCGTCGATGCGGTTTAAGAATTCCGGGCGGAAACGCGCGCGCACTTCCGCCATCACCAGATCGCGCACCTTGTCGGTGTCCTCGCCTTCCGGCTGGGCGACGAGAAATTCGGCGCCGAGATTGGACGTCATGACGATCAGCGTGTTGCGGAAATCGACCGTGCGGCCCTGGCCGTCGGTCAGCCGCCCGTCGTCGAGCACTTGCAGGAGCACGTTAAACACGTCCGGATGCGCCTTCTCGATCTCGTCGAACAGCACGACCTGATAAGGCCGCCGCCGCACCGCTTCGGTGAGCGCGCCGCCTTCGTCATAGCCGATATAGCCGGGCGGCGCGCCTATCAGCCGCGCCACCGAATGCTTCTCCATATATTCCGACATATCGATGCGGATGAGCGCGTGTTCGTCGTCGAACAAAAACTGCGCCAGCGCCTTGGTCAGCTCGGTCTTGCCGACGCCGGTGGGCCCCAAGAACATGAACGAGCCGATGGGCCGCCGCGGATCCTGCAGGCCCGCCCGCGCGCGCCGCACCGCGGTCGAGACAGCTTTGACGGCTTCGGCCTGGCCGACCACGCGTTTGCCGATCTGGTCCTCCATGCGCAGAAGCTTTTCGCGCTCGCCTTCGAGCATGCGATCGACGGGGATGCCGGTCCAGCGCGACACCACCTGCGCGATGTGATTGGCGGTTACCGCCTCCTCGGCGAGCAAGCCAGTCGCGCCGGCATTGGCGGCGCTTTCGGTCGCTTTCAGCTTGCTCTCGATCTGCGGAATGACGCTGTATTGCAACTCGCCGGCGCGCTGGTAATCGCCGCGGCGGATCGCGTCGGCGAGATCGTTCTTGGCCTTGTCGAGTTGCTTCTGCAGCTCCGCGGCCGATGACAGCTTGTCCTTCTCGGACTTCCACTTCGCGGTGAGCGCGTCGGCTTTCTCCTGCAGCGAGGCAAGATCTTTTTCCAGCCGCTTGAGGCGGTCCTTCGACGCCGGATCGCGCTCTTTCTTCAGCGCTTCCTGCTCGATCTTCAGCCGCACGATTTCGCGGTCGAGATTGTCGAGCTCTTCCGGCTTGGAATCGATCTGCATGCGCAACCGCGCCGCCGCCTCGTCGACGAGGTCGATGGCCTTGTCGGGGAGGAAACGGTCGGTGATGTAGCGATGAGACAGCGTTGCCGCCGCAACGAGCGCGCCGTCGGTGATCTTCACCTTGTGGTGCGCCTCGTATTTTTCCTTCAAGCCGCGCAGGATCGAGATCGTGTCTTCGACTGACGGCTCGTCGACATAGACAGGCTGGAAGCGCCGCGCCAAGGCCGCATCTTTCTCGACATGTTTCTTATATTCGTCGAGCGTGGTGGCGCCAATGCAATGCAATTCGCCGCGGGCGAGCGCGGGCTTGAGCAGGTTCGACGCATCCATCGCGCCGTCGGCCTTGCCGGCACCGATGATCGTATGCATTTCGTCGATGAACAAAATGTAAGCGCCGGCCGAGCCGGTCACCTCCTGCAGCACGGCTTTCAGCCGCTCTTCGAATTCGCCGCGATATTTGGCGCCGGCGATCAGCGCGCCCATGTCAAGCGCGAGGAGCTTCTTGTCCTGCAGGCTTTCCGGCACGTCACCGTTGACGATGCGCAGCGCCAAGCCCTCGACGATCGCGGTCTTGCCGACGCCGGGTTCGCCGATCAGCACGGGATTGTTCTTGGTCCGGCGCGAGAGCACCTGGATGGTGCGGCGGATTTCCTCGTCGCGGCCGATCACCGGATCGAGCTTGCCGTCGCGCGCGGCCTGGGTGAGATCGCGCGCATATTTCTTCAGCGCGTCATAGGCGTTTTCGGCGGACGCGGAATCGGCGGTGCGGCCCTTGCGCAACGCTTCGATCGCGGCATTGAGCGCTTGCGGGGTGACGCCGGCGTCTTTCAAAATCTTCGCCGCTTCGCTGCCTTTCTCGATGGCCAAAGCGAGCAAGAGCCGCTCGACGGTGACGTAGCTGTCGCCAGCTTTTTCGCCAGCCTTCTCGGCGGCGTCGAAGACGCGCGCCAGCACCGGGTCGAGATAGACCTGCCCCGCCCCGCCGCCCGAGACTTTCGGCCGCTTGGCGAGCGCCGCCTCGACGGCGGCAAGTGCGGCGCGCGAATTGCCGCCCGCGCGGTCGATCAGGCCCGCCGCGAGCCCTTCGGGGTCGTCGAGCAGGACTTTCAACAGGTGTTCGGGGGAAAATTGCTGATGTCCCTCGCGCTGGGCGAGCGATTGGGCAGATTGCACAAAACCGCGGCTGCGGTCGGTATATTTCTCGAAATTCATGTCCTCTCCCTCGGCCTATTCCGGTCGCCCTTTGAGCCAGTGAGACCGCCGAAGCCAACTTCGTCATGGCCGGACTTGTTCCGGCCACCCGCGTCTTCGCCCATCGAAGGAAACGTCCCAGCGGAGGAAGGACGGCTCACCGAAGGAAAGACATGGATACCCGCGACGGCGCTCTTCGAACGGCTATGCGCGGGCATGACGATGATAAGACTTTAATCTCACCTGCTCCAACACGAACGCGCGGCTGGAACATCGTCATTGGAAGTGTTTTTGCCGGCCCTGCCATTGAGGGAAATCAAAGCAAAACCGGCGATTTTCGGTGAGCGCCGTTAAGGCCACTCCCAGGTTGTGGATATGGGGGTGGGGTTAAGGGGGCGGAAGGGGGTGGCGACGTTGCTTGTTAAATCGAGCCAAAAAACTTCAAATCCACCTTAACTTCTTCGACTAGTTTAACGGTCACACCAAGCTGCCGATCCTTGAGCAGGCCGCAAAGCGCCTTGCCATCAACGAGATCAATCGCTGGGGCGCCATCTCTCGTCGCTTCACGACGCGCGTTTGCTGTGAAGGTACTTGGGGTGATGATCAGACCCTTGTCGGCTCGGCCCACCATGGCCCCGCGAAAATCTCGTACGACGCTCGCACCGACGGAGCCTTTCCATCGCTTGCACTGGAATAGGACGTGGAATGACACCAAGTTGACGCGTAACCCTCCCATTCCATCAATGTCCCCGTCGCCTGACCTTCCCGATCGTCCAGAGTGTGAGGAGGAATGGGCCGAGGCCGAACGCTATTGTTGGGGGCTATCGCCGACAAGCTGCGCGGCATTGCGGCTGAGGCCGGGCGCAAGCGGGCATAACTGCAGGGTGCCGCACGCTACGCGGGAATGAGCGGAATTTACTGATGCCGCTCGTCCCCGCGAAAGCTGGAACGCGAAAGCTGCGACCCAGTCGCGCAGAACCGAACAGGTGAGACAAAAATGGAAAATTACCTTGCGTGCTGTTTCCCGTGGTGTGAATTGTCTTTCACATCCGCAGGAGCCGCTTGGCGTTGCCGGACAGGATTTTGGCTTTGTCCTCGTCGCATAGCGGCACCGATTCCATCCATTTGGTCGCCGGCGGGTTCGGCACGAACGGCCAGTCCACCGCGAACAAAATGCGGTCAATGCCCATTTCCATGACGCAGCAAAGCAGCGCCGGATTGGAAAAATTGCCGCTCGTGGTGACGTAAAAATTGTTGCAGAAAATTTCGCGGAAATTGGCCGCCTTGCCGCCGGGACGTTTCAGCGTGGTGTCGACCCGCCAGACCAGAAACGGCAGCGTCTCGCCGAGATGGCCGAGAATGATTTTCAGCTTCGGGTATTTTTCGAACACGCCGGAGAGCGCGAGGCGGATCGCGAGCGTCGCCGTCTCCACCGTATAGCCCCAGGTGGCGCGCGTGAGCATCGGGAAATCCTTGGCGTAGTCGCCGTAATAGATGCGCATCACGTCGGCCTGCGGCAGCGACGGGTGCATGTAGATCGGCAGATCGAGCTTCTCGGCGCGCGCATAGATCGGCCAGAAGCCTTTGTCGTCGAGAAAGGCGCCGTTGGCGAGGCCGTGCAGCATGGCGCCCTTGAAGCCGAGGGCGGCGGTGCGTTCAAGCTCGTCGGCGGCGGCGTCCGGCACCGCTGTCGGCAGCGCGGCGAAAGCGGCGAAGCGCTGCGGATTGGCGGCGACCACTTGATGCAGCCGATCGTTGACGCGCCGCGTCACGGCCGCGGCGGTTTCCGCGGGAAGCTTTTGTGTCGACGGCGCGCCGTGCGAGAGCACCTGAATATCGATTGCGGCTTCGTCCATCTCCTTGAGCCGCAGCGCGCCGAGGTCTTTCAGCCGCGTATATTGCTCGCCCGGCCGGCCGGCTTCGCCGCCGGTATAGGTCTTCTCCAGTTCGTCATCCCAGTAATGCTCTTCGAGCGCGATGACGGGACAATGCGGTTTCTTGAACATTGTGACTCCCCTTCCCTCGTTCCGGCGCGTTGAAGCCCGGCCGGGGCAAAGAGTCAAACCGGATGTTGTCGGTAATAGGCCGCGTCGTCGGCGCTTTGCGTCCAGCCGTCGCGGCCGCGCCATTCGAGGTGACGGGCGCTCATGTCGCCGCCGTAGCGGACACGGAAGAGCACCGTGCGGTGCGGCCCGTTGGCGTATTCGTGAACCTCGCCGGGCGGATGGACGACGAAGCCGCCCGGCTTGACGACGACGGTTTCGCCCGGTGTGCGCATGGTGCCGCCGCCTTCGAAACAGAAATAGATTTCGGTCGCGTGCGGATGGCAGTGATAGGGACTGATTTGCCAGGGCTCCCAGCAGGCGACGGTGACGTCACCCTCTTCGACCCGGCCGAGGATTTTTTCGACGTGCTTCTTGGGATCGAATTCGGCCTCGGCGACGATGCTGAAAACTTTCATGGCTTAGTCCTCCTGCAGCGCTTCGTTGGCAGGAGGAAGAGGTTAGACAAAGCCGGTTGCTTTGGCGACGTGGCGTCGGGCGCCTCACCGGCAAAACGCTGGCTAACAGGATACGGGTAACAGGACGTTAACAGCGGCGGCGTAACCTGCCGTTTATTCCCACTGAGGGCATGATCCGGAAAAGTGGAAACCGGTTTTCCGAAAAGATCATGCCTTATCAAATATCTAGAGCAGCAATCGATTCAACTTGAAGCGATTGCGCTCGAGGCCGGCCGAACGGCCATGCGGCTTTAGAACGAGGATGAACGAGACCCGCGCCACCCGACGGACCAAAAGCTTCCTGCTCGGGCTTATCCATGACTGCCGCAAGCGCGGCGCGCTCGATTGCACCATCCGCGATCTCTCCGACGGCGGCGCCCGCATCGCCTTTTCCGCCACGGTAGCGCTGCCCGAAGTGATCGAACTCGAAATCCCGCAACGCGAATTGCGGCGGCGCGCGCGGGTGGTCTGGCGCAGGAGCGATGAAGTCGGCCTGTCGTTCGTCGAGGAAGACCGCACGGCGAAGCCCGCTTCGGCGGAGCCTGCGGCGCCAACGACGGCCGCCGAAATCACGGCGCGCATCGGCGCACTCGAAGCCGAGATCGCCGCGCTGCGCGCGCGTCTTGCGAGCCTCGACGCAGACGATGCTACGGCCGGCGGCGAGGCGGCAGCTTAGATTTGGCATGATCTTTTTCGGAAAGCCGGTTTCCATCCCGGATCAAGTTCAGGGCAGGCTTTTTCGGATCATGCCTTAAGTCCTTACCCGCACCCTTCGGCCTCTCGCTTTCGATCGCGCGGGCCTGATAGTCTCTCTGCCCCCAACGAGGGCCAAAATAGCGAGGAGGCGATCATGGCAAAAGGCTATTGGATAGCGACGTATTTCTCTGTCTCCAACCCGGACGCGCTAGCGGAATACGCCAAGCTTGCCGGCCCCGCGATCAGCGCCGCCGGCGGCCGTTTTCTCGCCCGCGGCACGGCCGCCAAGGCTTACGAAAAAGGCGTCAAACAGCGCGTCGTGCTGATCGAGTTCGATAGCGTCGATAAAGCAGCCGCAGCGCACGACAGTCCGGGTTATCAGGCGGCGCTGAAAGTGCTCGGCAATGCGGTGGAGCGCGACTTGCGTATCGTCGAAGGGCTCGCGTGACGCCGATCTTGCGTTTCGCGCGGCGGGGCTCTCATCGGTTCGGTGATGAGGCAGGCGTCTGATCGAAGATCCTGTCGCCTTGCAGGTCGATGATCTGGCGCGCCTTGTTGACGGTGAAGGTCACTGCATCGTCGTAGACCGCATAGCTGTCGGCGCGGATAAAGCGATGCTCCTTGCGCACGCCGCCGATCTCGCGCTCGATCGTGCCCGCGGTCTGATAATGGCCGTTGTTCTTGTACGGCGCCGCGCGAATGACGAAGCCTTTGTATTCGACCGGTTCGGCGAGCTTGCCGGCTTTCGCGTCGGCGCGGCGGCCGAACAGAGCGCTGAGAAAAGACATTGACCGGCCTCCATTCGTCTTTCATGTCCGGGCGTCAAGGTCGCATTGCGGCGTGCGATCCGTCCCGACACCTGATAATACTCTCTCTCGTTCGCGCCCGCATCCCATCATGGAGTTAGTGAGATGCCGAAAGCCTATTGGGTGACCTGCTACCGTTCGATTTCCGATCCGCAAAAGGTCGCGGCCTATGCCAAGCTGGCACCGGCGGCGACGGCGCAATTCGGCGCCCGTTACATCGCCCGCGGCACGGCGGCCGAAGCCTTCGAGGCCGGCCAGAAGGAGCGCATCGTCATCTCGGAATTTCCGTCGATAGAGAAAGCCATCGCCGCCTATCGCAGCCCGGCCTATCAGGAAGCGCTCAAGGCGCTCGGCGACGGCGCGGTGCGCGACATCCGTATCGTCGAAGCGCTGGAGTAGCCGCTCATGCCCAGCATTCAGATTCTCAATCCCGACAGCCTCGGCAAGCCACTCGGGCAGTATTCGCAGGTAACGCGGGTGAAAGCGTCGGAGTTTCTGTTCATTGCCGGCCAGGTCGGCGCCGACAAGGACGGCAAAGCGGCGAGCAATTTCGATGCGCAATGCGGCCTTGCCTTCGCCAATATCGGCGCCGCGCTCGCCTCGCAGGGCGCCGACTTCGGCAATATCGTCGAGTTCACGACCTATCTCGTGCATTCGCAGGACATCGCGAAATTCATGGCCTACCGCACGCGCGAATTTCCGAAACTGTTCAAGGGCGGCGCTTTTCCGCCCAATACGCTGCTCATCGTCGACCGGCTGGTGCGCGAGGAATTTTTGATCGAAGTCAGCGCGGTCGCGGCGCTGTGAGGTGGACGCTGATTTTGCCCGCACTTGTCGCAGGCAAGTCTTTCACTCCGGAAATTTGCGCCGCGCGGTCGTCGTCGCCAGCGACGCGCCGTTTGTCCCGAGCGCCTTGACGGTAAATTCATAAGTGTGGACTTCGCCGGGCGGAGGCGAAGGACCCACGAAGCCTTTCGCAAACGCGCCGCACGGCACCTCCGCCTGCCCGCGATAGTCGACCGTGCCGCCGCCGTGATGAAAGCTCGGCTTGTTCAGGTCCGTCATGGCGAATTGCAGTTGCGTTGTGCCCGCGGGAATCTCCTGCAGCGTGAAACGCGGCGAGCCTGCGCACCAGGTGAAGGACGCCGAAAAGGCCCATGCGCCGGACGCGCTCAGTAACAGCGCGGGCACGACTGCCGCAGCCATCGTAACGCGGCGGCGCATGGTTTGATTGGCCATGAGGGAAAGCTTAGCACACCTTGCGCTTTAGTAACCGCGCGCATAGAGCGCGACCGCGCGGCTCTCGTTGCCGCCCGCCGCGCGATAGGCACCGGCCAAGTAGCACACCGCGTAAGTCATGTTGGTTTGCGGATCGAGCAGCCCCGCGGCCGAACCGGTATAACCCATGGCGCGCGGTCGAGAGCCTAAATCTGCATCAGGCCGTAATTGCCGGCATGCACGGCGCGCACATTGCCGCCGCTTTCGCGCCCGATGACGCGCTCGACGAGCGACACCGGAATGCCGGCCGCGCTCGCCTGCGCCGCCGCCATCGACGAGGTCGTATCGAAGCTTGTCGCGGATGCAAAGTTGTTTGTTTGCATCTGTACCCGATAGGCGTGCCCGCGCACATGCCCATGCGAATGGGCGAAGGCCGGGCTGCAACAAACGAACGCAGCAACAATAGGCACGGCGGCAAGCTGAAAAGCCTTTGTGGCAAAACGCGGCTGACGCATGAAACAACGCATGACGATGCTCCGTCAGAAAGCCGCCCGCCTGCGCTTGTCGCGGCCAAATCTGGCCTCGCTTCGGCCATTTATTGCGTTTGGGAAGGCTTAGTCGTGGCGGGGGAACAAATAAGTTCCGCAGCGGGAATAGGCGGGACTCAGACGCGTGCTGAGCCAAATAAATAATGGATTGTGAAACGGGCGCGGCACACTTGCTGAAACCGTAACGAGAGGTTCGTGTCTCGGATCAAGTCCGAGCACTACGGCCTTAATTGTCCAGGAAACTACGAAGCTTTCTGGAGCGAGAAGGATGTTTCAGCTTGCGCAGCGCCTTGGCCTCGATCTGGCGGATGCGCTCGCGCGTCACCGAGAACTGCTGGCCGACTTCTTCCAGCGTGTGGTCGGTGTTCATGCCGATGCCGAAGCGCATGCGCAGCACGCGCTCCTCGCGCGGAGTGAGCGAGGCGAGCACGCGCGTCGTGGTTTCGCGCAGGTTCGATTGGATCGCGGCGTCGATCGGCAGGATCGCGTTCTTGTCCTCGATGAAATCGCCGAGATGCGAGTCCTCCTCGTCGCCAATCGGGGTTTCGAGCGACAACGGCTCCTTGGCGATCTTGAGCACCTTGCGCACTTTCTCGAGCGGCATGCCGAGCTTTTCCGCCAATTCCTCCGGCGTCGGCTCGCGGCCGATCTCGTTGAGCATCTGGCGCGAGGTGCGCACGATCTTGTTGATCGTCTCGATCATGTGGACCGGGATGCGGATGGTGCGCGCCTGGTCGGCGATCGAACGGGTGATCGCCTGGCGAATCCACCACGTCGCATAGGTCGAGAACTTG
>Ga0187766_10001931_pt1 | contig 12208 bp, 11 predicted proteins | sample 0216_QUI02_MP05__4_FD_132971 | JGI IMG/M metagenome (GOLD analysis project Ga0187766, IMG submission 132971) | Tropical peat soil microbial communities from peatlands in Department of Meta, Colombia - 0216_QUI02_MP05_20_MG | ecosystem: Environmental > Terrestrial > Soil > Wetlands > Peat ... | reverse complement strand
GTTGTGGGCGAACGAGAGCTCCACCCCGTCGAGCCCGCCCTCGCGACAGCGCCGCGCGGCGTCGCCGAAGGCGCGGACCACCATCGCGATCTGCTCCGGCTCCATCTCGTGCGGCACCTCGCGGTGAACCTTCTCCGGCAACTGCGACGGGGCCAGCAGCACGTGCCAGCTCTCGACGTCGGACTGCGCGCGCCGCCCCAGATGGGTGAGCTGGCTCATCACCCGGCAACCGTGCCGGTGCACGGCCTCCGCGACAGCCCGGTAGGCGGGAACGATCGAGTCGTCGTGGTTGGCGATCATGTTCCAAGCCGATGCCGGAGAGGAGGGATGGACGCTGGTCGAGCCGCCGATGATCGTGAGTGAGGCGCCGCCCCGGGCCTTGGCCTCGTGGTATGCGCAGAGGCGCGCGCCGGGCTTTCCGTCCTCGGCCATCGCCTCCGCGTGGGCGCTCGAGTAGATGCGGTTCGCGAGCGTCAGCCCGCCGACGCGGAGCGGTGCGAACAGGTGGCGGAAGGGCTGAGCCATGACGACCTCCTCGGACGGCGGCTCCCCGCGGTCGTGATCAACGGCGCCGCGGCGCGAGCCCGCGCCTCAGATCGGCGCCGACCTCGCGTGCCACGGCGTGCTGGCCTCGTAGGCGTGAGCGGCGCGGAGCACGGTGGCCTCGTCGAACGGGCGCCCGATGAGCTGCAGCCCGATCGGCAGGCCCCCCGCGGTGAATCCGCACGGGACCGAGACCGCCGGCAGGCCGGTGTGGTTCGACGGCCGCGTGAGCCTGATCATCGCGCCGAGCACGTCCTCGGGGGCGCCCTTGATCCGCACCGATCGCTCCCCGACCACGGGCGCGGCGGCGGGCACGGTCGGCGCCGCGATCAGATCCACGCGGCGGAGCGCCGTGGCGAAGTCCTGGCGGATCAGCTCCCTCACGCGCTGGGCCTGGACGTAGTCGATGCCCATGAAGAGCTTTCCCCACTCGAGCCCGAAGCGCACGTCCGGCGCGTAGTCGTCGGGGCGCGTGCGGAGCCAGGGCTCGTGGAACGTGGCCGCCTCGGTGAGCACGACGCAGACGTGGACGCCGGCGATGTGCTGGATCTGGGTGAGGGAGATCTCCTCGGCGGTCGCTCCCCGGCCCTCCAGCACCGCGACCGCCTTCCTGACTGCGTCCTCCACCTCGGGATCGACGCCCTCGAAGAAGTACTCGCGCGGGATCCCCACCCGGAGCCCCTTCACGTCGCCGGTGAGCGCCCGCGCGTAGTCGGGCACCGGCACGTCCGCGGTGGACGCATCCCGCGGATCGTGGCCGGCGATCGCGCCCAGCAGCAGGGCGGCGTCGGCGACGGTCTTGGCCATGGGGCCGCAGTGATCGGTGGTCCAGCTCAGCGGGATCACGCCGTGCTTGCTCACGCGGCCGTAGGTCGGCTTGAGCCCGACGATTCCGCAGAGCGCGGACGGGATGCGGATCGACCCGCCCGTGTCCGTGCCGGTGGCGGCCAGGCAGAGCGAGGCGGCCACCGCGGCGCCGGAGCCGCCGCTGCTGCCGCCGGGAATGCGATCGAGGTCCCAGGGATTGCGCGTGGGCGGGGAGAAGACGCTGTAGGCGAACTCGTGGGTGTTCGTCTTGCCGACGATCACCGCGCCCGCGCCCTTCAGCCGCTCGACGACCGCCGCGTCGTAGTCCGGCACGAAGTCGGCGAGGATCTTCGAGCTGGCGGTGGTGCGGATTCCCTTCGTGTAGTAGAGGTCCTTCACGGCCACCGGGATCCCGTGGAGCGGCCCCAGGTAGTTTCCGGCCGCGATGGCCTGCTCGGCGGCCCTGGCCGCGCGGCGAGCCTCGTCGGGAGTCACCGTCACGTACGCCTTGACGCGCCCGTCGACGGCGGCGATCCGGTCGAGCACGGCCTCGGTGACCTCGACGGGGGAGACCTCCTTCTTCCTGATGCGCTCGGACAGCGAGGCGATGGTCTCGAGCGGGAGCTTGGGATCGCTCATGGCCGCGCCGCCTTCGCGGGGAGGCCGGCGGCGGGCAGGTAGACGGGAGCGGGCCCGCCGATGCCCACCGGGACCTCGCGCAGCTTCCGCATCTCGCCCTGGCTCCACTCCACGGCGGGCGCGAGCTTCTCGAGCTGCTGATCGGTGATGGCGAGATCGGCGCTCTGGACGACGGGCCGCAGCGTCTCCTTCGTCGTCTTCGGCGGGGGCGACTGGGCGCCCGCGCTCCCGGGCGCGAGCGCTCCCGCCACCGCTCCGGTGGTGGCGGTCGCGAGGAAGCCGCGGCGGGACATTTGCTCGGGCGTGCTCATGGGCTGTCCTCCTCGGACCCCGGCCGATGACATCGGCCGGCGACTCCGGCAGAGTAGCTCAACCCGTCGGCGATTGCAGCCCCACCGGGCCTTGACGCCAGGGCCGTGCCCGGCGCACCATGCGCCGGGGCAGGGGATCGCCCGGCGCTGATAACCGCCGCCCGAAGGGCCGTTCGGAGAGCCGGATGTTCTCCGCCCCCGCGCGCGCCGACCACCGGAGGTTCGCCATGAAGAGATCCGCTCTGATCATCGCGCTGATCGGCGTGAGCCTGCTCGCCACGTTCGCCTGGGGCCAGGCCCTGCCCACCGCCACGCCGGAGGAGGTCGGGCTCTCGTCGCCCCGGCTCGCCCGCGCGACGGAAGTGGTGAAGGGCGAGATCGCCAAGGGCCGCTACCCCGGCGCGGTGGCCATCGTGGCCCGGCGAGGCAAGATCGCCTACTTCGAGGCCCTCGGTCAGCGCGACCCCCAGACCGGCGCGCCGATGACCAAGGATGCGATCTTCCGCCTGTACTCGATGACCAAGCCGTTCACCTCGGTGGCGATGATGATGCTGGTCGAGGACGGGCGGGTCGTCCTGAGCGACCCCGTCTCGAAGTATCTTCCGAAGCTCAACGGCCTCCAGGTGATCGTTCCACAGCGCGATGCTCAGCCCGGCCGGACGGGCAGCGTGCTCGTGAAGTCCGATCGGGAGATGACGATCCAGGACCTGCTCCGCCACACCTCCGGTCTGGTGTACGGCGGCCTCACGGCCAATGGCGAGGTCAAGGAGCTCTATGCGCGTGAGGGCGTGGACTGGTACGGCGTCACGCCGGCCGAGCAGATCGAGCGCCTGTCCAGGGTGCCCCTCGCGCACCAGCCGGGATCCGCGTGGGAATACGGCCTCTCGACCGACGTCGCCGGGCGCGTGATCGAGGTGGTGAGCGGCGTCACCCTGGGGCAGTTCCTCCAGGAGCGGGTCTGGTCGCCACTCGAGATGACCGACACGAGCTTCAAGGTTCCCGACGGCAAGACCACCCGCCTCGCCCAGCCCTTCTCCAAGGACCCGGTGACCGGGCAGGACGTGGCGCTGCTCGACGTGACGGTGGCCCAGAAGAACGACGCGGGAGGCGCCGGCTCCGCGGGGACGGCCTCGGACTACGCGCGCTTCTGCCAGATGATGCTGAACGGCGGCCAGCTCGACGGCGCGCGACTCCTCGGGCGGGCCACCGTCGCCCACATGACCGCGGATCACCTCGGAGACATCAGGGTCGCCTCTCCCACCCTGGCGCCGGGTTACGGGTTCGGCCTCGGCTTCGCCGTCCGCAGGGCGACGGGGATCAATCCGATGACGGGCTCGGCGGGGGAGTACCGCTGGGGCGGCGCGGCCGGGACGGCGTTCTGGATCGATCCCAAGGAGCAGACGGTCGTGGTCTGGATGACACAGGGGCAGCCCGGCCCGAGGCGCAGCGAGGACCGCGACCTTTTCCGGCAGCTCGTCGAGGCGGCGATCGTCGACTGACGGCGACCCTGGCGCTCAGGCGATCTTCTCGACGAGGCCGTCGCGCAGGTACACCGTTCGATTCGCCGCCCGCGCGACCTCCTGGCTGTGGGTGGCGATGATCACGGTCGTCCCCTGATCAGCGGACCTCGCGGTCAGGAGCTCGAGGATCCGCGCACCCGTCTCCGAGTCGACGTTTCCCGTCGGCTCGTCGGCCAGGATGATCCGGGGATCGTTGATGAGGGCGCGGGCCACCGCCCCCCTCTGCCGCTCGCCGCCCGACAGCCGGGAGGGGAGCGCCTGCATGCGGTCGGCGAGCCCGAGCCCGACGAGGAGGGCCGCCGCCTTCTCCCGCCTCCGCCTCCGGTCGAGCCCGGTGGGGTAGGCGGCGACCTCGACGTTTTCGATGAGCGTCAGCACGGGTATCAGGTGATGGAGCTGGAAGACGAATCCGATGTACGTGGAGCGGAAGCGGTCGAACGGCCGGTGCCCGTCGAGCGGCTTGCCATCGATGCGGATCTCACCGCTCGTCGGCCGGTCGAGCGCAGCGATCAGGTTGAGCAGGGTGGTCTTGCCGCATCCCGATGGCCCCATCAGGGCGATCGCCTCCCCGGCGGCGACCTGGAAGGACACGCCATTGAGGGCCCGGATGAAGCCGGCTTCGTAGTGCTTCACGAGATCGTCGACGGCGACCATGTCGGCGCCCGGCGGGGCCATGCCGACCTCTACTCGAAGCGGAGCGCGTCGGCGGGGAGAACCCGCGACGCGAGGATCGCGGGATACAGGCCACTCAGCACGCCGAGGCCGAGCGCCAGGCCCATGCCCTCGACCGCGATGTCGACGGGGACGAAACCGGGGATCCAGCCGACCCCACCGGCCCTGCTGCGGGCGAAGATCAGGAGCAGGAGCCACGCGAGCAAGCTCCCGGCGATCCCGGCCACCGCGCACATGACCACCGCCTCGCCGAGGACAAGCCTGACCACCATGGGCCGCGTCCAGCCGACGGCGAGGAGGAGGCCGATCTCCCGGGTGCGCTCGGAGATGGCCATGAGCAGCGAGTTGGCGACGATGAGCCCGCAGGTGACCACCGAAGCGCCGACGAGCACCCGCACGAAGAAGTCGATCACCTCGGCGACGCGCGTCTGGTCCAGGAGGCGGCCGCTCGGGCTGGCGATCAGGCCGGGAAAGCTTCGGTTGATCGCCGCGATCAGGTCGGCGGCGTCGCGGTCCGCGGCCACCTGGAGGAAGGCCAGATTGACGAATCCCCGCCGGTTGGTGAGCCGCTGAGCGTCGCCGAGATCGAGCACGGCGGCGCTGTCCAGGAGGCCGACTCCGAGGGAGTAGATCCCGGTGATGGAGAACACCTCGTCCGCGGCGAGGAGGATCTTGTTGCCCACACCGTATCCGAGTCGCCGGGCCGCGAGATCGCCCAGGATGAGCTCCCGTTTTCCCGGCTCGAAGAAGCGTCCCTCGACCAGGCCGATCCGGCTGGACAGCGGCTCGACCGCCGAGATCCCCGTGATCAGGAAGTAGCTGTTCCACGGCGTCCGGAGGCGCTCCAGGACGACGGCGGAGGCGCCTCGCACGCCGTCGAGCCCGCGCAGCCGCTCGTAGTCCGCGACGGCGAGGCGGGACGACCACGCGTCGATCGCACCCCGGGACTGCACGGTGACGTCCACCCGCGCCCGTCGCATGGTGTCCGCGACCTGTCTCTTCACGCCGGCGCTGACGGAGAGGGCGGTCACGAGCGTGGCGACGCCGGCGGTGACGGCGCCGATGGTGAGCGTGGTCCGGAGCTTGTTGCGGTACAGCCCGCGCAGCGCGATCACCCGCCCGGTCCCCGGGCGCTCTCCGGAGACCCGACGATCCGGAGCCCCAGGGCCCGGTCGAGGTCCCGAGCGATGAACGCCTTGTACTGGGGTTCGGTGAGGACGCGCCTGAGGTCGGCGAGCGCCTGGGCCCGCGCCTGGTTCAGCGTGTCGAGGTAGCGAGGCTCGAGGACCGATCGCTGCTCGGTCTGGGCCCTGGCGAAGACCGCCGCCCGCGCGCGGCCAAACGCGTCGACCACCTCGCGCACGCGCGCCTGCTGGGTCGGGTCGAGGCCGAGTGCGGTCGTCATCTCCGGGAGCACGGCGTCGCGCCGGCTGGCGGAGCTGCCCTGGGCCCGGAGCAGCGCCGAGAGCAGCGGGTTCTCGCCTGGCGTCGCCGCCGGCGGTCGGGCCGCCGCCAGCTCGGCCTTGAGCCGGGCGATGGCGGTCTCGTAGTCGGATCGCTGCTGGGCGCTCGTGCTCTCAAGGGCTCGAATGCGCTCGCTGAGCGATTCCACCTGCCGAGCGCCGCGGAAGTAGAGAAGGGCGCTCAGCAGAGCCAAGACGGCGATCGATGCGGCGTGAAACGCCTTCATGCCCCCCGCGACGCCGGGGATCCTCGGGCGGCGCCCCTCGGGGAGCCGCGAAGGACCCTCAGTCGAGCGAGCCCGCCGGCAGGATGAACGATGCGGTCAGGAAGAACAGGTCGACCCCGAAATCGGGGTCGTGGCGGTACACGTCGATCTGCACGCCCGCCGCCGTCTTCTTCACGTCGAGGACGATGTAGCCGTCTCCGACGGTGTCGAACAGGTTCTGCAGCGCCTGCATGAGGGCAGTCGGGGTCAGGTTGAACATCGCCGCGATCTCGGCCGGGCCCGCCACCGCAGGGGTGGGGGCGCCGAGCAGGGCCACGAGCCTCGAGAAGGCGGTGTCCGCCTGGGCGGGATTGAAGCCGGCCGGGTTGAAGTTGGCGCAGATGAAGTAGGTTCGCGCGATGGGATCACCCTCCGGCGTGGTGATGAACAGCGCGCCGGCCGAGACGTACTGGCTGAAGGAGGCGGAGCTGACCGTGGCCGCCGCCGGCGACACGAGCGCCACCTCCGCCAAGACCACCGCGAGCGAGAAGACCGCCGCTATCCGTGCCCCATTCGCCTTCACCTTCATGTCCCGGCTCCCTTCTGGTTGAGCAGAACTCCCATGCCTGCCCCCCGTCGGCGCGCCGGCAATGCTACCGGGCACCGCGAGAGCCTGTCAAGCCGCCGATCAGGCGCCGCCGAGGTAGGCCTTCTGGATCAGCGGATTCTCGAGCAGCTCGGCGGCGGTGCCGGAGAGGACGACCTCGCCCATCTGCAGCACGTAGCCGCGGTGGGCGATCGAGAGCGCCATGTTGACGTTCTGCTCGATCACGAAGATCGTCGTCCCCTGCCGGTTGATGGCCTGGATGATGTCGAAGACCTCCTCCACCAGCCGGGGGGCCAGCCCCATCGACGGCTCGTCCATGCACAGGAGCGAGGGCCGCGTCATGAGGGCCCGCCCGATGGCGAGCATCTGCTGCTCGCCGCCGGACATCGTGCCCGCGAGCTGGTGTCGCCGCTCCTTGAGCACCGGGAAGAGGCCGAACACGCGGTCGAGCTCCTCCTCCCCGCCCGCCTCCGCCCGCCGCGTGTAGCGGCCCATCTCGAGGTTCTCGAGGATGGTCATCCGCGGGAACACGCGACGGCCCTCGGGCACGGGGGCGATCCCGCGCTTGACGATCTCGCTCGTGCGCAGCGCGTGGATCGGCTGGCCGCGGTAGCTGACCGTTCCCTCGCTGGGGCGCACCAGGCCGAGGACGGTCTTCATGGTGGTGGACTTGCCGGAGGCGTTGCCTCCGAGGAGCGAGACGATCTCGCCCTCGCGGATCTCGTAGCTCACGCCCTTGAGGACGTGGAGGGCCCCGTAGTGGGTGTGGACGTCCCGGAAATCGAGGAGAACCGCGCCGGACGCCATCACGCCGCGCGGCGCCGCCGCCCCAGGTAGGCCTCGATCACACGCTCGTCGTTCCGCACATGGGCCGGAGCGCCCTCGGCGATCTTCACGCCGTGGTCGAGCACGACGATCCGGTCGGAGGCGTCCATAACCACGTCGAGCTTGTGCTCGATGAGGACGACGGTGATGCCGAGTCCGCGGAGCGCCTTGATCAGATCCATCAGCTCGAGCGTCTCCGCGGGGTTCATCCCGGCCGCCGGCTCGTCGAGGAGGAGGAGCTTCGGCCGCGTCATGATCGCCCGGGCGATCTCCGTACGGCGCCGGTTGGCGTAGGAGAGCCCGTAGGCCGGGTGGTCGACGCGCGGCAGCAGCCGATTGCCGAAGACCTCGAGGACCTCCAGCGCGCCCTCGAAGGCCCGGCGCTCCTCGGCCCGCACGCGCGGCGGGCGGAAGATCGCGCCGAGGACGCCGGCCTCGAGGCGCGTGTGCTCGCCCACGAGGAGGTTCTCGAGGACGCTGAGGTTGTTGAAGAGCCGGATGTTCTGGAAGGTCCGCGCCACCCCGCGCGCCACGATCTCGTGAGAGGGCAGCCCGGCGATCTCGTGACCCTCCAGCCGGATGCTCCCGGCGTCCGGCCGGATGAGCCCGGTGATCAGGTTGAAGAGCGTGGTCTTGCCCGACCCGTTGGGCCCGATGACGCTGACCAGCTCTCCGGTGCGCACGGTGAACGCGATGTCGTCGGCGGCGGTGACCCCGCCGAAGCTCTTCCGCAGCCCCGCGATCTCCAGGAGGGCGCCCGCGGCCCCCGCCGGGGCCGGCCGGGCCCACGAGAGCCGCACCGCCGAGCCCCGGCCGGGCGCCGCCGCCTGCTGGTCGCGCGTCAGCGCGGAGACCTGCCTCGCGGTCGGCCACAGCCCCTGGCGGCGGAAGATCATCATGATCACGAGGATGAGGCCGAAGATCAGCTCGAGCGAGGTGATCAGCTCGACGTGCTGGAGGAAGTCGCTGCCCACGAGGCGCCCGACCACGTGCACGTACTCCGAGAGGTCCTGGAGGATCACCGACTGGAGGAAGGCGATGAGCAGCGCGGCCAGGACCACGCCGCGGATCGACCCGACCCCTCCGAGGACCACCATGACCAGCACCATCACCGACACCGGGAACGTGAACATGTCCGGCGTCGCCGTGGTCAGCTTGGCGACGTAGAAGGTGCCGGCGAGACCGCCCACCGCGGCGCCCATCGCGAAGGCGAGGAGCTTGTAGTGGACGTGGTTCACCCCCATCGCCCCCGCCGCCAGCTCGTCCTCCCGGATGGCCATCCAGGCGCGCCCGACCCGCGACTCCTGCAGCCGAATGGAGACGACCACCGCGAGGGCCACGAGGCCCAGCCCCAGGAAGTAGTAGGGATACGGCGAGAAGCCGAAGTCGAATCCGAGAAGCCTCGGGGTGTGAATGCCACCCAGCCCCTGGGCTCCGTTGGTGAGCCCCTCCCAGTTGCGGGCCACGACCGGCACGATCTCGCCGAAGCCGAGCGTCACGATGGCGAGGTAGTCGCCGCGCAGCCTGAGCGTCGGCGCGCCGAACAGCATGCCGAAGATCGCGCAGATGATGGCGCTGACGGCCAGCATGGGCCAGAAGGAGAAATGGAACTGGACGGTCTCCGGGCCACCCGGCACGGCCAGGCGGCTCACCTGGCCCAGCCAGGCGAGCGGCAGCCAGGCGCTCGACCACTCGGGCCTGAGCTGCCCGGAGGCGGCGATGCCGTAGCCGTAGGCACCGATGGCGAAGAACGCCGCGTAACCGAGATCCAGCAGCCCGGCGAAGCCCACCACGATGTTGAGGCCGAGCGCCAGCAGGACGTAGGTAAAGGCATTGGCGGCGGCGTCCACGTTGCCGCTGTTGCCCGACAGCAGCGGAAACGCGAGCCCGATTCCGAGGAGCACGGGGGTGAGGATCCGCCGCCGCCGCGACACGGGGAGCGCGCGCCAGCGGTGGAGACCGGCGCGCGCCCCCAGCCGCTGGACGAGGGCGGTCACCGTCAGGCCTTCTGCGGCGCGCGGCTGCCGAGGAGGCCGCTCGGGCGGAACACCATGACGATGATGAGAATCGAGAAGATGATCACGTCGGTCCACTTCACCCCGACGAGCTGGCCGCCGAGCGACTGGGTGAGCCCGATGAAGAGCCCGCCGAGCACGGCTCCCGTGATGCTGCCGATGCCGCCGAGGACGGCGGAGGTGAAGGCGCGCAGCCCCGTCGTGTAGCCGATGTAGTAGCCGGTGAAGCCGTAGTAGAGGCCGAAGAAGAGGCTGCCCGCCCCGGCCAGGGCCGAGCCCAGGAAGAAGGTGAGCACGACCACCCGGTCGACGTCGATGCCCATCATCCGCGCGGCGTCGGGGTCCTGGGCGGTGGCCCGCATGGCCTTGCCGAGGGTGGTGCTCCGCACGAGATGGCGGAGGGCGAGCATGAGGACGAGGCCGACCACGAACAGCACCACCTGCTTGAAGGTGATCTCGGCCCGCCCGACGTTCCAGCGCCAGTTGGGCAGGAGCTGGGGGAAGCGCTGCGCCTGGGGGCCCCAGTAGAGGAGCATGATGTTGATCAGGATGAAGGCCACCCCGATCGTGGTGATCATCGGCGCCGTGCCCGAGACGTTGCGCAGGGGGCGGAGACAGATCCGCTCGATGCGCACCCCGAGGAGACCGGTGGCGGCCATGGTCGCGGCGAACAGCGCCACCAGGGTCCCGACCAGCGCCAGCCCGGTCAGCGACTTGGACACGGCAGTGACGCCCATCAGGTTCAGCACGCCGAGCCCGACGAAGGTGCCGGTCATGAAGACGCTGAAGTGCGAGAAGTTGATCAGCTCGATGATGCCGTAGACCATCGTGAAGCCGAGGGCGAGCAGGGCGTACATCATGCCGAGGGCGAGGCCGTTGACGACCTGCTGGAGGAGAACGTCCAGCGTGCTCATGGTGAGCACCCCGGGCGGGGGCGCCGCGCCCTCGCCCGGGGGCCTCCCGATCCGCGGCTACTTCTCGGGAGCGACGGCGACGTACTTGATCTCGCCGTCCCGCCACTGATAGATCGACACGGTCCGCGTGAGGATGTCGCCGTTGGCGTCGAAGGCGATCGGGCCCTGGACCGAATCGAGCTTCGTGGCCTGGATCGAGTCGCGGACGGTCGACCGGTTGATCGGCTTGCCGGCGGCGGCCGTCCGCTCGATGGCGCTGGCGATGACGAGGACAGCGTTGTAGGAGGTGATCGCGTAGTTCGTCGGCTCGCGCTTCATGTCCTTCCTGAACTTGGTCACCCAGGCCTCGAGCTTCGGCGAGGTGACGAGCTCGGGCGAGGCCTGAGAGCAGAACCAGCCCTCGACGGCCTCATTGCCGGACTGCTTCGGCCAGGACAGGTCGTACACCCCGTCGGAGCCGGCCTTGATCGCCTTGGGCATCACCTCGAACGACTGGGGGGCGAGCTTCGCCGCCGCCTGCATGACGCCGCCGTAGTAGAGGGCGTCGGGGTTGACTCCCTTGATCTTGGTGAGGATCGTCTTGTAGTCGGCCTCCTTCGGGTCGAGCCGGTCGCGCCCGAGCACCGTCACGCCCAGCTCGCCCGCCCGCTTCTGGAAGCTGTCGGCGATCCCGACGCCGAAGGCGCCGCCGTCGTCCAGCACGTAGACGCTCTTGATCTTCTGCACGTGGACGAGGTAGTTGGCCATGTTCGGCCCCTGGAAGGCGTCGGTGGTCACCGTGCGGAAGTAGACCGCCTTGCCCTTGGGCCGGTACTGGCTCTGGAACTTGGGATCGGTGATGTCGGGGTTGGTCGAGCTCGGCGTGATGGTGGCCATGTCGGCCTCCGACAGGATCGGGGAGATCGCCTTGCCCTCGCCGCTCATGTTGGGCCCGACCGCCGCGACCACCAGGGCGTCGGCGATGAACTTCTTGTAGTTCGTGGCCGCCTGCGCCGGGTCGTACTGGCCGGCGGCGGGAGTGGCGCTGTCGAAGACCACCCCCTCGAGCTTGTAGCCGGCCGCGCCGCCCTTGGCGTTGACCTCGGCGATGGCCATCTGCGCGCCCTTGAGGATCGCGTCGGCGCCGTCGGCGTCGGCCCCGGTCAGCGGCAGGGACAGGCCGATCTTGACGACCTTCCCCTGAGCCGTCAGCCCGCCGGGGAGCCCGGCGAGGATCGCCGCCGTGGAGAGCAGGGCCAGGCCAGCCAGAAGCGTGCGTCGATTCATGGTTTGTCCTCCCGATCCATGTGGTGTTGGAACCCCGCGTCCCTGGTCACAACGCCCCGTTGCGAGCGGACCATGCGGACGGACTAAACCCTTGATCGCCGTTGAGTGGCCTGATTGGTACACCGGCCGCGACGGGCTTGTCAAGGGCGCTGGCCGGGGAGCCCCCTCGATCCGGTCGTCGGGCTGGGGTATGATCGCCGCGCCATGCCCGTCCACGTCGTCCGCCATCCGGTCGTCGAGGACGCGCTTGCACGGCTGCGCGACCGGACGACGCCGTCCGACGAGTTCCGCCGGCTCTCGCGCCGGCTCACGCTGCTCCTGGTGGCCGACGCCACCCGCGACCTGCCCACCGAGACCGTCGCGGTCGAGACGCCGCTCGAGACCACCCGCGCCCAGCGGATCGGAGCCCGCGTGGTCGCG
>Ga0187766_10001930_pt1 | contig 12215 bp, 12 predicted proteins | sample 0216_QUI02_MP05__4_FD_132971 | JGI IMG/M metagenome (GOLD analysis project Ga0187766, IMG submission 132971) | Tropical peat soil microbial communities from peatlands in Department of Meta, Colombia - 0216_QUI02_MP05_20_MG | ecosystem: Environmental > Terrestrial > Soil > Wetlands > Peat ... | reverse complement strand
AGCGCTCCGCCGCGAAGAAAGTCGCGTTGGATATCGACGACGAGAAGGATGTCGTTCGGACTTGGACGGCTGAAACTCGTCATCGCGCGCCCATCACCGCCAACTCACGAAATTCGCCGCCGCGCTGTCGTCAGGGCACGAGGGGCAGCCAAAGTGGTGCGAAGAAGCGATGCGCTGTTCGGATCGAGCATATCGGAAATGGTTTCTCGGTTCGAGAATCATTTCTCCCAATCTCAACATTTGCACGATGACCGATCTTGAGGCCCGCGCTGCGTTACAAATTTCTGCGTAAAGCTTGTCGCAACGATACGATGTTCAGAGGAAGGCTATGGCGATGCGCAACGCGCCACGACAGGAGCGCAGATTTGCGACGCGGTCTTGCTGTCCTGCGGCGGATCGATTCGAAGTGAGGACGCCGTGACGAGCCCACCCTTTAGTATGAACGTGGCTTCGCAGGCGAACTTGTCGCCTTTGGAGCCGGTCGCAAGTGAGCCGATAACGGGAATTCTGGGGATACCTTGGAGATAGCCTTCGTTGGCCACGATTTCGGTATGATAGACGAGATATTCGAGACCGCCCGCCCCAGTGTCGGTCGCCGGATTGCCCGCGCAGGCGATGAGCTGGGCTTTGCTATACCCCATGACCGCGAATTGAGGGTCGGGCGGTTTTTTCTCGGGCTCGTTCGAACAGGCGGCAATCGACAATGCCAAGATCAAAAGCCCACGCCAAAATGCTTGACGGGCGCAGGGCGCCCTCCAAATCCGAATCATCATGGCGCGGATGTTAGCGCCTGAATGAGGTGTGATGAAGCTCCCGTTTCCCGCGCTGACGCGCAAATGCCCAAGCGAGCGCGAACAACCAGCCAACGACCGTCCACCCGAGGAGGAGGTTGACCACGGCAATGGTTGCGGTGTCCGGATGGGCGCGAGCCAGGGCGATCCAAAGGGGCGCCAAATAGGCGAGAAAAGCGAAAGAAATATCGTAGATGGCGGCGCCAGCAAAAAGGCCTGCGGCGATCCCGTCTTCGAAGTCGCCTACAGTGGCTTCGAACGCAACGATTGCGATCAGGAGCAGGACGAGGCCGATGGCCGCGATAACTCTCAATTCTACCTCCTGGGTAGCCCGCGCGCACCGGACCTGTGGTGAACCGATCTCTCGAACGGTCCTGCAAGCACTTACGAGCGGCCGCTTGATCCCCTGCGCCAAACGCCTGTTGCCCTCACCGTGATTTTCGGGTCCGGGCCGACCGGCTATGACGAAGCGAAAGCGGCCACCCGGTACTTCCACTGTCAAATCGCAAAAATGGACAACAGCCGGGCAACAGGCGGGCATCGGGGCAATAAATCTTAAAGAAATACCCTTTTGTGACAGGTATTTCTTTCATATTTTTCACAAATTACAGCGCCGATGAGCACGAGATACCCACAATGATTACTGGTATTGGGTTCCAAGGACCTATAATATTGCCGCTGACATCCAACAACATCGGAATTCGGGAGGATGCGAACCCGACGGGAATTCGTCCTCTACTCGCTTTTGGGATTGGCGGCTTGTGCCGAGCCTGGACCCAGCTCCGGGCCGGTCAGCACATCGACGCCATCACCCGGCGCGCCGACGTCCCTGCGCGCCGACTCAGCACCCGAGGGACCGGCCGGCGCCGGCGCTGCTGCAGGTGCCACATTCTCCCAAGTCGGCTTGGCATCCTGGTACGGAATGGTGAAGCGAGGGCGTCGGACCGCGAATGGCGAAAAGTTCGATCCCCGGGAGATGACCGGGGCCCACCGATCCCTAGCCTTCAATACGGTGGTCCGGGTGACGAGCCTCGACCGAGGCACCGTGGTCAAAGTGCGGATCAACGACCGGGGACCCTTTGTGCGTGGCCGGGTGATCGATCTTTCATCCCGCGCTGCAGCATCCCTGGGGATAGAGCGCGAGGGTACCATTCCGGTCAAGTTGGAGGTCTTTGCGGTCGATCAGGCCTAGAGTCGAGCGTACCGATTGTCGCCGCCGCCCGATTTATGTCACAAGGCTGTCGCGCAATCGTCCGAAATTTTAGAGTAGTCTCGCGGCCGTGGGAGATCGTGAGGCACTTTTTCCCGCAATGGTATATTGCAGGCAGTGCGGGGAGGATGAAATGCTGAGCGGAGCGCGATTATTCGCCAAAGGGTCTAGGAAACGGGGCCTTTCGGAAAGCCGCCGGTGGGGGCGTGCGGGTGTCGAGCCTTCCACTACCGCATTACTCGCCGATCCGATCGCCATTTTGCTCATGCGGGCGGATCGTTTGAGCGCCGAAGAGGTGGCGGCGGTCCTACGGCAAGCGCGCGAGCGTTTGCCCGGTCAGGCCGGGTCCCGATCGTCACTCGCGAAGGACCCAAAGGATATACACACGGCCGCGTGACCTGCGCTCCGGGCGACAAAGTCTTGCGCTCGGGGCCATGCGATCGCCGCCTTACCAACCCTGGCGCCGTCATGCGCTTTGCCCAAGTCGACCCGCCCCTTGGCGGCGTCGGCCCGAGCAGCGCAGGCGCATATCTTGGCATCGGAGAAAGCCTTGCGCTCGGCCATGCCTAGTGTGGCGCGCTGCCATGCGCGCCCGTCGGAGGGCTGACCGGATCGATCCTCAGCATGACGCTTCGCCAGCCTGGTCACGAGGAAATTCCTGGCGCCAACACTGACAAAGGGGAATTGACCCATGCTCGATCTCGTGCTGGCGATTTTACACCACCTCCTCGTCTTCACTCTCTTCGCCGTCCTGTTTACGGAATTCGTGATCGTGCGTCATGGTATGGACGCTGCCGCCGTCGTGCGCGTAACTGCGATCGACGCCTGATACGGCGCGCTTGCGGGCCTCATCGTCATCGTCGGCTTTGCCCGCGCGATCTTCGCGGCGAAGGGTTGGGACTATTACGCGCACAACGCATTTTTTTGGGCCAAGATCGGGACGTTCATCGTGATCGGGTTCCTTTCGATTCCACCGACGCTTGCGTTCCTGAGGCGGCGGCGCGCGCGTGCTTTGCCGGCAGACGAAGCCGTCGGCCCGGTGCGGCGCTACCTCTGGATAGAACTAGCACTGTTTGCGCTGCTACCCGCATTCGCGGCAGCAATGGCTCGCGGCTATGGCGAGTTCTGATGGAGCATCACGGGACGAACGAACGAATGTCCGGCGCCATCTCTTGTGCCGGCGCGCGCAATCGTTGTCGTTACGGACGCTGAGGATCGTTTTCTGCCGGACCAGCCGCCTTCGTCTTCCGGTTCATGTCCGCGTCGGCCGAAAGCTGATCTAAGGCTTACGAAGACAATCGGCAGACGCTACGCTTCGGGTTCGGCGTCGTAGCTATAAAGCCGATAGCCGCTCTCGGGATCGACCCCGCGCAGCTCCACCCGGTTGCCCCAGAGATCGCCGACATGACGAAGTACGGCCCGCGCTTCCGGCTCGTGAAGGCGAAAGTCGTTGCGCACGGTGTGAGTCAATACGAGGCGGCGATCCTTCAGCAGGTCGTAGTCGGTTACCTGAATATCGGGCTCGCGCAGTCCCGGATCGTAGGCGTTCGAGAGAGCCCTGCGCACCCGGTCGTAGCCCCGCTCGTCGTGAATGGCGTCGACGACGAGTTCCGGCCGCTGGGGCGAATCGTCGAGCTTGAAGAGCCGCAGCTTGCGGATGAGCGCCGGGCTCAGGAATTGCAAGATGAAGGAGTCGTCACGATGTTCGGCCCAGATGCGGCGAAGAGCACCGAAAACGTCGCCCGTGCCTGCGAGATCGGGAAGGAACTGGCGATCTTCGTCGGTCGGGTCTTGCACGATGCGCGCCACGTCGCGCAGGATTTCGAAGCCGAGCCAATAGGGATTGATCCCGCTGAAGCGCGGGTCGTCGAATCCCGGCTGAAAGACGACGCTGGTATGGGAATCGAGAAATTCCAGCATGGTCCCGTCGTCGATCAGGCCGCGCTCGCGCAGACGTTCCATGATTGTGTAGTGGACGAAGGTAGCGCAGCCTTCGTTGGTGACCTTGGTCAGCTTTTGAGGATAGAAATATTGTGCGATATTCCGCACGATCCGAAGTATCTCGCGCTGCCAATCGCGCAGCTTCGGACTGCGCTTTTCGAGAAAGTATAAAAGGTTTTCCTCGGGCAGCCCGACCTGGTCTGGTCGGACGTCGTCGTCCTGGCGCGCCGTCGGTTCTCGGGCCGTCGCATCGGTCGGCAGCGTGCGCCAGAGGTCATTGTAGTCGGCAAGTTCCTGTTCGCGCCGCTCACTCACCCGACGCCGTTCCCGCTCGAGATTGGGGCGCGCCCGGCGCTGATATCGGTCGACGCCGTTATCCATCAGGGCATGCGCCGCGTCCAACAGGCGCTCGACTGCCTCGACGCCATGACGCTCCTCGCATTGGGCGATGTAGCCCTTCGCGAACTGGAGGTAGTCGAGGATACCCTCCGCATCCGTCCACTGGCGGAAGAGATAGTTGTGCCTGAAGAAATGGTTGTGGCCGAATGCTGCGTGCGCCATCACGGTCGCCTGCAGCGCCATGCTGTTGTCCTCCAGCATGTACGAGATGCAGGGATTCGAGTTGATAACGATTTCATAGGCGAGCCCGCTCCAACCCTTGCGGTAGGATTTTTCGTCTCGCGCAAAACGCTTGCCGAACGACCAGTGGCGGTAGAGCAGCGGGAGTCCGATCGAGGAGTAAGCGTCGAGCATCTGCTCCGTCGTGATCAGCTCGATCTGGTTGGGATAGGGATCGAGCCCGAGCTCGCCCTTCGCTATCTCTTCGATCGCATCGTAGGTGCGCTTGATCGTATCGAAGTTCCACTCGGGTCCGTCGAAGAGGAGGCGCTTTCCGAGCGATACGGTCATCGGCTTGCTCGCTTCGAAAGGGGGCTTCCGGGCTTCTTCGCGAAGAGTTCTCGGAAGACGGGGAAGATGTCGCCCTTCTCGCTCACCTTCTTCATGGCGAAGTTTGAAAACTCGCCTGACAGGGCCTCATAGCCCCGCCACAACCCCGTGGCGCCGCCGGCGCCCATGCTAAGCACGGGATCCTCGTTCTGCTCTCGGACCTCGATATACGCGAAATATTGGCATTGGGGCATGATGGCTTCGCGCAGCAATGAGAGACAGAGTTCCGTATCGCTTGCGTAGTTATCGCCGTCGGAGGCCTGGGCCGCGTAAATGTTCCATGCCGAGACCGGAAAACGCTCAGCGACGATCCGTTGCATCTCCGTGAGCGCACTTGAGACAACCGTGCCGCCGGTTTCCTGGCTTCGGAAAAACGTTTCCTCGTCGACTTCCTTCGCCTCGCTTGTGTGGCGAATGAAGACCATCTCGACATGCTCGTACCGTCGCGTGAGGAAAAGATGGAGCAGCAGAAAGAACCGCTTCGCCAAATCCTTCATGTGCTCGGTCATGGAGCCGGAGACATCCATCAGGCAAAACATGACCGCTTGCGAGGTCGGCCTGGGTGTGGGCTCGTACCGGTTGAAGCGAAGATCGATCGGGTCGAGATAGGGCATCACTTTGAGCTTGCGATCGAGAATGGCGAAATCCGCGCGCATCTTCGCAAGATAATCCTCGTCCGCCATGCTGAGTTGCGGTTCTGACTCGAGTTCTGCAATCTTGTGCGCGAGCGCTTCGACTTCACGCCGATCCGGGCGCTTCAAGGAGATTCGCCGTGCGAGGCTGTTGCGCATCGTGCGCAGGAGCGCCAGGTTGTTGGGCGTTCCGACCGGGGTGTAGCCCGCGCGCCGCTGGGCGAATGCGGTTGCGTGTTTGAGTTCCGTCTTGGCGAGATCGGGGAGTTCCAAGTCCTCGAACAGAATGTCGAGATACTCGTCCCTGCCGAGGGTGAACTGAAACGTGTCCTCGCCTTCGCCGTCCGGGCTGCCCTCTCGACCGCCGGCACCACCCGCCCCTTCGGCCGGCCGGGGCAGCGTGTCGCCTTCGCTGAATTCCTTGTTGCCCGGAAGAACGTGGCTTCGATCCCCGCCATTCGGTGCAAGGCGAAATCGCGGCTCGCTGATCCGCTTTGTGGAAATCTCCACGTCGTCGGAATCCTTAGCCAGGTCGCCGATGTTGCGCTTCCTGAGGGAGCGCGCGACGGCCTCCCTCAGTTCCGCTCGCGCCACGCGGACGAAGCGCTGATGATTGGCGTGGCTCTTTCCTTTCGGGTTGAGACGCCGATCGACGATGCTGACCACGGTTCCGTCACCCCGCCTTCTTGACGCGCATGTACCACTCCACGAGGCGACGGACCTGCCGCTCCGTGTAGCCGCGTTCGGCCATCCGTTTCACGAACTCCGAGTGCTTGGATTCAGTCTCCTTGTCCTTCTTGGTCGAGAAGCTGATCACCGGTAGCAGATCTTCGACCTGGCTGAACATGCGCCGCTCGATGACCTCGCGGATTTTCTGATACGAGGTCCAGGCAGGGTTCTTGCCGTCGTTCTGGGCGCGCGTTCGCAGAGAGAACTTAACGACTTCGTTGCGGAAGTCCTTGGGGTTTGCGATGCCCGCTGGCTTCTCGATCTTCGAAAGCTCCTGGTCGAGTTGACTACGGTCGAGAATCTGTCCGGTGTCAGGGTCCTTGAAATCCTGGTCTTCGACCCAGGCATCCGCATACGCCACGTAACGGTCGAAGAGGTTCTGGCCGTATTCGGAGTAGGACTCGAGGTACGCCTTCTGGATTTCCTTGCCGATGAATTCGGCGTAACGCGGCGCTATCTCGCTCTTGATGAACCCGATATAGAGGTTTTCGACGGCCTCGGGGTATTGCTCGCGCTTCAGCGCATGTTCGAGGACGTACATCAGATGCACGGGATCCGCTGCGATCTCGGTGCTGTCGTAGTTGAAGGTCTCGGACAAAACCTTGAAGGCGAAGCGAGTGCTCACGCCCGTCATGCCTTCGTCGATGCCGGCCGTGTCGCGATATTCCTGCATCGATTTGGCCTTGGGGTCGACGTCCTTGAGGTTCTCGCCGTTATAGACGCGCATCTTCGAATAGAGATTGGAGTTTTCGTGTTCCTTGAGGCGGGACATGACGCAAAACTGCGCCAGCATGTCGAGGGTGGCCGGCGCGTGCGACGAGTTCGCAAGCTCGCTCTCGCGCAGGAGCTTGCGGTAGATTTCAGTCTCCTCGCTGGTGCGCATGCAATAGGGCACCTTCACGACGCAGATGCGGTCGATGAACGCTTCGTTCGTCTTGTTGTTGCGGAAGCTCTGCCACTCCGCCTCGTTGGAGTGGGCGAGAATGATGCCCTGGTAGGGTATGACGCCGACATTCTCGGTGCCCGCGTAGTTGCCTTCCTGAGTCGCGGTGAGAAGCGGGTGAAGCATCTTGATCGGCGCCTTGAACATCTCGACGAATTCGAGCAATCCCTGCGTCGTCGAATTGAGCCCACCCGAATAGCTGTATGCATCGGGGTCGTTCTGGCTGAAGAGTTCGAGCTTGCGGATGTCGACCTTGCCCACCAAAGATGAGATGTCTTGATTGTTCTCGTCGCCCGGCTCTGTCTTGGCGACGCAGACCTGGCGCAGCTTCGAGGGGAAGAGTTTCGCGACGCGGAAACGCGAGATGTCCCCGTCCAATTCACGCACGCGCTTCACCGCCCAGGGCGACATGAGCCCGGTGAGCCGGCGGCGCGGAATGCCGTATTTGCGGTCGAGCACGCTGCCCATCCGCTCGGGCTCGAAGAGGCCGAGCGGCGATTCGAAGATCGGACTGACGGCATCCCCCGCCTTCAACACGTAGATCGGCTGCTCTTCCATGAGCTGCTTCAGGCGCTCGGCAAGGGAAGATTTGCCGCCCCCGACGGGTCCGAGCAGGTAAAGGATTTGCCTGCGCTCCTCGAGGCCCTGTGCTGCATATTTGAAGAAGCCGACGATGCGCTCGATCGTATCCTCGAGGCCGAAGAATTCACTGAATGACGGATAAACGCGAATCGTCCGATTCATGAAGATGCGGCCGAGACGGGCGTCCTGGCTCGTATCGATCAGCTTTGGATCCCCGATCGCAGCCACCATGCGCTCGGCCGCACTCGCATAAGCCCTGGAGTCGTCGCGACACAGTTCGAGATAATCGTGAAGGGATAGTTCGACCTCCTGACGATTTTTGAAATCGGTCGAATAGAGCTCGAACAGGCTGGGCATGTAATTCATCGCGCACTCCTTCCGCAGGGCGGGCGTCACCGGTTACGAACCGAACGCAGCAGAGAGGAGGACGCAACGTCCGATCCAGCTACCTAGGAGAGCAAACCGCATGCCGGAGCGGCACAAACCCGGCGCTAACCAAAAATGTTCCTATCAATCAGCGTTCTCACGCGACCCTGCTTGTCGAAGTGCTGCACTTTTGAGACATTCGACGCGTCGCCCGCGATACATGGAAATTGAAAATGCCTGTCATTTTGGAATTGTTCGCAATTTGCAACGACCGACATCTTCTCCTTTTATCCGAAGGACTTGCCCGAGTCGCTGCGCGATCTTTATGCAATGATTGCCTAAAATATAGGCAGTCCCGAGTCGCGTCTTGAAGCAAGAATCGCTCAATCGGGTCGTCGATGGCGGATCGCCCTCCTATGGAGAATCTCGACCGATAAAACGATTTTCGGGGCGGCCTAACATCAATTTCCCCGACGCGGTGGCCATATGTGGCTCAACCCTTGCGGGAATCGAGATCGACCGCAATCCCGTCGATTCTGGCCGCCTCAATTTGCAGAGGCTGCCTCGCGCTTAAAATAAAGTGCGGTGCGCCGGGCGATGTCCTCGGCCAGGGCCCGCATGGCCTGCCTTTGCGCGTCCTGTCTCTGGACGACGGTCGAATATGAGTTCTCGATCATTGCCCAATCATTCGTCATGTTGCTCGAGCCGGAAAAGACGGACTTGCCATCTTTGACCGTTCTAAGATCGTATATGGCGGTCACGGTGGACCAATAGGTCTGCGCCAATCCCGAGGAGTCTTGGGCGACCAGGGTTTCGGTCACCTTCAGGTGAACATTTAACTCGTAGAGCGGCGCGGCAGGGGCACCATCCGGATTGAACGTGTTGAGGAGCTCATTACGCATCTGTTGGCCCAATCGGGCGAGATTTACCCTATATACGTGCGCCGTCGTTGCCGATGGCGCTTCCTCGTCGGTAGTTGATTGAATTGGGGCAATCTTTACTTCTGACATTTGCTCGATCGTCGACGATGCTGTTTCATGCTTGGCATTGAGCGGCTCGAAACCGCACCCGGGCAGGGCGCTCAACGAAAGCATCGCAAGCACGGCGATAATCCGGCAGCTGCTTGAATTTTTGAAATCGGAATACGACGACAACAGCTCGCCCCTTTTTTCACGGCAACCGGTTCACACGCCCGCAACTTGGCGGCTGAGCCGCCCCTACTTGAGTTCGTGCAAAGGTTTAGCGCATTTTTTCCCACCTCGCACCATGACCTTTTTGACATGCGGCGTTGCCGGGTAAGGCCATGCTTTGCGACTTGTCGGCGGTTGCGCGGGGGCGCATCCTGGAAACATGCATCTTTCGCCGCCGACCCGGGAGGGGATTCTCGCATGAAACGGTTTGTCGGCTTTGCCTGGTCCGGCCGCTCACCATGACAGTCGAATCGCTTTTGAGCTTCGCCCTGACAGTGCCGGATCTTGAGATCGGGCGCCGGTTTTATACAACGTTCGGTCTTCTGACCGAAGAACGCAGAGATGCATTGGCTCTTCGCTGCGAAGGCCGCGACCAGGATCAGCTTTTGTTGATCGAAGGGCGGCGCAAACGGCTCAATCACCTTAAATTCGGCTCAACCGCGGAGGGTCTTGCCGCGATCCGCGTGCGGATGCGCGAGCGTGGGATTTCCGAACTCGATCCGCCCGGCACATCCTTTGGCGACGGGCTGTGGCTGGCCGACCCGGACGGCCATGCGATTTGCGTGGTCGACCAACAAGCGCTGCCGTGGCGCCCTGCCGCTCCCGTCGCATGGAACACACCGGGAAATTATACGCGTATCGGCGAAAGGGCGTGCCCCGCAAGCCACCAGGTGCGGCCGCACCGTTTGGGACACGTCCTGCTGCACACGCCCGATGTGGCTCGAATGGTCGACTTCTACAGTGCCATCTTAGGCTTGCGACTATCGGACCGGGTCGATTGGATAATCGCGTTCATGCATCTGGCCGGTGGTGGAGATCATCATGTGGTCGCATTTCTTGCGAACGATCGGCCCGGTTTTCATCACGCGAGTTTCGAGGTTGCGTCGCCGGACGAAATCGGAATCGGCGCCATGCGTGCGATCGCCGCGGGATATCGAGACGGCTGGGGATTGGGGCGTCACGTCCTCGGCTCGAATTTCTTCCATTACGTGCGCGACCCGTGGAACAGCTTGGCTGAGTTCTTCTGCGATATCGACCAAATCTCGGGAGACGGGACCTGGCGGGCCCTTAATCATCCACCTGGCGACGCGCTATTCCGTTGGGGACCGCCGGTGCCCGACGATTTTGCCGCCAACTTCGAAGAGGTGTGACGGCGGCGCCGGCAGGCTCATTTCGCCTTGTCACGAATGGCGCTGTCTGGTTCGGCCTTAGCACTTTGCCCTGAATCGAAGGCGGCATTTACCAGTTCTGCCATAAGGCTCGACAGCTTGTTCACGTGATCGAGGTATTGGGCCGTTGCGGTTTTATTGAAGTCTCGCTGGCACTCCGCCGCCTTGCTCGGGTTGTCGCACCGGGCGAGCTTTTCGCAAACGGCGATATCCTCGCGAAGTCGAGTTTGCGTGAACGCCGCCATTTGCTGGGAGAGAGCGAGAGTGCTTCTCCAGATCGCTTCGCTCGCCCGCACCCAGTTGTCGACGGCGAGGCGGTTGGCGTCGAGCAATGGCATCCATCCCGACGCATGCTTTCTCATGTCCGCCCAGCTCCCAATCGATTCGGCCAGGGCCTTGGTCTGCTCTGTCATGGCCATTCTCCTTCCGAAGCGACTTCCTTCTCGCAGATTGTTCGGGCCGGGGCGTTGACCCATGTCAATGCGTCGTCGTTTTCCGTGACCTGACAGTCGTTTGTTCCTAAGCTCTCGCCGTGGGCCGATGAAAGTGGGATTGGGGTATCTAGTGTGGCGAAATCGACGAAGGAACCAAGATGCCGAGGTGCGGCACTTGAGTATAGACGCCGCGGGTGGTCGGTGCTGCCACTGCGGCCGCGGGACAAGCGCCCACTCGTACCTTGGGAGCCGCTACAGCGATCGCCTGCGAAGGAAGCCGACATCGAAGACTGGTTCTTGCGCTGGCCGGAGGCGAATGTCGGCATCGTAACCGGTGCGGTCTCGGGGCTTGTCGTTATCGATGTCGATCCGCAACACGACGGAGAGGAAAGCCTGCGCCGGCTCGAGGTCGAGCATGGCCCGCTCCCTCCTACTTGCGAGGCGATCACGGGCGGGGGCGGGCGGCATTTTTATTTCGCGCACCCGGGCGGGTTAGTGCGCAACAGGACCGGTCTTGCCACCGGCGTGGACCTGCGGGGCGACGGAGGCTATGTCGTTGCCCCGCCGTCGGTGCATCCCTCGGGTCGTGCATATGCTTGGGAAGTCTCGCACCATCCCGACGACACGCCGCTTGCTCCGCTTCCAAACTGGCTCGTGCGGACGGAGCGCTCGCCGCACCTCGGTCATCCGTTGAGCCATTGGCGGCGGCTCGCGCGCGAAGGCGTGGCGGAGGGGGAGCGCAACGCAACCCTCGCATCGTTCGCGGGACACCTGCTGTGGCATGGCGTCGATCCCGAAGTGGCGCTCGAACTGCTCGCAAGTTGGAACGCCCAACGTTGCCGCCCGCCTTTGCCGTATGACGAGCTGGTGCGCGTGGTCGAGAGTATTGCGCGCCTCCAGGCTCGCGAGCGCGGCGGGTGAATGCGAGCGAGATAACGGGAACCGGCGGCGCAATGGGCCGTCTCAACGCCGCGATCGGTCTAATGCGAAAATTCGACGCCAAGATCGGCGGCGCGCTCCATGATCTCGAAAAGAATCTCCTCCCGCGCTTTCAACTCAGACGCGGAATCCGACACGTTGAGATGAAAATTCACCAAGATCTCCAAGCTGCTTTCCGCGAGATTGCTGAATCGCACGTCGTACTTGGATTTGTTCGTCAGGGGATGGTCCTTGATGAGACGCTCGATGCTGGCGATAAACGCCTTCAATTTTTCGTGCGGGGTGTCGTATGCGACCTGTAACAGCAATCGCTGGTGGCGCATGGTGCGAAGGGTCAAGTT
>Ga0187766_10001929_pt1 | contig 12215 bp, 10 predicted proteins | sample 0216_QUI02_MP05__4_FD_132971 | JGI IMG/M metagenome (GOLD analysis project Ga0187766, IMG submission 132971) | Tropical peat soil microbial communities from peatlands in Department of Meta, Colombia - 0216_QUI02_MP05_20_MG | ecosystem: Environmental > Terrestrial > Soil > Wetlands > Peat ... | reverse complement strand
AGGGAGCAGGAAGGATGGTCCATTTGATGCCTTCAAAGAATTTTCTTCGCTGGACAAAAGAGTTCGGGCACGCCTTCCTGGTGTTGGTTGCTACCATTGTTATCTCAGTTCTTTTAGGGGAGTTTGCGTTTATGAGAGGCTGGGAGGCAATTTACAGGGGATTGTTCCGGTTTTCCCGAATTGCTTTTTTCCTCTGCATTCCTCTCCTTTTATTATCCCCAATCTTCGGTAAGCTTGGATCTGTTATGCGAAGAAGAAAAGGGATTTTTGTTCAAATTAATGGAAAACAAGAATTGGAAATCCGTCCTATAAAACATTGGGTCTTCCGGCCTTTTCAGGGTATTGGTATCGGACTTCTTTTTGCTGCAAAACTCCTTGGCATTCTTCAGATCGTTACGGGATCGAACACCACAGCCCCTCTCTTTCTACCCCGAAGCCAGTTTCAGCCCGGACGATTCTTGATCGCCACGGGGGTCACAATTCTTGTCGCTCTCCTCCTTTCGACCCTCTGGACTATGGACGATCTGGGAATCAGGTACTTCAACCGGAAGGATTATGAAATCAAAATGGTTGGAAAATATGTGGGGACAATCATGCCCATTGTCTTCGGGCTTTACGGTATACTCAGCCTCTTTGGTGAATTTCCAAAAGTCGAGGCCCTCCTCTACCTATTTCAGGTGGTTGTTATCTTATATCCCCCTTTCGCGGTCTTCAGCGTCTTTCATGGTTATTTCGTCCGGGGAAGGGCAGAAGATCTATCAAAGAGATTGAATGTCGAAAAAAGCAGTATTCTCCACTGAACAAGCCGCGACAAAAACAGGCAAAGGAGAAGATGAAAGATCCCGCAAGGGCCACTGCCGTCAATTTTCGCTTCCAAAGGCTCCTCGAGGTCTATGAGTTGATTCCCCATTACATCTGGCAGAGGGAATTGAGAGAGCACAATCCCTGGATCTCCGGAGTGATTACAACCTCTGTTCTCATCGGTGGATTCGCTATGCGGTATATCGTGATTTATGCAGGACAGATGGCCCAGGTTATTTCTTAGAAGGATAAAGACACGGAAACCATCCCTATTTTTTCCCTATCCAGTGTTTTAAACGGCTCCAAAGAGTGAGTTTCTCGAAGACATAAAGCCCCTCCCGTATTCTCAGATAAACCTTTTGGCCCATCTTCAATTCTTTGGGGGAGCGGTAATCGGGATTGCAGGCCATCACCACTTCACCTCCTTTGGTTCTGACAAAGCCAAGGGTGAGGGGCGAAACGAACCCTTCGGGTGTGGTGTAAAGGGTGGTGAAGGTCTCCAAAATTCCGACTCCCTCCGAGGAAGCAGGGGCGTTACTCTTCTTCGAAGCGCTGATTTCTGGATGATAATCAGGACTCCAGCCCTCCTTCGCGATTCGCTTTCGGTCAGTCCTTTCAAGAATGGTGACTAAAGTATTATTCGCGAACCCTCCAATGCTTTGGGCCAATCCGATTTCCGCTCTCTTTAGTTGTCTTTCTTTCCCCGCCTCCCCGCTGAGTTGATAGACGATCTCTACCAACTGAGCAAGGCCCGAGGCACCTACCGGATGTCCTCTTGCCTTCAGCCCTCCGGACGGATTGATGGGAAGCCTTCCTCGAAGATGAGTCATTCTTTCTTCTAAAGCCTTCCATCCTTTCCCGGCTGAGAAAAAGCCCAAATCTTCTGTCCCGATGATTTCGAAGAGGGTAAAGGCATCATGGACCTCTGCAAATTGGATATCCGAGGGGTTGAGCTGGGCCATGGTGTACGCCTTCTGAGCCGCTTCTTTGGTCGAGTTGAAGGAGGTGAACGAAGTTCGATGTCTCACTGCGGCCGTATCCGTGGCATGGCCGATACCGGAGACCTTGATCGGGGTAAGTTGGTTGGTGAGGACAATGGCTGAGGTGCCGTCTGTAATCGGTGCGCAATCATAGAGGCGGAGAGGGTAAGAGATCATCTGGCTCTTCAGGTAGTCTTCTTTGGTAATGATTTTTCTGAACTGAGCGTAAGGATTCAGGTAACCATTGGAGTGATTTTTGATGGCTACCTGAGCGAGAATGTCCTCAAGTTTCAGCGGTGAAAGATTAAATTCCAGGGCATATTTTTGCGCAATCATAGCGGCTAAAGCAGGCATGGTGGCACCGTACCTTCGCTCGGAACGATCAATCACCTCGGAGAGAATCCGAGTGGTCTTCGCCGTGGGGAGGTGAGTCATTTTTTCGCCGGCGAGGACAAGGGCATGTTTCATGTGGCCGGATGCCACCGCGTAGAAGGCCGCCTCAAAAGCGCCTGCACCCGTTGAGGAAGCAGTCTCCACTCGTGTAGAGGGAATTCCAGTCAACCCAACGGTGTCCGCCAAAAGTGTGGCAAAATTAGAATCCCCGACAAATTCCTCAACACTCATCACCCCTAAGTAGATTGCATCGACCCGCTCCAATTGGGCTTGTTTCAAGGCTGAGGAGGCAGCCTCGGCCATCATCTTTTCAAGGGGCTCTTTGGATCTCCCGAATTTTGTCATGCCCACGCCTGAAATATAGACGTCCATGAGTCTTTTCCATCCCTTTATCTGAATCTTACAACAAAAAATTTCGTTTTAATAGGTAGATTTATGGCTAAAACTCATCCTTCTTAACAAGGGCTTGAAGAGGTTTTCTATCCTCAATATGGGTTAAAACCGGGGGCCGGATGAGATACATTATTTATGTAACTCATTAAAATTATTGCGATTCTACTTGTGAAAAAAAATATTTTGACCTTCTTGAGAATGAATATTATATTAATTCTAGACGGAAGGGTGGATATAATATACTCGTGGTGGCACGAGCAAAGATAATTAAGGAAGCGCCCCACCTCTAAAACCTAGATTAAATTCTAGTTTGACACTAAGAATAAAGTCCACAGGCACAGAGATATGGACGAGATCAATTATCAGAAATTCTTGACGACCAAGATCGGCGATCTGGAACTGGATGTCAACGAAAGTTTAGCATCTCCCCTCAAGAGATTGAAGAAGGAACTCAGAGAACATCGAATTCTCCTATGGCCTGACTTCTATTTTGGAAATGAGTGGGGATGTGTAAACAAGAGGATTTCTATCAGCATCCCTTTCTATTTAGCCACGCCCGACTTGGAAGATCTTGAAGGAGATACACCGACGAATGATGAGATGATAAAAATTCTCCGGCATGAAACAGGCCATGCGGTGAATTATGCCTATAAACTTTGGCAGCGAAAGGATTGGAAGGAAACGTTTGGGGATTTTCATAAGAAGTATCGGGATGGGTATCTCTACCGAGTAAATCCCTGGTCGAAGAGTTATGTCAGGCACCTCCACTATCTCGGGGATCCTCACTACGCTCAGAAGCATCCCGATGAGGATTGGGCGGAGACCTTTGCCATCTGGCTCGACCCCCGGTCCCATTGGGGAGTGAAATATCGAAACTGGCCGACCGCGCTGGAAAAATTGTCGTACGTGGATCGGTTGATAGAAGAGATTGCCGGGAGAGAACCTTTGAATGGGGAAAAGAAACAAGATGGAATGTATACGATGATTGAAGAGACGGTATCGGAGTGGTGGGGATTAGACGGGGAAATCCTGGATCAAGAACTCCAAGAATATCTGACCGATATGAACGAGCTCTTTGTGAAACCGGGGAATGGATGGAGAAATCTTCTTCCGGCGTGGAAGTTTATTCGGAAGCACGCAAGACCCCTGACCGAACAGGTGAGTCTCTGGATCTCAGGGTCCAACAAACACACTGTTCGAAAAAGGCTTCGCCAATGGGAGGCTATCTGCAAAAATGAATCGCTGGGGTACCTTCCTGAAGATGAAGAAAAGAAGATGATCGAATTGACCACCCTCCTCACCTACTATGTTGTAGATGGCGTTCATCACTTCCGCAATTGATCTCATTTTGCGAAAATGCTGCAAAATGCCCCATCCTGTGCCTGCCTGCCGGTAAGGAAGGGCAGCTTCACTCTTCTCGCCGGTCGCCCTCACCCCGAAGCTAACCCTAAGCATCTATACTGGCCTGTCGAGGGATTGACTTAAAACTCGCGGTTAGGTAAAAAGGGAAGGTGGATCGGTTCAAAATCCCTTTATTTCCCGCTATTTTCTTTTTCCTTCTTTCTTTCCCTCTTTCAACCGTTCGAGCCACGGAATATTATGCCCTCCGCGTCGCCGGGTCTGACTGCACTCTCTGCCACGCGGACCCTAAAACAGGGTCATTGGATCAGGTAGGAGCCCAATTTCAGGAACACGGGTATCGATATCCCCTGACTTGGAATGGGGTATTCTTCCACTTTCTTGGAGCATTCACCCTCTTTCTTTTGCTCTTTGGCTTTTATCTTCGATATCGCTTCTGGCGTCGCGGAAAGGGTGAAGGGAAATGGAGCCGGTTAAGGGAGAGATGGAAGGGCCTGTTCATCTACGTCGTGGGACACCGTGGAGTTTTGAGAAGCCCTTTCCCCGGGATAAGCCACCTTCTTCTCTTTTGGTCTTTCGTCATCTTGAGTTTTTCGATTCTCATCGTCCTCGTTCAGGAATATTTATCCTTCCCCCTCTTGGGAATCAGATTCTTTGGTTTCAAATCCTATCCCTATTACCGTTCGATTTTAGATCTGATGGGTATCCTCGGATTGATTGGGACGATATCCCTCGCCTGCAGAAGGTACCTCGGGAGACCCAAAGAGTTGGACAATCAACGAACCGATGCCATCTCCCTTCTTCTTCTCTCTTTTGTTTTTCTGACAGGTTTTTCATTAACAGGAGTTCGGAATCAAATTTACCAATCGCCCTGGTCCCAATGGGCGCCCGTGGCTTCGTTCACGGGACGGATTCTAAAATTTTTTTTTAAAGAAGAGGCTAGCCTGAAAGCCTGTTTTTCTGCGCTCTGGCGGGCACATATCTTCCTTTCTTTAACCGTTTTATCCTATATTCCTTTCTCAAGAATCTTTCACCTTTTTTCTTCTCCTCTCAGCATCTTCTTCAGAAATTTGGATGCCAAAGGAGCTTTGGCCTCCATCGATCTCGAGGCTTCAGAGACCTACGGCGTTGGAAGGATGGAAGAGTTTTCACGGAGAAATCTTTTGGAACTGGACGCCTGCATGCGGTGCGGTCGGTGTCAGGAGGCGTGCCCGGCCCATCTTAGCCAGAAACATCTCAATCCCAAAAAGGTCATACAGGACTTAAAACACCATATGGAAAGGCCCTCAAAAGAGAGAGACCGACTTCACCTCATCGGTGATGTGATAGTCGAAGAAGTCATATGGGAATGCACCACCTGCCGGAACTGTCTGGAGCATTGTCCGGTTTTTATCGAACCCATGGTCAAGCTGATTGACCTCCGGAGAAATCTTGTCCTCCATCATGGCAAGATTCCGAGAGAGACCCATTTCGCCTTTCGGAATCTTGAACGAAAGGGAAACCCCTGGGGGTTCGATCCGGAGAAGAGGATGTGGTGGACGAAGGAATTGGGAGTGAAAAATGTTAGCCCGGGAGAAAAGGTAGATATTCTGTTCTGGGTTGGATGCTACGGCTCTTATGATGACCGAAATATTAAGGTGGCCACTTCCTTGATTCACCTTTTAAACAGAGCCGGCTTGGATTTCGGTGTGCTCGGAACTTCAGAATGGTGTTGCGGCATTGACCTAAGAAGAATGGGAAGCGAGTATCTCTTTCAGGTCAATGTGGAAAAGAACATGAATCGACTTCGGCAGGTGAAGTTTCAGAAAATCCTCACCACTTGCCCTCACTGTTTTAATACGCTGAAGAATGAATACCCACAATTTGGGGCCAACTTTGAAGTAATCCATTATACGACTCTGTTAGAGGAGCTGATTCAAAGCGGGAAGATCGCTATGACTTACGGGGACAGGGTTAGAAAGATAACCTATCATGATTCTTGCTACCTCGGTCGCTACAACGGTGGTTATGAACCGCCTCGAAAGATATTGACAACGATACCCGATGTTACACTTATAGAGATGGAGCGAAGTCGAGAGAAGAGCTTCTGCTGTGGAGGAGGCGGATGTCACATGTGGATGGAAGAGAAGGCAGGGAGGCGGATCAATGAGACGCGGGTGAAGCAGGCAGAAAGCACAGGGGCCGAAATCTTGGCCACGGTTTGTCCCCTCTGCATGATCTCCCTCGACTCGGCGGTCAGGGTATTGAACCTAGATGGGAGGATTCGGGTAATGGACATTCTGGAACTGGTCGAAGAGAGAGTGAAATCGGGAGAAAATGGGGATTGCTGATTGCGGAATGTGGAATTAAATCCGATATCCGAAATTTACAATTTGTAATAGGACATTTCGCAATCCGAATTCCCTGCCCGCCCGAAGCCGCTTCGGCGAAGGCAGGCGAAATCCGAAATTCAATCACAGGATCACCGTTTTTTTGATGATCTTGATAATCTCGGCTGGTTCATCGATCAACTGAAGGATTTCCAAATCTGAGGGTGAGATCTTTCCCTCCTTCAGCACCACTTCCTTCATCCAGTCCAACATGCCTTTCCAATAGTTTGACCCAACCAAGATCACGGGAAAAGGTCTAATCTTGTGTGTCTGGATGAGTGTCACCGCTTCAAACAGCTCATCCATAGTTCCGAACCCGCCGGGAAGAATGATATAGGCGACCGCGTATTTGACAAACATCACTTTCCGGACGAAGAAATAGCGGAAGTGCAGAGTGATGTTGGCGTAAGGATTAGGCTTCTGTTCCTGCGGAATTTCGATGTTGAGGCCGATGGAATTGCCTCCGGCAGAGGCAGCGCCCTTGTTGGCCCCTTCCATGACGCCGGGCCCTCCTCCCGTGATCACGCCGAATCCGTTCTCCGCAAGGAGCCGGCCAATTTGCTCCGCCTTCTCGTAGACTTCATCCCCGGGTTTGACTCTCGTGGATCCAAAAATGCTTACCGATGGATGGTATTTCCCGAGGGCTTCGAACCCCTCCACAAATTCTGCCATGATGTGAAACATCCTCCAGGATTCACTGGCAGCAATCTCGTTGATCACGTACAGTTGATCCACCATGTTTCCTCCTTTTCCCGCGATTCGCGACTCGTGCGTCATGACTAGGAAATCAATTTCATTGATTAATTTGAGATTTTATATTAGGTGAAAGAGAGTTTAAAGTCAATGAGCATAAAGAAAAGTTACAACCGAATCCCTCCTACCCTCCCTTTGCAAAAGGGAGGAATTCCCCCTCTTTGGTGTCATTTTTCTGCCTTTAGGCAGGCAAAGAGGGGTTAGGGGAGATTTTCATAACAATATGTCGTTTCAATTGTGGCTCATTAAAGGTTGTTGGGGGGATGAGGACTTGAACATTGAACAGGCTGATGACTCGATACGTAGGTGCAAGGAGTTGAAGGAGAGCGTCATGAAAGCAAAGACCGCATTTTTTCTGATATTGTTGATCGGTGTGCTTTTGTTGAAGGTACCAGGAGAATGCCTAGCCGGGGTAGTCGTTGAACAGGTGGTGAGGGATAGGGACGGAATCTCCTCAAGGGCTTTGCTCTATTTTTCGGACTCCCGATTTCGAGCAGATCATGAGCCGCGCGGAATGACAACGATCCTGGACTTCAAGGGTGATGGGTTGATGATGATTGACCACCGGTCCAAGAGTTATGTCGAAGTCAAACTTTCCCAGTGGGAAAGAGAAGTGGCAAAGCGGCTCAAAAAAGAATTTCCGAGGATAAAACCCAAGGAGAGGAAGATCGCCGTCAGAAAGACCGGCCGAACGGCTGTCATCAATGGTTTTCAGACGGAACAGATTGAGGTCTTGGCAGACGATGAGCTGATTGAAGAGAACTGGGTGACTCGTGACGTGGAGATGAAAGAGATAGAAAAAGTGATGGATCGAGTGGCCCAAGGGTTTTCAAAAGATTTCAGGCTCGGGATGAAAGAAGGCCGAGAAATCTATGAGAAGCTCAAGCCTTACGGGTTTCCCATTTTGATCAAAGACCACGCGGTCACTTATGGGTTGGGGGCGATTGAGCGGGTAGAAGTCAAGAAAATCGAGAAGAGGGAATTGAAGGATGATGTTTTCCTTCCGCCTGCCGACTATCAAAAAATTATCCCGGAGCCGTCAAAAAAGTAGGGAAGGCGACAGTAACCTCTCGGACGCAGTTGGATCGAAGTGGTCTCCCCTCCGAAACCTTGGCCGGGACGTGCCCCGTAAGCCACGCCTTGCAGGCCGGGTCAAGTGGCACAATATGAAAGGAAACTGCACTTCCGGGAAGCCCCGGCCTGTGGCCAGAGAGCTTCACATTGCGGATCATTAGCCACCCCGATCCTGAAGATAGGATTTCCGAGGGATTACGGGCGATAGTTGATTTTTGGATGATGGGTGTTAGTATAAGAAAGAGGGAGCATTTTTTGGAAGAGGAGGTTTCCATGATGTCATTAGTCAGTAAACCCGCCCCAGATTTTGAGTTGGAAGGCTATTTTAACGGACAATTCAGCCGGTACAAATTATCGGATTACAGAAAGAAATGGGTCCTTCTCCTTTTTTATCCCCTTGATTTTACCTTTGTCTGCCCCACGGAAGTGCTTAACTTCTCTTCGGCCGCAGAAAAATTCACCAAGCTCGATTGCCAGATCTTCGGAATCTCGGTGGACTCCGTTTATGTCCATAAGGCCTGGGTGGATACCAAGCGGGAGGATGGGGGCCTCGGCGGCAGCCTTAACTATCCGCTTCTTTCCGACCTGAATAAAGTGACGGCACGAGATTACGGAATCTTGATGGAGGATGAGGGGGTTTCCCTTCGAGGACTTTTCTTGATCAGTCCGGAAGGGGTAATCATGCACTCCACGATCAATAGTCTCTCTGTTGGTCGCTCCGTAACGGAAGCCATGCGAGTTATGAAAGCCTTCCAATTTGTCAGCTCCCATGAAGGTCAGGTTTGTCCTGCAGACTGGGAAGACGGGAAAGACACGATGGTTGCAAATTCTGACGGTATGAAAGAATACCTCACGAGCCACTAATTTGGACAAATAAATCGGATGATACCGAATTTGACGAATATCCGATTTATTCGGTCACATTCGGTCTATTCGTAGACAGAGGAGCGGGATGGAACAGTTAGAAAGATGGTTTCGGGAGAAGCAGGCGGAGAGAACGATCAACGCTTTGAAGAAGAATAATTTTGAAGCCCTCTATGTTTCAGATTCGAAAGCCGCAGTTGAAGCAGTGATGGAACAGATACCCGATGGAGCCACCGTAGGAGCAGGAGGATCCGTTAGCCTTACTCAGATTGGATTGTTAGATTCATTAAAGAATCGGAAGATCCAGCTCATCTTGCCTTTACAACAGGCGCGAAGCGATGAAGAAAGGCTTGAATTGTTCCGTAAATGTTTTTTCGCGGATGTCTTTCTTGCAAGCACCAATGCCGTGACAGAGGATGGAAAATTGTATAATGTGGATGCCACCGGCAATCGGGTGGGAGCCATGTTCATCGGACCGAAGAAGACGATCATCGTCTGTGGAGTGAACAAGATCGTCAAGGATCTCGAAGCCGCAGAAAAAAGGGTCAGAGAATGGGCAGCTCCACAGAATGCAAAGCGGCTGGGCCGAAAGACCCCGTGCGTTGAGACAGGAGTTTGCTCGGATTGCAGTTCCCCGGATCGGATCTGTAATATCTATGTGACCCTGGCCAAAAGGCCCGCTCGCACCGAAGTGGTCGTGATCATGGTAGGAGAGGATTTGGGGATCTAATCTGGAATGCGGAATGCAGAATGCGGATTGCGGAATTGATTAATCTTTAGGCTTTGAGCTTTCAGCTTTGAGTTATGCGCGCTGCGCCTTGTCCAGGAGGATCCGAGCATCGACGGCAATAGCCCCTTTTTCAAGAACCTTCACAGGATTGATATCGATCCCTTCGATTTCAGGGAAATCCGTCACTAACTGGGAAAGCCTTAGCAGGTTTTCAATGAGCGCCCTGATGTCGAGAGGCTTTTCCCCTCGAATACCTTTGAGAATGGCCGATGTTTTCAAATCCGAGATCATCTCCTCGGCCTCGGAACGGTTAATCGGAGCTACCCGGAGTGAAATTTCCTTGAAGACCTCTACATAAATTCCCCCCAATCCAAAAAGGAGCACAGGACCGAAGGAAGGATCGTGTTTCGCTCCTAAGATGACCTCCTTTCCTTCTGAGACCATCTTCTGAACCAATACTCCGGACGAAGGCCCTTTTACAAGTCTTTTCATCTTGTCATAAGCTTCCTCTGCTTCTGATTCTCGGTTGATATTGAGCACGACCCCCCCGACATCAGACTTGTGCGAGATTTCCGGAGAGGCGATCTTAAGGGCGACGGGAACTCCTATTTTATTCATCACCTTTTTCAAATCCTCTTTTTGGTTGACAGCTTGATAATCCGCCACCGGAATGCCGTAGGCCTGGAGAACTTCGAAAGCCTCGGTAAGGAGGAGATCTCTACCCTCTCCTCGGGCCGTTTGAAGAAGCGATTTGACTCGGCCACGGTCCACGCGATAGGCAATCGGCTTTTCCTTCAAAACGTTCTGCTTCCGGTAATATTCCCTCGAAACTGCCAAAGCACTTAGCGCCTCACTGGGCTCCGTGAAGATGGGATAGTCGAACGTCCTCTTGATAAACGCCAGTTCTTCTTCTTCGGTAAAGTAACAGAGCGCCACCGGCTTTTGATGACGGAAGGAGAGTTCCTTTACCGCATGAATCAACCTGCGGGAAGGCTCTTTTTCCTCTCCTGCGGAGCCATGCTGGAAAAGGATTCCGTCCACACCCTTAATTCTTAGAGCCTGATCAAGGATCTTCGTATACAGGTCGAAGTCGAAAAGATCCCCCAAATCGAGAGGGTTGGTGGGTTGGATCACTTTTGCCCTGAAGTAACTTTGAATTCGTCCTGTAAAGTTCTTTGCCAGGGGAAAGAGTTTGAAGCCGTAGCGTTCCGCAGAATCCGCGGCGACGATGGCAATGCCTCCGGAGCGCGAAAGGACGATCAGGTTATTTCCCTTCATGGGTGGAAGGGAGAGGATCTTTACAGCACTGGCAAAGAATCGAAAATCTCTTGCCCTGATGATATCCGCCTGCCTCAATGCCGCGTCGACCACTCGATCGTCGTTCGCCAAAGCCGCCGTATGAAATTTGGCGATATGGTGGCTTCCTTCTCCAATATTGGCCTTGTGGAGGATAATCGGCTTGGAGGTGGATCGGGCAATCTCCATTAATTCCCTTCCTCTTTCAAGGCCCTCAAGGTAAAGACCGATGATTTCTGTCTGCGGGTCTTGGATCACATATTTGAGGTAATCAATCTCATTGAGATCCAGTTTGTTCCCCATGCTCACCATCTTGGCTATCCCCACATTGGCGCTGGCAAGGAGGTTGAAATAGGAGATGGTTACCCCGCCGCTCTGAGCGAGGACGGAGACTTTCCCTTTGTTGACCGCTTCCTGCATCAGCTTGACGAAGGGGACGACAAAACCGTTTTCAAGATTGATGAGCCCGATTCCATTGGGCCCGACGATTCGCATCCCCCACTTCTTGGCGATCCGAAGGATTTCTTGTTCTAAACGGGCTCCCTCCTCCGAAAATTCTCTAAATCCTCATGACTCAATGACCGCCCATCGAATCTTTTTCCGGCCGCAGGCTTCCAGTATCCCTGGGATCGTGGAAGCAGGGGTGAGGATCACCGCCACATTGATCCCTTCTCTGAGATCCTCCATAGACGTATAAATTTTTCTTCCGAAGAGAATTCCTTCTTTCTTACCTACGATGAAGATCTCGCCATTGAATTGGAATTTGAAGAGGTTTTCAACGATGATTCTGGCCAGATTGTCAGGCCTTTCTGAAACGCCGATGACGGCCACCGATTTCGGATAAAAGAGTTGTTCCACTTTTTGTTCCTCCTCCAGGGGAAAATATATACCGGAGAAAATAGGTTTTCAACAAAAAAAGGTATCTACAACTGGAAGAAATGGAAAAAAATGTTGAAAATTGGCGACATGCTGTGTATAGTGAAGTGATGGAGCATAAATGGTTAGTCAGGTGCCTTATTCTTTTTTTCCTGTTTCTTGTGATTTCCCCAAGTTTTCATCATCACAATCATTTTGGTACCGATCCCGATTGCCATTTATGCATGCTAAGCCTCCATCGTTCGCAGTTTATTCTTCAGGATACCTTCCAGCTCCCGGCGCCAATCTCCGAGAAACTACCTCTGTTGTTGCAAGGGCGAGATATCT
>Ga0187766_10001926_pt1 | contig 12227 bp, 12 predicted proteins | sample 0216_QUI02_MP05__4_FD_132971 | JGI IMG/M metagenome (GOLD analysis project Ga0187766, IMG submission 132971) | Tropical peat soil microbial communities from peatlands in Department of Meta, Colombia - 0216_QUI02_MP05_20_MG | ecosystem: Environmental > Terrestrial > Soil > Wetlands > Peat ... | reverse complement strand
CTGGTGGCGATGCTGGCGCGCCGTGGGTACAGCCCGACCATGGCCTACGACGTGGTCAGCATCGAGCTAGCTGCCGAACGGGAGCGCCGACGGGTCTAGCCGACGGGTCTAGACCTGGGGTCGGCGTGAAGGCGGCAAGCCGGGCGCCGTCGGGTCGCCGTACCATGGCCCCGTGACGTCGACGGTGGTGCAAGACGCGACGCCCACGGCCGCGGGGATTTCAGATGGGCGCTCGTCGGTGTGCGCGCGTACCTATCAGGTCCGCACCTACGGCTGCCAGATGAACGTCCACGATTCCGAGCGGCTGGCGGGCCTGCTGGAAGCCGCGGGCTACCAGCGGGCGCCCGACGGCGCCGATGCCGATGTGGTGGTCTTCAACACCTGCGCCGTGCGGGAGAACGCCGACAACAAGCTGTACGGCAACCTCAGCCACCTGGTCCCGCGTAAGCGGCGTAACCCTGACATGCAGATCGCGGTCGGCGGCTGTCTGGCCCAGAAAGACCGAGACGCGGTGTTGTGCAAGGCGCCGTGGGTCGACGTCGTCTTCGGCACCCACAACATCGGATCGCTGCCCACCCTGCTCGACCGGGCCCGTCACAACAAGGTGGCCCAAGTCGAAATCGCCGAGGCGCTGCAGGAGTTTCCGTCGGCGCTGCCATCAGCCCGCGAATCCGCTTATGCCGCTTGGGTTTCCATCTCAGTCGGCTGCAATAACCGGTGCACCTTCTGCATCGTCCCGTCGCTGCGGGGCAGGGAGGTCGACCGCAGCCCGGCAGACATCCTGGCGGAAGTGCAAGCGCTGGTGGACACCGGCGTGCTCGAAGTCACTCTGCTGGGGCAGAACGTCAACGCCTACGGTGTCTCGTTCGCCGACCCGCGGTTGCCCCGCAATCGTGGTGCCTTCGCCGAGCTGCTGCGGGCGTGTGGGCGCATCGACGGACTGGAGCGGGTCCGGTTCACTTCTCCGCATCCGGCCGAGTTCACCGACGACGTCATCGAGGCGATGGCGCAGACGCCCAACGTCTGCCCGGCCTTGCATATGCCGCTGCAGTCCGGCTCCGACCGAATCTTGCGTGCGATGCGGCGGTCCTACCGCGCCGAGCGTTTCTTGGGCATCATCGACCGGGTTCGGGCGGCCATGCCGCACGCCGCCATCACCACCGATGTGATCGTCGGCTTCCCCGGCGAGACCGAGGAGGACTTCGCGGCCACGCTCGACGTTGTACGACAGGCGCGGTTCGCGGGCGCATTCACCTTCCAGTACTCCAAGCGCCCCGGCACGCCGGCCGCTGAACTGGCCGGACAGGTGCCGAAAGCTGTTGTGCAGGAGCGCTATAACCGGCTGGTGGCGCTGCAGGAACAGATCGCCCTGGAGGAGAGCCGTACCCAGGTCGGGCAGACCGTTGAACTGCTAGTCGCTACCGGCGAAGGCCGCAAGGACACCCGCACAGCGCGAATGAGCGGACGGGCACGTGACGGTCGGCTGGTGCATTTCACGCCCGGTGGACAGCAGGTGTGGCCCGGCGACGTCATCACCGCTGTGGTCACCGGCGCTGCACCACACCATCTCATCGCCGACGCGGGCATCCTGACCCACCGCCGTACCCGTGCCGGTGACGCGTACGCTTCCGGGCAGCGCCCGAGCAGTGTCGGTCTGGGCATACCCGGGGTCGGACAGCCAGCCAGCTCGGTCGAGCCCCTCGGATGCACCCGATGAACACCCAGCAGAACCCAGAGGAGTTCGACGCCTTCAGGACTGACATCGAGGAGGCAGAACGCCGCATTGCCCGTGAAATCGAGCCGGGCGCAAGGGCTTTGGTTGTCGCCATCCTGGTGTTCGTGCTGCTGGGGTCGTTTATCCTGCCGCACACCGGCGATGTCCGGGGATGGGATGTGCTGTTCAGCACTCATGGCGCGGGCGCTGCGGCAGTGGCGCTGCCGTCGCGGGTGTTCGGCTGGCTCGCGCTGGTGTTCGGCGTCGGTTTCTCGATGCTGGCGTTGCTGACTCGGCGCTGGGCGCTGGCCTGGGTGGCACTGGCGGGTACGGCGTTGGCCAGTGCCATCGGGTTATTGGCCGTCTGGTCGCGGCAAACCGTGGCCGCCGGTCACCCGGGCCCGGGCGCGGGACTGGTCGTCGCATGGATCACTGTGATCTTGTTGACATTCCACTGGAGCCGAGTGGTGTGGTCGCGCACCATAGTGCAACTCGCCGCCGAGGAGCAGCGGCGCCGCGCCGCCGCGCAGCAGCAGTCCAGAACCTTGCTGGAAAGCTTGGACGACCGCGATGACGGCACGCCCCCGGACCAGGATCGCAACGGGCCGCGTTAGGACTTGCGGGTCAGCGCGTCAGCGGCGGCCTCAGCCCACTGCCGCCACTGCTCGGCGCTTGCCTTCGCCTCTTCGGCCTCCTTGCTGCGACCAGCCGCCTCTGCCTTCTGTGCCTGCCGTTCGAATTGCTCGGCGCGGGCGCGGAACTGCTCGGCGCGGGCCTGTGCCTGGGGGTCGGACCAATCCGATTCGACGGCGTCGCGCAGTTTCTTCTCGACCGCGCGCAGCCGCCGCTCCAGCTCGGGGGACTGTTCTCGTGGCACTTTGCCGATCGCGTCCCACTTCTCGGCAATCGACCGCAGCGCTGCCCTGGCGGCGTCATGGTCGCTTGTGTCGAGTTTTTCCGCTTCGCTCAGCAGCGCCTCTTTCGCGGTGACATTGGCCCGCAACCCCGCGTCCCGTCCCGCTGTCGCCGCATTACGCGCCGTGAAAAATGCGTCTTGGGCGGCTTTGAACCGGTGCCACAGGGCATCGTCAACATCCCTGGCCGCACGCCCAGCCGCTTTCCATTCGGTGAGCAGCTTGCGGAATTCCGCGCTGGTGGCGCTCCAATCCGTCGACTCGGACAGTTCTTCGGCGCGTTCGCAGAGCCGTTCCTTTGCCTGCCGGACACCCGACCGCTCACGGTCCAGCTCGGCGAAATGCGATCCACGCCGCCGGTTGAACGTTTCCCGTGCCGCCGAATAACGCTTCCACAGTGCGTCGTCGGTCTTGCGGTCCAAACCGGTGATGATCTTCCAATCCTCGAGGATTGCGCGCAGCCGGTCGCCGGCGGCTTTCCATTGCGTCGAGTTGGCGGCCAACTCCTCGGCCTCGGCGGCCAGCGCCTCCTTGCGGGCGGTCTGGGCAGCGCGATGCTCTTCGTGACGGGCGCGATCCGTAGCGGCGACGGCGTCGGCATGCTCGCAGATGCTGGTCAACCGCGTGGCGAGCGCCTCGACGTCGCCAAGCACATTTGCTGTCGGCAAGGCCTCGGCCAGCGCCGTCGCGGTGGCCTTGATCTTTCGGGCGTCGCCGGTGCCCGAAGCCAGCCGCTCCTCCATCAGCGTGATCTCGGTGCTCAGATCATCGAATCGCCGCCCGAAATGAGCAAACGCAGCTTCGGCGTCCCCAGCCTGCCAGGAACCGATGACACGCTCCCCGGCGGCGGCGATCAGCCACACGGTGCCGTCGTCGTCGACACGTCCGTACCTATGCGGATCGTTGGCCGGTGGCGCTGGGAGCTGGTGTGCGGTGGGTCGCGGTGTCGGTCGCAGCCCGCGACGCGGTCCCGGACGTGGAGCCGGCCTCGGTGAATCGTTGCTCTGGGGCTTTTCAGCCGTCATACGTTCCCGTCACCTACCCTTCGCACGGGGCCATCCCGCGCACTTGCCGCGCATCGCGGCGCCATCACCTGTACCGTCGGGAGACCGTTCCGGACCAGCGGCCATCATGAGGTTGCCCCAACAGGTCCCAACAGTATTGAAGCAGCTTGGCGGGCCGCGCGCCGCCACCTTGGCATTGCCCGCCTCGGCCCGGTGTCCGTGGAACAGTGGTGCCCGTTACCGGGCCGAACATCACTGAGGAGACGCTCATGGCGAAAACGGATATCGCCAGTCTGCTCGCTTTGGGTGCGGCGCTGCTCATCGCGATCAGCGATGTCCTGCACCAGCGTTCGGGCGCATGAGGTCACCGACGAACCGGTGGGCAACATCGGGTTGATCGCCAAGCTGCTGCGCGACCGTCAGTGGTGGTTGGGCAGCCTGGTGGCCGCGGGCGGCTTCGCGGGCCGCGGCGCTGGGCCTGGGTTCGGTGCTGCTGGTGCAGGCGTTGCTGGTCAGTTCGTTGCTGTTCGCGCTGCTGATCAGCGCGCGGCTCTCCCGCCGGACGATGAGCCGCTAGGAGTGGGTCTGGGCGGTATTGCTGGCGCCGCGGTGGCGGTGGTCGTCACCGTCGGCGACCCGCAGGCTGGTTAACAGGCTGCCCACAATTAGCTGACACCGTTCCCCCGCGGGCGCGCCTACAGCCGTGACGTGGCCTAGCGCCATAAAGTGTGCGCCAAACGCTTGGTGAATAACGCGCGCACATCACGGCTTCCGGTCGCATGTCGGGGAGGAGGGCACCCATAGCCAAGGTGGATATCGCGGCGTTGCTCGCCTTGGTCGCCGCGCTGATATCCGGGATCGGAGACGTGATCCGTCAGCGGTCGGCGCAGGAGATCACCAGCGAACCCGTCGGCCACTTCGAGCTGTTCCGCATGTCGTTGCGTGACAGCTTGTGGTGGCTGGGCGGGGTGGCGGCCGTCGTCAGTTTCGGACTGCAGGCCGTGGCGCTGGGCTTGGGATCGGTGGTGTTAGTGCAGGCGCTGCAGGTGACGGCGCTGCTGTTCGCCCTACCTGTCTACACGCGCCTGACCCGTCAACGGCTGACCCGCTGGGAGTGGATCTGGGCGGTAATGCTGGCCGGTGCGGTGGCGGTCTTCGTCACCGTCGGCGACCCGGCGGCCGGCGACCAGCGCGCTTCGCTGCGAACCTGGGCCGTGGTGGGCATCGTGCTGGGTCCGGCGTTGGTGTTGTGTGTGCTAGGGGCACGGATCTGGTCGGGCCCGGTGGCTGCCGTGCTACTGGCGGTGGTTTCGGCTTCGTCTTGGGCGCTGTTCGCCGTGTTGACCAAGGGTGTCGTCGACGTGCTCGACGACGGCCTCAGGCCACTGCTGCGCGCCCCCGAGTTGTATGCCTGGATAGTGTTCGCGCTGGTCGGGACGGTATTTCAGCAGTCGTCGTTTCGCGCCAGCGCGCTGACTGCCTCGTTGCCGACGATGACCGTTGCCGAGCCCGTCGTGGCGTCGGTGCTGGGCGTGGTCGTGCTGGGTGAGACTCTGCATGCGGACGGGGCAGAGGTGTTCGCGCTGGCGGCGGTGGTTGTGGTGGTGGTTGTCGCCACTGTCGCTCTGGCCCGCGGTGAGGCCGCCACGATGGCGGCCAGCACGCCGCCGACAACAGCCACCCGCCAGCCTTCGACGGCACCCGACGCCAGCTCGGCGCCATCGGCCGTACCCATCGGCGGAGACGTAGCTGATGCGGCCATCACCCGGCTTCCCACTGGTCTCTCATAGTTATAGAAGTAAGCGTTGAACCGGTTGCGAGCGGAAGATCGGGACAATGCTCAGCGCAATAGAGTGAACAGATAGTGGAACGGTTAGTGAACAGCGCGTGCACGTAACGGCTTGGCGGCCGGACGTCGGCGAGGAGGTCACCCATGCCGAAGGTGGATATCGCGGCGCTTCTCGCCCTGTGCGCCGCGCTGGCATCCGCGATCGGCGATGTGATCCGTCAACGGTCCGCGCAGGAGATCACCGACAAACCGGTCGGACACCTCGAGCTGTTCCGCATGTCGTTGCGCGACACCCGGTGGTGGTTGGGCGGCGCGGGGGCCGTCGCCAATTACGGTCTGCAAGCTGCGGCGCTGGCGCTGGGATCGGTGATGTTGGTGACGGCGCTGCAGGTGACGGCGCTGCTGTTCGCCCTGCCGATTTACGCACGCCTGGCCCATCACCGGGTGACCCGCTGGGAGTGGATGTGGGCGGCGCTGCTGGCCGCTGCTCTGGCGGTAGTCGTCACCGTCGGCGACCCCGAGGCCGGCCGCGACCGGGCGCCGGTGGAAACCTGGATCGTGGTGGCCGTCGTGATGGGTCCGGCGTTGGTGGCGTGTGTGCTGGCGGCGCGGATCTGGTCGGGTGGTTCGGCCGCGCCGGTGCTGCTGGCGGTGGTGGCGGGTTCGTCACTGGCGGTGTTCGCGGTGCTGACCAAGGGCGTGGTCGAGGTGCTGGAAGGCGGGTTCGGGGCGGTGCTGCGCGCGCCGGAGCTGTATCCCTGGATACTGGCCGCGCTGGCCGGGATGATCTTTCAGCAGTCGTCGTTTCGTGCCGGTGCGCTGACCGCCTCCATGCCGACAGTCACCGTGGCCAAGCCGGTGGTGGCGTCGGTGCTCGGGGTCATCGTGCTCGGCGAGACCCTGAACGCCGATGGCACAGAGTGGTTTGTGCTGGTAGTGGCGGCGGTGGTGGTGATCGTGGCGACAGTGGGTCTGGCGCGCGGCGAGGCCGCCACCCTGGCGGCCGGTGCCGGCCGCGATGTGAAATTAACCGACCGGCCCACTGCGCCGTCGCAACGCTAGTTTGTTGGGCTGCATGGGCTGTATGCTGCCTGGACGGTCGGCTGATGCAGCCTTCAAGCAGGCTTCCCACAATGTCCTCGCACAGGTCCATGGTCCATAGCGATTGACACCCTCCAGGCGCGGCACGCCGAGGCCATGGTGCCGGGCCTGGCGGAGTGTTTGTGGAACAGTCGGTATGCCACGGCGACGGCCCTCCGACGTCGGTGAGGAGGCGCTATGGAGAAGGCGGATATCGCGGCGTTGCTCGCGTTGAGCGCCGCACTGGTATCCGCGATCGGCTCTGTGATCCGTCAGCGGTCCGCGCAGGAGATCACTGACGAACCGGTCGGCCACTGGGAGCTGTTCCGCCTGTCGTTGCGCGATGGTCGGTGGTGGTTGGGCGGCGCTGCTGCCGTGGGCAATTACGTCCTGCAGGCCGCGGCCCTGAGCCTCGGCTCGGTGATGTTGGTGACGGCGCTGCAGGTGACGGTGTTACTGTTCGCGCTGCCGATCAACGCACGTCTGACCCACCATCGCGTGACCCCCTGGGAGTGGGTATGGGCAACACTGCTGGCTGGTGCGGTCGCGGTCATCGTCACGGTCGGCAATCCGACGGCCGACCAACAGCGGGCCTCGCTGGAAACCTGGGTTGTGGTGGCCATGGTGATGGGCCCGGCGTTGGTCTTATGTGTCGCCGGGGCACGGATCTGGTCGGGGCCTGTCGCCGCGGTGCTGCTGGCGGTGGTGGCGGGCTCGTCGTTGGCGCTGTTCGCGGTGCTGACCAAGGGCGTCGTCGAGGTGGGCGAAGGCGGCCTTGGGGCGCTGGTGCGCGCGCCCGAGCTGTATGCCTGGATCGCAATTGCGGTGGTGGGCATGGTCTTTCAACAGTCGTCGTTTCGTGCCGGTGCGCTCACGGCCTCGTTGCCGACGATGACCTTGGCGAAACCGGTGGTGGGATGGATCTTGGGGATCACCGTGCTTTCTGAGGCCCTGCAAGTCGAGGGCGCGGAGATTGTTGCGCTGGCGGCGGCGGTGATCGTGATGGTCGTGGCGACCGTGGCCCTGGCCCGAGGCGAGGCCGCCACGATGCAGGCACTCGCCCGGCGCCGGACGACGGCCACGCCCGAACCCGCGACGTTGTAGAGACGTTAGTTTGGTGGCGTGTTGAGCGCCATCGCGATCATTCCGTCCGCGCCGGTACTGGTCCCCGAGCTCGCCGGTGCAGCTGCCGCCGAGGTGGCCGACCTGCGGGCGGCGGTGATCGCCGCGGCCGCTACGTTGCCGCCGCGCTGGATTGCTGTCGGCGTGGGCGGCGCAGAGGGCGTGGTCGGCCCGGAAGCTGTAGGCACCTTCGCGGGTTTCGGTGCCGACCTACATGTACGGCTCTCACCGCAGACCGGTGACCTGGAGCCGCCAGCCGAATTACCGTTGTGTGCGTTGTTCGCCGCCTGGGTGCGAGGTCAGGCCCAGCCCGAGGCCAGCGCCGAGGTCCACGTCTACTCCGGCCACCATGACGTCGACGCCGCGCTGTCCCGCGGCAGACTACTGCGCGCCGAGATCGACCAGGCCGCTGATCCGGCCGGTGTGCTCGTCGTCGCCGACGGCGCCAACACCCTGACCGCGGCGGCCCCGGGCGGCTATGACGCACGCGACGCCGACGTTCAGCTCGCCCTGGACGATGCGCTGGCCTGCGGCGACGTCGTTGCCCTCACCCGGCTGCCGCCGCAGATCGTGGGACGGGTGGCATTTCAGGTGCTCGCGGGCCTAACCGAGCCGGTGCCCCGATCGGCCAAGGAGCTCTACCGGGGAGCGCCCTACGGTGTGGGCTACTTCGCCGGTGTCTGGCAACCGTGATGAGAACTCTGGCGATCGTCGGTCCGACGGGCACCGGCAAGTCGCAGCTGGCGCTCGAGGTCGCCGAGCGGCTCGGCGGTGAGATCATCAACGCGGATGCGATGCAGCTTTACCGTGGAATGGACATCGGCACCGCGAAGCTGCCCGTCGCGCAGCGCCGCGGCATACCGCATCATCAGCTTGATGTCCTGGACGTCACCGAAACCGCGACCGTCGCCTGCTATCAGCGGGCCGCCGCCGCCGACGTCGAGGCGATCACGGTCCGGGGAGCGGTGCCGATCGTGGTGGGCGGATCGATGCTCTACATCCAATCGCTGCTGGACGACTGGTCGTTTCCGGAGACAGACCCCGCGGTGCGGGCCCGCTGGGAGCAGCGACTTGCCGAGATCGGGGTAGGCAGGCTGCACGCCGAGCTGGCCCGCCGCGACCCCGCCGCGGCGGCGGCCATTCTGCCCACCGATGGCCGGCGCATCGTGCGGGCGCTGGAAGTGGTCGAGCTCACCGGGCGGCCGTTCGCCGCGTCCGCGCCGCCCGTCGGCACACCACGGTGGGACACGGTGATCATCGGATTAGACTGCGATAGAAAGCTTCTCGATGAGCGCCTGGCACGGCGTACTGAGACGATGTTCGATCACGGTCTGGTCGACGAGGTGAGGGTGCTGCTCGGACAAGGTTTGCGCGACGGAGTCACGGCGTCGCGCGGGCTGGGCTACGCGCAAGTGATCGCGGCCCTCGATGCCGGCGGAGGAGCCCCCCTATCAAAAGAGGCGCTGGATGACGCGCGGGCGCAAACCTACCTGGGCACCCGCCGTTATGTGCGTCGGCAGCGGTCGTGGTTTCGTCGCGACCACCGGATCCACTGGCTCGACGCCGTCGCGGACCGCGTCGGCACCGTGGACGCCGTGTTGCGGGCCTGGCGGCACGTATCCTGAGCAGGTGATCTTTGCCAAGGGCCACGGCACCGAGAACGACTTCGTGCTGCTGCCCGACCTGCACGCCGAGCTGCTGCTGACGCCGGCGAGGGTGGTGGCGCTGTGTGACCGGCACCGAGGACTGGGCGCCGACGGGGTGCTGCGGGTCACCACGGCCGGTGCTGCCATGGCGGCCGGCGTGCTCGATCGCTTGCCCGACGGTGTCGGCGCGGGCGACTGGTACCTGGACTACCGCAACGCCGACGGGTCGACCGCGCAGATGTGCGGCAACGGCGCGCGGGTGTTCGCGCACTACCTGCGGGCCAGCGGTTTGGAGTCCCGCGACGAGTTCGTCATCGGGTCACTGGCCGGCCCACGAACGATCACCCTGCATCGCGTCGATGCGACCAACGCCGACATCAGCGTCGACATGGGTAAGGTCAACAGACTGGGCGCAGGGCATGCCGTCGTTGGGGGTCGGCGATTTACCGGTTTGGCGGTGGACGTGGGCAACCCGCATCTGGCATGCGTCGATCCGCTGCTGACCGTCGAGGCGCTGGCGGCCTTAGATGTTGGGACGCCGGTGACCTTTGACCGTGCTCAGTTCCCCGACGGGGTTAATGTCGAAGTCCTCACGGCAGCGGTCGGCGGAGTGGTCCATATGCGCGTTCACGAGCGGGGAGTCGGTGAAACCCGTTCGTGCGGCACCGGAACCGTTGCGGCCGCGGTCGCCGCGCTGGCCGATGCCGGTGCAGACACCGGCACGCTCACCGTGCGGGTGCCCGGCGGCGGCGTTGTCGTCACCATCACCGAAGCCACCAGCTACTTGCGCGGGCCGTCGGTGCTCGTGGCCCGCGGTGAGCTGTCGGACGCTTGGTGGAGCGCGCTGAGGTGACGTCACGGGCGGGGCGCGTGGGTACGCACGAATTTATTGGGATGCGCGGAAGCCCGCCAGCATGCCACCATCGGATATCGGTATCGGCTATGACAGACCCAGATTCGCCCCACAGTGACCCTTCGGCCGGCTACCCGGCCGAAACGCCCAGCGCCGGTGAGCTTGCCCTCGACGACCGATCCGCGCTGCGGCGGGTGGCCGGGCTGTCCACCGAGCTCGCCGATATCTCCGAGGTCGAGTATCGCCAGCTTCGCCTGGAGCGCGTGGTGCTCGTCGGCGTGTGGACCGAAGGCAGCGCCGCCGACACCGAGGCCAGCATGGCGGAGCTGGCCTCGCTGGCCGAAACCGCCGGCTCGCAGGTGCTCGAAGGGCTGATCCAGCGTCGCGACAAGCCGGACCCGTCGACGTATATCGGCTCGGGCAAGGCTCAGGAGCTCCGCGAGGTAGTGCTAGCCACGAGCGCCGACACCGTCATCTGCGACGGTGAACTGTCCCCGGCGCAGCTGACCGCGTTGGAGAAGGCCGTCAAGGTCAAAGTCATCGACCGCACAGCGCTGATCCTCGACATCTTCGCCCAGCACGCCACCAGCCGGGAAGGCAAAGCCCAGGTGTCGCTGGCGCAGATGGAGTACATGTTGCCGCGGCTGCGAGGCTGGGGTGAATCGATGTCGCGGCAGGCCGGTGGCCGTGCCGGCGGCAGCACCGGCGGGGTGGGTCTGCGTGGTCCCGGTGAAACCAAGATCGAGACCGATCGCCGCCGCATCCGTGAACGGATGGCCAGGCTGCGCCGCGATATCAAGGCCATGAAACAGGTCCGCGACACCCAACGCAGCCGCCGGCTGCAGAGCGACGTGCCGTCGATCGCGATCGTGGGCTACACCAACGCCGGCAAGTCGAGCCTGCTCAACGCGCTGACCGGAGCGGGAGTGCTGGTAGAGGACGCGCTGTTCGCGACCCTGGAACCCACCACCCGCCGCGGCCAGTTCGACCCCGATTCGAGGGGCACCGGGACTTTCGTGCTCACCGACACCGTCGGCTTCGTGCGCCACCTGCCCACCCAACTGGTGGAGGCGTTCCGCTCCACCCTGGAGGAGGTCGTCGACGCCGATCTACTGGTGCACGTCGTCGACGGCTCCGACGTCAACCCGCTGGCCCAGATCAACGCGGTCCGCCAGGTGATCTCCGAAGTCATCGCCGACCATCACGGTGATCCGGCGCCCGAACTGCTGGTGGTCAACAAGGTCGACGCCGCAAGTGATCTCGCGTTGGCCAAGCTACGCCGCGCGCTGCCCGGGGCGGTATTCGTCTCCGCCTGCACCGGGGAAGGCATTGATGCATTACGCCGGCGGATGGCCGAGCTGGCCGCGCCCACCGATACCGCCGTCGACGTGGTGATCCCCTACGACCGCGGCGATCTCGTGTCCCGAGTACACACCGACGGCCACGTGCAGGAAGCCGAGCACAACCCGAACGGCACCAGGATAAAGGCCCGGGTTCCGGTGGCGCTGGCCGCCAGTCTGCGGGAGTTTTCAGCGAATGGTGGTCAGTCAGCGACCTCGTAGACATCTTCGGCCGGCGCCGTAAGCACTCGGTCGGCCAGCTGGGCCTTCAGTTGGTCGAGGCGGGTCTCTTCCGCCTGGTTGCGGTCGGGTTTGCCGGCAAGGTCGATGAATTCGTCGGTGACGATGCCCTCCCGCAGCAGCAGCATCGCCAAGCGGTCTCCGATGCTGACCTCGAAGACGAAGCTTTGCAGCAGCCGCCCACGGTCCGGGCGCGCCAGGGTGAGATCGACCCGGTAGCGATCGCCGGTCACCGCCCGGGTAACGGCCTCGAAGCCGTCCCGTGCCCCCGGGCCTTCGAAGGCGGTACGGACGGCGACGGAGCGCCGCCGCGGCGGTTCGTTGGGCGACAGCAGTGCAAACGCCCGTTGCATCACCTTGAAGGCGGTGGCCACGCCCGCTGGTGAGTGCGGCCCGGCATAGCGCATCATGTCAGCGAACGAGAACTCGATGATCTGCCCGCGTTCCTGCACCCGGATCGTTTCGTCCATGCCGCTGACTGTAAGCCCGGCGACGATGCGGGACGCGCAGCGTCCCGGGGAGGAG
>Ga0187766_10001921_pt1 | contig 12238 bp, 12 predicted proteins | sample 0216_QUI02_MP05__4_FD_132971 | JGI IMG/M metagenome (GOLD analysis project Ga0187766, IMG submission 132971) | Tropical peat soil microbial communities from peatlands in Department of Meta, Colombia - 0216_QUI02_MP05_20_MG | ecosystem: Environmental > Terrestrial > Soil > Wetlands > Peat ... | reverse complement strand
GGCCGCATCCCGCGAGACGAGACGATCGTGATCTGCATCACGGGGAACGGGCTCAAGACGCCGGACGTGCTGCACGACCGGCTGACCCGCGACCTCACCATCCGGCCGACGCTGGCCGCGTTCGAGCAGGCGCTGGCCGATCTCAAGCCGCGCGACCCGAGACCCCACACCGTGGCGTAGCTCGCGCACACGAGGAGACCCCGCATGGCCGTTCTGGTCCGCATCCCGACACCGCTCCGTGCCCTCACGAAGGGCGCGGCCGAGGTCCACGCAGACGCCTCCACCGTCAACGATCTGATCGAGGCCCTGGAGCGGCAGTTCCCCGGGCTCAAGGACCGCCTGGTCGAGAGCGGCGGCGAGCTGCGCCGCTTCATCAACATCTACATCAACCAGGAGGACGTCCGCTTCCTCCAGGGCACGGAGACCCTGCTCAAGCAGGGCGACGAGGTCTCGATCGTGCCGGCCATCGCCGGCGGGCGGTAGGGCCGCGCGCGGGGCCGGAGACGGCCACACCGACCGTCACATGATCTCCAAGCGAGTCCAGGGCTTCACCGAATCGGTGATCCGGGAGATGACCCGGGTCAACAACGAGTACGACGGCATCAACCTCGCCCAGGGCATGCCCAACTTCCCGCCGCCGCGCGAGCTGGTGGAGGCGGCGCATCGGGCCATCGACGGGGACTTCCACCAGTACGCGATCACCTGGGGGACGCCGAGCCTGCGACGCGCGATCGCGGAGAAGTACCGCAAGTTCTACGGCATGGAGATCGACCCGGACCGCCACGTCACGGTCTGCTGTGGCTCCACCGAGACCATGCTGGCCACCTTGCTCGCGACGCTCAACCCCGGCGACGAGGTCATCATCTTCGAGCCGTTCTACGAGAACTACGGGCCCGGCTGCATCATCGCCGGCGCCGAGCCGATCTTCGTGCCGCTCGAGCCGCCGGACTTCACCTTCGACCCGGATCGGCTGTCCCGGGCGGTGACCCCGCGCACGCGGGCCATCGTCTTCAACAGCCCGAACAACCCCTCCGGCAAGGTGTTCTCGCGGGCGGAGCTCGGGGCGATCGCCGATCTCTGCCTCCGCCACGACCTGCTCGCGATCACCGACGAGATCTACGAGCACATCGTGTACGACGGGCTCGGCCACGTCCCGATCGCCACGCTGCCCGGTATGGCCGATCGCACCGTGACCATCTCGGGCATCTCGAAGTCCTACTCGGTGACCGGCTGGCGGGTGGGCTACGCGGTGGCCAGCCCGGAGCTGTCGCTGGGAATCCGCCGGGCCCACGACTTCATCACGGTCGGCGCGCCGCACCCGCTGCAGGAGGCGGCGGTCACCGCGCTCGGCCTGCCCGACGCCTACTATGTCCACCTCCGGGAGAGCTACCAGGCTCGCCGGGACCTGCTGCTCGGCCGAGTGGAGGAGGCGGGCTTCATCGCCTACAAGCCACGCGGGGCGTACTACATCCTCACCGAGGCCGAGCACTTCATGAAGCGCTTCGGCTGCCGCGACGACCACGAGTTCGCCCTCTACCTGGTGCGGGAGGTCGGCGTGGCCACCGTGCCCGGCTCCTCGTTCTACGCCCACGGCGAGCTGGGGCGGACCAAGATCCGCTTCTGCTTCCCCAAGACGGACGACATCCTGATCGAGGCGGGCCGCCGGCTGCAGAAGCTCGCCCGTTGAGCCTCCGCGAGGCGGCGCGCGCCATCTTCGAGGCCGCGCTCCGCGCCGCCGACGTCGCCCCGCTCGTGCGTGCCGCCCTCGGGGCGGTGGAGCTGCCCGCGCGCGGCCGCGTGCTGGTGGTCGGCGCCGGCAAGGCCTCGGGCGCGATGGCCGCCGCCGCGGAGGCCGTGCTCGGCGACCGCATCGCGGACGGCCTGGTGGTGGTCAAGGACGGCTACGGCGCCCCGACCCGTCGCGTCCGCATCGTGGAGGCCGGCCATCCGGTGCCGGACGCGCGCGGCGAGGCGGCGGCCCGCGAGATCCGCGCCATCTCCGAGTCGGCCGGGGCCGACGATCTGCTGCTCGTGCTGGTCTCGGGCGGCGGCTCGGCCCTCACCCCGGCGCCGGTACCGCCCATCACGCTGGCCGACAAGCAAGCGATGACGCGCCTGCTGCTCGCCGCCGGCGCCAACATCAACCAGCTCAACGCGGTGCGGAAGCACTGCTCGCGCCTCAAGGGCGGGCAGCTCGCGCGAGCCGCCGCGCCCGCGCGCGTGCACGCGCTGCTGCTGTCCGACGTGGTCGGCGACCCGCTCGACGTCATCGCCTCCGGCCCCACCGCGCCGGACACCTCCACGTTCGCCGAGGCGCTCGGGATCCTCGACCGCTTCGGCCTGCGCGAGCGCGCCCCGGCGGCGATCGTGGACCGGCTCGAGCGGGGCCGCCGCGGCCTCGTCCCGGAGACGCCCAAGTCCGACGACCCGATCTTCGACCGGGTGACCAACACCGTGATCGGCAACAACCGCCTGGTCGTCGACGCGGCGGCGAGCCGAGCCAGCGCGCTCGGATACCGGCCCCAGGTCCTGACCCGGGCGCTCGAGGGCGAGGCCCGCGAGGTCGCCGCCCAGCTCTGCGCGCTGGCGCGCGAGGTCCAGCAGGGCCGCGGACCGGTGGCCGCGCCCGCCTGCCTGATCGCGGGCGGCGAGACCACGGTGACGGTTCGCGGGAAGGGGCTGGGCGGGCGCTGCCAGGAGTTCGCGCTGGCCGCCGCGGTCGCCCTCGACGGGCGGCCGGGCATCGTGGCGCTGGCCGCGGGGACCGACGGCACCGACGGGCCCACCGCGGCCGCCGGCGGCCTCGCGGACGGCGAGACCGCGGGCCGGGCCCGCCGGCGCGGGATCGATCCGCCGGCCGCCCTCGGCGAGAACGATTCGAACCCCGTGCTCGGCGCGCTCGGCGACCTCGTGGTCACCGGTCCCACCAGCACCAACCTGCTCGATCTCTACCTGCTGCTCGTGGAGGCGAGCCCGGCCTAGCCCGCCGGGCGCGACCCCCGACCGGCCAGGGCGCGCGGCCGCTCAGGGCGCGCGATACTCCTGGATGATCTCGAGGATGCGCCGGCGGGTGGCCTCGCGGACGACGGGATCGGAGAGGTCACGGGTGATGGCCTCGTCCTCCAGCTCGAACATCTTCACGAAGCGAGGCGGCTGGCCGGGCAAGGTGCGCTCGAAGAAGGGACCGCGGCCGTCGAGCACGCCGTCCCAGGCCTCGCGCAGCAGGTTCCAGAACGCCTGGCGCGGCGCCTCGAAGGCCTGGGCCGCCGAGCACTCGGAGTCCGGCAGCCGGACGTACCAGTTCTTGCCCAGCTCCCGGACCAGCGGCGTGCGGCCCGCGTCGTTGTGGATCGTCTTGACGTTCTCCTGCCGCTCGAGCCAGCTCCCGCGCTGGTCTCCCGCATACACCACGATGCGCGTGCCCCGATCGAGCGCGTTGTAGTCGGAGCGGCTCATGTCGCGGGTCTCCCGGCCGGGGACCGGCGCGTAGTTCGAGCACGACCACTCGGGATAGGCGGTGTCGCTGCGCCAGGCCGCCGCGCACTGGTAGCGGAGGCCGTCGTCCAGGTTGGTCACGCGCCGGGTCCAGAGCCCGGGGCTCCCGCGGAGATCGCGAACCTGCCAGGCGCCCGGGGCGACGAAGTCGTAGAGGAACGGGGCCTCGTACTCCCAGTCCTCGGACTGGTGGCGGATCTCGGTGCCCACCCGCACCGTCCCGGCCAGATCGGTGAGGAACAGGATCCGCTGCAGCCGGACGTGCCGCGGCGAGAGCCGCAGCGCGGTGATCCACTCCTTGGCCGACTTGTCACGGTTGACGTCGTAGACTCGCGGGTCGCGCGAGTAGCCGGGCTTGAGGCTCTCGGTCTCGACGTAGCTGTAGTCGACGAGATGACAGCCGGCCATGCGCTGCACCGCCTGCCGGCCGCGCGCGAGCTGCGCGTCGTCCTCGGCCCACGCGGGCCGCACTCCGGGTCCAAGGGTCGATCCGAGGAGCAGCAGCGGGACGACGAGCATCGAGCGCATCGGGGCGGTCTCCACGACCTACACTCGGCCATGGAGCCGCCCCTGTCAACCCGACTCGCGGCCGACTCAGAAGCGGAGTCGGACGCGATAGTTGAGCGTGGTCGCTCCCTCCGCCGGCACCGCGAGGTCGAAGCGCGCGACCGAGGCCTGGATCTTCTCGTGCGGCTGGCTCGCCCGCAGCATCTCCCAGTCGCCCGTCATGGGCTCGTTGACCTCCACGGTGATCGCCTCCTTCTTGTGGTTGCGCAGGGTCAGGTCCCATTCCACCTCGTAGAGGTTCGCGCCGATCTTCTTCCAGTCCTTCTGCACGCGCTCGCCCACCACGTCGAAGGCGTCGCCCATCTTGATGCGTACCCGCTCGTCGCGAGGCGTGTGCTCGATCCAGTCCTCGCCGATGAGCTGCTGGCTGCCCGAGGTGTCGGCCTTGTAGACGCGCACACGCCCCTTCGGCAGCGGCATGCCGAGCCGATTGGCCTGGGTATTCTTGAGGTCGAGGTACACGCCGACCTTCTGGTTGGAGACGGGCACGCCGTACTGGGTGCGGTGATAGCCGCTCGCCCCGTAGTAGATGAACCGCTTCTCCACCGGCACGTCCGCGGCCGAGAGCAGGGTGAGCTGCTTGGTCTGGCTGTCCTTGATGGTGGTCCGCCCGTCGAGCGTGTAGAGGTGGTACTCGAAGAAGCCCTCGGAGCGGAAGTCGCGGTCGGCCATGGCCGGGGCGGCCTTCGCGGCCACCTCCATCAACCGGCGGGCGTCGTCCCGGCTCTCCGCGCGGTTGATGTCACCGGCCACCAGCTTCAGCGCCGCGTCCCGGTAGGTGGCCCCGCTCTGGTTCGTGATCGTGACCCAGCCGGTGAGATCGATGCGGGTGTCGGCGGCGTTGATCAGCATCACGTAGTCGGACTTCCAGCCGATGCCGGCGGTGAGATACGAGGCCTCCACACGCTGGGCCACGCTGTGCGTGCTGCGCAGCAGCCAGGCCAGCGTGGGCTTGGAGACGAGGTTCTCGGGCAGCGCGGGCAGCACCACGTTGCCGAAGTGCCCCATGTGGATCTGGCCGTTGATGTCGTAGACCGGCCCGCGCGTGGAGAGGAGCACCGCTTCCTGGTACGTGCCGTTGCCCTGGTAGAGCCGCACGGTGCGGCCCACGTACTTCTCCATGAGCTTGTCGCTCGTGAGCAGGTCGTACTCGTAGTTCTGCTCCAGGATGCGCAGGCCGGCCGGGTCGGTGATCGACCGCAGGTGGACGGAGGTCGGATCGATCTGGGCCGCCACGTCCGCGTAGCGCGCCTCGACCAGGCCCTCCCCTAGGCGGACCTCGCGGATCTCCTTCACGAGGCCCAGGTTGCCGTTGTAGACCGTGATCATGACGTCCCGCTGATCCGCCGCCGTGATGCTGACCGGCGCGGCGTCGGCCGGCTGAGGCAGTCCCAGCCCGACGGCCCAGGCCAGCGCGAGAAGGTGGATGCGCAACGTTTTCATCGGTGCCCTCCGGGTTCCGGATTCGTGCTGCTGGTCGGTTAGACCGGAGAGTCCGGGCGAAGTTCCGGCCGCGGCGGGAGCCGATCGGCCCCCGTTGGCTACTTCAGGCGGAGCCTCATGAGGACGCGGGTCGGCAGCTCGGGGCGCTGATCCTCGATGCGCCAGCCGCCGATCTGGATCAGCCCCTCCGCGAACTCGCCGAGGCGCAGCGCCGGCACGACGACCTCCACCACGGTGTCCTCGCCCTCGCGACGCTGCTGCTTCTCGGTCCCGCCGACGCGCGCGATCAGGTCCACCAGCTCGCGCTGGGCGACGTCGCGGTCCTTCATCACGGCGCTGGCGATGACGTCCTGGGAAGCGGGCGCCGCCTGCTTGGTCGCGAGCTGCGGGGAGGGTGCGGCCAGACGCACGTCGCTCTCCTCGGCCTGTCGCAGATTCCCGGTCGCCGACCGCGCCCGGGCGCCCGCGATGTTCTCCGCCGCCGACTTGGCCGCGGGCTGGCCGGGGGCGGCCGGTGGCGTCGGCGCGGCCTGGGGCGCCGGCGCCGTCGGCGTCGCGGGCGGGACCGCAGGCGCCGCGGGCGCCGCCACGGAGGCAGGCGGAGTGGGCGAGGCTGAGGTCGACTCGGCGGACGGGACCGGCGCCGACGCCGCCGGCGGGGCGGTCTCGGGAAGCTTCGCGTCCATGGCCGGTGTCGCGGCGCGCCGCTCGCGGCTGGGGTCGCGCCTGAGGCTGTCGCGATCGGGCTGCGGCGCCGGCGCGCCCGCCGCCTGCGTGGACCCAGCACCACCCGGCGCGCGCGCGGGAGCGCTGCCCAGCTCGCGGTCGGCCGCGAGTCCGGCCGGCGCCTGGGGTTGCGCGGCCCGGTGAACGTCGGGCGCCCGCTCGAAGATGTAGACCGCGAGCAGCCCCATCATGGCGAGGGCGACGGCCTCGGTGGGCAGCTTGGTGGCCAGCGGCAGGAACAGCGCGGCGGCCGCCCGGCGATACCAGGGCCGGGGGCGCGCGGCCGCGACCACGCGGTCCACGAAGCCGATCGGCGCGCGCGCCGGCTCCACCCGGCGAAGGAGCGCGACCGTCTGGCGCAGTCGCTCGAGCTCGCGCGCGCAGTCCGCGCAGCTCGCCAGGTGCGCCTCGACCCGGCGGCGCTCCTCCGGGGCGAGAGCCTCGTCAAGGAAGGCCGACAGCCGTTCGCGAACCTCGTCGCAGGTCATGTCAGGAACCGTTCCAGCTTGTCCTTGAGATCCGCCCGCGCCCGATGCAGTCGCGAGCGGACCGTGCCCAGCTCCAGCTCGAGCGCCTGCGCGATCTCCTCGTACGAGAGACCTTCCAGATCGCGCAGCACGACCACGATGCGCCGCTCCTCCGGCAGCTCGGCGATGGCCCGATGGAGCGCGGCCTCGAGCTCGGTCTGCTCGAGCGCGGCGTCCGGCGGCCGCGCTCCGTCCGAGAGCCGGAGCAGCGCCTCCTCGCCCTGCCGGGCGAGCCGCCGCTCGCCCGTGGCCAGCCGGTTCAGGCAGAGCCGTGAGGTGATCGCGTAGAGCCAGGTCGAGAGCTTGGCGTCGCCGCGGAACTGGCCGAGCCCGCGATGGGCGCGCAGGAACGCCTCCTGCGCGACTTCCTGGGCCTCCGCCGCGTTACCCAGCATGCGGAAGGCGACCCCGAAGACCCGATGCTGGTACGTGGCCACCAGCTCCTCGAAGGCGGACGTCTCGCCGGCGCGTAGCCGGTCCAGGAAGAGCGGCGCGTCGCCTGCCTCCACCTCTCGCACGGTAAGACCATACCGCGCCGACGAAGTTCCCGCGCAGCAAAAGCGGCTGGGCGGGCCGCGGAGCACCGTCGAGCGCCGTGGTAGACTGCGCGGCACCATGGACAAGCGCGAGCGGGTGCTGCGAGCGATCCGCCGGGAACCGGTCGACCGGCCACCGGTGTCCTTCTGGCGCCACGTGCCGGAGGTGGACCACATCGCGGCCAAGCTGGCCGAGGCGATGCTGACCTTCCAGCGTCGCTGGGATCTCGACCTCGTCAAGGTGATGTCAAGCGGGGTCTACTGCGTCGAGGACTGGGGCTGCACGGTGGCCTACCAGGGGTCGCCCAACGGCGCCAAGCAGTGCACTCGCCACGCGGTGCAGGGGCGCGGGGACTGGACGCGCATCGGTCGTCTCGACGCGGGGGCCGGCGCGCTCGGCCGCGAGCTGGAGGCGGTACGGCTCATCGCGCGGGGCCGCGCGGACGACGCGCCGATCATGCACACGCTCTTCTCGCCGCTCACCGTGGCCCGGAAGCTCGCGGGCGACCGCCTCTTCGAGGATCTGCGCGCGGACCCGGCCGCGGTCGAGCCGGCGCTGGACGCCATCGCCGACACGATGGCGCGGCACGGGCTGGCCGCGCTCGAGGCCGGCGCCGACGGGCTCTTCTTCGCCACCCAGACCGCGACCCCCGAGGTGGCCACCGCCGAGGAGTTCGCGCGCTTCGAGTGGCCGCGCATGCGTCGCATGCTCGAGACGATCGGCGCCCGGTCGACGGTCACGCTGCTCCACGTCCACGGCCGCGACGTCTACTTCGACCGGGCGGCGAGCCTGCCGGTGCACGCGATCAACTGGCACGATCGGCTCACCTCTCCGGGCCTGGGCGACGGCGCGAAGCGCTCGACGGGCGCCGTCGTTGGTGGGCTCAGCGAGGGCCGTACGCTGCGGACGGGCCCGCCCGAGGCGGTCGCGGCCGAGGTGCGGGACGCGATCGGTCAGACCGCGGGGCGCGGCGTCGTCATCGGGCCCGGCTGCGTGCTCCCGCTGGCCACGCCGGACGCGCACCTGGCCGCGGTGGTGGCGGCCGTCAAGGCGACGGCTTCGTGAATCGGCCGGCCGCGAGCCTGCGCGCGGCCCTGGGCCTCGGAGCGCTCCTGGTCGCGCTGCTGGCGACCGCCCCCGGTGAAGCGCGCGCTCAGGCCGCCGGCGAGCTGCGCATCGCCCTGCCGTGGACGCCCGAGGACCTCGATCCCACGATGAACCTGTCGTCGCTGCGGGCCAAGGTGGGCGTCAACATCTTCGACTCGCTGGTGGGCCGGGACGGGGACAACCGCATCGTCCCGCAGCTCGCGGAGTCCTGGAAGGCGATCGACGACCTCACCTGGCAGTTCAAGCTGCGGCGGGGCGTGGTCTTCCACGACGGCGAGCCGTTCAACGCCGAGGCGGTCCGCTTCACCTTCCAGCGGGTGCTGGATCCCGAGCAGAAGTCGCGCAACCGGGCGAACGTGGCCGAGGTGGCCCGGGTGGACGTGATCGACGACCACACGGTCAATCTCGTGCTGCGCCAGCCGTACGCCCCGCTCGTCAACCGGCTGATCGATTTCCCGATCGTCCCGCCGAAGTACACCGCGGAGAAGGGCAACCAGGGGCTCTCGCTCCGACCCGTCGGCACCGGACCCTACCGCTTCATCGAGCTGGTGAAGGACGACCGCCTGATCCTGGAGGCCTTCGACCGTCACTGGCGGGGTGCGCCGCGGATTCGCCGCATCGTCTACAAGTCGATCCCCGAACCCTTCACGCGCGCGGCCGCGCTGCGCAACAACGAGGTGGACCTGATCGACACGGTGCCGCCCAACCTGGCCGCGGAACTGGAGCGGGCCGGCGGCATCCGCGTGCAGCGCGTGCCGAGCACCTGGATCATCTACCTCGGGCTCAACGCGCTGAAGAAGCCGCTGTCGGACGTGCGCGTCCGTCAGGCGCTCAACTACGCGACCGACGTGGACGCGATCGTCCGGACCGTGCTCGACGGCAACGGGCGCCGGATGGACGGCCCGTTCGCGCCGTACATGTTCGGGTTCGACCCCTCGGTGAAAGGCTACGGGCCCGATCCCGCGAAGGCCCGACGGCTGCTCGCCGAGGCCGGATATCCCGACGGCCTCGACATCACCCTCGAGGCGCCGGCCGGCCGCTACCAGAGCGACAAGGAGATGGCGGAAGCGCTGGGCGGGCAGTGGCGGAAGGCGGGCTTCCGGCCGCGCGTGGTCGTGGCGGAGTGGGGCGCTTACTTCAAGCGCTACCTGGGCAAGCAGTTCCAGGACGCCTACATGCTCGGGCTCGGCGGCCCGTTGCAGGACGGCGACGAGCTGTACAACCTGGTCTCGTCGAAAGGCCGCGGCCTCTACTACAAGAACGAGCGTGTGGATCAGCTCTTCGACGCGGGGCGGAGCACGATGGATCCGGCGAAGCGTCGGAAGATCTACGCGGACCTGGCGCGCGCCATGGTGGAGGACGCGACGTGGGTGTTCCTCGTCCAGCAGGTGGACATCTACGCCGGCCGCGATCGGCTGACCTGGACGCCGCGCGGGGACCAGTGGATGCCGCTGTACGACGCACTCTTGAAGTAGCGCGCGTTTGAAGTAGCGCGCGGGCTTCGAGGCCGGCTGCCCGCAAATCAGGCGACTCGGTCTTAGTGGCTGAAATTTCAGGAGGCGGGCCCGCGCACCCACCGGGTTATCCACGGGCCGCCCACGAAATCGGTGAGTTGGGGCAGTGGAGGTCGACAGCGAATGAGACGAGATGAATCGTCGCTCAGGCAGCCCTTGGGGTTCACGATCGGTGCCAGGGCTGTGGGCGCCCGGGTCTCTGGGATCATCGACTGATGGATCGACGAGCGTTCGCCCTGGCTCTGCTCTTCTCGCTCGTCTGCGCCCGAGCGGCGGCGGCCGATTGCGCGTGGGTGCTCTGGATGGAGGAGCGTCTCGCCGCGACGCCGCCCGCCTCGTCGTGGCGGGTGCTCCAGGGCGCGACGACGTACGACTCGTGCCAGGCCGCACTCTACGCGCGGGTGCGCGACGACGACACCGATCGGGTCACGCGGGGCGACCGAATGCTCACCGAGGTCGCGGGAGGAGTGGTCGCCAAGCTGCGCGGAGCCGACGGGACCGGCGCGAGCCAGGTGCTGCGCTACCTCTGCCTCCCCGACACCGTCGACCCCCGGGCTCCCAAGGAGAAGTGAGGCCCGCGGGCGATGCCGCGATCGCCGGGACTCCGACGCTCGCGGCGATCGTCCGCGTCCCAGGCCTGGCAGGCTACCGCTGGATCGAGGTATCTCCCCGCTGGCCGAAGCTCGTCGTCGAGTCCATCGGCGTGCCGTCGACCCTGAGGGGCTGGGTCATGCTCGTGCCCGTCCATCTCTGGACGGTGGGCTGATCGGCGGTCGTGATGGACGTCCCGTCGGTCCTGGACGGTGAGGTCATGCTCACGCAAAGGCCCTTGTCGATGATGTTCGATCGGGTGGTCGAGGGATCGGCCGTCGGCTGCTGCGCGAAGCCGAGCCCGACATAGCCGAGCGCTAAGGTGGTGACGGCGAGCGACGTGATCCAGATCTTGCGGTTCATGGTCGGAAACCTCCTTGACTGCGTGAGGCCGTCGGCGGCCCCATCGCCGGCCAATTCCGGAGCGACGTGCGGCAGACGGCGCTGCTCATGAACCCAGTCTTCGAGTGGGTATCTGAAGAAGCACTGAAAGAACTTGGCCCCACGCGTTGGCCCCGCGCGTTGGCCTCGCGCGTCAGTTGACCGGTCCGCGGCCAGCCTCTAGACTCGATCGGCCATGACGCGAACGCGCGACGTCATCGTGATCGGCGGCGGGATCGTCGGGCTGGCGACCGCGTACTTCCTCGCCCGCGAGAAGCTCGGCGTGACCGTGATCGAGCGCGGCGCGGTGGGACGCGAGGCCTCCTGGGCCGCGGCCGGGTATCTCACCTTCCAGGGCAGCAGCACGCGGCCCGGGCCCCGGCTCGAGCTGACGCGGGCGAGCGCGGAAATGTACGAGCGCTGGATCGGCGAGATCGGCGAGCACACCGCCGCCGACACCGGATTCCTGCGCACGGGGCTCCTCGAGGTCTGCGTGGACGAGGCCGAGGTGGAGGAGGCGCGGGCACGCGCGGCGTGGCAGCGGCGGGCCGGCTTCGCGGTCGAGTGGCTGGACGCACGCGCCACGCGGCAGCGCCAGCCGTGGCTCGCCCCCGATCTGCCGGTGCAGGGAGGGCTGCTGCTGCCCGACGTGGCGCAGGTGCGCCCGCCGCGCCTGCTCAGGGCGCTCACGGATGCCGTGCGCGCGCTGGGCGTGGAGATCGTCGAGCACACACCGGTGACGGGGCTCACCCGCAGCGGCAGCCGCGTGACCGGCGTGGCCCTGGCCAGCGGCGAGCGACCCGCATCCGCGCTCGTGGTGAACGCGGCCGGGAGCTGGGCCGCGCAGATCTCGCCCGAGATGACGCTCATGCCCGTGAAGCCGGTGAAGGGCACGATCGTGCTGCTCGAGACCGCCGCGCGGCCGAGCCGGGAGATCGTGATCAGCTCGCGCGGCTCGATCTATCCGCGCGCCGATGGCCGCGTGCTCGTGGGCGCCACCATGGAGGACGTGGGCTACGACCGGCAGGTGCGGCTGGACGCGGTCGCCACGCTGATCGGGCAGGCGACGGCGCTGATGCCGCGCCTCGGCGCGGCCTCGTTCGTGACCGCGTGGACCGGGCTGCGTCCGTTCTCGCACGACAACCTGCCGTACCTCGGCCCGATCCCCGCGCTCGATGGAGCCTACGTCGCCACCGGCCACTACCGGAGCGGCATCCTGCTCGCCCCGGTCACCGGGCTCCTGCTCAAGGAGATGATCCTGAAGGAGAAGCCGACGCTGCCGATCGAGCCGTATCTCGTCTCGCGGCTCGGCCAGGCCGCGAGCCACTGAGCACCCTGTGATAAGATCCG
>Ga0187766_10001919_pt1 | contig 12245 bp, 10 predicted proteins | sample 0216_QUI02_MP05__4_FD_132971 | JGI IMG/M metagenome (GOLD analysis project Ga0187766, IMG submission 132971) | Tropical peat soil microbial communities from peatlands in Department of Meta, Colombia - 0216_QUI02_MP05_20_MG | ecosystem: Environmental > Terrestrial > Soil > Wetlands > Peat ... | reverse complement strand
CGGCGCGCTCGATCAGGAACAGGTCGCGGCGCATGTCTTCGGTTGGCGCGAAGGTCGGGGTGTCGCCGCGGCGGATCGCGTGAGCGGCCTGGACGATCATGCTGCCGGCGGCCTGGCGGAAGATGTGGGTCAGCCGGGTGCTGGGGACGGCGTTCGAGGCGATCAGCTCGGCGAACGGCTTGCCGGCGCCGACCGGCGCGAGCTGGTCGGCGTCGCCGACGAGCACCACGTGCGTGCGAGGGCCGACCGCGCGCAGCAGCGTCACGAGCAGCTCGAGGTTGGCCATCGAAGTCTCGTCGACGATCAGCAGGTCGCCGGGGAGCGGGTCATCCTCGTCGTGGGTCGGGCCTTCGCCGGGAACCCAGCCGAGCGCGGAGTGCACCGTCCGCGCGGCGATCCCGCTTGCCTCGATCATCCGGATGGCCGCGCGACCGGTCGGCGCGACCAGCGTCAGGCGGGCGCCCTGGCCGGCGGCGAGCGATCCGATCGTCTTGATCGAGGCGGTCTTGCCGGTCCCCGGACCGCCGGTGATCAGCGACAGCCGGTGGGTGAACGCGTTGCGCACCGCGGCGAGCTGCTCGGGGGTCGGTTCGGGGCCGCTCACCGCGGCGACGTCGTCGGGCTCGCGCAGCTTGCCACCGGTCGGCCCACGGACCATCTTGGCGACGCGCTGCGCCAGCTCGATCTCGAGCTCGGCGGTCTCGCGGCGATAGATCCAGTCCTGCTCACGGACGAGGTCGCGCGCCCGCACGAGCTCGTCGATGAACGCCTCCGAGCGCTCGGCGCCGAGCAGCTCGCGCAGTGAGGACAGCAGCGCGCTGAGCGGCATGCACGTACTGCCGCTGCGCTCGGCCTCGGACAGCAGGAACAGCACTCCGGCGCGGGCTCGCTCCGGGCTGTCGGCGGGCGCTCCCATCGCGCGCGCGACCCGATCGGCGATCAGGAACCCGACGCCGAACACGCTCGTCAGCTCGTACGGATGCTCGCGCACGACCCGATGGGCGCCGTTCCCGTACTCCCGGTGGATCCGGGTCGCGAGGTACCCCAGCCGGTGCGGCGCCAGCAGCAGGTACAGCCGCCGCATCACCCGCAGCTGCTCCCACGAGGCGGTCGCCGCCTGCGCCCGCTGGCGGTGCAGGCCGATCGCGGCGAACACGGCCTGCGGATCGCGGTCGATTGCGTCGAGCACGCCCGCGGTCCCGTGCCGCTCGATCAGCGAGTGCGCGCGCCTGGCGCCGATGTGCTTGACGCGCGTCAAGTATGCGGCGAGGGTCTCGGCGTCGTCGGGTGGCAGCGGCGTCGCTGCGCTGACCTTCACCTGCGGCCCGTAGCGGCTGTCGTCGACCCAGGTGCCGACGATGTGAGCGCGCTCGCGCTCCTCGAGGTGGGTCAGCGTCCCGACGAGCACGACCGGCTCGCCGTCGGCGCCGTCGGCGTCGACGACCGCCCAGCCGGTCGCGTCGCTCGCGTAACGCGTGCGCCGGACGGTCACGTCGGCGTCGAAGCTGGTCATCCGCGCGACGTTAGCCGCCCGCACGGGCGCCACGCGGCTCTCGCTACCGGCGCTCGGCCCGCCGCACGGCCGCCTCGATCGCCTCGTTGCCGACCAGGTTGTGGAATGCGCTGATGAGCGGACGCACCGCCGCGACTCCCACCCGTCCTTGGAAGCCGAGCGCCTGCACGCGGGTCTCCGAGGCCAGCAGCACGCGTCCGCGCGCCGCCGACTCGATCCAGTTCGCGAACAGCACCCGTGCGGTGCCGGGCTGCGACCAGGCGCGAAACTCGTCGGGCGTCGCGATCCGCGGGTAGTCGCGGCGCACGGTCCAGATCCGGCCGACGAGGCCGGAAACGAGCGCCTCGTCCGTCTCCTTGAGGACCGCGAACGGCGGATCGCGGAACAGCTCGTCGAACGTCACCTGGAGCGGGACGCCGGGAATCCGCCAGCAGATCAGGCGGCCGAGCACGGTCGTCTCGGACAGGCGCACGTGCCGCGCGGCGTCCCATAGCCGCTCCGGCCGGGCCGCGCTCTCGCGCCGGTGATAGACGCGCAGCGCCGGGTCTGGCAGCCAGTCGTCGAGGTCGGGCCTCATCTCATCGGGTTCGTCTTGGGGGTCGGTTTGGAGGTCGTGGTCGCCCTGAGGCGCTCGCCGACGACGGCGAGCTCAGCTCCCTCGATCCGCACCAGCTTGTCGCGTCCGCGTGCGCCCTTCTGCACCGCGACCCGGCCGGGGGCGATTCGGAGCGTGTCCGCGAGCAGCCGGCGGACGGCTTCGTTGGCGCGATCCTCGATCGCCGGCTCGGTCACCTCCACCAGCAGCCGACCGGCGCGCTCGCCGGCGATCCGGCGTCGTGGGGCGCGCGGCTTGACGCGGATCTCCAACAGCACGCCGTCGGGGTCGGCACGGAGCATCGCGCCCCAACGTTACGTAATGCGTTCGGGCTCCCGGGAAATGTCACGTTCGGGTCCCCTGGGGCCTCTTACGTCACATTCCTGTTCCCCGAGGAGAGGAATGTGACGTTCCGGGGCTGTCGCCGCCCGATCGCCGCAACCCCGGGAGGCCTCACCCCGGGAGGCCTCACCCCGGGAATCCGCGATCATCCCCCCGTGATCCGCCATCTGCTCGCGCCCGTGGTGCCCCGCGCCGCCGCGGCGCTCAACGTTCCTCGCCGGTTCCCGAACGCCGACGGCGCCGTGCTGACGTTCGACGACGGACCCCACCCCGAGGGCACGCCGGCGGTGCTCGAGCTGCTCGGGCGCGCGGGCGCGCGGGCGATGTTCTTCCTGATCGGAGAGCAAGTGGAGCGGCGGCCGGCGCTGGCGGCGCGGATCGCGGCGGCAGGGCATGCGATCGCGCTCCACGGCTACCGGCACCGCCTGCAGCTGCGACTGACCGCCGCGGAGCTGAAAGCGGACCTCGCTCGCGGCCAGGCGATGCTGGAGGAGGTGACTCAGACCAAGCCCGCCTGGCACCGGCCCCCGTATGGAATCTACAGCCGGGATGGCCTCGCGGCTGCGACCCAGGCCGGGCTGCACCCGTTGCTGTGGTCGCGCTGGGGCAAGGACTGGCGCAAGTTCACGACCCCGGAGCGGATCGCGTCCCGCGCCACCGGCAAGCTCGACAAGGGCGACGTGATCCTCCTGCACGACGCGGACTTCTACAGCGCGCGGGATTCGCACAGGCGCACGGTCGCGGCGCTAGAGTTGATCCTCGGAGAGCTGGAACGACGCAAAATCGGTACCGTCCTCCCCGTCTGACAGGCTTGCCAGCGCGCACGACGAAGATGAAAATTGGGCAAGCCGCGTGCGGGGTTCGATCCGCTGGCCGGCGGGGAACCTGTCGACCCAGCGCGACTTGGACGCCGACCGAGAACCGATGAGAACCGCTTCTGCTTCCACTTCCGCTTCCGCTTCGCACGACAGCGTGCCTGACTACTCCCGGTTCGCGATCGGTTTCGACCATCGCGATCGCGCGCGCTTGCACGCCCTGATCGATCAGGTGCTCGACTCGGAGCGCTGGTCCGAGGGCGCGCTCACGAGCCGCTTCGAGGCCGCCTGGCAGCGGTATAACGGCCTCCCGGCGGTCGCGCTCTCGAGCTGGGCCGGCGGCGCCCTGGCGGCGCTGCAGTTCGCCGGCGTCCGGACGCGCGAGACGGTGCTGTGCCCCTCGAATACGTTCGTCGCCACCCCACTGGCGGCGATCCATGCGGGCGCCAAGGTCGTGTTCGTCGACTGCAACCGCGAGGACCTGTGCATGTCGTTCCGCGATTTCGCCGCCAAGGCCGAAAAGCACAGGCCGCGGGCCGCGATCCTCGTCCACATCGGTGGCCACATCGCCTTCGACAGCGAGGCGATCGCGCGCTACTGCGCCGAGCACGGGATCTTCCTGATCGAGGACTGCGCCCACGCCCACGGCGCCAGCTGGCACGGTCGCAGGGCCGGCACGTACGGCGACGCGGGCGTGTACTCGCTGTACGCGACCAAGACGATCTCGACCGGCGAGGGCGGCGTGCTCGTCTCCAGGCACCCCGAGGTGATCGCCCACGCGAGGGCGTTCCGCAACTACGGCAAGCCGAGCTACGATGTCCACGGCCTCAACTTCCGGCTAAACGAGTTCACCGCGGCGCTCGGACTGGTGCAGCTCGAGCGATTGCCGGAGATCGTCGCGTGGAAGAACGAGGTTGCGCACGCCGAGCTCGACGCCCGGTATCCGAGCCGTCTGCAGCTGCCCGAGGGAATGGTGTCGGGCCTCTACAAGTACATCGTGTTCGACTGGCTCGAGCGCTCGACGGGGCGCGTCTACGACGAGCCGTGCCACCGGATCATGGGCTACGACGCAGCGCTTCCGAACACCGACTGGGTGGCAGGCAACCATTCGTGCGTGCCGCTCTACTACCGACCGGGCGGGACGTCCGCGGTAGCAGCCGCCGGTCCAGACGACGCCACTCGAGCCACGAGGCGCTGAACTTGAGGGTTCTCGTCACAGGCGGTTCGGGCTTCATCGGCTCGCACGTGGTCGACAAGCTGCGCGCGCGCGGGCACCAGCCGGTGATCTACGATCTGCGGCCTTCTTCATGGCACGAGCCGGGGACGGTTGACACGGTGCTCGGCTCGATCACCGATCGCGAGGCGCTCGAGCGGGCGCTGCACAGCTGCGACGCGGTCGCGCACCTGGCGGCCGTCGCCGACGTCAACGACGTGCACGCCGAGCCGGAGGACGCCGAGCGAGTCAACGCGCGCGGCACGGTCGCGGTGCTCGAGGCTTGCCGGCGCGCGGGCGTCAAGCGGATCGTGTACGCGAGCACGATCTGGGTCTACTCCGACTGCCAGGAGGAGCGCGTCGACGAGCAGACGCTGCTGCCCGCCCCGAGCCACCTGTACACGAGCACCAAGCTCGCCGGGGAGCTGTATTGCAAGGCCTACCAGGAGCTGTACGGGATCGACTACACGATCCTGCGGTTCGGGATTCCCTACGGCCCCCGCGCACGGGAGGCCGCCGTGATCCCCGCGTTCGTAAACAAGGCGCTCAAGGGCGAGCCGCTGACGCTCGCCGGCGACGGCAGCCAGTCGCGGCGGTTCGTGTACGTCGAGGACCTCGCGGACGGCGTCGCGCTTGGGCTGAGCGACGCGGCCGGCAACCGCGTGTACAACCTCGCCAGCGACGAGAACGTCACGATCAGGCAGATCGCCGAGGCCGTGCAGGCGCTGATCGGCGACGTCGAGATCGTCTACACCCCGGCCCGCCCGGGCGACTTCAACGGCAAGGTCGTGTCGAGTGAACGCGCCGCGCGCGAGCTGGGCTGGACGGCCGCGACGCCGTTCACCGAAGGCGTCAAGCGGTACGTCGAGTGGCGGCGCGAGCAGGCCGCCCAGCGGGCGGACCGCGATGCCGGGGCGGTGATCCCAGCAGGGGAGCCGGACGCCGAGGCCAAGCCCCGGCGGGTATTGATCATCTCGGCCGACATCGGCGAGGGTCACGACCTGCCGGCGCGCGCCGTCGCCCGCGAGTTCAAGGACGAGGATCCCGACGCGCAGCTGTCGATCGTGAACGGCCTGCCGGCGATGGGTCCCGTGTTGACCAGAGTGCTGCGCGAGAACTCGGCGTTCATGTTCCGCTGGCTGCCGTGGCTGTTCGACATCCAGTACTGGCTGTTCATGAACTTCGCGCCGACGCGCTGGCTGGCCAAGCGGCTGTTGACCGCGTTCGGACGCCGAGGGCTGATGCGCCTGATTCGCGCGCACGACCCCGACCTGATCGTCTCCACATATCCCGGCGTGACCGCGGTGCTCGGCGAGCTGCGGCGCAGGGGCCGCTTAAAGGTGCCCTGCTACTCGTCGGTCACCGATCTCGCTGGCCTGCGCTTCTGGGCGCACCCGGGAATCGACCTGCACTTCGTCACCCATCCCGAGTCGATCGAGGAGGTCGAGAGCATCGCCGGCCCGGGCAGCGTGCGGTGGGCCAAGCCGCCGACTTCACCGGCGTTCCTGGCCGCGCGCTCGCGTGGCGATGCGCGGCGCTCGCTCGGATTGCCGTCCGATAAGAAGGTGATCGCGGTATCGGGAGGCGGCTGGGGCGTCGGCGACCTGCTGGGAGCGACGCGCGCGGCGCTCGCGGCGGTTCCCGACGCAACCGTGCTGTGCCTGTGCGGCCGCAACGACCGGCTGCGCGCCCAGGTCGCAAAGCGCCTCGGGAGCGAGCCGCGCCTGCGGGTGATGGGTTTCACCGACCGGATGGGCGACGTGCTCGCCGCGGCCGACGCGCTCGTTCACTCGAGCGCGGGGCTGACCGTGCTCGAGGCGATCATCCGCGGCTGCCCGGTGATCTCGTACGGCTTCGGCGTCGGACACGTGCGCGCCAGCAATCGCGCGCTGAAGCGCTTCGGGCTGGCGCAGGTGGCGGCCACACAGCGGGACATCGGCCCATGCCTGGAGCGGGCGCTCGAGCACCGCCCCGAACCCGATGGTTCGTTCGCCCGGCGCCCGTCGACGGCGTCTCTGATCCTGGGCGATGAGCGCCGCGCGCGCCCGCTGCCGGCGTGGCGACTGCGGACCGTCCGCGCGGTCGCGGCGCTGGCCGCCACGTTCGCGCTCCTCAGCTGGACGCTCACGACCGGGGCCTCGTACAGCCTCGTGTCGCGCTTCGTGCACATGCGACCGCTGACCGCGGTGTCGACCGTCCGCCCCGAGGTCGGGGTGCTTGTCGACGCTTCGCCGCAGCAGCTGCCGGCGCTGGCCGGCGAGCTCGCCGCGCGCGACCTGCACGTGACGTTCGCGCTCGCGCAGGACTCGGTGCCGGCCGAGCTCAGCGCGTTCGCGTACCGCGACGGAGTCGTGCCGATGCTGCGCGGCGGCGGTCTGGTGCGGTGGCTCAAGACCCGAGACGAGCTGAGGGATCTGGCCGGAGAGCTGGGGGGCTTCGGCCACCACTTCCTGTACGCGTCGAGCGGACCGAGCGTCGGCCAGTGGTGGCTCGCCCGCGGGGCCGGCGGCCGCCTCGTCGCCGGTGCGGTCCGGCTCCGTGACTCCGACGACTCGCCCGGGCTGCTGCACGCCGGCGAGGTCGTCGAGCTGAAGGCAAGCAACGAGGCGGAGCTCCTGTCGCTGGCCGCCAGGCTCGCGAGCCAGCTGCGCGCCCAGCATCTGACCTCGGTGCCGGTCGTGCGGCTGGTGCGGGACGCCGGGGACGCGGTTTAGGGCCCGCGACAGAATTATGACTCGCTTTGACGGCGTCTGGATGCGCCTGACGCCCCCCGTGGGAATCGCCGATGCGCTGCATGCAGGCGCTTGTGGGCGGCTGGTGACGGCTACCAGTGAACGCCACGCGTCGCGCGGACGAACGCCCGCTGCTCGGCCGTCTGCTCCTCGGACGGCTTCGCGTCGCTCTCCGGGAACAGCTTGTAGGCGCGGTTGGCGACCAGATCCTGCGCGCCCGGCGCGATCGCGTAGGTCAGCTCGCCCAGCGAGCCGAGCGTCGTCGCGATTCGCTTCGGCCGCTTGCGGATCGCCTCGGCGATCATCCCCCCCGCCTGCTCCGGGGTCAGCGTCGGGAAGCGGTCGTAGAGCTTCGTCGGCGCGATCATCGGTGTGCGCACCAGCGGCATATACACGGTCGTGACATGGACGCCGTCGTCGATGATCTCGGAGGCGATCGAGCGCGAGAACGCATCGAGTGCGGCCTTCGAGGCCACGTATGCGGAGAACCTCGGCGCGTTCGTCTGCAGGCCGATCGTGGAGATGTTGATGATGTGCCCGGTCTGGCGATCGCGCATCGCCGGCAGCAGATCGAGGATCAGCTTGACCGCAGCGAAGTAATTGAGCTGCATCGTGCGCTGGTAGTCGTGGAAACGGTGGTACGCGCGATCGACCGAGCGGCGAATCGACTTCCCGGCGTTGTTGACGAGGATGTCGACATGGTCGTGCTCCTCCAGCACTTCCGCCGCCATCCGGTCGATGTCATCGATGTCGTACAGGTCGCAGCGGTGAACGTGCGCAACCCCACCGGCGGCCTCGATCTCGTGCTGCACCTCTTCGAGCTTGCTCTGGGTACGGGCGACGAGCAGCACCTCGCCGCCGGCCGTTCCGATCTCGAGCGCGGTCGCTTTGCCGATCCCTGACGACGCGCCCGTGATCAGGATCGTGCGGTCCTTGACCGCGTCGGGAAGCGACCGGGCGATCAGGTCACCGGCGCCCGGAATCCGCTGGCCGAAAGCCCGCAGGGTTCGAGCGCTTTTGATCGCGAGATCGGCGGGGTTGGGGGCCACGGTGGGACCGTACCACGGGAATTGAGCGGCCTTAGGGCCGTGCGGCCCTGCAGATAGCGAGCTATGCGTTCGCTGCTCGCGGTCTGGAGCGAGCCGGCCTCCGATCAGCGCTGAGACCTCGACGTGCTCGGTGAATGAGGGCTTGGGTCCGAGCGCCTCGCGGATGGGCTGTTGCCGTCGGTGGTCCGTCCCCTCTCGATGCGAACATGCGTTCCCTCATGATCGTCTGCGTCCTGATCCCGCGCTTCCAGCTCACAGTCGCCGTCGGGGAGCGAGCGGAGCTGCTGAGCAAGCCGGTGGCGCTCGCGCCGGCCGCCGGGCCCGGCCCCAGCCGCTCCGGGCGAGGCGTGGGGCGGAGCGGGCTGCAGGCCCGAACGGGCGGCGTGCAGCGAGCGCCGCGCCCGCAGGGCGTGGGGGAGGTGTCACTTGCCGCGGAGGCATTCGGAGTTCATTCCGGGATGCGCATTGGCGAAGCGCTTGCCCGGTGCCCGCGCCTGACTCTCATTCCACCCGATCCGGCCGGGGTGGCCGATCTCTGGGAGCGGCTGCTCGTGCGCCTGGAGTTGATCGGAGCCGCGGTCGAGCCTGAACGCCCGGGACTCGTGTGCCTCGATGCGCAGGGGCTGCTGCGACTGCACGGCGGGATCGAAGGTGTGCTGACGGCCGCCCGGCGTGCCCTGCAAGTCCCGGCCCGGTTCGGGGTGGCGCCGTCAAGGTTTGCGGCTGTCGCGGCAGCTACGAAGGCGCGCGTGCGCCGACCGGCGATCGTGTCCGGCTCTCGCGCGCAGGCGCGTGCCTATCTTGCCCCGCTGCCGGTCTCGTTGCTCCGCGCCCGGCCTGCACTCGCCGAGCTCCCCGAAGCGCTCGAGCGGCTCGGGGTGAAGACGCTTGGGGAGCTCGCCGAGATCCCGATTGCGGCGCTCGCGGATCGTTTCGGAAACGAGGGATTGCTCGCCCACGAGCTCGCCAGCGGAGGCGACGGCGTGCTCCGTCCGCGGCCGGCAGCGGAGTTCCTGCGCGAATCGCTCGAGCTGCCCGAGGCCGCATCGGGTACTCAGCTCGAGCACGGACTGGGTCTGCTGATCGACCGCCTGCTCGCTCGGCGGGAGCGCCGGGGCCGGACGGTGCGGTCGGTGGTGCTGTCCGCAGTGCTCGTCGAGCATGGTGGGACCTGGCGCGAGCAGGTCGTCTTCCGCGAAGCGCTGGCCGATCCGGTGCGGATGCGGCTCGCGCTGGCCCCGCGCTTGGCGCTGATGCCGGCACCGGCGGAGATGCTCAGGTTTGCGGTCGAGCGCTTCGGGCCCCCGGCGAGCGACCAGCGTGCGCTGCTCGAGGATCCGGCAGTAGCGCGGGCCGCGCGCCTGCGCGAGGCGATCCGCCAAGCACGTGCCGCGGCCGGTCCCGATGCCGCGCTGCGCGTGCTGGCGGTCGATCCGAGCTCGCGTTTTCCCGAGCGACGCGCGGTGCTGGCGCCGTTTGAGGGATGAGTGTGACCGGCCCGCGCCGACTTTCGATTCCCCGCCGCGTCGCCGTCGAGGCCGGCGATGACGGCACCCCGGCTACGGTTGACGGTCGCGAGGTCGACGCGGTGCGCGAGTCGTGGTTGGTCGAGGATCGCTGGTGGACCGATCGCCCGCTGCGCCGGCGCTACTGGGAGGTGGTTACCACCTGTGGCCGCGACGAGGTCGTGTTCCACGACCTGCAGAGCGGGCGGTGGTGGCGGCAGCGGTGAAGGTTTGGAATCAGGGCGGCTGCCCGAAGAGGTGTCGGCGCTCGGTCGTGAAACCTAAACTGAGGCCGATGTCCGGAGCGCATTTCCCGCTCGACCCTGGCCCCACCGCCGTAGGCACGTGGAGCGGTGGTCGCTTCATGCGCTTCGGCGAGCCGCTCGACGACGAGCGACTGATCTCGCTGATCACCCCGGACGACTCGATCAGCACCCTGATCACCGCCGACGTGTACGGCAGGGGCGATGCGGACAGAATGCTCGGACGGGCGATCGAAGGGCGCTCGCGCGAGCGGATGTGCGTGGTCGGCGCGGTCGGCCACGACTTCTACACCGGCGAGCGCGACGGCGCCAAGGGCTTTCCCCGCTTCACCGATCCTCGACTCAGAGACTCCACCGAGTACGGCGACTATCTGCGGATGGCGACGGAGAGCAGCCTCGAGCGCTGCGGGATCGACAGCTTCGACCTCCTGCTGCTGCACAACCCCGACCGCATCGGCTATACGAGCGAGCCCGTCTGGAGCGGAATGGAGGCGCTGCGCGACGAGCGCCTCACGCGCCTGCTCGGCCTTGCGCCGGGTCCCGCCAACGGCTTCACGCTCGATGTAATCGACTGCCTCGAGCGGTTCGGCGCGCTGATCGACTGGGCGATGATCATCCTCAACCCGCTCGAGCCATGGCCTGGGGAGCTGTGCCTCGGCGCCGCCGCAGCCAGCGACGTGAACGTGATCACGCGCGTCGTCGACCACGGGGGATTATTCTTCGATGACCTGCTTCCCGGCCAGGAGCTGCTGGCGCAGGACCACCGCAGCTTCCGACCGCCGGGGTGGATCGAGGCCGGACGGGAGCGGTTGGAGGCGATGCGGCCGATCGCGCAGCGTGCCGGGTTGACGATGATGCACCTCGCGTGCCAGTGGAACCTGGCTCACGATCCCGTCGCCTGCGTGGTACCGACGCTGATCCAGGAGGTCGGCGCCGACGCCCGTCCGGTCGAGGACAAGCGCGCCGAACTGGCGGCGCTCCCGTCCGAGCCGCGGCTGTCGAGCGCTGACGTCGACGCGATTCGCTCGATCGGAGACAACACCGGCTGCATGGCGTTGAAGGGGGCGAGCCCGGAGCACGAAGCGACCGACAGCCCCGATCGCTGGGGACTCGATCAGCGCCTGCAGTCGGTCGCACGCCGCTGGCGGATCGAGCCGGAGCGCGACCTCGTGCAGCTTGCCGGCCCTAAGCCTCCGCTGTCTCGTCCTCAGCGCGGACCCACTCGCATCCGGCCGAGAGGTCCTCGACGCCCATCGCCGCGGCGACGTTGAGCCACATCCCGTACCGGAAGAATTCGTCGATTCGCTCCGGCCCGGCGCCCGACAGTCGCTCCACATGCTTGACCAGCCGCGCGTAGCCGGCGCGCACGCGGTCGCGGATGACGGGGTCGTCGCAGGCGGCGTAGGACTGGTGCTGAAGCATCAGCGCGTCGCGGTCCGATTCGAGCAGCTTGACGTACGCGTTGCCCATCGCGGTCAGAACATCGGTGTCGGGCAAGGCGATCCGCGGATCGAACTCGGCCGCCGCGTGTGTGAACATCTCCTCGAGTCGCCGCTCGTTGTGCTCGACCGCGGCCAGGAACAACTCCCGCTTGCTGCCAAACAAGCTGAAGACGTACGGCTGTGCGACGCCGACCTGCCGCGCGATCCGATCGACCGGCGTACCGTGCAACCCGCCCTGTGCGAACTGGTGCACGGCGGCTTCGATCAGCGCGCCCCGGCGCTCGGACGCCGGGACGCGCTGGCGGGCGGCCTTGCTCTTCGTGGTGGAGGTGGCGCTCATGCTCGTAGTCCGATCCTAGCCCGCGATCAGGCGGTGCCGCGGGCGAGGTCCGTGCCCGCAGGGCGGGTGCGCTCGCCGGCTTGATCGTCGTCGGCATTCCCGGACGCGGAGACGCGGGCGCCGAACGGCAGCGCGGCCGCGATCAGCGCGCCTGCGGTCAGCACGGCCACGCCCACCCACATCGCCGGCGCCAGTCCATTGACGAACGCCTGGGGCGAGGCATAGCTGCCGTGGCTTGTGAACACCGTCGCCAGTACGGCGATGCCGAGCACGCCGCCGAGCTCCCGGATCGCGTTGGTTGCTCCGGATGCCTGCCCGACGCGTGCCGCGCCCACCGAGGACAGCACTGCGTTGGCCGCGGGTGCGAACACCAGCGCCATGCCGGCGCCGGCGAGCACGAACGGGACGATCATGCTCGCGTACGTCTGGTCGACGG